>Ga0209208_10000093_pt1 | contig 86790 bp, 65 predicted proteins | sample S1TSphfallax_3_FD_187694 | JGI IMG/M metagenome (GOLD analysis project Ga0209208, IMG submission 187694) | Host-associated microbial communities from peat moss isolated from Minnesota, USA - S1T2_Fd - Sphagnum fallax MG (SPAdes) (version 2) | ecosystem: Host-associated > Plants > Peat moss >... | reverse complement strand
GCCAGCCACCAACCCCCGCCCCGCCGACCTCCCGGCGCCTGGCTCCTCGCCGGCCCCCACCCCCGCCGGCGCACCACCCCCACCACCAACCCGTGGGACGGGTAAGCCAAGCGCTGGCCCCCCAAGCAAGAGAGTGGTGGAATTCGCCATCGCATACCGCGAGTGGGAGGCAATAACCAAGCCTTATCAGAGCCTTGGATGTGCTGTTGCCCTGGCACCGCTCCTGCAAGCCCAGCGGCGCGGCCCCACGGGCCGGCACATCAAATCCGGAGGTTCGCCCCAATGCCGTTGGCCCTGAGTATAGTGACGAATACGCCCGTGTGGGTGTTTGTGCTGCTGGGTTACCTGGTCTGGCAAGGCATCGTGTCGCTGAAGCCGCGAACTCTGCCGATCTGGCGCGTGATGGTCGTGCCGGCGGTGTTCATCCTGATGGGGCTTTCCCGAATTGCCCTCGATGCAGGCGATGAGCCCTGGCCTGTGCTGGCCTGGCTTGGCGCCGCGCTGGTCCTCGCGCCGCTGGGCTGCTTCACCGGGCCGGCGCTACGGTCAATCGATCGCGCACATGGCCGCGTAACGCGCGCGGGCAGCGCCATTCCCCTGATCCGCAACGTAACCGTGTTCGTCTTGCAATATGCCGTGGCTGTGGGGGCCGCACTTCATCCCGACAGCCATACCACCATGGCACTGATCGGCCGCGCGGTGTCAGGCGCCACCGCGGGATATTTTATCGGTTGGGCGCTCGCTTTCCTGCGCCGCGCCTCTCCGGTGCAACAATCGGCTTAGGGCAGTTTTCGAAACCTCTTACGGCTCCATCAGAGACGTTCGTTTTTGAGCAGCGGAGCAAAGCGGCCTTTTAGGGCCACGCGGGTCTACGCGTAGCCCGCATGAAATGCGGGAACGCACGGCGCCTTGTCTGCCCGCGTCGGCCAGTGGCAAAGTGATATCAGTTGCTATCGATATCCCGCAGGAGATGGCAGGAAGGAAAGACTCTTCTTTCTTGAAAGAAAGAAGCAAAGAACTTTTGTTTGTTAGGAGTTCAGAAATCGTAGACCAGCCGTCCCCAGACCACGCGGCCCAAAACATCGTAGGTGCTCGTGTCCGTGTTGGTCTCGCCGTCGATCAGCGTGGGCGGGCGAATATCGGCCAGATTGTCGATGCCGGCCATGGCGGTCAGGCGGCCGAAATGGCGCGTGATGTCGATATCCTGGTAGAACATGTCAGGCGCCTTGCTGAACAGATCGGCGGGCGCGGCGCCCAGCACGCGCGCGCCGGAAATGAAACGGCCAGTCCAGCCCAATGCCCAGGGGCCAGCCTCCCACGCCACATTCGCCCGTGACCGCACCCGCGCATAACTGCCAACCTCGCTCAGGCCAGGGAACGTGCCGGCATATTGCATGAACCCGGGCTGGCCATCGGTGTGCAGCCGGTAATTCAGCAACCAGTTCGTCTGCCAGCCGAGCTTCAGCACACCGAAATTCCCGGCCGGCGCGTGGGCCGAGAGCGAAAAATCGATGCCGTTTTCCTTGATGGTGCCAAGGTTCTCATCCAGCGCGAGGATGGAACTGATCTGGCCTGCATTGCCGCCGCCGGAAATCCGGGTGATCAGCGGGCACAGATCGCTGCTGAGATGTAAGCTCTCATAGCAGATATCCGGGATCATGTTCGGATCCGTGTCCGCCAGCGAATCGATCGCGCCGGTGATGCGATACTGGTAATAGTCCACACCGGCGGAAAGCCAGGGTGCTGCCGGCGGCGCAAGCGTCACGCCGAGCATCTCGTTCTCCGCCTGCTCCGGATGCAAATGCGGATTGCCCCCGCTCAGCACATCGATCAGCGAGGAAGCCTGGGTAAAATTCGGGCCAAGCCCTTGCGCCAGACAATTGGCATTCACCACCGGATTGGATCGCAGCGCGGAAGCCTTGTCGCACGGATCGGTCACCGGCTGCGCGCTGCCGGTGATCCCCAGAAACGCTTCCGAAATGGCCGGCGGCCGCCGCGCCGTGCCGCTGACGGCGCGCAGATGCACGCCCTGAACCGGCGTGTACTCCGTCACCGCGCGCAAAGTGGGAAACGATCCGTAGCGCGTCGTGCCGGTAAACCGGGCCAAAAGCAGCAAATCCAGGCGGTGCGCCAGGAAAACATCCTTCAACAGCGGAAGCGAAAGGCTGGAATAGGCCTCAAAACTATCATACCCGCCCGATGTGGGAAGCGCATCGTTGCCGGCCTGGTTGCCCTGGGCGGTAACCGGCGGAACGGTGGTGGTGGCGCTTTCCGCCCGGACATCGCCGCCAATCGTCAGCCGCGCCTCGCCGCCGGGCGCGCTGAACACAGGGCCGCCGGCATGCCCCTGCCCAACCGTTTCCGTGTAGGCGGAGTGCGAGCGGCCCGTATAGGTGATATACGCCAGCGCCTGCTGCGAGAGGCTGTTCGGCCCGAACCAATTTGCTTCCACGCAGCCAAGGGCGGCCGGGCACACGCCGTTGCCCGCGGTTTGCAGCGCGCGGGTCAGATTGATCTCGTTGTCGGTCACATAACGGCTCACGCTCTGGCCCCGATCGAAGGAAACCGACCAGGCCCAGCTGCCCTGCACGCCATCAAGCCCTGCCAACACGCGCCAAACCGGCCCGCTGGTGGTGGTGCTCTGCGCCCCCGCCTGCGTGATCACCTTTTCCAGCGAGACGGTTTCGCCAAAAGGGTTGTACGGATCGCTGGCCGGGATGGTGAACCCATCCGGGTTCTTGTCCGTGCCGTTAAGCCCCAGGATTTGCGGCGGTTGCAGGGTGGTGGCGCGGCGGTCGGTGAACAGCAGCTCGGTATTGGCGCTGATGCTGTCAGACAGAGCGGTGTCGCTATCGAAATAAGCACTTTCGCGTTGCAGCCCGCCTTGCAAATAGTGGTTCGCGGCGATGTCGGTGAAATCGGTCGCGGCATCATACGGCGCGGTCTGCCCATTGCCGAGAGCGACGGAATTGACGCCGGGCCCGACTGCGTGGCCGCCGGCGGTGGCGGGGCTGCCGTAGAGGATTTGATCGCCGCTCGGGGTTGCCGTGGCCGAGGCAATCGGCGCGGCCGACCAGGCGCGGTTGCTCTGCAACACCGGGTCGCGCTGATAAAAATCCAGGCCGAAGGCCACGTGCGTGAAGCCGAACTGGCGGCCGCCGACCAGGCTGATATCCGCGGTGCCATCGTCCGGCACGCCTGTAGCGGCGCCGTAGGTTTGCAGATGCAGGCCGTCGGTCTGATCCTTCAGCACCACGTTCACCACGCCGGCGACGGCATCGGGGCCGTATTGTGGCTGGGTGCCATCCTGCAACACCTCGATATGGTCCACGAAGGCGGCCGGGATGTCGTTCAGGTCGACCGCCTCGTCCGTCTGGATTCCGCTGAGCACGAAGCGGCTGCCATCCACCAGCACCAGGGTGCGATCGAAATTCAGGTTGCGCAGATCGATGAAAGACTCGCCAAAGCCGCCATCGGTCTGCGCGGCGTTGATGCCCTGGCTGCCGAAGGCGGGGATCTCATCCAGCAGCGCACCGAGCGTGGAAGCCCCGCTACGCGCAATCGCGCCGCTATCGACCACGGTAGTGCTGGTTGGGGAATTGGGTGCGTTCGGTGCCAGCACGGTGATCTGCTCGGCCTGCTGGGCGAATGCCGTAGCCTGGATCGTGCAGGCAAGCAGGGCAGCGGCGAGAAGACACGTGAGCAACAGCCTATACACCGCGCCCCTGTGCCGGGGCCTTTCCGGTGGGTCAATCGGGGCGCGGCCGTTGCCATGGAATGTTCATGAAGGGCCCGCCCCGGCCGCCTCCTGGCTGCTGCGCCGCCAAACCACCCTGCGAACACAACAAGGCCCCAAGGTTAAAAGTTCTTTGCTTCTTTCTTTCAAGAAAGAAGACTCTTTTTTGCTGTTCTTTTTCGAAAAAAACAACCAAGAAACTCTTACTCGTTGGTGTGTCGGCTCGATGGGAGAGGCGAACGATGTGGCGCGTGGTGGTGGGCTTGTGTCTTTTGGCGGCTGGCGCGCGGGCGCAGGGGTTTGCGGCTGGGGGCGTGACGGGCGCGTATTTCGCCAATCCCACGCTGTCGGGGGCGCCGTCGTTCACGCGGCGGGATGTGCGGGTGAGGTTCGCGTGGAACGGGGCGGCGCCGGGGGGATCGACCTCGCCGGGGTTCAGCGCGGTGCCGGCGGCGGGGTTTTCCGTGCGATGGACGGGCACCCTGATTGCGCCGGCGAGTGGCAGTTTCACCTTCAGCGTGACCACCAGCGGGCCGGGGCGGCTATGGGTGACGCCTGGGGGCAATGCCACGCCGGCGCCCGTGATCGATTACGAGGGTTCGGCGCTGGCCACCAGTACCGGCACGGTGGCGCTGACAAAGGGGGCGAGCTACGCGCTGACCTTGCAGTTCCAGGATATGGCGCAGCCGGCGGTGGCGGTGCTGAACTGGTCCGGCCCTGGGGTTGCGTTCGGGGCGATCGGACCCGCCGTTGCTGTGGGTGTGAATACCACAAGCAACGCGGATTGGGACGGATCGCGCATGTTCGCCGATGCCATGAAGCAGTGCCGCGGCTGGGCCGACTATAACAATTTCGGCCAACCCATCGCCGCGGATGCGCAAGGCTGGCCCACAGAGGATTTTCTCGTTGTTCCCGTGGCCGGGCCGCCGGATCTGGATGGAACGTACAAGCTGCGGTTCAAGGGCCTGGCGCAGGTGACGCTGGATTTCGGGTATGGATATTTCACCGCCGGCGGCCAGAAATATGTCGGGGTTCTGCCCTCGGGCGCCGGCTATGACAAGGCGAGCAACGAGACGACCGCGCTGATGCGGCTGACGCCGAAGACGGGCATCAATGTGTTCATGCAGTTCGGCAATACCCAGCGCAATGCCGCTGCCGCCATCGATACGGGGCTGACGGATATTGAGCTGCTGCGGCCAACCGCGCCTGGATCGGCCACCCCCTATCCGCCTGGCACGTTGTTTAACGCGGCGCTGGAAGCGGATTTCGCGCCGTTCACGGCAGTGCGCTACATGACGTATTTGAACACCAACGGCAACACCATTCAAAACTGGAGCGACCGGGTGCTGCCGGGCAATCCCATCCAGGCGCAGCCCAATGGCGGGGCGCTGGAATATATGGTGATGCTGGCCAACGAATCCGGCAAGGATTTGTGGATCAATGTGCCGGTTTCAGCGACGCCCGACTATATCAAGAAGCTCGCCCAGCTTCTGCGGTACGGCAGCGACGGGGTGCAGCCTTACAGCAGCCCGCAGGCGCATCCCGCGTATCCGCCGGTGCAGCCGAACCTAAACATCTATATCGAGTATTCCAACGAGGTTTGGAATTTCTCCTTCGCGCAGGCCAGCACCAACTACACCCTGGCGGTGGCGGAAGTGAATGCCGGCGGCTCACCGCTGAACTATGACGGATCCACCAACACCTATTACTGGGGCTGGCGCCGGGTGGCGGAGCAGGCGGTGGCGATTTCCACTATCTTCCGCGGCGTGTGGGGCGATGCGGCCATGGGCGCGCAGATTCGCCCGGTGCTGATGTGGCAGGTGGGCGACGGCCAGGCAACGGCGCAGCAGCAACTGGATTTCCTGGCCGATTACTACGGCAACGCGGATGGCATCCCGCATGTGGCCACGCCGCATCCGCCCAGCTATTTTCTCTCAGCCGCCGGCGGCGCCTGGTATCATTCGGTGAACAATCCGAATGCAGCGAGTATCGCGGCGATGTATGCCTCCGGCCTCGTGCTGCCCACGGGCGTGCCGGTGGATGCCGCGTTCTCCCATAGTTTCGGCCTGCCGGAAGCGGGATATGAAGGCGGGTTCGAAATCGGCGGCGATGGGCCGACGCCGTTGCAGCTCGCCGCCAATCTCAATACGCGGGCGCAGAAGTTCGAGGCGGCGGGCCTGAACGACTATTTCGCCAAAGGCGGCGGGCTGGGGATGATCTTTATCGTCGCTGGGCCGTATTCCTACGGGTTGGCCAATCCCACGGTGTATAACGCGGCCACGCCGAAATATGCCGCGGTGAACGCGCTGGTGGCGGGGCCGCCGCCGGCGGTCACGCTCGGCCATGTCGTTGCCGGCACCACCTCGCTCTCCACGCGGCTGGCGGATGTGGCGAGCGGGCTTTACTATACCACGCCGGGCAGCGTGGAATATGTCAGCCCCGGCACCTGGATCAACTGGACGGTGAACGTGACGCTACCTGGCGAGTACGCGATCTCCACCAATCTGGGTCCGGTGCCGGGCGAGACGATTTCGGTGGATGGGGTGGTCGTGGGTAATTCCGGTGCGGTGGTCACGCTGGGCGCCGGGCTGCATGGTATTCATGTGCGCAATCTGGCGAGCGGCTTGTCGCTGGAGTTGAAGAGGCTGATGCTGACGTTGAAGTAAGGGTGTTCTTTTTTGAAAAAAAGAACCAAAAAACTTTTACCACTTGGCGCGCCTCGCCGGCAGCGCGCGCAAAGGAACAAAAGTTTTTTGCTTCTTTTTTTCAAAAAAGAAGGCCTTACTTCCTCACCTCCTGCCGCAGCATGAACTTCTGCACCTTCCCCGTCCCCGTCTTCGGGATCGGCCCAAACACCACGCGTTTCGGCACCTTATACGCGGCCATCCGCGCGCGGCAAAAATCACGTATCCCGGCTTCATCCGCCTCGGCATCCGCCTTCAATTCGATGAACGCGCACGGCACCTCGCCCCATTTCTCATCCGGGCACGCCACCACGGCGGCAAGCGAAACGGCCGGGTGGCGGTGCAGCACATCCTCCACCTCGATGGAGGAGATGTTTTCGCCGCCGGAGATGATCACATCTTTCGAGCGGTCCTTGATTCGCACATAGCCGTCCGGTTCGACCACCGCGAGGTCGCCGGTATGGAACCAGCCGCCGGCGAAGGCGGCTTGCGTGGCATCAGGGTTTTTCAAATACCCGTTCATGGTGATGTTGCCGCGGAACATCACCTCGCCGATGGTCTGCCCATCGGCCGGCACGGGAAGCATGGTGGCGGGGTCGAGCACCTCCATTGCCTCCTGCAACGGCCCGGCCACGCCCTGGCGTGCATTCAGCCGCGCGCGTTCGTCCAAATTCAGGGTTTGCCACGCCTCCTGGCGGGGGCAGAACGCGGCGGGGCCGTAGGTTTCCGTCAGGCCATAAACATGGGTGATCTCAAAGCCCATACGCTCCACGCCCTCGATCGTGGCGGCGGGCGGTGCCGCGCCGGCAACGAAGCAGTTCACGCGGGCATTCAGGCCTTCACGCAATGCCGGCGGGGCGTTGATCATCATGTTGTACACGATCGGCGCGCCGCACATATGTGTTACGCCATGGGTGCGGATGGCCTCGAAAATCGCGGCCGGTTCCACCCGGCGCAGGCAGATATTTGTGCCGGCGTTCGCGGCCATGGACCACGGAAAACACCAGCCATTGCAATGGAACATCGGCAGTGTCCATAAATACACCGAATGCGCCGGCATGGAGCAGGACAGGATTTCCGAAAGCGCATTGAGGAATGCGCCACGATGATGCGTCACCACGCCTTTCGGGTTGCCGGTGGTGCCGGAGGTATAGTTCAGCGCGATGGGATCGAATTCATCCGCGGGCAGGGACCACGCGAAATCCGGATCGCCCTCCTCCAGCAATGCCTCGTAGGTGAGTGCGCCGATGCGCGCGCCGGCGGGAAAAAGGGGATCGTCGATATCGATCACCAGCGGCTTGTGCGCCAGCAGAGCCAGCGCGCGGGAAATCACGGGGGCGAATTCGCCATCGGTGAACAGAACGCGCGCCTCGCCATGGGCAAGCTGGAAGGCGATCGCTTCCGCATCCAGGCGGATGTTCAGCGTGTTCAGCACCGCGCCGATCATCGGCACGCCGAAATGCGCTTCGTAGATGGCGGGCACATTGGGCGCCATGACGGCCACTGTCTGAAGCCGGCCGATGCCGCGGCGCTGCAAGGCGGAGGCCAGGCGGCGGCAGCGTGTGTAGGTTTCCGCCCAACTGCGGCGATGCGCGCCATGGATCAGGGCCGTCACATGCGGGTAGATCGCGGCGGTTTTGGGCAGGAAGCTGAGGGGGGAGAGGGCGGTAAAATTGGCCTCGGTGCGGCTTAGGCCGGTGTCGTAGGGGCCGGGCATGGGATCCTCGAGGTTTTTTGTTGTTTAAGGAAGGTCTTCTTTTTTGAAAAAAACAGCAAAAAACTTTTGGTGCGCTGCCGCGGACTCTCCGGCAGCGTACGCCATAGGCAAAAGTTTTTTGGTTCTTTTTTTCAAAAAAGAACTACTTCCTATCTTCGCACGATTGATCAAACCTCACCCTGAGCTCCTCCACCCACGATGTCGTCGCCGCCAGAAACGGATCGGCCAGCGTGTAGCGGATGGTGCTCCCTTCGGTGGCCAGGCTGCCTTTGATCACCACCTGCCAGGCGCAATTGGCCAGGTGGCCGCCGGCCCAGTCGGCCAGGCCTGGCGTTTGCCCGGCGGGGCCCATGATGTCGAACGGGGCGCCGTTGAGCCGGGCCAGGGCTTGCACGCTCATGCCGGGGCGGATGCCGTTTTCCAGGTGCCAGGCGCTCAGTGGCGGCGGGCGCGCGGGGGAGAGGTCGTTGGATTGCAGTTCGGCCAGATCGGGGCGCCAGGCGGCGCCGAGCAGTTGTTCGTCGCGCGCGCTGATGGGCTGCACGTCGCCCGGCAGCTGATCCTTCAGCCAGGGATCGGGGGATGTGCGGCCGCATACGCCCATGAAGGCGTTGGTGAAGCGGCCGATATCGATCCAGGCGACATGCCGCCCATGCGCGGCATCGCTGTAGTACACGTCCGCCGCCCGCGCGAGATCGCAGGGGAACAATGCGGTGCCGCGGCTCAGCCCGGCGCCTGCCGGCAGATCGATTTCCTCCGGTTCGGCCTGGCCGGGGAAGGCGCGCATCACTTCGGCTTCGGTGGCGGGCAGGTGCAGCGGGCCCAACTGGCCGGGCGGCGCGATCAGCAGCTCCCCCGGCGCCGCGGCGGCGGCACTGCTCGGGTGCGCCAGCGCGGACGCCAGCAGGGCGGCGGCTAGTCGTTTAGTCCAAGGCATCGGGCAAACCTTGTGCGAGGGCAAACACGGGGCAGGATGTGCTTAACAGACGGAGGATGCGGATGTGCAAGCTTGCCGCGGGGGCGACCGCCAACATAATTTGGCGGGTGGGCGAGGACGGGGAAGCGTTTTATGGGTGAGCACGCCGATAGTCTGCCGCTACTGACGGCCGAGGCGGTGGCCGCGCAGGAGCAGGGCGACTGGGCCACGGCGCTGGCCTGGTGGGAGCAGATTGCCGCCAGCTTCCCCGACGACCCCGCCGGCAGCGTGGGGGCGGCCGAGTGCCTGGCGCGGCTGGACCGGCTGGACGAGGCGGACGCGGCCCTCGCCTTGGCCAGCGCGCGGTTTCCGCGCGAGGGAGACATTCTGCTCGCCCATGCCCGGCTGGCCCAGCAGCGCAAGCTTTGGGCGGAGGCGCTGACGCGCTGGCAGACCGCGTTGCGGCATGCGCCCGCCAATCCGGAGGCAATGGCGGGCGTGGCCGAGGCGCTGCATGGGCTGGACCGTGGCGAGGAGGCGGCGCGGTTTCTCGCCCAGCTCGCCACGCGGCCATCGGCCGATCTGGCGCCGCGCATCGAGCAGGCGCAGGCGTGTGAGGCGCGGGGCGACACGCGCGGCGCCTATGACCATTGGCTGGCGGTGATCGAGGCTTTTCCCGGCAGCGCGGAAGGGCTGGCCGGCGCCGGCATGGCGGCCATCCGGCTGGGGCGCCTGCATGAGGCGGATGGGCTGCTGGCGCGTGGCCTGACCATGCACCCCGCGCACGCGACCCTGGCGGTGGAGCATGCGCGGGTGGCGCAGTTCCGTGCCGATTGGCCGGAGGCGCTGCGGCGCTACCACCACGTGCTGGCGCGCTTTCCCGGCCGGGCGGAGGGGTTTGCCGGCGGCGGCCTGGCGCTGAGCATGCTGGGGCGCGGCGGCGAGGCCGATGAGCTGCTGCGGCGTGGCATGGAGTTGTTTCCGCGCAGCGCGCCGGTGGCCGTGGAATACGCCCGCGTGGCGCAGGTGCAAGCCAACTGGCCGGAGGCGCTGCGCCGCTGGGAACAGGTGATGGCCAAATTCCCCGAGGATCCGGAAGGCCCAGCGGGGGCTGCCACCGCGCTGCGCCACCTGAAACGTTTTGCGATGCTGGAGCAGTTGCTTGGCGCGGCCGTGGCGCGTTTCCCCGCCCATGCGGGGCTGGCCGGCGAGCATGCGCGGGCGGCGCAGGCGCGGCAGGATTGGGCGGAGGCGCGGCAGCGCTGGCAGGCGGCGCAGGTGCGTTTCCCCGATGATCCGGCGATCCGCGATGGGCTGCGCGCGCTGGCCACGGCCGAATTCAATGCGCGGCTGACATCGGTGGATGAGGGGGTGGCGGCGGTGCCGGCTGCCCCGTCTTTGCACCAGCCGACGTCTGCTCCGCAGGGCGTAGCCGCGCCAAATTTGACCGCCGACCCGCCGGTCGCGCCACCGTCAAACGAGCCCGCGGCGCCGCACCGTGACCTGATGATGCGGTTTGAAAGCCTGGGCTCCGGCTGCGAGTTCGGAGCGGTGCAGAGGCAGTTTGGCGCCGAACCAATTTCGTTGCTGCGGTGGGCAGCGATCAGCGTGCAGGGCTTGGTGAAAGGGCTGGATACAGGCTTCGCGGATGCAGGTGACCCAGCACATGTGCGATTGTTCGAATGGCTTGATTCGCGGACGTATTTCTTCCGCGACGATTTTTACGACATGCAAATGCACACCTTCGTGCATATTCAGGGCACGGACCATGATCGGCTGCTGGCTCAGCTTTGCCGGCGGGTAAAATACCTTGCCGCAAAGCTCGTAGATGGACTGGAGGCGCCGCCCCTGGACTACGGCAAGATATTTGTGTACAAGGAACATTACGGGAATTTTTCAGAAGCCGACGTAGCCGCTCTCCACGGGGCGCTGCTGCGCTTCGGGGAACACCCGCTATTGTACATCCGCCCACCGGACGCAGCGCACCCCGACGGAACCGTTCAACTGCGCGGACGCGGCCTGATGATCGGCCATATTGAAGGACTTTCGCCAACCAGCAACGTAGATGAGATAAGGTATGATGCTTGGCTGCGGGTTTGCACGGCAGCTGATCGCCTTTGGCGGGATCAGGCAAAATCTACCGTACTGATGCGCCGTACGGCGGTACCCGGTGCAATTGTCCAGCCGGCAAATGCAGGCGATGGAATCTCGGTGCGGCCGGCCAACGTGATGGCCGCTCAATCAGGATCTGAGGATGCGGGTACCACAGGCGGGAGTGCCATGTTGAATCGTGTGAGAGGCGTGTTCGGTAGCAAGCCGGAAGTTGAACTCCCCTATCAAAGCCGGCCGAAAGCGTATGCGCCGGCCATGGAACCGGCACTAACAGAACAGCAACTTTCGCCTGCGGCCGCCGCTACTCCGCCTATAAAGGCACTGGGCGCCGATGATTTGGCCCTGCCCGACTTGATGATGTATTTCGAGAGTCTGGGTTCTGGCTGCGAGTTTGGTATTGTGCAGCGCCACTACGGGGCCGAGCCGATCTCGTTGCTTCGTTGGGGCCAGATACCTGCACCGAGCCTGGCAGCAGCGCTCGATGCGCGGTTTAGAGGCGTGGGCGATCCGGAACGCGTGAGTCTCTACGTTATCGGGGATCTTGACGAATATTTCTTTCACGATACGATGTATGGTGTGCAGATGCATACCTTCGTGCCTTCATCTGGGACCGACTACGACCGGTTGCTGGCGCAGCAATGCCGGCGGGTAAAATACTTGGCTGGGAAGCTTATCGAGGGGCTTGAATCAGGGGCCGCCGACTACGACCGGATTTTTGTCTACAAGCCTCATGAGGGCGATCTGACAGAATACGAGATTGCCCTGCTTCATTCTGCTATCAGGCAATTTGGCGACCACACATTGCTATGCGCCCGACCGCCGGATAGTACGCACCCCGATGGTAGCGTAGAGTTGCGAGCCCCTGGGCTGTTGATCGGCCGGATCGATGGGCTTTCGCCAAATAACGACGTGAAGAAAATAAAGTACGACACCTGGTTGAAGGTCTGCAAGGCCGCCTACACTCTGTGGCGGGGGCACGAATCCGTTGTTATACCGGAGGCCCGTTTTGCGGCGCTTAGTAGAACTGGCCCGGCGGAACTGGAGGCACCTGTCCTGGCAGGTATAGACATTCCGGGTTTTGAAGCTGCGGCCGCGCTGCCCGCAGAGGGTGGTCCTGTCCGGAATGAGCGCCCGGCACGTAGCGGAATATTCGGTCGGCTGTTTGGCGGGCGGGCGGTCCGCGTTGCGCCGGACAAGCAGCCCGCATCCGCACCCGAGACCCAGATGCCCGTGCCGGTGCGTGTAGCAGAACCGGTTCCGTCGTCTGGTTTGCTGAACCCGCTGGTCGCAAATGTTGCCAAGGCGAGGGCACTGTTTAAGGAAAAACGTCATGCCGAAGCAGAAGCGGTGGTAGCAGAGGTATTGAAGCAGGACCCGAACAACAACGAAATGCTCCGTATGTATGCGCATATCGCGGAGTCGCGAGAGCAACACGCAGCTGCTGCCTCTCGGTGGGATGCCGTGCGCATGAACGAGGAGAAAGTGGCTGGTGCAGTCAGGCCTGATGCCTTCAATCGGGCAATTGCAAGCTATGGAAAATCTGGCCAGCATGATCGCGCGGAGGCATTGTCGGCTATTGCCCTAGAGCGCTTCTACGACAATCCCTTTATCGCTATCGTCACCGCCTATGCGGCCCAGTTTGCCGGTAACTGGCCACTTGCGCAGCGGCGGTGGGAGAGAGCGCGCGATGTCGCGCCAGATTTGCCGGATGGGTGGCTGCATGGCGCGCGGTCGTGCATGGAACTCCGTCAGCACGAGGCGGCATTGGAGCTGCTGAGAATCGCAGAGTGGAAGTTCCCCCAGCACCAGGTGGCTGTTCAAAAATCCATAGCTTACGCTGCCGAAGCGCGGCAAGACTGGAAAGAGGCTGTGCGGGTCTGGCGTGTCATCGAAAGCCTGGCGCCGGACGACGGCGAGGTCTCCGGTGGCTTGAAACGCGCGACTTACCAGGTTCGCATGACCGAGGTTGACGAGGCCGCAGACAATTTCTTTGGGCAGGGATAGATTAAGGACCGGTTGTAACGGTTCAGGCTACACCAATTAGCACGTCATCCGGCGTGTTCGTGTCGAACAGCAATCGTGGGATGGGCTTCAGCCCACCATGCTCTGCCGCCGCTGGCATGGTGGGCTGAAGCCCACCCTACGAACTTGGCAGCACGAATGGCCAAAGAGATGTTCTGTAAGATGGTTCGTGTCATCCGCGCGCTGCGTGCAGCTTGCTCGGCCTATGTGTATCCGGGCCGGGGCAGCATACTGGCGGCCCTTCATGCCAGGGTATAAATTGCCGCCAGTGAGATGAAGGGGTTGTTGTCGTTCGTCGGATAGGGTCGGCGCCCGCCTTCCGCAAGGCGGGCCAGCGCTCGCATACACCATGTTTGGATATTGATCGATGCCAGGTATTTTTCGCCGACTCGCACGCGGCAAGGCTGTGGCGCGGATGGAACATCGCGCCGCCCCCGTGACGCTGTTTGCCCATGACAGCCTGTTTGGCGTTGTTGAACGCCCGACAAGCCCCGCGCCGGCGACACCGGCGCCAGACGAGGCGCCGCAGGCCGGTGATGCGTCGGCCCAAGGGTTGCAGGCCGCACAGGCGATGCTGGACGCCGGGCGTATCGATGAGGCAGAGGCGGCCGTGGCAGACGTGCTGGCCACGCAGGGTGAAGATCATGCGGTGCTGTGGCTGCATGCCGAAATTGCCGCTTCACGGCAGGACCACGCGGCGGCGGCCGTGCGGTGGAACCGGCTGCGCCTGCTGCAGGAGCGTGAGCCGGATGCGGCCACCGGAGAGGCGCATCGCCGCGCGATATTGGCCTTCAGCCAGGCCGGTCAGCATGACGAGGCGCGGGCCTGCGCGCAGGCCGCGCTGGCGCTGTTTCCCGGCAATGCGCACATGGTGCTCACATGCGGCTACGCGGCGCAATTCGCGGGCGATTGGGAAACGGCATCTCTGCGATGGGAGCAGGCGCGCGGCCTGGCACCCGACCTGCTGGATGGCTATGTGCACGGCGCCAAGGCGTATTCCGAGCTTGGCCGGCACGATGAGGCGCTGACCCTGCTGACGGCGGCGGAAGCGGCCTTCCCGGAGCACCGGATCGGGCTGCTGAAATGCCAGGCCTACGCGGCGGAAGCGCGGCAGGATTGGGCGGCGGCGGTGCGGCACTGGCGGCTGGCGCAGGCCATGATGCCGGGGGATGGGGAAATCCTGTTCGCGCTGGATCGCGCCCTGGCGCAGGTGGACGAGGATGTGCGCAACGCCGATCTGGTGGTGCAACTGGTGCCCACGCCGCCCCGGCTGCCGCCGGCGGCACCAGCGCAAGGCGATGACGCAGCCCTGATGGCCATGTTCGAAAGCCTCGGCGAGAACTGCGAATTCGGCGGCGTGCAGCGGCATTACGGCGCCGAAAAGCTGGGGCTGTTCCGCTGGGCGGGGATCAATGTGCAGCGGATGATCGAGGGGCTGGAGACGGGCTTCCCCCATATCGGCGATCCGGAGGCGACGGTGTTCGAAACCTCACCCGAGCAATGCTACAATATCCGCGATGAGAAAACCGGCTTCATCGCGCATACCTACGTGCCGGTGTCATCCATCGATGAAGCGCGGTTTCGCGTGCAGCACTGCGCCCGGCTGAAATTTCTGCGCGACAAGTTTCTGGAGGATCTGCGCGCGGCGGAGAAGATTTTCGTCTTCAAGCCGGAGAACGGGCGCGTCTGCGATGAGGTGATCGGCGCGCTGCATGGCGCGCTGCGCCGGTATGGGAAAGTAAGGCTGCTCTGCCTGCGCGTGCAGGATGGCGCGCATCCGGCGGGATCGGTGCATACGCTGGGCGATGATGTGGCCGTGGGATATCTCGGGTCGGTATGGGATAATGTCGTGCCGATCGAGTATGATGTTTGGTTGAGGATTTGCAGGAAGGTGAAGGAAGATGTTCTTTTTTGAAAAAAAGAACCAAAAAACTTTTATCCCTTTGCGTACGCTGCCGGCGAGGCGCGCGCCAAGTGTCAAAAGTTCTTTGCTTCTTTCTTTCAAGAAAGAAGATTCTTTCTTCCTTCCCTACGCATTCAGCCTGAACAACAAACAACTCCGCGCCGTCACATCATACACATCCGCGATGTTGAAGTGCTCCTCCCGCGTCTCGTCCGGCGAGTTCGTGTCGAACAGCAGCTTCCAGTGCTTGCCTTCCGCGCAATCGGGCAGGCTGAACTGAACCACGTCGTGGTAGGCGTTGAACACCCACAGCATGGTGGCGGCACTGCCGCGGCGGCGGATGCCGGTGGCCTGGGCGCGGCCGTCCATCAGCATGCCGAAACAGCGCATGTTGCCGTCGTCCCAGTCGCGGGGGCTCATCTGCTGGCCTGAGGCGTTGATCCAGGTGACGTCGCGAACGCCGAGTTCCTCGTTGTAATCGCCGGTCATGAAACGGCCGCGGCGCAGGATGGGGTAATCGTGACGCAGGCCGGTGAGCTTGCGCACGAAATCGATCATGGACTTGCCCTTGTCCTTGATCTGCCAATCCACCCAGGAAACCTCGTTATCCTGGCAATAGGCGTTGTTGTTGCCACCCTGGGTGCGGGCGAATTCGTCGCCGGCCAGGATCATCGGCGTGCCCTGGCTGAGCAGCAGGGTGGCCATCATGTTGCGCATCTGGCGGTTGCGGAGCTCGCAGATCTCGACATCGTCCGTCACGCCTTCGGCGCCGTGGTTCCAACTGCGGTTGCTGCTGGAACCGTCCTTGTTGTCCTCGCCATTGGCGTCGTTGTGCTTGTCGTTGTAGCTCACCACATCGTTCAGCGTGAAACCGTCATGCGCGGTGATGAAGTTCACGCTCGCCCAGGGCTTGCGGCCGCGGCGGTTGAAGGCGTCGGCCGAAGCGCACAGGCGCGGGGCCAGGCCGTTGGCCGGCACGTCGCCCTTCCAGAAATCGCGCACGGTATCACGGAACTTGTCGTTCCATTCGGCCCAGCCGGGGGGGAAGCCGCCCACCTGGTAGCCGCCGGGGCCGCAATCCCAGGGCTCGGTGATCAGCTTCACGCCGCTCAGCACCGGATCCTGGCTGCAGGCCTTGAGAAACCCGCTCTGTTCATCGAACCCGTGCGGCTCGCGCGCCAGAATGGTGCCCAGATCGAAGCGGAACCCATCCACCTGCATCTCCTGCGCCCAGTAGCGCAGGCTGTCCGTGACCATCTGGATGACGCGCGGGTGGCTGAGATTCACCGTGTTGCCGGTGCCGGTGTCGTTGATGTAGTAGCGCGGCTTGTCCGGCATCAGGCGGTAGTACGATGCGTTGTCGATGCCCTTGAAACTCAGCGTGGGGCCGCGTTCGTTGCCTTCGGACGTGTGATTGTAGACCACGTCCAGGATCACCTCCAGCCCGGCATCGTGCAGGCGGGCGACCATTTCCTTGAACTCGGCGAAGGCGAAAGCGGGGTCGCGCGCATAGCGCGGGTCGGGCGCGAAGAAGCCGATCGTGTTGTAGCCCCAGAAATTCGTCAGGCCCTTGTTGAGCAAATAGTCGTCGTTGATGAACGTGTGGATCGGCAGCAGCTCCACGGAGGTGACGCCCAGCGAGCGGATGTAATCCACCACCTCCTTCACCGCGAGGCCGGCGAAGGTGCCGCGCTTGGCCTGCGGCACCAGCGGATGCAGCTTGGTGTAGCCGCGCACATGGGTTTCGTAAATGATGGTGCGTTCCCACGGCACGCTGGGCTTCTTGGCGCGGCCCCAGGTGAAGGCGGGATCAACCACGCGGCATTTCGGCATGTAGGGCGCTGAATCACGCTCGTCGAAGCTGAGATCGTCGCCCTCCGCACCGATCGTGTAGCCGAATACTTCCGGGTGCCAGGACAGTTCGCCCACATGGGCGCGGGCGTAGGGGTCCAGCAGCAGCTTGTTGGCGTTGAAACGATGCCCTTCCTCCGGCGCGTAGGGGCCGTGCACGCGGTAGGCGTAGCTGGTGCCGGGGCGGGCATCGTGAACGTAGCCGTGCCAGACCTCGTCGGTGAATTCCGGCAGCTCGATGCGCTCCAGCTCGGTCTGGCCCGCATCGTCGAACAGGCACAGCTCCACCTTGGTGGCGTTGGCGGAGAACAGCGCGAAATTCACGCCCAAGCCATCCCAGGTGGCCCCCAACGGATAGGGAAGACCTTCGGAGAGGCGTGATTTCTGGGTGGGCATGCGTAGGGCTCCGCGGCGGTGGGGGGATAACAGCTTGAAGCCCTTTCGGTTGCAGGATGGAACGGGGGGAACGAAGGAAGGAAGAAAGGCCTTCTTTTTTGAAAAAAAGAAGCAAAAAACTTTTATCCGATTCGCTCCGGGGGGCGCATCACGTCACAGGTTTTGGCGGCGACGCCGGCGAAGAGGATCAGGGCGGCCATGGGGACGGCGGTGCCGTCGGTGAGCCAGCCGACGATGAAGCCGGCGGTGGACCCGATGCCGAACTGCATCGTTCCCAGCACGGCGGAGGCACTGCCGGCATGGGAAGCGTGGTGGCGCAGCGCGCCCACGGTGGCGGTGGGCGCCAATATGCCGTTGAAGCAATGGGTGGCCGCCAGAACCAGGCCGAACGCGGCAACCGGCACATCCATCACCGCCAGAGCCAGCAACAGCGCCGCGCCGCACAGATACAGCGTGCTGGTCAGCCGCAGCGTGCCATCCAGCCCCAAACGCCGCACCACCTGCATGTTGAGCTGCGAGGCCAGGATGTAGCCGGCCGCAATCCCGCCGAACACCAGCCCGAACTGCGCCGGCGACAAGTGATAATGGTCGATGAAGATGGTGGGCGAACCGCCGAGATAGGCGAACACGCCGAACGCATAGAACGCGATCATCAGCCCATGCGTGGCGAAACTGCGCTCCGTGAGCACATGGGCATAACGCCGCAGCATGCTGATCGGATGGAAGGGAACGTGGTCGGCCAATGCCAGCGTATCGGGCAGCTTGATGAAGGCCGCCAGCAAGGCGATCACGCCATAGGCGGCATTGATCCAGAAAATGTCACGCCAATTGGCCCAGCGCAGCACCAGGCCGCCCAGAGAGGGGGCGAGGATGGGTGCCGCACCCAATACCAGGATGAGCTGGGACATCAGGCGCGCGGAGGCGTGGCCGTGGGTGATGTCGCGCACGATGGCGCGCGGGATCACCATGCTGGCGGAGGCGCCGATGGCGGTGAGAGCGCGCCAGGCGGCCATCTGCGGAATGCCGCCGCAGGTGGCGCAGCCGACCGAGCCGATGATGTAGACGATGGTGCCGATCAGCAGCGGAGCGCGCCGGCCGAACCGGTCCGAGAGCGCGCCCTGGAGCAACTGGCCGACGGCGAGGCTGAGCAGCCAGACGGCCAGCGTGATCTGCGCGCTGCCGGGCAGGGTGTGGAAACTCGCCTCGATGGCCGGAAAGGCCGGCAGATACATGTCGGTGGAGATCGGGCCCACCGCTTGCAGGAAGCCGAGCAGCAGCGGCAGAAATGGCGGAATTGGGAAGATGGCGCTGTGTGGGGCGGATGCTTCCCGAAACCTCAGCTCAGCCACGCCGGGCAATCGGCGGCACGAAGAGCGGTGCGGTATCCCATGGGAAGAGTATCCAGGTATCCTGCGGTACTTCGGCCACGAAACTGTCGGCAACGGGGCGCCCGGCCGGCTTGGCGTAGAGCACGGCGAAATACGCCTTTGGCAGGATTTCGCGCACCAGCCGGGCCGTGACGCCGGTATCCACCAGATCGTCCACGATCAGAAAACCCTCGCCGTCGCCGGCGGCGGACGGGGGCTTCAGCACGGTGGCAGTGCCCTGGGTGCCCGCATCGGCGGCGTAGGTGACCACCGAAATTGTTTCGATCAGCCGGCATTCCAGCTCGCGCGCCACGATCGCGGCCGGGATCAGGCCGCCGCGCGTGACGGCAACGATGCCCTTGAACGGGCCACGCGGCATGAGCGTGGCGGCCAGCGTGCGGGCGTCCCGATGCAACTGATCCCAGGTGACGGTGGCGTAGGTGACGGCGGCGTTCATGGCGCGGGCCTAGAACAAACGGCCGCCATCCGGAAGCTGGAAATCGGGTTTGATCAGAACAACCTCACCGTCCTCATCCGGCAGACCCAGGGTGAGCACCTCGCTGAGGAAGGGGCCGATCTGGCGCGGCGGGAAATTCACCACGGCACACACCTGCCGGCCGATCAACTGGTCGGCCTTGTAGTGCACGGTGATCTGGGCGCTGGATTGCCTGGTGCCGATCTCCGGGCCGAAATCGATCCAGAGTCGGATCGCCGGCTTTCGGGCTTCCGGGAAGGGCCGCGCATCGGTGACGGTGCCGACCCGGATGTCCAGCCTGTCGAAATCGGCAATGCTCGCTTGCTCGCTCATGACTGTCAGATAAGCCTGTCGGCTGCCCATTGCCAGGACGACACCCAAACAGGCAAAAGTTTTTTGGTTCTTTTTTTCAAAAAAGAACAAAAAGAAAGGCCTTCTTTTTTGAAAAAAAGAAGCAAAAAACTTTTGCCCCTTGGGCCTCGCGGCACCACGCGCTCACCTGGGGCGGATCCGACGCGCTTGCCGATCGGGCTGGATTTGCGGGCGATCAGCGTGGCCGAGGGGGTGAGGGCGGGGCTGGCGGCGGCGCTGCCGGTGGCGGCGTCCGTGTGGCTGGATCAGCCGCTGCTGTCGCTGGCGGCACTTGGGGCGTTGCTGACGTGCATCGTGGATCCGGGCGGGCCGCCGCGGCGGCGGCTGCCGGTGCTGCTGACCTTTGTGCTGGTGGGCGCGGCGTTGCTGGGGGGTTTTGGGCTGATCCGGGGGGCGGGCATCGCCGCCACGCTGGCGGCGGCGTTGCCGGCGCTGTTTGCCACGGGGTTTATTCGGGTGTGGGGCGCGCCGGCGCAGGCGCTGGGCAATTTGCTGGCGGTTGTGCTGCTGCTGGGCACGGATGATCCGCTGACGCTGCACGTGGCGCTGCTGGTGGGCGGGGTGTTTGCGGCGGGGGGCGGCTGGGCGCTGCTGCTGACCTTTGTGCTGTGGCGCATCTATCCGTTTGGCCCGGCCCGGCGCGCGGTGGCCGATGTGTGGGATTGCCTGGCCACCCTGACGGTGATGCTGCAACGCCTGCTGGAGGCGGAGGTGAAGGGCGAGGCCAGCACGGAAGCGGCGTGGGAGGCGCAGGCGCGCGCGGGCCGCGGGGCGGTGCGCGCCGCCATCGAGCGGGCGCGCGCGACGCTGATGGATACGGTGGACGCGCGCGGGCCGGCCAGCGGGCCGGCGGCGCAGAATTTGATGCGGCTGGAGGCGGCCGACCAGTTGTTCGCGGTGATGATCGCATTGTCGGACCAGTTGGAAAATGCCGATCCCGTCACGTTGCGGGCGGCAGCACCGCTGTTGCGCCGGCTGCGGCCGGTGCTGCGCGTGATGGCGGGCGCCACGGAACACGAGCATGTGGACCGGCTGCCGCGGCTGGAGCGCGCCATCACCGCCATGGCGCAGATGGACGAGCAGGCCGCCCCGCATCTGGCCGCCATTGCCCGCGCGATCGCCGACCGGCTGCGGGTGGCGACACGGCTGATCGATCCGGCGCAATATTTGCCCGGCAGCGGCGTGCAGGGGGATCTGGGCCTGAGCTGGCGGCAGCGCATCACCGGGCCGGTGAGCGCCAATTGGAGTTTTCGCAGTGCCACGCTGCGCCACGCGCTGCGCCTGGCGCTGGTGGTGACGGCGGCGCTGGGCGCCACGCTGGTGCGGCATGGGCATTACACGCATTGGCTGACGATCACCCTGGTTCTGGTGATGCAGCCGTTTTTCGCGACCACCTGGCAGCGGACGCTGGAGCGGGTGGGTGGCACGCTGCTGGGCGGCGTGGTGGCGGCTGCCCTTTCCACGGTGATGCATAATCGCCTGCATTTGGCCGGGTTGCTGCCGGTGCTGGGCGCGCTGGCGCTGGCGGTGCGGCAGGTGAGCTATGGCGTGTATATCGCGGTGTATACGCCGGTGGTGATCCTGCTGGTGGAGCAGATCCGGCCACTGGAGGATCAGCGATCCATCGCGCTGGCGCGGGCGGGGTTCACCATTTTGGGCGGGTTGATTGCGGTGGCGGCCAATCTGGTGCTGTGGCCATCCTGGCAGCCGGAGCAGGTGAAGACGGATCTGGCCGGCGCGGTTGCGGCCCATGCGGCCTATGCGCGGGCGGTTCTGCTGGGGGGTGGGGCCGACCCGGTGCGCGAGCGGCGTGGGGCCGGGCTTGCCAGCAACAATCTGGAGGCATCGTTACAGCGGGCGCTGCATGAGCCGCGGCGCGGCGAGCGGGACCGTTTGCAGGCGGCGATGGTGGCCGATGCGACGTTGCGGCGGATCGCGGGGCGGCTGGCGGCGCTGTCGCTGGAGCCGGAGGCGCTGGCGGGCGAGGGCTTGCGGACGACCTGTGCGTGGGTGACGGCGGCGCTGGAGGCACTGTCGGCGGGTGGGGTGGTTTCGCCGCGGCCTGGCGCAACGGGGTTTGAATCGCTGGACCGGCTGGCGCGGCAGGTGGAGTTGCTGGGGTTCACGCTGGCGAAGGCGGCGCAGGGTGGTACGGCGGGTGTTGATGCTTCTACTGGTAAGCAGTAGGCTATGCGCGATGCTGACTTCGAATGGGATGATAGGAAAGCCGCCTTGAACGTGCAGAAGCACGGGGTCAGTTTTGAGGCGGCACGGGGTGTGTTTTCCGACGCGTTCGCACTGGAATTCGAGGACGACCGTCACGGCGGCGGCGAATTGCGTTTCAACACGATTGGCATGGCCGAGGGGCATGTTCTGTTCGTGGTTTCCACGTTGCGCAAGACCCGGACACGGATCATTTCGGCGCGTGACGCGGAGCCGCGGGAGAGACGGAGATACTATGAGCAAAACGAAACATGATTGGAGCCGCCTGGAGGCGATGAGCGAGGAGCAGCGCCGTGAAGCCGCGCTGGCCGATCCCGACGCGCGGCCGCTGAGCGACGCGGATATGGACCGGATGAGGCAAACGCCTCGCCTGAAGATTATTCGCCGGGCGCTGGGCCTAACGCAGGAGGAGTTCGCTGCGCGGTTTCAGATACCGCTCGGCACGCTTCGGGATTGGGAGCAGGGCGCCGCGCAACCCGATCAGGCGGCGCGGGCGTATTTGAGAGCCATCGCGGGCGATGCTGAGGCTGTGGAAAAGGCGTTGTGTGCAAGGCCGGGATTCTCAGCTTAGAAGATTGTGTCACCGCTGGCGCTAACCGCGCGGTTTGCGCGTCCCTGCCCGGCAGCGTACGCCAACGAACAAAAGTTTTTTGGTTCTTTTTTTCAAAAAAGAACACTCTTCCTTACTCGTTCAGGTGGGCGCTTGCGGAACTGCCCGGATATCGCTCGCGATCCGGTCGGCAAGTTCGCCGAGCAGCGTGCTCATGGTCGCGGCCAGGTCCGCGGCGCCGGGGCCGGCCGGCGGGGCGGTGAGGGCCACGTGGTGCGCGGCGAGCGGGGTGTGGGAGAGGCCGCGTTCGATGGCGACGTCCGCGTTCAGCACGACGCTGCCGGAGGCGTCCGCATCGAAGCTGAGGATATCCACTTCCACGCGCAATTGCGGATCGGCGGTGATGGCGCCGGTTTGGGCGAAAATATCCGTGCCCGGCAGGCGCTGGGAGAGATCCTGGGTCAGCACGCGGCCGATCATGTCGCCGAGCGGCTCACCCCAGCGGTGCTGGCTGTTCATGCTGAGCTCATAGGCAGCACTTTTCAGCACGATATCCGAGCGATCCAGGTATCCCGCCAGGCCGGGCCTGCGGATTTCAACGGTTGCGGGGCCGCCGGCGATAGCGGCGCCGGGGATCGGCTGCAACGTGTAGAAGGTGGGGTCCGGGGAGGAGCAGGCGGCTAGAAACGCCGCGAGAAGGAAGGAAGGAAGAGTCTTCTTTTTTGAAAAAAAGAAGCAAAAAACTTTTGATTGTTGGGGCGCGACTCGCCGGCAGCGCGCGCGAAGGGATAAAAGTTTTTTGGTTCTTTTTTTCAAAAAAGAACATCTTTCTGCCTTCACTTCTCACTCCCCCCCGTGCGTCCCCTGACCAGCGCCTCCGGGTGCCGATCGAGGAAATCCGCCAGCATCCGGATACTCCGCGCCGCATCGTTCACCTGATCCAGCACCCGGGCGATGCCGCGCGCGAAATCCGAATTGCTGCCGTAGCCGCTTTCGCCCAGCGCGGCGTTGGCGTGGGCCAGGGTTTGTTGCAAGTCTTCCGACATTTTCGGCAGGCGTTGCAGAACCGGGGTGAGGCCGTGGTCCGCGTTGCGCACCAGATGCTGGATGTCGGTAAGGGTTTCGGAGAGTTTTTGCAGCGCGTTCTTCACATCCGGGCCGCTGACGGTCTGGCTGATGGAGCGCAGGGTCAGGTTGAGATTTTTGCCGATCTCATCGAAAGGGATGCGGTCCAGCTTGGTGGCGATATCGCTGAGCGAGGTGGTGATGTTGTCCAGCCCGCCGCCCTGGCTTGGCATCACCAGCGTATCGCCTTCCTGCGTGACGGAGGCTTCCGGCGCGTTGGGCACGTATTGCAGCGATACATCCTTTTGCCCGGTGATGAAATTGCTCGATTCGAGCACCGCGCGCATGCCCTGCCGCACCATCGACTGGGTGAGCGCCTGGGGATTGCTGAGGGTGTTGATGGTGCTGCTGGAGAAGACACGTTGTGGTTGCAGATCGTAGGCGACGCGGGCCACCATGCTGTTGGTTTTGGGATCCAGCAGCAACTTCACATCCGTGACGGCGCCGACCTGGATGCCGAAGATATCGACGGCGGAGCCTTTGCCCAGGCCGGAGACGGAGCTGGTGAAGTAGGAGACGAACGGCACGACCTGCGTGAAGCCGGCGTCGTCTGCCTCGCCTTTGTCGTCGTACAGCATGAACACGCGGTCGGGCGGGCTGACGGGGGCGGAGCTGTGGGTGTGGGGCGTCTCGAACGCGATGCCGCCGGCCAGGATTGCCTGCAACGATTCGATTTCCAGGTGTACGCCGTGTGGCCCAAGGTTTGCCGAAATACCTGAGGCGTTCCAGAAATGCGTGTCATCGTGAACGAATTTGTCAAATGGATCGCGCACGAAGATGTTGATCGTGACGGGGCCAAGGCCTTTGCCGAGATCGTAGCTCAGCACTTCGCCCACGCTGACATCGCGGTAGAAGATCGGGGCGCCGGGGCCAAGAGAGCCGAGGCGGCCGGCGCGCAGCACGTAGGTGCGCCCGGGTTCATCGGATCGCACGCCTGGCGGCTCCTCCAGGCCGGTGAAATTGAGTTCCGGGTCGCCGCCGGGCGCGCCGGGATCCACCTCGATATAGGCGCCGGAGACCAGCGTCTCCAGGCCCGAGATGTTGCCGGTGGACAGGCGCGGCCGCACCACCCAGAAGCGGGCGTGGTTGGTGAGGATACGCTCGCCCTGGCGGTTCATCCGCACATGGATCTGCACCCGTTGGAGATCCTCCGACAGCTTCATATCCTCCACCATGCCCAGCGGCACGGCCTTGTGCGTGACCTGCGTTTGCTGCGGCACCACGCCGTTGCCGGTTTTGAAGGTGATGGTGATCAGCGGGCCGCGGTTAAGCAGCGTTTCGAATATCAGGTAGACGGCGATGGAGACGCAGACGATCGGGATCAGCCAGATCAGCGAGAAGCGCCGCCGCCGGCGCACCACGGCACCGGCCATGCGCGGATCCTCGGGCGCGGGAGGGTGGCTACTGCTCATGTGATCGGGCCGGGGTGCGGGCGAGGGCAGCCTGCGCCGCCTGTTGCTGTTCAAGGTCGGGGGGCGTGTGGTCCATATACTCGGGGGCATCGACATCGTGGCCGGTTTCGGCAGCGGCATCCCACATCAGGCGCGGATCGAAGCTGGCGGCGGCGAACATGGTGAGCACCACCACGGAGGCGAAGGCGATGGCGCCCAGGCCCGGCAGCACGGTGGCGATGAAGCCCATATGCACCAGAGCGACCAGGATGGTGAGCATGAAGACATCGATCATGGACCAGCGGCCGATCGTGTCAATGAAACGGAACAGCCGGGTGCGGGTGCGCAAGCCGGAAGCTGATCCCTCGCCTGTCATCACCAGCAATGTGGCGAGCACGATCAGCTTGAACAGCGGCACTGTGATGCTGGCGAAGAATACCAGCAGGGCCAGGGGCCACATCTGGTCGCGCACCAGTTCGATTACGCCGCTGAGCAGGGTGTTGGGCTCACCGCGGCCGAAGCGGATCACCGTCATCACCGGGTAGATGTTGGCCGGCAGGTAGAGCGCCACCGCCGCACCCATCAGTGCCCAGGTACGGTTCAGGCTGAAGGGCTTGCGGGCGCGTAGGCGGGAGCGGCAGCGCGGGCAGCGGCTGCGCGGGCGGGCCCGCAGGACCAGGCGGCAGCAATCGCAGCCGATCAGGGCGTGTTGCGGCTGGGGCGGCAGATCGGCGGACAGGCCGAGCGCCTGCATCCGCTCCCAGACATCTTCATGGTCCAGTTCCACATCGGCGGCGATCATGCAGAGCATCACGCCGCCGAGCGCGATCAGGGCGGGGCCGATCTGAACGTCGGCGATGGCTTGCAGCCGCGTGTAGGCGACGAAGACGCCGAGCAGGAACACCTCGATCATCGACCAGGGGCGCAATGTTTCGACCCAGCCATAGATGATCGGCAGGCCGCGCGAGGGATGCGGCACGCGCAGGCCGAGCAGCACGGTGAGAATCAGCAGCAACTGGATGAAGGGCACGAAGACCAGGGTGATCAGCACCACGACGCTGACTTCCCACATGCCATGGTCGTTCAGTTGGGAGGGGCCTGTGAACAGGCTGGCCTGCACCGTGCGGCCGACGGTGCGCAGATCCATGATGGGCAGTTGCACCGCTAGCACCAGCAGGATGAGTGCGGCGATGGAGCAGCCGAGCGCACGGTTGAGGCTATCCCGGCCGCCGCGCCGCAGGGTGGCGTTGCAGCGGCGGCAATGCGCGGCATCCCCTGGGCCGAGCGGGGCCACGGCCTGGAACAGCCCGCAATCCTGACATTCCCGCACGTGGCCGGGTGCCTCGCCCGTAGGGGTGTGCGGCAGGAATTCGGCACCGAACTCGTGGGGTGCGGGGTCGTGCAATCCGATCATGAGCGGTGGGCAACGCCGCGCGGGCTGGTTTGTTCCCTGGCGGCGAGGAGCAGCCGGCAGTGGCGCCGGCCGCACCGAACGGCTTTGCCGGACTCGTGGGTTGGGGGCATGATGGGGGAGTATCCACGGGAGTGACCGGGTTTGGCCAGTGTCTCGTTAGAGCGGCGCGCGCATCTTATTGTTCTGGGCAACGAGAAGGGGGGATCGGGCAAATCCACCACCGCGATGCACCTGGTGGTGGGGCTGATGCGCGATGGATACCGGGTGGGGGCGATCGACCTGGATGCGCGGCAGGGCACGCTTTCGGGGTATTTGACCGCGCGGCTGGCCTATGCGGCGCGCCATGGCGTGGAGTTGCCGGTGCCCGAGGCGGCCAGCGTGTTCCGCAGCGAGCGCGACAGCCGGGCCGAGGCGGACGCCGAGGAGAGGGCCGCGTTTGAGGAGGCGGTGGCCCGGCTTTCGGCGGGGTGCGAGATTATTGTGGTGGATTGCCCCGGCGCCGACACGTTTTTGGCGCGGCTGGCGCACGCCCATGCCGATACGCTGATCACCCCGATCAACGACAGTTTTGTGGATTTCGCCATGCTGGCGCGGGTGGACCCGGACGACCACAGCGTGATCAACCCGAGCATTTACAGTGAGATGGTGTGGGAGGCGCGCAAGCGGCGCTTCGCGCGCGATCGCGCGCGGATCGACTGGATCGTGATGCGCAACCGGATGGGCAGCACGGAAATGCGCAACAAGCGCGATGTGGGCACCACGCTGGAGGCGCTGGCCAAGCGGATCGGGTTCCGCACGGTGAAGGGGTTTGGCGAGCGGGTGATTTTTCGGGAGTTGTATCTTCAGGGGCTGACGCTGATGGACGTGCGGGAGGCCGGCCTGCCGATCCAGTTGGGCATGAGCCACATTGCGGCGCGGGCGGAGGTGCGGGCGCTGCTGTCGGCGATCCGGAAGCCGCCGCCGAGGGGGGATGTGGTGGAGCCGGCGGCGTAGTGAGGAAGGCTGTTCTTTTTTGAAAAAAAGAACCAAAAAACCTTTGTTCGGGCGCCTTTCCCGCGAGCCGACACGGTGGGGATCGCGCGTACCTCAACGGACAAAAGTTTTTTGCTTCTTTTTTTCAAAAAAGAAGTTCTTTCTTTCTCTTTCTCTGCTGCCCGGTTGCGAGCGCTGACGGCCTCTTGTATAGCCCCGGGGTGTACCCGGCGCCGGCGTAGCTCAGTGGTAGAGCAACTGATTCGTAATCAGTAGGTCGGGAGTTCGACTCTCCCTGCCGGCACCATATATAAATCAAGCCCTTAGAGACAATTTCGTTTCAAAAAACCAGCGCCAGAAAATGTTCGGGGCTTCAATGGGGCTTCACTGAAGCCCTGACACCCTGGATCAACGTTGAAGCGGAGACGGGCGCAGTAACCCCGCTACTGGCCAGTTTGGCGGCATTTCGGCGCAATGACATGCACCGCCGGACTTTGTGGCGGTCGATTGCGGCGCTGGGCAAGGCCAGGTTGTTCCTATGCGAACTGTCCCGGCCGGTAGGCAGGTTCCTGTTGCGCGACCGGCGACCATGGGGGGCAAGGCAGCCAACTCTGGATTTGATGGGCCGCTCCGCGCTCTCGTGAGAAATGACAGCGCGCGCTCGAAAACCGCGGCCCAAAAATGAATTTCTACCGCAATTGCATCAGTACCGCTGCCGGGATATTGTGATAGGTTACATACTCTCCCGTTAGTGGAGGGTTATCCTTGCGGCTCTCCCTAATCTTTCTTTCTCTTCTCGCTTTGTCGGGCTGCGGCGTTGTTCGTTCGCGTGAGATTCGGGACGCAGTGAACGCATGTCACGCGCAATGGCCTGTGTACGACCGGGACACCGCCATCCCCCGATCGAAGTGCCTTGGCGATGCCGAGGAACGGCTCCTGCTGCCTACCGCCGGGCGAGATGCAGATTTAGTCTACCAGCGGATCGCGTTTCGTAATGCCTTGGCTGTCCATGTTGCGGCGGGTGAAATATCTCCGACTGACGCGCAACTGAAACTTGCGGAATTTCAGACAACCATCACAAACCAAATTCTTGCTCGGAATGCTCAGAGCGCGGAGGAGCAAGCAAACGCCGCAGCCGCGTCGGCAGCATTCGTCCAGTCATTAAAGCAAGCCTTTCCGACACCGGCGTACAGCCCGCCGGTCAGAACGAATTGTTATACTTTTGAAAATGCGACAAGTTGCACCACTCAGTAGGACATCCGTGTTAGTAAATCGGCCCATTTGTCATCTGGCTGAGTCGAATGGGATTTCCAAAACGCTTGGCGTCTGATTCAAGCTACGGGCTGGCGAGGGAGGCCAGCCTTCATGGCCCGAGCTATTTCAGTCGACCTTCGCCAGCGTGTCTGCGCCGCTATCGCCGAAGGATTGTCGTGCCACCAGGCGGCGACGCGCTTTAATGTGAGCGTATCGAGCGCGATCCGCTGGCAAGCGCGCCTGCGTGACGAAGGAAGTTCCGCGCCGCAGCAGCAGGGTGGCGACCGCAAGTCCGCGCGCATTGAAGCCCATGCCGACTTCATCCTGTCCGAGTATGGGGCCAGGTCGGACATCACATTGGCCGAGCTGAAGGCCAAGCTCGCAGCGCGCGGCGCTGATGTTGGGATCGGTACCCTGTGGCGCTTCTTTGACCGGCGCCGCATTACACTAAAAAAGGACGGCACACGCGGCCGAACAACAGCGCCCTGACGTAGCCGCCGCCCGCGAGGCTTGGTTCGAGCAACAGCTCGACCTGGATCCAGCCAAGCTTTCCTTCATCGATGAGACCGGTGCCACCACCAAGATGGCGCGGCTACGCGGACGCGCGCCAAAAGATCAGCGTTGCGTGGCCAGCGTCCCGCACGGCCATTGGATGACCACAACCTTTGTCGCTGGCCTGCGCATCGACGGGCTGTCCGCGCCGATGCTGCTGGAGGGGCCGATGGATGGTGATGCCTTCCTCAAAACTCAAGGCCATCCTGCGCGCCGCCGCTCAATGCACCCTGGCCGGCCTGTGGGACGCGATCGCCAACGCGCTGGACCGCTTCAACCCGGAAGAGTGCGAGAACTACTTTGCAGCAGCAGGCGACGATGTAATGTGATCGGAAAATGCTCTAGTAGTAGGCCGCCACAGGCGCAAGTCCGCGAGCCCGCGCACGCTCTTCGGTGCGCCGAAGAAGCTCACGCTTAGCAGGCGTCCGTTGGCCGCCCTTGTTGCGCATAGCTTCGGTAGCCTCCGGGGTATCCAGCAGACCTGTTGCCAGCTTGCGGGCTTCCACTTGTTCGATAAGCCGATCTAGAGACACGACCGTCATGGGTTCTGCCTAAGGGTTTCTATCGTCAGATACCAAGCACAGTGGGGTCGCCACCTTCGGTTTCTATCCTCTTACGCAAGTAGGTAACATCAAGTTCAGGGAAAAGGCAAAACAAGGCTTTGGCTTGCCGAAGTCTGGAGTCATCAATATGGCATACGACCGCATGCTGTCCAAGCCGGTCAGCTATCACATCCTCAACTGACGGCAGGACAACACCCACCAACCCAAGCCTGTCAACGGTCACGAGACGCAGCCGATTCAGGTCCGACTGCCCATCAAACAACCGCCCGGAGACCTGCTCAAATCCATATCTGGGATGGTCGGGATGGTAGAAGCCGCGCCGGATATAGCCTTGCCGATCTTCCCGCCTAAACCCGTTCGCTAGCATTGCCGCGTTCAGGGCCTCATCGTTTGACGCCACGATGTCAAAGTCACCGGAAGGGAACTGGCCAGCCGTGTAGATTGCAGCGGCGGCCCCACCGACAAGCACAGGATAATCTTCCGTTGCGTCTTTGTAACATGTGAAGGCGCGCGCAAGTTCGAGCAGGGCGGCGATATAGTCGAGTTCTAGCGGCACGATGTTCCTCTACCACAACCTGTAATACCAAGCCTGTGAAGGCGTGACTCTGAGGGGGGATTCCCGAAACTTCTGGCATCTGATTGAAGACGGCAAACCATGGCGTTTGCCATGCCGATACCGCTGCGATCCGACTTCGATGCCCGTCATCTGAGGGCGTTGGCCAGGAAGACGAAGGATGGCGCGCGGGCTCGGCGCCTGTTGTCGCTGGCCGCGATCTACGAAGGCGCCAGCCGAACACAGGCTGCGGCCATTGGCAGCGTCACCCCGCAGATCGTCCGCGCCATGCCTGGCGCAGGCGCAAACGCAGACCGATGGCGCAAAGCTTGAGACCATCGTGGTGACGGCGCACAAGCGCAGCCAATCGGCCCGGAGTGATCGGCGGCGAGATTGCGTGGCGGTTCCGCTGACGGCACTGCTGTGGCGTGTTTTTCCGGCACGGTCCGCGACAGCCAGCCAAAAGTCTTTTGCTTCTTTTCTTCAGAAAAGAAGACTCTTTGCTGTCATCGCCAAGGTGGCTGCGAGGGCGGTGGCGCGCCGGGTGGGTTAGTCGGGCGCGCAGGGGGCGGGGGCGAGGGCGGCTTGGGCGGCGGGGGAGAGGGCGGCACCGGGGCCGGTGATGGTGATGCTGGCGGGTACTTCGTCGATGCAGCCGGGGCAGCCGCCGGGGACGCCGTTGGTGGCGATGGTGAAGTGGTAGTCGCCCAGCTTGGTGTTCTCGTGCACCGTGACGGTGAGGATCGTTGTCATTGTATACACAACACCGTTCTTGCATTTCGTGGTCATCGCCATCGCCCTTGTTACGGAAACGGCGGCAGTTTGCCGATCATGCCGGCGAATACAAGGTCTTGGCCGTGACGTAATCCGGCCCTGGCCGGAATTACCAGGCGCGGCGGATATCGGGGTGGGGGTGGGCGGAGCGGGACCAGCCTTCCTCGCCGTCGCGATACCAGGCGACGCCGGGGTGCCCCTGGGCGATGAGGGTGGAGGCGGCGGTGAAGGGATCGCAGCCGAACGGGCCATCACCCATGACGACGATGGCGGGCGAGCCCGCCTGGGCCGGATGGGGCGGCACGACGCCGGCGATGAAAGCCTGCATGGGCATGGTGGCGGCGGTTTCGGGCGAGAACCAGTGCGCCCCCGGCACCGTGGCGCTGCCGCGGCCGACATCGATCACGATGGGCGGCGTGCCGGAGGCCAAAGCTGCTTGCAGGGCCGCCGTGCCGATAACTGTGCCGCCCGGCAGCGACGCGGGTGTGACACCCCATTCGCCGTCGGTGCAGCTGGTGTCGCCGGCGGGCAGCGTGACGGTGGGATCGCCGTATTCGGGCAGGCCTGCATCGCGCAGGGCGGCGAGCACGCGCGCGGCGCCGGGCAGGGCAGCGACGTTACGCGGATAATAATTGGCGAAGCGCCAGACCGAGCGGTGGGGCCAGATTTTCGTATAGGCGGCAAGCTCGGCCATCGCTTCGGGCCGGTTGCCCTGCATGTCGGCCGCGGCGATCAGCAGGATGCGGGCGTATTCGGCGCGGCCCATGGAGGGGGCGCCCGGCTGCGGATCGGGATCGCCGGCGATGGCGCGGTTGATCAGTGTGGCGGCCTCGGCCGCGCGGCCCTGGAGCAGGCGGATGCCGCCGCGCATGAAAGTGAGGTGGGCGCTGTCACGGCCATCGGGATTGATTCGCAGCACCGCCTCCAGTTGCGCATCTTCCTCGTCCAATTGCGCGCGCAGCCAGGCGCAGTCGGCCAGGACAAGCCGCGGTTCCACGCTGCCGGGGGAATGCGAGAGGGCATCGAGGGCGGCGAATTGCGCCGCCTGGCAATCGCCGCCGAGCAGGAATTCGTGCGCGCGGGCGGCGCGCGCCGTGGCATTGCCCGGATCCAGGGCCAGGGCGCGCGAGATCGCCTCGTGCGCCTGTTGGCGGTCCGCGGCCGGTGCCGCATCGCCCACTGCCATCACACGCCGCAGCCTTACCCAGCCGAGCTCGGCCAGGGCATCGGTGAAATCGGGCTCTTCCGCCACCGATTTCTCCAGCAGGGAGGCGGCCTGGGTCAGGGCGGGGATCGTGTCGTCGGTATCCAGAATGGCGCGGGCACGGAAGAACAGGTCCATCGCATCCGGATCGTCTGGCCGGTCCTGCCGCGATCGCGCGGTTTCGACGCGATCCCATTGCAGATCGAGGCCGCCGGCGATGCGGCGGACGATCGCGTCGCGGGCGGAGAAGAGGTGGTCCCAGCCGGTATCGAAGCGCTCGGCCCAGAGCTGGGTGCCGGTTGATGCGTCGATCAGCGCGGCGTTGATGTGATAGCTGGCCCCCTCGGCGCGCAGGCTGCCTTCCAGAAGGTAGCGCACCTGGAGGGCGCTGCCGATCTGCTGCACCGGCAGGGTGCGGTCGCGGAACTGATCGGCGCTTTCGCGGGCGATCACGGTGCTGGCGGGCAGATGGGCGAGGTCGGTGGTCAGATCGTCGGTGATGGCGTCGGCCAGGTAATCCTGGCTGCGATCCGTGCCGAGATTGCGGAACGGCAGGACGGCGATGGAGAAGCGCGGCGCCGCCGGGGCAACCGGGCCCGGCCGCAGCGTGCGCCAGGCGAGACCGGCGGCGATGACCAGCGCGACCGAGGCTGCAACAGCCCAGGCCCGCGATCGCTGTGGGCGCATGGCGCTGGCGGGGGCCTGAACCGGCGTGGATGGCTCCGGTTCGGTGAGTTGGGGGTGGGGGGCGCGCGGCTCGGCGGGTGACTCGACCGGGCCGACGAAGCGGTAGCGGGGGCCGGGCAGGGTGACGATCATCTCGGCCGTGTTGCCGGCCTTTTTCAGGGCGGCGCGCAGGGCGGAGAGCTGCACCGAGAGGTTGCTGTCCGCGACGGTCTTGCCTTCCCAGACATGGGCGAGGATGGCCTCGCGGCTGAGCGCCTCGCCGCGGTGGGTGACAAGGAAGACCAGCAGGTCGAAGGCTTTGGCATGCAGTTGTACTGGAACGCCGTCGGCCAGGAGGAGCCGGCGGTGCGCATCGAGGGTGAAACGGCCGAACTGTGCTGTTTGCAACGCCTCCCGCACTTCCGCCATCCGACGCCGCCGCAGTTTGTGATGGGGCGTTATAGCGGCAGCGTCGGGGCGGCGGAAATTTGGGAGAAAGTGTTCTTTTTTGAAAAAAAGAACCAAAAAACGTTGACCCATGGCGTACGCCGCCGGGGAGTCCGCGACAGCCAGGCAAACGTCTTTTGCTTCTTTTCTTCAGAAAAGAAGACCTTAGGCTATTGAAAGTATTGATTAATTCTGTTTAGCGCGAATTCGCTGGGATTAACTTCCTCTCCGCCGGCCGGGCGGTCACTGCTGGGCCGTCGCCCAGACACAGAGGCGACGATGACAGCAACCAGACCTGAGGAGAGTATATCATGACCAAGACGCAGACCTTCCGCCGCTTCTCCGGCGCCGTGCTTGCCCTGACGATGATGGCCGCGCTGCCGGGGGTGGACGCCCGCGCGGCCGGGCCGGAGGCGGAGTCGGCGACTGCGAGCCGGCAGGTGAGCCTCGCCGGGCTGGACCTGACCACGCGCGAAGGCCAGGCCGCGCTGCGCCGCCGCGTGGTGGCTGCCGCCGTGCATGTATGCGAGGATACGACGTTCAGCGTTTCGGCCAACGCCAGCGTGTTTCTGGAATGCTTCCGCAAGGCGCGCGCGGAGGCGATGGCGGCGGCGGATTCGCGGATTGCCGCAGCCAACACGCCAGCGACGTTCGCCGGGGGCAGGTTTTGAGCTAAGGCGATGGCGCGGGCAGGTGCCCGCGCCTCGCGCCGTTAGGAGACTGTGACACCTTTCCAGAAGGCGACGCGGCCGCGGATTTCGGCGGCGGCTTGTTTGGGGTCGGGGTAGAACCAGGCGGCGTCCTTGTTGTCGCGGCCGTCGACGGAGAGGGTGTAGTAGCTGGCCTGGCCCTTCCAGGGGCAGAAGCTGTGGGTGGTGCTTTCGCGCAGGAACTCGGGGCGGACGGAGGCGAGGGGGAAGTATGCGTTGCCTTCGACGGTGACGATGTCGTCGGATTCGGCGATCACTTGGGCGTTCCAGGTGGCTTTCATGGGATTCTCCAAAAAACAAGGGGGGCGCTGCCCCCCTTGACCCCCCGCTGGGGACTCGTCCCCAGCGGGGTCCAGGGGCAGAGCCCCTGGCCTTTTTTTCTTACTCTACGGTCTCCGGCTCACGCTCGGCATTCCCCTCGCCATCATCCGGCCCGCTGATCGCGGTGGGCGGCGCCTCGGTGAACTCGAAATCGAGCTTGCCGTCCTTCATCGCTACCTTCACCGCGCCGCCTCGCACGAGGCGCCCGAACAGCAGCTCCTCGGCGAGCGGCTTCTTGATATACTCCTGGATCACACGCCCCAGCGGCCGCGCGCCATACAGCCGGTCGTAGCCACGCTCCGCCAGCCACTCCTTGGCCGCGGAAGAAAGCTCGATCGTGACGTTGCGGTCCGCGAGCTGGGCTTCCAACTGCATCACGAACTTCTCGACCACGCGGCCGACGATCTCCTCCGTGAGGCCCGCGAAGGTGATGGTCGCGTCCAGGCGGTTGCGGAATTCGGGGGTGAACAGGCGCTTGATTGCCTCCTCATCCTCGCCCTGGCGCACGGTGCTGCCGAAGCCAATGGCTTCCTTGGCCTGGTCGGCGGCGCCGGCGTTGGTGGTCATGATCAGGATCACGTTGCGGAAATCGACCGTCTTGCCGTTATGGTCGGTGAGCTTCCCATGGTCCATCACCTGAAGCAGGATGTTGAACAGGTCCTGGTGGGCCTTTTCGATTTCATCCAGCAGCAGAACGGCGTGGGGGTGCTGGTCGATCGCGTCGGTCAGCAGGCCGCCCTGGTCGAAGCCCACGTAGCCGGGCGGGGCGCCGATGAGGCGGCTGACGCTGTGGCGCTCCATATATTCGGACATGTCGAACCGGATCAGCTCGATCCCGAGCGTGGAGGCGAGCTGGCGGGCGACTTCGGTTTTGCCGACGCCGGTGGGGCCGCTGAAGAGGTAGTTGCCGATCGGCTTTTCCGCCTCGCGCAGGCCGGCGCGGCTGAGCTTGATGGCGGCCGACAGAGCCTCGATGGCGCGGTCCTGGCCGAACACCATGCTTTTGAGGTCACGCTCGAGGTTGCGCAGGGTTTCCTTGTCGTCGGCGCTGACGGATTTGGGTGGGATGCGGGCGATTTTCGCCACGATCTCCTCCACGTCCTTCAGCGTGACGGTCCGGCGGCGCTGGCTTTCGGGCAGCAGCATGCGGCTGGCGCCGACTTCGTCGATCACGTCGATCGCCTTGTCGGGCAGCTTGCGGTCGTTGATGTATTTGGCGGAGAGCTCCACGGCGGCGCGGATGGCTTCGTCCGTGTAGCGCACCTTGTGGTGTTTTTCGTAGTTGGTCTTCAGGCCCTTGAGGATCTTGACCGTATCCTCGATGGACGGCTCCGCCACGTCGATCTTCTGGAACCGGCGCACCAGGGCGCGGTCTTTTTCGAAGTAGTTGCGGAATTCCTTGTAGGTGGTGCTGCCGATGCAGCGCAGCGAGCCGCTGGCCAAGGCGGGCTTGAGCAGGTTGCTGGCGTCCATCGCGCCGCCGCTGGTGGCGCCGGCGCCGATCACGGTGTGGATTTCGTCGATGAACAGCACCGCGCCCGGCTGGTTTTCCAGCTCGGTCACCACCGCCTTCAGCCGCTCCTCGAAATCGCCGCGGTAGCGGGTGCCGGCGAGCAGGGCGCCCATGTCCAGCGCGAAGATGGTGCTCTTGGCCAGCACCTCCGGCACGTCGCCTTCCACGATGCGCTTGGCGAGGCCCTCGGCGATGGCGGTTTTGCCCACGCCGGGGTCGCCCACGTAGAGCGGGTTGTTCTTGGTGCGGCGGCAGAGGATCTGGATGGTGCGCTCCACCTCCTGATCGCGGCCAATCAGCGGGTCGATCTTGCCGGCCATGGCCTTCTTGTTGAGGTTCACGCAATAGGTGCTGAGCGCATCCTGGTTGCGGCCGCGTGGCTTTTCCTCCCGCTCATGCTCGGGGCTTTCCGGCGTGCCGCTGGTGGGGCCGCCGCCGGTGCTGGCGCTGGGGCGCTGGGTGGCGCGGCCGGGGGCCTTGGCGATGCCGTGGGAGATAAAATTCACCGCGTCCAGCCGCGTCATGTCCTGCATTTGCAGGAAATAGACGGCGTGGCTTTCGCGCTCGCTGAACAGGGCCACCAGCACGTTGGCGCCGGAAACCTCGTCGCGGCCGGAGCTTTGCACGTGGATGGCGGCGCGCTGCACCACGCGCTGGAAGCCGGCGGTGGGCTTGGGTTCGGTGGTTCGGTCCGTGGTGAGGCCGGAGAGGTCCTTGTCGAGAAACTCGGTCAGGTCCTGGCGCAGCTTGTCGAGGTCCACGCCGCAGGCGCGCAGCACGGTGGCCGCATCGCTGTCATCGGCCAGGCCGAGCAGGAGATGTTCGAGCGTCGCGTATTCGTGCCGGCGGTCGCTGGCGAAGGAGAGGGACCGGTGCAGTGTTTGTTCGAGATTGCGTGACAGCATTGGTGTTCGACGCCCCTAGGCACCTGGTTGCGAGAGCTTGCGCGACAGACGCTGATTCCCCGCGAACCCGGAAGATGACAGGATGGCCGCATTTCGCGGCGTCCCGATAGTGAAAATATGGCCAGCCACGTCACTGGCCATCACATACTTGGTGACTGAGGTGTCAGTTGCCAGCGGTGGGTTATCATCGGGGCAGGGATGGCTGCTCTGATGACCGCTGGCTGAATGCTGACACCCGATCTTTAGTCCTTCTCGATGGTGCATTGCAGCGGGTGCTGGTTCTGGCGGGCGAGGTCCATGACCTGGGTGACCTTGGTCTCGGCGACTTCGTAGGTGAACACGCCGCAGACGCCGACGCCGCGGCGGTGGACGTGCAGCATGATCCGGGTGGCTTCCTCGCGGGTCTTCTGGAAGAAGCGTTCGAGCACGTGCACCACGAATTCCATGGGCGTGTAATCGTCGTTCAGCATCAACACCTTGTACATGGCGGGCTTGCGCGTTTTCGGCCGCGCCTTGACCACCACGCCGGTATTGGGTCCGTCACCGCCACGCTTGTCGTTGTCACTCATCGTCGGACCATCCTGATGCCGCGCCCCCCGGGGGAAGGACGGCACCCCTGCGGAGATCACAGCGGCCCACCGGCCGCCAGTGCCTTCGGTTTGAAAAAACGGCGCATGATACCGGACGCGGGCAACGGTGGAAAAGGGCACCTGGGCCCGGGGTATGCGATACATGCCACGCCCCATCTTGGGGGTAGAGCATAAACAAAAAAAGCCCGGGCGAACCCCGGGCTTCTGATTTTTGTGTCAGCGGGGGCAGAACCTGCCCCCCGGACCGCCTGGTCAGCTCAGGAGAAGGTCTCCACGGCCGCGTTCACGCGCGCGGAGATCGGGGCGAAGGCCTGCTCGGCCAGCTTGAGCGAATGCTCGGTCAGCTTGCCGCTCTCGGTCATCGCCTTCTCCATGGAGGTGCGGGCGAAGGAGGTTTGCAGGTCGATGGCTTCCTTGAAGGACTTCACCGAGGTGAGGGCCTTGAACGTGGCCATCGATTCTTCCATCGATGCCTTGGCGTTGGCGGCCAGGATCTTCGACATGTCGGTAAGCCCGGTCGCCAGGATCTGGCTGGACTTCATCATCGCTTCAACGTTGCCCTGGCTGAACTGGGCCATCTGCTCGGCTGTTTTCATGGCGCGCTGTACTCCTTCCTTGACGTTGACCTGGGCGTGCTCGAACGCGGCGGTTGCCGTCTCGGTGCCCTGTTTGACGGCTTGCAGGGTCTCGACCTTCACGGCCTCGGCTTTTGCCGTGGCGGTTTCGATTGCCTTGGTTTTCGTAATCATGGCTCTGCTCCGGTTCAGGGACGATTCCAAAGGCCGGCGAACCGTCGCAAGGTATTTCGTTCCGCGACCGCATTGTGCAGTGCAGCGAGCTTTATTTAGGATAGCAGATATCGGCGGTCAAGATTTATTGTGCGGTGCACAATCCGGAGCGGGTTGGTCTGATTTCGGCCCCACCGGCCCGACTGGCGGGCCCGATGGCGGCCTGGTGGGATCGTTATCTTAGCACGCGAAGTTACTGTCACTTAACGCAAATGCAGTCTAGTGCGCTGGACAGACGCGGAATCCCGCCGCTAGATTGGCGCTGAAAAGCTCGCGAGGCTCACTTTGAATATGGCGTCCGTCTTGCGCCTGCCGCCGGTTCCGGGCGCTGCACGCCGCGTGTTGACTGTTCTGCTGGCGGGTTTTGCCGCTTTTGCGCCGCTGGCCGCCCGGGCACAGATTGGCTCGGCGCGTTACAGCTCCATTGTTGTGGACAATGCCTCCGGCCGGGTGATTGAGGCAGCCAACCCGGATGCGCTGCGCTATCCGGCCAGTCTGACCAAGCTGATGACACTTTATATGGCGTTCGAGGCCTTGCGGGACAATCGCGTATCGCTTGGGCAGCTTGTGCCGGTGTCGGCGCGGGCGGCATCGATGGAGCCCTCCAAGCTTGGTCTGGTGCCCGGCAGCTATTTCACGGTGAATGATGCGGTGATGGCGATCGTGACGAAATCGGCCAACGATGCCGCCTGTGCGCTGGGTGAGCTGATCGGGGGCGACGAGGACCGTTTTGGCCAGATGATGACCTTGCGGGCCCGCGCTCTGGGCATGACGCAGACGACGTTTCGCAATGCCTCCGGCCTGCCCGATCCGCAGCAGGTGACCACGGCGCGTGACCTGGCCGTGCTGGCGCATCATCTGATCCAGGATTTTCCGCAGCAATATCACTATTTCAGCGAACCCATGTTCTACTTTCATGGCCGGGCGATCCCCAACCATGACCGCATGTTGCAGGCCTACCCGGGCGCCGATGGCCTGAAGACCGGCTATACGCAGGCGGCGGGCCACAACCTGGTGACGTCCGCCATGCGCGGCGATGTGCGGCTGATCGGCGTGGTGATGGGGGCGGCTTCGAATCCCGAGCGTGATCTGCACATGGCCACCTTGCTCGATGAAGGGTTCGAGCAGATGGGCGTGCCGGTGGTGCACCGGCCTTCGCATTTCCGGATGCCGTCGCTGATTTCCTCGGCCGAGGCTTCCACCCTGCCGGCGGCGAGCCTGCGCTATGCCGCCTTCCATGGCCGCGGCCGGGGCCGGGCCGCGCTGCATGCGCGCCTGGTGCGGCAGGCCGCCCTGCGTGAGGGCGGGCATCGGGCCACGGCGAGCGAGATCAATGCCACCTTGGCGGTGGCGCATGGCCGCGCCGCCACGATGGGCCATCGGCCAGTTGCCACGCGCGCGTTGGCGGCGTGCACCGCGCGGCTGCATCACCATGGCTGCGGTTTCGCCGGCCGGGACAAGCGCAAGACGTGACGTTGTGTCAGCAGTCAGCCTTCGGTCGTCAGGGGGGCCGTCTCTTTCTGACGACTGAAAGCTGACGACTGATAACTTGCTTTGGGCTTTTGACGGTCGCATCTTGGGTGACCAGGGGTGACACGAGGGTCGTATGGACGGCGGCAGCGAGGGACGGCGCATCATTATCCACAGCCGGGCGGATTTCGCCGGCATGCGGGCGGCGGGCAGGCTTGCCGCGGAGACGCTGGACATGATCACGCCGCATGTCCGGCCGGGGGTGACGACGGGCGAGCTGGACCGGCTATGCCATGACTTTATCGTCGCGCGTGGCGCCGTGCCGGCGCCGCTGAACTACCGCGGCTTTCCGAAATCGACCTGCATTTCCGTCAACCATGTGGTGTGCCATGGCATCCCCGGCGAGAAGAAGATGCTGGAGGGGGACATCGCGAACATCGATGTGACGGTGATTCTGGATGGCTGGCATGGCGACACCAGCCGCATGTATGTGGCCGGGCAGCCTTCCACGCGGGCGCGGATGCTGCTGGATGTGACGTATCAGGCGCTGATGAAGGGGGTGGAGGCTGTTGTGCCGGGGGCGACGCTTGGCGATATCGGCTTTGCGATCCAGAGTTATGTGGAGGCCAACCGGTTTTCCGTGGTGCGTGATTTCTGTGGCCACGGGATTGGCCGGACGTTTCACGCCGCGCCCAATGTTCTGCATTTCGGCCGCCGTGGCGAGGGGCCGGAGTTGCGCCCCGGCATGTTCTTGACCATCGAGCCGATGGTGAATGCCGGCCGCCCCGAGGTGAAGGTTCTCGACGATGGCTGGACCGCGGTCACGCGCGATCGCAGCCTCTCCGCCCAGTTCGAGCACATGATCGGCGTGACGGAGGAGGGCTGCGAGATTTTCACCATCAGCCCCGCCGCCCTGCATCATCCCCCCTACAATGTCTGAACGTTTTTTGCTTCTTTTTTGCAAAAAAGAAGGCCTTGCTTCCTTTCTTTCTGTTTTCTCTGGCGCCGGCCTCTAAGATGCCGGACCCGTCGAGCTTCAACGAGGCGCTTGCCCAGCTTGAACTGCTCGCCGGCAAGCAGAAGGCCCCGCAGGCTGTTGCCGCACCCGCCACCAGCATGGAGCTGCACCGTTCGCGGATGCGGCAGCGGCTTCTGACGGGCGGCCCCGAATCGCTTGCCGACCATGAGTTGCTGGAGATGGCATTGTTCCTTGCCCTGCCGCGGCGGGACACCAAGCAGATTGCCTATCGGCTGCTGGCGCGGTTCGGCAGTTTTGCGGGCGCGATCGCGGCGCCGGCGGGCGATATTGCGGCGGTGGAGGGGATGGGGGAGGCGAGTGCGGCGGCGCTGAAGATCGTGCAGGCGGCGGCGATGCGGCTGGCGCGGTCGGAGGTGATGGGGCGTCCGGTGCTTTCCAACTGGGATGCGCTGATGGATTATTTGAACGCGGTGATGGCGCGGGAGAAGATCGAGCAGTTTCGCATTCTGTTTCTGGACAACAAGAACCGTCTGGTGGCGGACGAGGCGCAGGCGCGGGGCACGGTGAACCATACGCCTGTATATCCGCGCGAGGTGGTTCGGCGGGCGCTGGAGTTGCAGGCCTCGGCCATTATTCTGACGCACAACCATCCGAGCGGCGATCCCACGCCCTCGCGGGATGATATTCTGATGACCCAGGCGATTGTGGAGGCGGCGCGGACGCTGTCGATCGCGGTGCATGACCATGTGATTGTGGGCAATGGGGTGTGGCTGAGTTTCCGCAAGGAGGGGTTGTTGGCGGGGGCGTAGAACAGCGCAGCACCCGCCTGGCCGCGCCGCCGGCACCGACTGCGTCGCTTCTATCCCGTTCCAGCCACACGCCGGCCGGCGACCCAGACATCGCGTATATCAGGGCGCGCGGCCGTGTAGATCACCTTGTGCAACACATCTTCCGGGCTATCCTGCGCCCGCAGACGCAAATTGCTCGCCGCCCCGCCGCCCGCCATCCTGATGGCATCGAACTGGTAGCCGACCCGGAAAACCCCCACCGGCACATCCAACACCTGGCCACCGCCGGCCGTGGCCAGCCAGAACGCCTCCGCGGCACTCACCCGCGCGCCCGCACACCCCCGCGCACCGGCCGGCGTGCGGGCATCCACCCCGCTTTCCAGGTAGCGCGACGCGATCACGGCGTGGCGTGCCGAGTCCAGCACCGACGGGCTCGCCCCGCCCGCAATGTCCGTGCCAAGCCCCACATGCACGCCGGCATCCAGCATCCGCCGCAAGGGAAACACCGCATCGGCAAAATACGCGTTGGATAAAGGGCAGTGCGCAATGCCGCTGCCCGCTTGCCGGATCATCCCGGCATCCGCCTCGCTCACGAAAACCCCATGCGCCAGCACCGTATGCCGGCCCAGCAGCCCAAACCCCGCCAGCGCCGCCGTATCGGTCATCCCGCAGCGGTCGCGCACATGCCCATGTTCCCAGTCGCTCTCGGAGCAATGCGTCTGCACATGGCACAAGCTCTCACGCGCCAGCCGCCCCAACCGCCCCAACAAGTCATCGCTGCACGCCGGAATGAACCGCGGCGTGATCACCGGCCGCACCAGCCCGGCCGCGTTGCCCGCCATGCCCCGCACATGCGCGATCAGCGCGCGCGTTTCAGCCTCCGCCAGCTCGGCCGAGGCATCCCTGTACCAATCCGGGCACTGCCCCGCATCGTCCTGCGCCACCCGCCCCACCAGCGCCCGCTGCCCCGCCCTGAGGCAAATCTCCGCAAGCTTCTGTGTTGCCGGCAGATGGATCGTCGCGAAATACACCGCCGTGGTTGTGCCGTTGCCCAGCAGGCACTCCACCACAGACCTGTAAACCTCGGCCGCGAAGGCCAAATCCGCGTATCGCGCCTCCAGCGGAAATGTTTTTTCCCGCAGCCATTGCGAAAGCGGCATATCCAGCGCCTGGCCCAGCTGGGGAAACTGCGGCGCGTGCACATGCAAATCCACCATGCCCGGGATCAGAACCTGCCCCGCCGGCCCATCCCCCCGCGCGATCTCCACGATCGTCCCGGTGTCATCCACCACGAACGCTGCATCGAACATCTCCAGCATCCCGCGCGCCGGCGCATGCAACGCCCGCCCCTTCACCACCATCACCGCGGCCGCCTGCCGGCGCGCGCGCGCCGCTGTGAGCGCCCGCTCATGGCGCGTGGTTCTGCTTCACAGCGCCTCCACGCTGTGCCGCAGCCTGCCGAGGAGTCCCGGCGGAAGGCGCCCCGATACCTCGTGCGAGCCCTGGATCACCATGGTGATCGCGACGTAGACCACGGTGGCGAGGCCCAGCCAGGCGATCCAGCGGTGCCGTTCCAGAAGGCGCGCCAGAAGTTCCGCGGCGATGCCCATCAGCAGCACCGAGAGCGCCAGCCCGGCCGCCATGATCCAGAGCTGCGCGCGGGCGGCCCCGGCCACCGCCAGCACATTGTCCAGGCTCATGGAGAGATCGGCGAGGATGATCTGCCATACCGCGCGGGCGAGCGTCTTGTGCGGTACGATTTTCGTGCCGCCCTCATGCGCCTGGGCGCGCAATTCGCGGTACATGCGCCAGCAGACCCAGAGCAAAAGGATACCCCCCGCGAGCGTCAGCCCGATCACGGCCAGCAGGGTGATGGCGACGGCGGAGAGCGCGATCCGGATCAGCGTGGCGCCCAGGATCCCCGCGGCGATGGCGCGCCGGCGCTGGCGTGGCGGCAGGCCGGCCACGGCGAGGCCCACCACCACGGCGTTGTCGCCCGCCAAGGTGACATCGATCAGCACGATCTGCAGCAGTGCGATAAGCTCAGCCCTCATGGCGCCTCGCCCGTGTGGTGCGGCGCGTCAGGACATGTATCTCTCGGACTTATCCTCGCGCGGCCTGACTATAAGGACACCCATGATACCCCGCTACGCACGACCGGCCATGACAGCGATCTGGGCGCCGGAAAACCGCTACCGACTCTGGTTCCGCATCGAGAGCCTGGCGGCCGACGCCATGGCCGAGCTGGGGCAGATCCCGGCCGAGGCGGCGCGCACCATCCGCGATCGCGGCACCCCGGCGCTCGCCGCCATCGGGCCGGAGGATATCGCGCGGATCGACGAGATCGAGCGCGAAACGCGCCACGACGTGATCGCCTTCCTCACCTGGCTGGCCGAGAAAATCGGGCCGGATAGCCGCTTCGTCCATCTGGGTATGACCAGCAGCGACGTGCTGGATACCTGCCTGGCCCTGCAACTGACCCAGGCCGCCGACCTGTTGTTGGAGGATCTCGACGATCTGCTGGCCGCGCTGAAGCGCCGCGCCTTCGAGCATAAATACACGCTCACCATCGGCCGCAGCCACGGCATCCACGCCGAACCCACCACCTTCGGCCTGAAACTCGCCGGCCATTACGCCGAATTCGCCCGCAACCGCGCCCGCCTGGTGCAGGCCCGCCGCGAAATCGCCACCTGCGCCATCAGCGGCGCCGTGGGCACCTATGCCCATGCCGATCCGCGCATCGAGGCGCATGTGGCGGCCGAACTCGGCCTGGCCGCCGAACCCGTCTCCACCCAGATCATCCCCCGCGACCGCCATGCCGCCTTCTTCTGCACGCTGGCGGTGATCGCCAGCGGCATCGAGCGCCTCGCCACCGAAATCCGCCATTTGCAACGCTCCGAAGTGCGGGAAGCGGAAGAGTTCTTCCATCCCGGCCAGAAGGGCAGCTCGGCCATGCCGCATAAGCGCAACCCGGTGTTGAGCGAAAACCTCACGGGCCTGGCGCGGATCGTGCGGGCCGCCGCGGTGCCGGCGCTGGAAAACGTGGCGCTGTGGCACGAACGCGATATCAGCCACTCCAGCGTGGAACGCGCGATCGGGCCGGATGCCACTATTACGCTGGATTTTGCCCTCGCACGGCTCACCGGCCTGGTGGACAAGCTGCTGGTCTATCCCGATCGGATGCGCGCGAATCTGGAAGCGCTCGGCGGCGTGGTGCATAGCGGCGAAGTGCTGCTCGCCTTGGCCCGCGCCGGCATCCTGCGCGACGATGCGTACAGGATCGTGCAGCGCAACGCCATGGCCACCTGGACCACGCTCGGCCAGCCCGGACACCGCAGCTTTCGCGACAATCTGGATGCCGATCCGGAGGTGGCCGGCCGCGTGGATGCGGCTTTGCTGGACGCGGCCATGGACCCGGCCATGCACCTGCGCGGGGTGGAGTATATTTTTACCAATGTGTTCGGGGAGGCCGGGAAGCGGGCGTAGTTCAGGAAGAAAGCGGTTCTTTTTTGAAAAAAAGAACCAAAAAACTTTTAACCTTTGCGGAGAAGGGCGCGGGCCTTGTCGAGGTCCGCTGGGGTGTCGACACCGAGGGGGACGTCGTCCACAACGACCGCGTCGATGCGCATGCCGGCTTCCAGGGCGCGCAACTGCTCCAAACGCTCCCGCTGCTCCAGACCGGAAGGCGGCAACGCCACAAATCGCTCCAGCGCGTCGCGCCGCCACACATACAAACCGATATGGTGGTACAAGAGCCCCTCGCCCCACGGCGCGCAGGCGCGGGTGAAATAGAGCGCCCGGAAACGCCGCGGGCCCAGCGCGGAGCCCACCATCTTGACCACATGCGGGGCGGAGGCCTCAGCCGGATCGACGATCGCCGCCACCGGCGTGCCCAGCGCAACATCCGCATCGTCCAGCAGCGCCGCGGTCTGACGCACCACATGCGGCGCGATCGTCGGCAAATCGCCCTGGAAATTCACGATCGCCGCATGGCGGCGGTCGGGGTCCACCACGCCCAGCGCCTCGGCAATCCGGTCCGTGCCCGATGGGTGATCGCGCCGCGTGATCACCGCGTCCCCGCCCGCATCGCGCACCACCGCGGCGATCGCCGCATCGTCGGTGGCCACCACCACCGGGCCCAGATCGGCCTCCAGCGCGCGGCGCCACACATGCACGATCATCGGCACGCCATGGATCAGCGCCAGCGGCTTGCCGGGCAGACGGGTGGAGGCCAGCCGCGCGGGGATCACCACCAGCGTCACATCAGCCGGCCTTGGTGACGGCGTCATAGGCCATCAGCCGCGCCAGCAACGGCTCGAAATCGCGCAATGCGATCATGTTCGGACCGTCGGAGGGCGCCCGGTCCGGATCGGGGTGCGCCTCGATGAACAGGCCGGCCACACCCACGGCGACAGCGGCGCGGGCCAGCACGGCGACGAACTCACGCTGGCCGCCACTGGATGAGCCCTGGCCACCCGGCTGCTGCACCGAATGCGTGGCATCGAAAATCACCGGCGCGCCAAACGCCGCCATGATCGGCAGCGCCCGCAAATCCGACACCAGCGTGTTGTAGCCGAACGATACCCCGCGCTCGGTGACCAGAACACGGTCATTGCCGGCGCCGGTGACCTTCTCGATCACGTTGCGCATATCCCACGGCGCGAGGAACTGCCCCTTCTTCACGTTGATGGCCCGTCCGGTCTGGGCCGCGGCCACGATCAGGTCGGTCTGGCGGCAGAGGAAGGCAGGGATCTGCAACACGTCGGTCACCTCGGCGACGGGGGCGCAATGCGCCGGCTCGTGCACATCGGTGAGCACCGGCACATCGAGGGTCGCGCGGATATCGGCGAAGATCTGCAACGCCGCCGCCATGCCCACGCCACGGGCGCCGCGGCCGGAGGTACGGTTGGCCTTGTCGTAGCTGCTCTTGAACACGAAGCCGATGCCAAGCCGTTGAGTCATGTCTTTGAGCGCGCTGGCGCATTCCATGGCATGTGTGGCGCTTTCGATCTGGCAAGGCCCGGCAATGACGCTGAAGGACCGGTCGTTGGCGAAAACCGCCCGGCCTATGGCAACGCAGTGACGTGGAGACAGGATGGGCATGCTGGGGTTCACCCTTGATCTGCCGTGGAGATGGCCGGCCGGCCCGCGAGGTTGGACATGCCGCAAGCCGGCGCGGGGCTGTGGCCCCGGCACACGGTAACCGCGCCAACCAATGACCCGGGGCGTAATTGGCTATACGAATGACCATACTTAGAGTTAGGATTGTACGCCGCACAATAGGCGGTATCCTGCCGGGGTAATCAGGCTTGGAGCCCGGCTGAGGGAGACACCACCATGTCGCTTGCGCTGGCAGGCAAAACGCCAGGCGATCTTGAGTCGGCGCCTGCCTTCCTCAATCAGGGGTGCATCGATTTTCTGGCCTATTGCGGCAAGCTGGGCGGCTGGATTGCCTGCGGCTGGATCGCGATCGGCTGGCATGACAGTGACGCGCCGCTGACCTGTACCCTGGATTTCAGCGAAACCAGCATGACCGCGGAGGCCGTGATGTGCCTGTTTCCGCGCCATGACGTGCAGACGATCGGGAGCGGTTTTGTGGTGTTCGTGCCGGGGGAGAGCAGCCACGCCCGGCACGATCTGAGCGAGATGTGGCTGCAAACCGGCATCCTGAGCTTTCATCTGACGCCCTCGCACCACGTTGAGCGGCTTTCTGAGGCCGATGCCGTGGGAAGGGCGAAAACCCTGCTCGGCGGTGCGCCGCGCTCGGACAGGCGGGCCAGGCTGCTCAAGCTGCTGAGCCGCCCGGCCTATGCCGGCCAAGATACGCTGGATGCGCTGCCGCGGCCGGTTTTTATTGAAACCGACTCCGCCACGCTGTGCCCGACCTCCTCGCTGCTGATCCGGGGCTGGTTTGCCGATCCGTTCCGCCAGGTGGCCGCCCTGCGGGTGCGCTGCGGCACCCGCACGGCGGATATCGACCGCCGCCGCTGGATCGAGATCGCGCGGCCCGATGTGTTCGAAAGCCTCAAGCCGGAGCATGGCAGCATCTCGGAACGGTGCGGCTTCATGACGTTTGTGCCTGACATCAGCGTGCCGGGCGAGATATGCTACTTCGAGATCGAAACCGCGACCGGCGAGTTTGCCTTCAAGCGTCTGCCGCCGTTTCGCAGCCCTGGGCTTGCGGCGATCAAGGAGTGCTTGAGCATTTTTGATCTGCGCTACCGCGACATGGTGGAGGCGTTCGATCACGTGGTGGGTCCGGCGGTCGCGGCGATGAACCAGTTCCGGCTTGAGGAGCGGCCACAGGTGCGGGAAATGGTGTTCGGCATCGGGCCGGCCGACCCCGCCTGTTCCCTGATCGTGCCGCTGTATGGCCGCATCGACTTTATGGAATACCAGCTGGCCTTCTTTGCCCGCACGCTCGATCCCGCCTATGAACTGATCTATGTTCTGGATGATCCAACGATGCTGCGCGCGGCGGAGATGCTGGCGACGTCGTGCCTGGCACGATTCGATCGGCCGTTCAGGCTGCTGACCCTGAGCCGCAATGTGGGCTATGCGCCGGCCAACAACATTGGCCTGGCATATGCGCGGGCGCCCTATGTGTGCTTCCTGAACTCCGACGTTTTCCCCAAAACCCCCGCGTGGCTGGACGAGATGATCGAAACCGCGGAAAGCGATCCCGCCATCGGCATTGTCGGGGCCCTGCTTCTGTTCGAGGACGACACCGTGCAGCACGAAGGCTGCGCCTGCGAGGAACTGCCGGAGTTTGGCGGTTGGCTGTTTCCGCTGCACCCGAACAAGGGACGCGCGCCGGCACTGGATGCGGGCGTGGAGACCGTGGAGGCCGTGACCGGCGCCTGCATGCTGTTGCGCACCGATCTGGCCCGCGATGTCGGCGGTTTCGACGAGGGCTACGTGATCGGCGACTTCGAGGACATCGATCTTTGCCGCAAGATCGATGGCCGTGGCCTGGCCTGTGTGGTGGACCGGCGGGCGCAGCTATATCACCTTGAGCGGCAATCCCAGGGTGCCCAGGCAATGCCCTGGCGCCTCAACCTGACCTTGTACAATGCGTGGCGCTTTCAGAACCGCTGGCACAAGGGCAACGCCGACCTGCTGGACGCGGCATGACGCACGGCCGGCAGCCCCGCGCCAGATCGACGGAGCTCAGGCCGCTATCGGTGCGCACGCCGAGTGTTCTGGTGATGACCCACTCGCATCCGCGCCTTACCCGTGGCGGCGCGGAGATATCCGCGCAAAGCCTGTTCAGGCAGATCAAGGCCAATGGCGGGCGGGCCTGGTTTCTGGGCTGTTCCGCGCGCGGCAGCGAGGCGCGGCTTGGCGCGTCGCTGACCCAGCCTTTCGGCGCCGATGATTACCTCTATACGCCCTCGGTTCCGTTCGATTATTTCAAGTTCGCCAATCCGGATCCGCATTTCCCGGCGGCGCTGGCCGAGCTGGTGGGCGATTTGCGCCCCGATATCGTGCATGCGCATCACTATACGCGGTTCGGCGTGGAGATGTTCTGCGTCATCAAGCGGGCGAGCCCGACCACCCGTGTTGTGGTCAGCCTCCATGAATACCTCGCGATTTGCAACAACCATGGGCAGATGGTGAAAACCGGCAGCAACGCCCTGTGTGAGCGCGCGACCACCACGCGCTGCGCCGAGTGCTTCCCGCACTACACGGCACGCGATTTCTTTCTCCGCCGCCGCTACATCCAGACCTTCTTCGATGACGTGGACCTCTTTCTCGCCCCGAGCCAGTTCCTGGCGGATCGCTACATCGCCTGGGGCGTGCCGGCCGCGCGGATCGCGCTGCTGGAGAACATGCCACCGGATGCCGGCGGTGCGATGGCGGAGACCCCATTGCAACGGGCGACCGACATGCAGAATGCGGCGCCAGCCCTGGCCGCAAAGCCGTCGGCCTCCGGCATACCATTGGGCGGCGCGGATGTGCGCCGGCCCGCGCTGGGCAACAGCCGGCCCGCGGGCAAACTGCATACCAGTGGCGACCTGGTGAACCTGCCGCGCACCGGCCCTCTGCGTGTGGGATTCTTCGGCCAGATGTCGCCCCTGAAGGGCATCAGCCTGCTGATCGAGGCGGCCAGGATGCTGGCCGAGATGAAGGTCGAAACGCTCGGCATCGAAATCCACGGCGAGTACGGAAACCAGCCGGAGGAGTTCCAGGCCTCGGTGCGCAAGGCGCTGGCGGAGGCCGGCAGCAACGTGATCTATCACGGCCCCTATGACAACGCCGATGTGCAGCGCCTGATGCGGCGCATGGATGCGGTGGTGGTGCCTTCCACCTGGTGGGAGAACTCGCCGGTGGTGATCCAGGAGGCTTTTGCCTGCGGCCGGCCGGTGATCTGCGCCAATATCGGCGGCATGGCCGAGAAGGTGCGGCATGGCATCGACGGCCTGCATTTCGAGGCCGGCCGTGCGGCGAGCCTGGCGCATCTGCTGGCGGGTGTGGCGCAGTATCCGGATATTCTGTCTGAACTCGCGGCCACCGTTGCCAAGCCGCTGGATCAGGCGGCCGCGCTTCAGGCGCATATGGCTGCCTATGCGCGGGTCATGGCCTAGGCGCCACCCATTGCCGCCGCCATGGCGGGCGGCAGCATCAGGTTCAGCTTGACCGGCGGGGGCTGATACCGTTGATGAAACTGACGCGGGGCATCTGCGGGCCGGGGCCAGCCTGTGACGCCCCCGAGCGCCCGGATTGGCCCGGTTGCCAGGAGTGCAATGGAGCGTTTCCTCGGCCGCCTGTTCAGCGGCAAGAAACCGGCAGCGGAGAGCCCCGAACCGCCCAGCGCAGACGAGCTCGAACGCCTCTACCAGGAGGCCTACATGCTGCGTGCGGAAGGCCGCATCCCGCACGCGGAAGCGCTGCTGGCGCCGCTGGCAGGCTGGATGCCGCGGCATTTCCATATGGCGCGGCTGTATGCGGAACTCGCCGAGCTGAGGGGTGCGCCGGCGGAGGCGGCCGCGCGATGGGAGAGCCTGTGCGGGCACGAAGCGATCCCTGATGACCAATGGCGGCGGGAGGCGCACGCGCGGGCGATCCTCAACATGGCCGCGTGCGGCGACCACCCGGGTGCCGGGTTGCTGGCGGCCGCCGCGCTGGCGCTGTTTCCCGGTGAGGCCACAATCGCCGCGGCTTGTGCGGGTGCGGCGGAGGCGCGCGGCGATACCGCGCAAGCGGCCCTGCTGTGGCAGCGCGCGGCGGATCTGGCGCCTGAGGATAATGCCTATCAGGAGGGGGTGCGCCGCACACGGCCTGCACCCGCTGCGTCCGCGCAACCGGTGCGGACAGTGCAGGCGGCACCGCGGGTTGCCGTTCTGGTGCTGGCCTATTTGCAGAACGCCGCGGGCATGGAGCGCCTGGCCAGGTATTTCGCCGCCATCGATGCCGAGCTGCTGGTGCATGTGGACGCCAAGGTTGACGATTCAGCCTATCGTGAGGCCGCCAGGCGCCATGCCAATCTGCGCCTGATGGAGGAGCGGCTGCCGATCTACTGGGGCGGCTTCAATACCGTGCGGGCCATCCTGCGCGGCGCGGAACTGGCCGATGCGGCCGGCCCGTTCGATCGTTTCGTTCTGATCACCGAAGATACGATCCCGCTGCTGGGGCCACAACAGGTGCGGGCGCGGCTGGCCAGCCGCGTGGAGTTCATGCACCTGGTGCGCCGGCCGGGACCCGCCGTGCAGCGCCGCTATCGCGGCTTTTACTTCTTTGACAGCCTTGCCACCAACCCGCGCCATTGCGACCCGGCCGATCGGGAATTGAACGACGATGTGATGAACAGTTTCGCGCGGCTGCGCGCCCTGCGCGCCCGCGGCAAGGCCAGCGTGGATCTGTGCCACGGGTCCACCTACTGGGCGCTCTCACGCGAGGCCATCATGACGCTTCTGGAGCGGCATGCGCAGGATGCGCATCTGCGTGAGTCGTTCGAGTTTTCCTCCATCCCCGAGGAGCAGTATTTTCATACGATCCTCGCGCGCGCTCTGCCGGGGCGGCAGTTCGCCCCGTGCCTGTATGCGGACTTCACCCGGCCGCCGCATCCTTACGTGTTCGCAACGCGGGCCGAGATACTGGGGCGGCCGCAGGCGGGGCCGGAGATGTTTTTGCGCAAGACGGACATGGCGAGCGGGGAGATCGAGGCGTTCGTCGATGAACTGACGAGGTAGGAAGGCTCGCAAACCGCACGGCAAGCCGACAGAAGCTGGGCTGTTGGGATTTTCGCCGCGTCTGCCCAAGACCGGTTTCGCCAAGGTCGATCTCACCGGAGTTTGCAGCCACAGTCGCAGACGCCATGCAGGCGGGGCACTGGTGCCGGGTGAGGGGATTGAACCCCCGACCTTCGGTTTACAAAACCGCTGCACTACCGCTGTGCTAACCCGGCGCATACCAGTGCCTGCGCGTTGTGAACGCGTGGGCGCAATCTAATATTACTTGCGCCGGCGGGCAAACCCCGCCGGACCAGGCGCGCTGGGAACGGGCAGGCCGCGTGAACAGCGGGTCATGACGTGGGTTTCACCGTAGCGACGATGGAATGTTCACCCCTGCGGCTTTAGTGCAACATGCAAGCGGTATCACAGCGCCGCGATGCTTTTGGAGAGACGCAGCATGACACCAACACCCCATGCCCCCAGGCGGCGAGTTGTCGCCTACGCCCTGCTGGCGGGAACCGCGCTCGGCGGCTTCGCCATGGGCAGCGCCTATGTGGCCCACGCCCAGTCACCCGCCTCCGTGGTGGAACCCAAGCCCGGCGCCATCGAGCCGACGCAGGGCAGCCACCTGCCGGATTTCGTGAACCTGGTGAAGGAAGTGAAGCCGGCGGTGGTTTCCATTACCAGCAAGATGCGCGCTGGCGAGGAGGAAGAGGAAGGCCAGGGCGGCCAGGCCCCTGGCGGTTTCGGCCATGGGCAGCAATTCCCGTTCCCCTTCCCCTTCCCGTTTGCCCAGCAGCAGCAGCAGCCGCGCATCGTGGAGGCGCGCGGGTCGGGCTTCCTGATCGATTCCGACGGCACGATCGTGACCAACAACCACGTGGTGCGCAACGCGACCTCGGTGACCGTGACGCTGGATGACGGCACGGTGCTGCCGGCCCGGGTGATCGGGCGCGACAAGGCCTCCGACCTCGCCGTGTTGAAAGTGAAGGCGAACCATAAGCTGCCCTTCATCAACCTGGGCGACTCGAACGAAGCGCAGCCGGGGGCCTGGGTTGTGGCAGTGGGCAACCCGTTCGGCCTGGGCGGCACCGTCACCGCCGGCATCGTGAGCGCGCGCGGGCGCGATATCGGCGCGGGCAATTACGACAGCTTCATTCAGATCGATGCGCCGATCAATCAGGGCAATTCCGGCGGCCCGCTGTTCACGCAGGATGGCCGCGTGGTGGGCGTGAACAGCGCGATCATCTCGCCCAGCGGCGGCAGCGTGGGGATCGGGTTCGCCATCCCATCCAACACCGTCAAATCGGTGGTCTCCCAATTGGAGAAGACCGGGCATGTGGTGCGCGGCTATATCGGCGTGGAAGCGCAGGGCGTGAATGCGGCCATGGCCGATGCGCTGCATCTGCCGGGCACAACTACGGAGGATCGCGGCGCGCTGGTGGCCAGCGTGGAGCCGGATGGGCCGGCCGCGCATGCCGGCCTGCAACCGGGCGACGTGATCACCAAGGTGAACGGCGAGACGACGGGCAACCCGCGCGAGCTGGCGATCGATGTGAGCCAGTTGCCGCCGGGCACCCATGCCAGCCTGGATATCGTGCGCCAGGGCCATGCGCAGACGGTGGACGTGACAATCGGCACGCTGCCGGCCGAGGGCGCCGGCGCCGGCGCCCTTTCACCGCACGGCACGCAGAGCCTGGGCGTGGCGCTGGGTGGCCTGACGCCGAATGTGCGCCAGCAATTGGATTTGCAGGATAGCACGCGCGGCGCGGTGATCACGCAGGTGACGCCCGGTTCGGCGGCGGACCAGGCGGGATTGCAATCCGGCGACGTGATCACCGGCGTGGGCGACAAGCCCGTCACCGGCGTGAACGATGCCTCGCGGCTGATCCGTGAGTCCCTCAAGGCGAACCAGGCCGTGGCGCTGCGGATCATCCGCAACGGCGAGCCGCTGTTCGTGGCCGTGGCTGTCAACCCCACCGACCAGGGCCAGCCAGGCGACCAGGACGACTGAAGTCAGTCGTCAGTTGTCAGTCGTCAGTCGTCAGAGGTCAGACGTCAGTCGTCAGTCGCCAGTCGCCAGTCGCCAGACGTCAGACGAATTCTGACGACTGACGACTGACGACTGATGACTGACGACTGACTGACGACTGACGACTGGATGATCAGGCGGAACCCATCGGGGTTAGAGTCTCGATGGTGGTTTCACGCAGCAGGGCCGCGAACAGCATCAACGCGTCGGATGCGCCGCGGTCCTGCAAGGTGCCGGAAAGGAATTGAACGGCGAATAGCTCGGCCTGCTCGGCGATAATCAGCGCGGCGCGGCGCATGGCCTGCTGGGCGAGGGCGGTTTGCAGGGGTTCCGGCATCCTGTGCCAGTCACCCAGGGTGTCGGCCTTGTCTCTCATGGGGTGTACTATGAGAGCGCAGGCGTTAAGGGCGGGTGGAGAAGGAAGATCTTCTTTTTTGAAAAAAAGAAGCAAAAAACTTTTGTCTTTCGAGTTACGCCGGTTTCCGCCGTGTCGGATCATCGCCGGGGCGCCAGAGTCAACGTTTTTTGCTTCTTTTTTTCAAGAAAGAAGAACTCTTTCTACTCTTTCCGCGTGAGTTCGTACAACGCCACCGTCCCCGCCGCCGACACATTAAGGCTCTCCATGGTGCCGGGCATGGCCAGCCCCGCCAGTTCATCGCAGGTGTCGCGCGTCAGGCGGCGCAGGCCGGTGCCTTCGGCGCCGAGCACCAGGGCGATGCGGCGCTGGGCGAGGGCGGTGCCGCGCAGGGGTTTGGCGTCGGCGGCCAGGCCGACTGTCCACAGGCCGGCGGCTTTGAGCGCCACCAGCGTGCGCGACAGGTTCACGGCGCGGATCACCGGTACCGTTTCCAATGCGCCGGAGGCGGCTTTCGCGAGCGCGCCGGTTTCCTCCGGGGCGTGGCGGTCCTGCACGATGACGCCGGCGACGCCGAAGGCGGCGGAGGAGCGCAGGATGGCGCCGACATTGCGGGGGTCTGTCACCTGGTCCAGCACAAGCACGGGGCCGGGGCGGTCCAGCAGGGCTTGCAGGGAGGGTTGGGGCAGGGGGTCGGCGAGCAGCGCCATGCCCTGGTGCACCACGTCCCGGCCCAGCATCTGGTCGAGGCGGGCGCGGTCGATCCGTTCGTGGCCCAGCGCCCAGGGGCGGGGAAGATGGGCGGCGAGTGCGGTTTCGGCTTCCTCGGTCAGCACAAGGCGGCGCAGGCGCCGCTGGGGGTTGAGCAGCGCGGCGGCCACGGGGTGCAAGCCGTAGAGCCACACAGTGCCGGCGGGGGTGGCGGCGCGGTGGGATGCGCCGGCGCCAGAGGGGTTGCCGGGGCGGGCGTCGCGTGCGGGGCGTGCCGGGGGTGTGCCGGGGGCGGGTGGCTTGCCGGTTATACGGGGGCGCGTGAGGGGCGGGGTGGTCATGGGGTTTCTATACAGGCGGCTTGCCCGGGCGGCTATGGCGCCGGGCCCGGCGTTCGTTGACAAGCACGGTGCGACGGAATATCCGCCGCTCTCCGCTGTGCGGCGGAGGGGTGCCCGAGTGGCTAAAGGGGGCGGACTGTAAATCCGCTGGCTTCGCCTACGTTGGTTCGAATCCAACCCCCTCCACCAGTGGCCCCCGGTAGGCTTGCTGGCAGCGCGTTGGCTGGACCTGGATGACGTTTTGCTGGCCGACGGGGTGTTGACTGATCCTTGGGTCGCGTGGCGATCGCGCGAACGGCGCGGGACTGGCTGGCCGTATTGCGCGAGGTTTGTCAGGGTCTGGTGTTACCCGCCCGCGTCCACGGGTGGGGCGGCGGCGAGGGTGGCGAGGAGGGCGATGAAACGGGCGCTCGGGGCGGCGGCCTGTTCCTCATGCTCGGCGGGGGGTGTGCTGGCGCGCAGATGCTCCAGGCCGCGGAGGCGGTCGGCGAGAAAAATGGTGATGGCGCGGTAGAAGCGCAGGCCGAAGCCGGCGTCGGCGGCGATCTGCGCCACCAGCGCGGCTTTCGGCAGTTGCAGCACCAGCGCCGGGCCGCCGGTGGCGATCACGGAGGCGGAGGTGGGCGCATCATCAACGAAACTCATCTCGCCGAGCATGTCGCCCGGGTGCAGCCGGTTGATCAGGCCTAAGCCGAGAATCTCCACGGATAGCTTGCCGCTCAGCAGGATGAAGAGATGGTCGCTGGGCGTCCCCTGGTGGATGATCGCCTCGCCATCAGCCACCGCCCGGGTGCGGCCGGCTTTGGCAAGCCAGGCGATGTCGCTGTCATCGAGCTGACCAAGAACGTCGTGACCCTTGCTCATGTGTTTTCCTCCCGGTGAGGGCGTGAATGAAGCGGGATGCGCCGGCAGGCTCTGCGCCGCGGCGCACGTATGAATAGCGTAACGTAATGCTGGCGGATCGACACGGCCAGCCCGGGCGTGGGTTTCTTCCGTCCGGCGTGATCATGGCCTAGTATTTTTCGGCGGATGTGCCGCGTTGGGGTGATCGCATGGCCGATGCAATGGGTGAGGGCGCGGGCGGCAGTGCCGGGTTCGGCCCGGAATTCGGGCACGACCATGTGTTTCTCGCGTCCGGCCACGAGGGGGCGGAGCGGCGCACCTGGGCGGTGATATGGCTCTGCGCGGCGATGATGGTGGCGGAGATCGGCGGCGGTTGGCTGTTCGGGTCCATCGCGCTGATTGCCGATGGGCTGCATATGTCCACCCATGCGGGGGCGCTGCTGCTGGCGGCGTTGGCCTACCGGTTCGCGCGGCGGCATGCGCGGGACCCGCGCTTCACCTTCGGCACCGGCAAGTTCGGCGATCTGGCTGGGTTTTCCAGCGCCATCGTGCTGGCGATGATCGCGCTGCTGATCGGCTACGAGGCGGTGGGCAGGCTGTTCGCGCCGGTGCCGATCCGGTTTGGCGAGGCGGTGCCGATCGCGGTGCTGGGCCTGGCGGTGAACATCGCCAGCGTGTGGCTGCTCGGCGGCGGGCACGAGCATGAACACGCGCATGGCCACGACCACGATCATGCGCGGCATCACCACGATCATCCGGCGGAGGGCAGGATGGGGCGCGACAACAATATGCGCGCGGCGGTGGTGCATGTGCTGGCGGATGCGGCCGTTTCGGTGCTGGTGATCGTGGGGCTGTTGCTGGCGCGGTGGCTGGGCTGGGTATGGATGGACCCCCTGGCGGGCCTTGTGGGGGCTGCGGTGATCGCCGGCTGGTCTTGGGGGCTGGCGCGCGATACGGGGGCGATTTTGCTGGACATGAACCCCGATGCGCAGATGGCGGCGCAGCTTCGCCTGGCGATCGAGGCGGAGGGCGACCGGCTGGCCGATTTTCATTTATGGCGGCTTGGCCCCGGCCATCTGGGCGCGATCGTCTGCGTGGAAACCGCGCTGGCGCGCGATACCGCCTATTATCGCGCCCGTCTGCGCCATTTCACCGCCGTGTCCCACCTCACCGTCCAAGTGCAGCCGCTGGGGTGAGACCGTTCCGGCAGCGAGCCCAATAAGCAAAAGTTTTTTGGTTCTTTTTTTCAAAAAAGAACATTCTTTCTTGCATATGCCGGGGCTACGTGGCGGCGCCGCGGATGCGGGTTCGCAGGCGCGTAAGCGGGCGTTCGATGCTGGCGTGGATTGTGGCGGCAAGGGCCAGCGAGAGCAGGATGGCGGCAGCATAGGAGAGGGCACCGCGGGAAGATGTGAGGCCGCGGAGCAGCGTCAGGACGATGCCGTGGCTGATGTAGAGCGGGTAGGTGAGATCGCCGAGCCGCCGGTCCCAGCGGCGGATTTTGGGCCCGATGGCGCGGCGGCGGGCGAGCAGACCCAGGATGGTGAAGAGCGCGGCGAGGAGCGGGAGCTGGTACAGCAGAACCGGGTGGCCGCGCTGGTGCCAGAAGGTGAAGGCCAGAAGGCAGGCGCAGGCGACGGCGCGCAGATGCAGGCGGGCGGCGGCGCCGGGGCGGCGTTCCAGGGCGTAGAGCCCGATGCCGAACCCGAAGAACGGGATGCAGAGGAGCTGCATCGGGGCCGATCCGTCGCCCTGGCTTTGGCGCCAGGCGAACAGGGCGAAGCCGGTGTAGGCGATCATCAGGGCGAGGGGGATGATGGCGGGCGGCGTGCGCGTGCGGGCGAGGCTGACCGCGAAGGCGGCGAGGTAGAAGGCGAATTCGACGCGCAGGGTCCAGGCGAAGGGGATGGGGGAGAAATCCTGGCCGCTGATGCGGTGGGCGGGCAGGCCGGGGATGATCTCCACAACGGAGGCGAGGATGATTCGCCAGTGCAGGGGCGAGCCGGTGAGCGGCGCGTCGAGCGGCACCAGGCGGCCGGTTTCGGCCAGTGCGGCGTCCACGGCGAGGGCCAGAACGAGGGCGGCAAGATAAGGGGGGACGATGCGCAGGGCGCGGTTGAGCAGAAAGGCCACGGGCCGGCCGGCATAGAAACTATCGAGCGCCTCGGCCACGATGAAGCCGGAAAGCGCGAAGAATACCGTGACGGCGACGGCGCCGAGCTCCCAGTCGTAGAACCCGTCGCGGGCGGCCGGCGGCAGTACCAGCAGCCCATGCTGGGCCAGCACCATCATCGCCAGCAGAAAACGAAAGGCCCCGAAGGGGCGGTAGCCGGGGTTCATTGCGATAAAACAATGAACCGGGATGGGCGGGAATGCCAGCGCTGGGGCGGTGAAGAGAAAGAAAGAGTCTTCTTTTTTGAAAAAAAGAAGCAAAAAACTTTTGGCTGTTGGGGGTCGGGTCGCCGGAGAGGGGGGCTATTTGAGGATGTTGGCGAGCTTCAGGGCGAGGGCGGTGGAGCCCTTGACTTTCAGCTTGCCGGTCATGAAGGCCATTGTGGCGTCCAACTGGCCGTGCAAAATCTTCTCGAGGTCGGCAGGGCTGATGACAATCGTCGTATCCGCGTCGTCGTCGGCGTGGCTCATCGTGGCAGGGGTGTGCGTGCCGTCGATGAACAGATGGTCGTCACCTAAATCGAACTTGAGCTTGGCGTCCAATTCCCCGAACTGATCAAGCCGCGAGGCGAAAGTGCTTTCGATGTCCGCGACGCCCATTTGCGTTCCCTTCCCATGAGGCTGACGTATAGGTTAACCCCGGCTCCGGACTCTGTAAACCGCGGGCGCCGGGCGTGACGGCGCAGTTCCTCACCGGGCCGGCCATCCTGCGGGATGGCGCCTGGAGGCAAGGCCTGGGCATTCTGATAGACCACGGCACGATCCGCGCCATCCTGCCGGCGGGCGAAACGCCGGCCGCGGAGAAGGTGGTTCTGCCGCCGGACTGGCTGCTCGCGCCCGGGCTGATCGATATCCAGGTGAACGGCGGCGGCGGCGTGCTGTTCAACGATCTGCCCGCAGCCGCGGTGGCGCAGGAAATCGCCGCCGCCCATCGCAAGCTGGGCACCACATCGATCCTGCCGACGCTGATCACCGATACACTGCCGGCAATGCAGCAGGCGGCGCGCGCGGCGCTGCGCGCGGTGACGCCACAGAGCGGCGTGATCGGCATCCATTTCGAGGGACCGTTCCTCAGCCCCCTGCGGCCTGGCGTGCATCGCCGCGACCTGATCCGGCGTCCCAGCGACGACGACCTGGTGCTGCTGGAGTCACTGGCCGCCGAGCTGCCCGGCCCGGTGCTGGTGACGCTGGCACCCGAGATGATGGCCGATGCCACGCTGCACCGGCTGGCCGCCGCAGGGGTGATCCTGTCGGCCGGGCATAGCGCGGCCGGGTATGCGCGGATGGAGGCGGCCCTCGCCCATGGCGTGCGTGGATTCACCCATCTGTTCAATGCGATGCAGGCGCCGGCGGCGCGCGATCCCGGGATCGTTGCGGCGGCCTTGCTGCATGGGCCGAGTTTTTGCGGCGTGATCATGGATGGCATCCATGTGCACACGCCGATGCTGCGGCTGTTGCTGCGCGCCAAGGCGGCCGACCGGATCATCCTGGTCTCCGATGCCATGCCGCCGGTGGGCACGAAGGCGACCGACTTCATGGTGCAGGGGCGGCGAATCTTTCGCCGAGAGGGGCGGCTGACAACGCAGGATGGCACGTTGGCGGGGGCCGATATCTGCCTGGCGGATGCGGTGCGGTTCGCGGTGGGGCTTGGGGTGCCGTCGGCCGTGGCGGTGGAGATGGCCTCTACCGTGCCGGCGTCGTTTCTCGGCATCGGCCACAAGCTCGGGCGGATCGCGCCTGGCCTGAGGGCCGACCTGCTGCTGCTGAACCAAGGGCTGGAGGTGGTCGGCACCTGGCTGGCGGGCGCGTGGGAAGGTGAGTGGTCCGGCGTGGCGGAAGGCCTTTGGGCATGACGGACGCCGCCGTGGCGCGCTTTGCGACGTATGTGGCGACGCTGGGGCGCGGGCCAGGCCGAAGCCGCGCGCTGACACGGGCGGAAGCGGAGGATGCGATGCGGCTGCTGCTGGCGGGCAGCCCCGATCCGATCCAGGTGGGCGCGTTCCTGATGCTGCTGCGCTACCGCGGCGAGGACGCGGAGGAAATCACCGGCCTGGTGCTGGGCGCCGCGGAGGCGACACGTATCGAGGGCGCGCAGGTGGATCTGGATTGGCCCTCCTACGGCGCGGGCCGCACGCGGGGGGCGCCGTGGTTTCTGCTCTCGGCGCTGGCGCTGTCGCGCGCCGGGGTGCGCGTGCTGATGCACGGCACGAACGAATTTTCCGGCGGCACGACGGTGGCCGAGGCAATCGCCGCGTTGGGGATTTCATCCGCGCAGAGCGCGGCGGATGCGCGGTCGCGTCTGGCGCGAGACGGGTTCGCCTATGTGCCGGTCGGCCGGCTGAGCCCCCGCCTGGCGGCGCTGCTGGGATTGCGCCGGCTGCTGGGGTTGCGCTCGCCGATCAACACGGTGGCGCGGCTGCTGGACCCGGCGGGGGCGCAAGCCGGCGTGGATGGCGTGTTCCATCCGCCCTATATCGAAACCCATCTGGCGGTGGCCGAACGCCTGGGCCGCAAACGGCTGCTGGTGCTGAAAGGCGGGGGCGGCGAGGCGGAGCGCAATCCGGCGCGCGCCACCGCGGCGCATCTGTGGATCGCGGGTGAGGGAAGGCACGAGGTGATGCTGCCGGCGATGCTGGGGCGAAGCCCCGAGGCGGATGAGACGGAGCCGGCGATCGCGTCTATCTGGCATGGGGAGGCCGTGCACCCGGCGATCGAGGCGCGGATCGTCGGCACGATCGGGCTGGCCCTGCTGGCGCTCGGACGAGGCGGGGACGAGGAAGCGGCAGCGATCTGGCGCGCGCGCTAGGTGTGGCGGCAGCCATCACACGGCTGGACGGCATTGCTGTTTCTTGACACCCACCCCCCGCCGCGTCTTCATCCGCCGGCCTCGGATCGGACTGCCGTTTCATGCCTGTCGCACCCAAGCCCTCCCTGACCAAGAAACCCGCCTCGCGCGCGCAACCGGAAACCGGCGGCCTGCTGGAGACGGTGAAGACGCTCGTCTATGCCGGGCTGATCGCCATGGCGATCCGGACCGTGGCCTTCGAGCCGTTCAACATCCCCAGCGGCTCCATGATCCCCACGCTGCTGATCGGGGATTTCGTGTTCGTGAGCAAATATAGCTTCGGCTACTCGCATTTCTCCATTCCGTTCTCGCCGCCGCTGTTTTCAGGGCGGATTTTCGGTTCGTATCCGCATCGGGGCGACGTGGTGGTGTTCCGCAATACGCGCAATACCAGCGAGGATTGGATCAAGCGCGTGATCGGGCTGCCCGGCGACCATATCCAGGTGAAACAGGGGCAGCTTTACCTGAACGGGCAGGAAGTGCCGCGCACGCCGCTGGGCGATTATGAGGCGGCCGATGAGAACGGCACGCGCGTGCTGACGAAGGAATATCTGGAGGCGCTGCCGGCCTCGGTGAAGGGCGCGCCGCCGATCATGCACGACCTGCTGAAATACAGCGACGACGAGCGCACCCTGGGCGGTGACGTGGATGTGAACAACACCGAGGAATACGTGGTTCCGGACGGACATCTGTTCATGATGGGCGACAACCGGGACAATTCGGCCGATAGCCGGTTCATGAACGGGCTGGGGTTCGTGCCGCTGGAGAATGTGATCGGGCGGGCGCAGTTCATTTTCTTCAGCTTCGATGCCGAGGCGCCCTGGTATGAATTCTGGATGTGGCCGGTGGAGGTGCGCTGGAGCCGGCTGCTGAAGGGTGTCGATTGATCCCCAGGGAGGCAATGCCGGAGACATCGTCGCATATACCGGCGGCCTGCGCACCGGTGGGGGAACGGCTTGATCGGGCGCAGGACCTGCTGGGCCATCGCTTCGAGCGGACCGAATTGCTGCGGGAGGCGCTGACGCACCGCTCCGCCATGGCGGGGCGGGCGGCGCTACGGCGGGCGCGGCGCAGCGGCAAGATAGTCGCCTCCAACGAGCGGCTGGAATTCATCGGCGACCGGGTGCTGGGCCTGGTGATGGCGGAATGGGTGGCGGAGCGGTTTCCCGCGGAATCCGAGGGCGACCTGGGGCCGCGGCTGGCCCAGCTCGTCTCCCGCGATGCGGTGTGCGCGGTGGCGGAACGGATTGGCCTGACCAGCGTGCTGGCGCTGGGCACGAACGAGGCGCTGGCCGGCGTGGGCAAGCTGGCGACCGTGCTGGCGGACGCGCTGGAGGCCGCGATCGGCGCGCTGTATCTGGATGGCGGGCTGGAGGTGGCGCAGCGCTTCATCCGCGGCGCCTGGGATGGGCTGATGCAGGCCCAGGTGAAGCCGCCGAAGGATCCCAAGACCGCACTGCAAGAGGTGGTGCTGGCGCGTGACAGCCGGCTGCCGGACTACAAGGTCGTCTCGCGGGTAGGGCCGTCGCATGCGCCGCACTTCGTGATTGCGGTGTCGGCCTGGGGGAAGACAGGGGTGGGGGAGGGGAGCACCAAGCGGATGGCGGAACGGGCGGCGGCGACGGATTTGTTGGGGAAGCTCACGTGAAGCGAAAGAAAGTGTTCTTTTTTTCAAAAAAGAACACTTCCTTGACCTCCCGCTGCGGCTTCGTCGCCCTCGTCGGCGCCCCCAACGCGGGAAAGTCCACGCTGCTCAACCGCATGGCCGGCGCCAAGCTTTCCATCGTCAGCCCGAAGGCGCAGACGACGCGGTTCCGGGTGCTGGGCATTCTGCTGCGCGGGCCGGCGCAAATCCTGCTGGTGGATACGCCGGGCATCTTCGCGCCGCGGCGCAAGCTGGATCGCGCGATGGTGAACGCCGCCTGGACCGGATCGGACGATGCCGATCTGACCCTGCTGCTGGTGGATGCGCGGGCGGGCGTGACCGAGCAGGTGGGCGCCATCATCGACCGGCTGCGCACCACCGGGCGCCGGATCTGGCTGATTCTGAACAAGGTGGATCTGGTGCCGCGCCTGCGCCTGCTGCCGCTGACGGCCGAGCTCGCTGCACGCGCGAGCTTCGAGCAGACCTTCATGGTGAGCGCCGCCAACGGCGACGGCGTGGCCGATCTGCTGGATGCGGTGGCGGCCGCCCTGCCCGAGGGGCCGCATCTGTATCCCGACGATGAAATCACCGACCTGCCGGACCGCCTGCTGGCCGCCGAAATCGTGCGTGAGCAGATCTTTCTGCAAACCCACGAGGAAGTGCCCTATGGCACGACGGTGGAAACCGAAAGTTTTACCGAGCGGCCGGACGGATCGGTGCGCGTGGATGCGACGATCTACGTGGCGCGGTCGGGGCAGAAGGCCATTCTGATCGGCGAGGGCGGGGCGCGGGTTCGCGATATCGGCGCGAAGGCACGCTCGCACCTGGCGCAGTTGCTGGACCGGCCGGTGCACCTGTTTCTCAACGTGAAGGAACGCTCGGGCTGGGACGAGGAGCGTGCGCGGCTAAGGGCGATCGGGCTGGACGACCCGGACTGATATGAGAGCCGGCTTGCGAGACAATCCGGCGCCACGCGAAAAGATATTGCCCGCCGTTTGGAAACTTGTTCCCGGTAAGGTAGCATTGGTGATCGCTACGCTCACCTAGGGCTTATCTTTCTTCATGGCGCTCCGGATGCGGCACCCACGCCTGCGGCAGAACCTTCAGGCGCGACTGGCCCTGATCGTAACCTTTGCCGTTTTCGCCCTGCTGGGCGCCGACGCGATCAGCCTTGCCGGATCGCGCGAGCAGACCCTGCAAGATGCCAAGGCGGAGACCGCCAATCTCTCACGCTCACTGGCCGACCAGGCGCACCGTATCTTTCAGATGATGGATGCGGACGTGCTGGGGGTGCGGGCGGCGATTGAAATTGCCGGGGCCGGCAACCCGGCGGCGGACGAAAGAGTGCAGCGGATCGTGGCCGCCCGCACTGCGGCCAACCCCTCTGTGCATGGGCTGGTGGTGCTGGACAAATCCGGGCGGGCGATTGTGGGGTCGCGCGGCGACATCGTGCGCGGGGTGGATTTTTCCAGGCTCGGGGTGTTCACGCATCATCGCGATGACCCCTCGCGCGGGGCGTATATTGGCCGGCCGATGCGCGATCCGGTGGACGGCTCGTGGGATCTGACCGTCTCCCGCCGTGTCAATGCCGCGGATGGCGGCTTCGCTGGCGTGGTGGTGGCCGAAGTGCCGGCCGCCTTCTTTCAGAAGCTCTACGCCAGCTTCAATACCGGGCCGGACGGCGTGATTTTGCTGGCGCGTGCGGATGCGGTGCTGATGGCGCGCTGGCCGGGGCAGGACGGCGATATCGGCAAGGACCTCTCGGCGAGCCCGCTATTCAGCCGCTATGTCGGGCCACGGGACCGCGAGGATTTTGAGTTTGTGAGCTTGCTGGACGGTACCGACCGGCTGGCCAGTTATAAGTGGGTTGCCGATAGCCCTACCCTGGTGATGGTGGGCCGCAGCAAGGATGCCGTGCTCGCCAATTGGCACATGACCGTGGCGGGGCATGTGCTTGGCCTGGCGGTGGTGCTGGGCGTGCTGCTGTTGCTGGCGCGCCGGCTGGCGCAGGCGATCGGCGAGGAGGAAGCGGCGCAGGAAAAGCTGATCGAGACCAACGTGCAGTTGGCGCGGTCCGAAGCCAGCACGGCGCGCGCGGTGGAATGGCTGAAGCTTGCCGAACAGATCGCGCGTGTCGGCCATTGGTACCTGGATGTCGCTGACGGCTACAGGCTGAGCTGGTCCGATGAAGTGTATCGCATCTATGGCATGGAGAAGGCGGAGTTCACGCCCACGGTGCAGGCGGCTTTGGCGTGCAATCCGCCCCAGGACGGTGAGGCTGCCGCCCTGGCCCTGGCAAACTGCATCGAAACCGGCGAGCCGTATGAGACATTCGCCAGCCTGATCCGCCCGGATGGCGCGGTGCGCCACATCTTTACGCGGGGGCAGCCGCAGCGGGATTCCGCGGGCAGCGTGGTGGCGGTGTTTGGCGTGGTGATGGACGTGACGGAGCAGAGGCGCGCGGAGGATGAGCTGCGCCGCGCCAAGGCGGAGGCAGAGGCGGCCAACCGGGCGCTGGAGGCGGCCAATGCGGCGCTGGAGCAACTGGCATTGCAGGATTCGCTGACCACGCTGCCGAACCGGCGCGGCTTCGACCGTGCGCTGGATCAGGAATTCCGCCGCGCGATGCGGGCCCAGAGTTCGCTGGCGCTGATCATGATCGATGTGGACCAGTTCAAGCCGTTCAACGACATGTATGGGCACCAGGCGGGCGATGCGTGCCTGCGGGCGATTGCGCGCACCATTCCGGCCTTGCTCAACCGGCCGGGGGATATGGCCGCCCGCTATGGCGGCGAGGAGCTGGCCGTGCTGCTGCCCGGCCATACCGTGCCCGCGGCGCGGGATATGGCGCTGCGCATTGCCGCGGCGGTGCGTGACCTGGGCATTGTGCATGCCGGCAGCCAGCATGGCGTGGTGACGATCAGCGCCGGCGTGGGGGCCTTTGTGCCCGGGCCCGAGCTGGATGTGGGCCAATTGGTGGAGCGTGCCGACGCGGCGCTGTATGCGGCCAAGCGGTCTGGCCGGAACCGGGTGGTGTGCCATGGCGACCTGGGTGTTGGTGCGGCCGCGGCCCCCGAGCTCTCGTCGGCAGACGATTGAAGGGAGCGCCGCGGGTGCATGCAATGGGAGGCTCCCGGGATTATCGTGGCTGCCACCGCCTATGGCGAGGGCGATGCGGTGGCGAGCGTGTTTACCGAGGCGCACGGCGTGTTCCGCGGATTGGCGCGGGGCGGGTTTTCACGCGCGCGGGCGGCGATCTGGCAGCCGGGCAATCTGGTTGAGGCTCGCTGGGTGGCGCGGCTGGCCGATCAGTTGGGCAGTTTTTCCGCCGAGCTGGTGCACCCCGCGGCGGCGCTGGCGATGGATGATGCGCTGATGCTGGCGGTGCTTTCCGCTGCCTGCGCGGTGGCGGAGGGTGCGCTGCCGGATCGGGAGGCGCATCCGCGGGTGTTTCGCGGGTTGCTGCACCTGATCGCGCATCTGAGCGATGGGCCGGCGGCGGTGGCGGCGCTGGCGGGGTGGGAGCTGGGGCTGCTGGAGGATCTTGGCTATGGCCTTGATCTTTCCGCCTGCGCGGTGACGGGCGGTGCCGAGGATCTGGCGTATGTTTCGCCGCGGACAGGCCGGGCGGTGAGCGAGGCGGCCGCCGGCGTGTGGCGGGAGAGGCTGCTGAGGCTGCCGGCGTTTCTGCGCGGCGGCGGGCCGGCGGCGCCGGAGGATCTTTTTCAGGCTTTGCGGCTGACGGGGCATTTTCTGGCGCGGGATGTGTTTGGCGCGCGCCACCTGGCCGTGCCTGGGGCGCGCGCGTTGCTGCTGGACCGGGTGGCGGTTCTGGCGGGGTGTTGATGCGGTGCAATGGTTGCGCTGGACGCGAGAGCATTTTCCGATCGTTTTGCCTCAGTAGATCCGGTCGGAAAATGCTCTAGCTATTTGTTTTGACGAGCATCTTTATCCGACAGGTGACCCCATCTGGTCGGATGATGCTCTAGCCCCTTACCCCGATGAGCAAAAGTTTTTTGGTTCTTTTTTTCAAAAAAGGACGCCTTTCTTCCTCTAAACGAACGAGGTGGTGCCGAGGTTGCGGATGGGATACGTATGCTGGCCAGGGCCCGCCAAAGACACTGGGGGGGGTGAGGGGTTCGGTTCGGCCCCCGTACATTGCAGGCGCAGGGCCTGCCGCAAGCCCGTGGCAGGCCGCCTTGGGCTTCTGGGGGCTATATTAACGTGTCCACAATGGATTTAGGGCTGGTTGGGTAAAGCGCACAGGACCTGATGTATCGTGTGGACAGAGTATAGCTTTATCCTGGCTATTGGGCTGGGGGGTCTTGTCTGGCAGCTTGACGCAAGACGGCGTTTGTTGAGCCTGAACTGGCCGCCGGATCTCACGCCCTCCCCCATGAAGAAGCGGTGTGTGCGCTATTTCCGACATTTCGGCATAGTCAGCTACGACCTCTATAGCGGCATAGAGGATGGCGTGCATCAATCGGATGGCCCGTTTGACGTATTGATTCCGAACGCGCAATTCGGAAAAAGACTCGGCGTCTTCAAAATAGTTTGCCGGGATCCCTTGTTCATTCACGGAGAGCGCTTTTTCTACGACGTTCGGGCAGCTGTAAAAAGAGGAAATGATCCCGGTATGACTGCCGTTGTTCTGACAACGGCTCCGACCGGGGCCATGTTTGCTACGTATGCGGCAACTTACGATATTGCCCTCGTAGATATCAGCGAGCTGCGCCACCTTGCCTCTGCGCTCAAGCGGGTTAAAGCGGGCCTGCCGGCCGGATACGTTGGGCAGTCTTCCATCATAGCCGATGCTTTCCTTGTGAAGACTGAACGGCGGGAGGAGGCCCGGGCATTGGAGGCCCTGGCCCGCGCGGCCGAGAAACAGCAGGACTGGCTGAAAGCCGAGCAGCACTGGCGGGAAGCGCTGTTGACGGACAAGGGACGATGGGAGACGAACCTTGGGCTGGCGGGTGCCTTGCAGGCGCAGAAAAAATTTCGCGAAGCTGCAAGATTGCTTCAGTCGGCATGGAGCGATTTTCCGGGGCAGATCGATATCGCGGCTGCTCTGGCCCGCCTGCACGAGGCACAGGCAGAGTGGCAGGAGGCGCTGATGCTGTGGGAGGAGATCATCAGGCGGTATCCTGGCAAGTGGCAAGGCTATCGTGGAAAAGTAGCGGCGCTTATGGCGATTGGCCGCGTGGACGAGGCCGAGCAATTTCTTCTCACCCAAGCGGGTAACTTTGAGGATGACGTTGCTGCCGCATTGGACCTCGCCTTGTTTGCTGAGCGCAAGCGCGACTGGAACCTGGCGGAGGCCGGCTGGCGATCCTATCTTTCCGCTCGGGACGATCAGGGCTGGGTCCATGCCCGGCTTGCCAGATCAATGCGCGAGCAGGGCAAATTGCAGAAGGCCCATGACTTTCTCGCCGCCGCGCTGGCTCGATTTCCAGGCGACCCCGATCTCTCCAGGGAGCTTGCCGGGCTGCGCCAGCCGAGTGATACCAACCCGCATTGAGTTTGACCTTCGCAGATTTGGTCAGTGCGAACCGCCATCTTCCATTGGCCTGCTAGAGCATTTTCCGACCTATTCGAGTTTGGGTAGGCGGCCGGAAAATGCTTTCGGTCTTTGTTTTGGCGAGCATCTTTATCCGACGGGTAACCCCATGTGGTCGGATGATGCTTTATTATCCGTGCGTGGCGATTGGACTGAGCGGATGTTCCGTTACATGCGATCAGTCTGCAAGACGGTTCAGCGCTTGTGTCATTTTCGCGAAATGACTGTTCTCGGGCCAGGTTTCAGCCGCCACCTTAAGCAACGCGCGCGCTGCCTCGAGTTCCTCGGCGACCACCAGAAGGCGAGCCTGTGATGCCAGCCACTCCGCCTGATGTGTTGCATGAGCGGCCTTTGCCGCGATTGCGTTGAACACTGGTCGCTTGATGAGCGTCGTTGATCGCCTCATTCCGTCATAGGCCTTGGCGCAGGTGCTCGCATGGTCTGCCATCAAGGTCTGAGCCCACGGAGCGGCCTGGATCTGTTCGCCCAGCGCGGAGGCGAGGCCTGGTTTTGGTTCGGATTCGTATCTGCGCCAGTCCCGCTTCACGAGCAGAATTTCACACAACTCGGCGGTGCCGCGTGGCGCCGCGCCGCTGGGGGTAAGATAATGCGGCTTAGGCGGTGGATTCCAATCCGGCTGTACGGTGGCGACACGAACCGTTATGTCTCCGTCGCCGACGTCATCAAGTATCGCAACGATGGCGGCGTTCCATTGCATCGGCCTTTCGGCTGGCCGGATACTTATCATAGATCTGCCCGCTGGACTCTGAAATGTCAGAAAACCCGACGTCATGCTCTCGTTAAACACGATCGCCGCGGCACGATATCCTTTTGGACATGTGTAAGTACAGAACCCCTCTGTGTCCAAAGGCACAGTAAAACGGCTGATCAGTTTGCTTTGACGATGGATTGGTACCGTTGTGGGGTCGGATGGGCTCGGCAGCGACTTCAGCAGCAGGTCGACCCCGACGTCTGGCACCTCGCCTGCGTGATCGAGATGCCCAATCGCCGTAATCCATCGATGAATGAGCTTCGCGAGCAAGTCGTGGAATGCTCTTGATACATGCATGGGGTCTTCGAAGGCATGTTCGACAAAGGCCGTCGTGCCAATATTGGCGCGGTGCAAGGCGCCCGGCGGCTGCCGCAGCCAAAGGCGCCATATGATCTGGTCACGACTGCTCGGGGGAAGGCTGAAGGCCGCGATCATTCCTTCCACGTTACGTATCAACTGCGCGGGAGGTGAGCTTTCCGCGCGGCGGCCGAGCTCGCGCATCATGCTGTAGCCGTTCAACACGGCCAGGCCGTGTTTCGCGGCAATATCCTGGTAATGCTGTTCGGCAATGTTGCGTGACGCATCAATCAGGCAGGACAGAACTGGAAGTATCAGCACGATAACCGGTGCCGCCGATCTGGCGCGCAGGCATGCCATGAAGAGATCAAAGGTTTGTTCCGACTGCTCCTTCGTGTAGGGGCTTCCGGGATAAAGGAGTTGTCCCTCGATGACCGCGGGTTCGACGACAATGACGTCGAACATCGACAACTGCAAATTATCCTCCGCGATCGCCGCCAGCAGCATGATGTTGGGTACGCCGCCGATGCTGGCATTAACCACGTTGATGCCGGGCATTTCGGCAAGCAGATTGGCGTAGGATGTCACCGCAACCGAGTTTGAATTCCCGATCACCAGGACATTGACGGCTTTGGGCGTGCCCGTGGCCGCAGGTATCATCTTGCGCTCCCACAACGTCGTTTCGGCAATCGGGGAGGCTCTACCATTGGACGTTCAAGCCGGCCGGGGTAAACCGTTGCCATCGACCCGGCCGAACGGAGCGACCTCGCTCAGATCGCCTTTGAAATATTTAAGCGCGGCAGTGATAACGGGGACGGCGCGATCGAGCTCGCGCTCGTAGGATAATGTCATGGCAAGCTGACGGCCCGCCTCGCCGATGGCTTGCGCGACATTATCGTGTCGTCTCAGCCAGGAAACCTTGTCGGCCAAGTCGGTTAGTGAACACGAGATCGGAACGTAATTGACCCACGGCTTGAGCGAGTCATAGTACCATTGCTGCAAGCCCCTCGACGATTCAACCTTAAGAACGGTCGAGCCAGTCAGGAGCCTTTGGAACAGGTTGGACCAAGGGCTTGAATTGCCATCGATATCGATAAGATACTTGAATTCGTTCCATTGCAATGCGGGGATAAACGGGGCCATCAGGCCGCTGGACTTGATTTCATCAACGATCGCGGGATTTGGGAATTGGATCACCGAGCTTAATCCAACGTCGAAGAAATCCGGACACGAACAGGAGCGGGCCATTTGGCATAGCCTGACCCGTTCCAGCGATCGCCAGTCGCCGGGCCTGGTTGGAATGCCCGTGGTGGCTCCGCGCCACATTGCCACTGGCCTGCGCCGCTCCCACGGCACAGGGTGCTCCATTGCCTGTGAGCGGTGGTAGGCGTAGCCGCGGGAGGGGACAAAAATGCAGTCCGGTATGAGGAAGTAGTCTGGGCGATTGTCGCAATATGCCAGCCCGGGGGTTGATCCCATGTCGGCGGTGTTGATGATGACCTTGCCGGTTTCAACGTCTGTGCTGTTTGCGTAATGGGTCAGTAAAGGCATCAGCCACACGAAGCCGAGGATATCGGTGCGGGTCTTGTCCGATTTGAAAGCTTGCGGATCAAAAGCGAATGTGTGGCGTTTTTGATCGTCGATCGTCCAGAGAATGCGCGATTGTCCTGGCCCCGGGTTGCCTGCCGCAAGTTCGAGGGGGTGGGTAAAGCCGTAACGCTCACCTAGCAGGGCAGCTAGAATATCGAATTTTTGTGCAACAAACAGCGCGAAGGCGAGCGTTATGAAACCCTCATGGTCCGATGCCAGGGAGTCAAGGTTCTTCGTCGCTATCTCGTGCAGTTGCTCGTCGGCACCCTGGGCGTCGCCATTGCAATAGCGCAGAAACACCGGAGCCAGCGCGATATCCAAAGGTGTTCGAACGGCTCCCTGCCCCAGGGCTATTACCTCCAACTTGCCCTTGTAGGCATCAGACCAGGCAATGTCGTGCCGTTCGAGGCCGGGGAGCGGCCCCTGTTCGAGCAGTTGGCGCGTCTTGATGAACTTACTCATGCGGACACCATGCCTGTGCCGGGGGTAGGCGAGGAGCCGGTTGCCGTTGCAGTGTCAGCAGATTGCAACCACTCGAGCACGCTGCCCGCCAGGCTGGACGCATAGGCCATAGTCTCATAAGGGTGCGTTAGCCCCGCTGATGGATGTTGGACTTAGGAACAGCCGCCAGGCGTTGTAAAGCACGGTCAACCAGCCTGCAACCGAGATGTGGCCGGCGGCCAAAGGCGGCGCGAACCGGTCTATCGTGGCGCGCGCCAGCCCCGGCAGAACTTCGTGCACGTGACCTCGATTTCCCCCTTCGCCGAGGCAAACCCATAGCATCCGGTTGGGCCGGTGCCTGTTGAGGGCAAGGAATAGCGGCAAAGCGGCCTCGAGCGGCCGCACCGCATGGTGATCCGCATAGACAAAAATCTTCTCGCCATCCTCCAGGTCTTCCAGGAGCTTGCGCCTCATGAACTTGGCGCTTCGCCTTTGGCTAGCGATGACCTGCTCCTCGGAAACCGTGCGTGAGGATTGGCCGGTGTGATAGCGCAGGCCGAACTTGTCGTTCACCATCCATTCGGCAGGCGGGTTGTTGGCAATGTCGGCAGAAAGCTGCTCGCCGATCCCCTCGAAATCCGTGTCGATGCCACGCACGGCTACGGCCGCGATCGCGCCTGCAAATTTCAGCAGACTGAGGCTTTCAAACCCAAACTGCCTCATGGCGAGGCCCATATCGCAGTTTCCGGCGATCAGCTCAAATCGTGAAAATAAATCGTGCACCGCGATGCCGGACCGGCGTTCGAGATCGGCGGCGAGGTGTATTGCATCCTTGCCCGCCAATGGTTCATGGGAAAAGCCGTTGCAGCAGGCAGGTGCCTGCTCGTCGCATCTGAGGATCCGTATCCGCCTGACCCGCAAGGCGAGTGTGCGGCTATCCGGGTTTGACGGGTCAATCAGCCGGGGTGGGATGGCGGTCAGGTGCTCAAACTCGATAACGATGCGGGGATCAGCCGTATCCACCGGGGGGCACAGGAAGCACACGGTTTCAAAACGATCGACCACGTGATTGATGATCGGCTGGCCCGCGACAGAGACGCGCACGGATTGCATTCGGAAACGGGCGTTCGGGGCATACGGCCACCAGGTCACCTCGACAGCAAAGCCGTGCGGCGCCTTGGGTGTATCAATGAAAATGGAACTTTTCTTATCGATCGTCCAGGTATGCCCTTCCTCCGGCAGAGACCAGCCGCCTATAATGTGATCGCGGGAGTTTCCGGTCCTCCCAAAATCAATCTCTTGCAGAATCGTATTTCTCATCGAAGATCCCCGGAAAGCCTTTCGGGTTCACAGCGGTCCGCGGCAGCAGGCTGCGGGCGTGCCGTGCTCGGACGTGCCATGATGATGGGCGGGTCCTGCGTGCACCCGGTCAGCCGGGTTGCCTCGGTTCGAAATCGATACTGCGAATTCGGCCGAAAACCCAGCTTGGAACGGAATTTCCGTTTCCGTCCAGCCCGGCCTGCGCGAGAAAGTCAATCTCCACGGGAAACGAGCTGCCAAAGTCATGCAATGCGATGGCGTCATCGGTCAGGAAGTCATCCATGATGAAGTAGTAGTTCCGGATGCGCGGCCATGTTGTTGTCAAAGCGAACAGAGTTGAGCTATAGAGATCCGCGTCATAGTGTATCAGGACCGGGCCTGCCGGCACTGTCCAGGTATCCATGAACGGTGGAACGGTATTCTGGAACCAGCCCTTGACGAAACGCACTCGCTTGTCGGCGACGCTGGGTGCCTGGCCCTTCTTGTCAAAGGCGAATTGCGGCAGGTGCAACCATGGCTGCGGCAAACCCTGGAAACTGTCGAAGCCGTAGAAAACAGAGGCAGGGTTGACGAAACTCTCCGACAGGAACTTGATGCTGGTACCGTCGGCGACGCCGAATTCCAGATATGTGACCGGTGCGTCGACACCGATGTGACCGGCAGCCCAGGTGTAGAGAGCGAATTTGTCGGCAAGTTTTACCGGTGCCGGATCAGCACTGTTGATCATGTCTATGGCCAGCACACGGAGAGCCTCACGCCGCTTGACATCAAAATTCTTGTTCATTTTGCCTTCCAAACCCTCGGCCGGTGCCGGTAAAAAAGGTAAGCCATGATGTGAATAAGCGACCCTAGGCGGCCGAACGGCGGATCACGGCGGAGCCGGCGCCGTCGGTCAGGGGGATGACGAACTCGGGCTTGTCGGCGAAGAATTCGTCGACGGCGCGTTCGGCGCCATTCCAGGCCAGGCTGGAATAGTCGTGCACGACCAGGAAACCGCCGGGGACCAGGCGGGGGTAGAAATATTTCAGGGCAGCGGTCATCGGCTCGTAGAGATCGCAGTCGATATGCACCAGGCAGAATTGCAGCTGGTCCGGGATCTGGCTGACCGATTCAGGGAAACGCCCGGGAACATAACATACGTTATCCGTGCCGACCCGGTTGCGGACAGCCTCCAGCGACGTATCGGTGAATTGCTCAAGACGCTTGTCGGCGTCGATGCCCACCAGATCGGCCTTCTTGAAGCCTTCGAATGTATCGAACAGGTAAGCCGTGCGGCCTGCCCGCCTGGCGATCTTGGCAAGCACCGCGGCCGTCATGCCCTTGTAGACGCCGAGTTCGGCGATATCGCCGGCCAGACCTTCCTTGAGGATTTGATCTTGCATGAGGCAGAAGAAAAAAAACCGGGAGACATCGCCGAATGTGTTGTTCTCGGCGAAAGGTTGAGCATCCTCTTCAAGACGGACCCGACCGCCGCGGGCCGCGTAGAGATGCACGTTGCCGTTATAGCGCTGGGGAACGTCCGCACGGAATTTCCAGTTCTTGGGCCGTAGCTCATGGCGTTCGCTCATGGGAAGCTTCCTTGACATGTTGCCGTCAGCCGCACCGCCGAACAGTGCCTCATGGCGGCAGGGTATCACATAACCCCACCGCCCTGCGACACAGCTCGATCCAGGAGTCCAGCGCCAGATCATGCGCGTCCTCCCCCGGGGCGAACCGTTCGATATACGCCTTCATCAATCCGCCCTCCACCCACAGCACGGTGCCAGGCTTGTGTGCCTCGTCAGCCACCTCCACCCACAGCAGCGTGGCCGGGCCGTAAGCACGCAAGGCGTCGGCAAGCGCGCTGGCGGCGGCGAGCGAAAGGGGGGACATGCCATGATACACGAGGAGCTTTTCACCGGCGGAAATATCCTCGATCAGCTTGCGGACGAGGAATGGAACGCGGCGGGCCTCGCGGGCGTGGATCTCGGCGATGGTCATCTCGCCAGCGAGAACCCAGGCGTGGTAGTAAAAACCATAGGCACGGTCCAGCACCATGTATTCGCGGCCGTTGCCGGAAAGCTCCACGTGGATGTTCTCCGGCGCGCCCATGCCGGCGAAACGGGCGCGCAAGGCGGCCATCAGCTTTTCATACGGCGCGCTGGCGAAGCGAAGAAGGCCTAAAGGTTCCACCCCGCAGCGGCGCTGCACCAGGCCGAATTCGCAATTCTCGCCAATGCTCTCAAACCGCAGCATCAGCTCATCGATCGGCAGCGTGCTCTCGATCGGTTCGGCAGGCATCGGCGGGGCGGCGGCAGGGGCCTTGATCCGGGTCAGCAGGAGGCGCTTGAGCTGCAAGGCGAGCATGCGGTCGTCGCCACCGCCCACGATGTCGGCGGGGCGGGCGGCATCGGGCAGATCCAGGGCGATGTCGATCTGCGCGGCGGAGTCCAGATGCGGCCAGGCGAGATCCAGCGCGAGGACCGCGTGCTGGGTGATCGGCGGGGAAGCGGTCTGCGCACCGTTGATCCGCAGGGTCAGGCGCTGGGCGGGCAGGCTGGGCGGGCGCACGAAGGGGTGCAGTTGCAGATGCAGCCGGTAGGTGTCCGCGCGCGCGGGGCGGGGCAGGGTAAGGCGGCTGGTGTGCCCGCTTGTCCAGACATAGCCGGGCTCGGGGGCGGACCAGCCGGAGACGAGCAGGGCACCGCCATGGCCGCCGGTGCCGAAAACGACATCGAACCCATCCGGTGCATCCTGCACCGGCGGCACGGCACCAGGTGGGGAGGGCCAGGTGCCGACCAGGCGGGCGACACTCGCGTCCCCCTCGGCCGCCAGGGTGCAGGGCGGCGGCGGGGACGCGGGCGCATCGAGGCGGATGATGTTCAGATGGCGGAAGCAGAGGGCCAGCGGCCGGTCATCGTGATGGCCGGAGACGCGGCTGGGCTGGGCCGCCTCCGGATGGTCGAACTCGATCAGCAGGCGCTGCTCATGCGGCAAGGGCGTGGGGCACTGGAACGTGGCGGTTTCCGACCCGCGTACCTGGTGATCGGCGATCTTGCGGCCGCCGATGGAAATGCCAACGGGCTGGAAGTCCTGACCGTTGCCGGCAAGATAAGGCGACCAGGCGATCTGGAGCAGATAGCCGAAGGGGGCGGCGGGAACCTCCAGAACCAACGCGCTGCGGGGGCCGATGGCCCAGGTGTAGCCAGACTCGGGCGGGGACCAGCCATAGACGGCGGCGGCGGCGGCGTTGCCGGTGGTGCCGAAGGCGAGGGTTTGAACGGGGGTCATGAAGAAAGAGTTCTTTTTTGAAAAAAAGAACCAAAAAACTTTTGTTCGTTTAGGTGCGGGCCTTGGCCGGCGTGTCGGGTCCAAGGGGCAAAAGTTTTTTGGTTCTTTTTTTCAAAAAAGAACACTTCCTTACTTCGCCGCCATCCGCTTGATGATGCCCGTTGTACTATGCCCTTCCTCCAGATCGATCAACGACACTCTTCCCCCATACCCCATCACCACATCGCCCCCCACCACCTGATCCACGCGGTAATCCGCGCCCTTGAACAGCAGGTCCGGCCGCAGGGCGGTGATCAGTTCCAGGGGGGTATCCTCGTCGAACAGCACCACCAGGTCCACAGCGCCGATCGAGGCCATCACCGTGGCGCGGGCCATTTCGCTTTGCACGGGGCGGGTGGGGCCTTTCAGCCGCTGCACGGAGGCATCGGTGTTCAGGCCCACCACCAGCCGGTCGCACCGGGCGCGGGCCTTGTTCAGCAGGCGCACATGGCCGGGATGGATCAGATCAAAGCAGCCATTGGTGAACCCCACGCGTGCCCCGCCACGGCGCCATTCGGCAAGTTTTTCCACTGCGGCGGCGGCGGGCACGATCTTGTCGTCCAGCGCCAGCAGTTCCTGGCGGTGCAGGGCGGCGATCAGCTCGGTCTGGCTGACGGTGGCGGTGCCGGGCTTGGCGACCACCAGGCCGGCGGCGGCGTTGGCGACAAGGGCGGATTCCGCCATGTCCGCGCCGCGGGCGAGCATCACCGCGAAGGCGGCAACCAGCGTATCGCCGGCGCCGGATACGTCGGATACGGCGCGGGCCTCGGTCGGCAGATGCAAGGGATCGCGGCCGCGCTCGATCAGGGTGACGCCCTTTTCGGAACGGGTGATCAGGATGGCGTCCGCCTCGCTGGCTTCCAGCGCGATGCGGCCGGCATGCACGGCGGCTGCATCGTCGGTCACCTGGATGCCGGTGGCCTGGCGCACCTCCAGCGCGTTGGGGGTAATCACGCTGGCATGGCGGTAGGCGGCGAAGCTGTCCCGCTTCGGGTCCGCGATCACCAGCTTGCCGGCCTGGCGGGCGAGCGCGATGGCATGCGGCAGGACTGCATCACATAGCACGCCTTTCGCGTAATCGGAGAGCACCACAACATCCGCCTCCGGCAGCGCGGCCTGGTAGGCGGCCAGGATGGCGGCGGCCTGGGCGGGGTCCAGCGGCGCGCTGACTTCTTCGTCCAGGCGCATCAACTGGTGGCCGTTGGACATGAAGCGGGTTTTCAGCGTCGTCGGGCGGCCGGCCATGCAGACCGTACGCAAAGCGATGCGGGCAGGGATCGCCACGCCAGTGCCGGCAAGGTCGCGGCCGGTCGCATCGTCGCCCACGCCGCCCACCAGGATGGCGCGTGCGCCGAGGGCGGCGATGTTGTTGGCCACATTGCCGGCGCCGCCCAGTACCGTGCGCGACCCGGCGCAGCGCAGAACAAGATAGGGGCCCTCGGGGGAGACGCGGTTGACGTCGCCGCTGACATAGCGGTCGAGCATAATGTCGCCCAGCACCAGAACCGTGCAGCCATCGAACTGGAGTATCCCGTGATCGGGGGGGCGGCGGGGTGTGGCGTCAATCACCAGGGCAATCCCATCAGATCTGTATCGGCAGCCGGCCTTCGTCGTAGCCATGCTCGGCGAAATGGCCCTGTACGGACTTGATCGTGCCCGCCTCGATGCCCTTTAGCACGTCGGGGTTGTTTTTCAGGTAGAATTCTTCATCCACTTCGGGTTCGAACGGACGGCGGCCCTCGAAATAGCCGTAATCGACGAAGTGGTGCTTGGCGTTGCGATAGGTGCCGGCATCGATCGCCTCGGCCACATCGGGATAGGAGCGGCGATAGAATTCCTCATCCACCGGTACGGCGGCCAGCAGCTTCTTGATCATCGTAACGAGTTCGTCATAGTTCATATCGACCTTGAGCTGACCCCCGGTCGACATCACACGGATCGACTCCTTCAGCTTCTTGAAAGGGACAAGGTATTTCATTTCATGCTCCTAGACGCCGGTAGGCGGACCCATGTTCATCGGCACTGCGTGCATAGCATGGTGGCAAGAGTTTGATAGCGCACAAATCTATATGTAGGGATCTTCATGCAACAGGTAGCCCGAAACGTAAGCGTGCACACCGGTTTCGAGATCGGTGAAATCCTGGTTGTAGCCAAGCCGGCGTAGGCGGGTCATGTCGGCGCAGGTATAATACTGGTAGGCGCCGCGGATCGATTCCGGCATGTCCACATACTCGATTTTCGGCTCTTCGCCGGCGGCGCGCACGGCAGCGACGGCAAGATCGTGGAAACTTCTTGCAACTCCGGTGCCAAGATTGAGGATGCCGGCGGTTTTTCCGGTCTCCTTCAACCAAAGCATGACGGAAACCACATCATCCACGTAGATGAAATCCCGGCGCTGGTCGCCATGGGCGATGCCGTCGCGATGCGATTTGAACAGCACCACGGGTTGCCCCGGCTTGTGGCCGGCGATGATCTTGGAGACCAGGCTCTGCATGCTGCCTTTGTGGTATTCGTTCGGGCCGAAGACGTTGAAGAAACGCAGGCCGGCCCAGGCGGGTGGCGCCGCATCGCCGCGGGCGACGGAGCGCAGCACCCACGAGTCGAACAGCCATTTGCTCCAGCCGTAGAGGTTCAGCGGGCGCAATGCGCGCAGCGTTTCAATATCGTTACTGTCGAGAAAACCCTGGGCGCCATCACCATAGGTTGCGGCGGAGGAGGCGTAGATGAAGGGGATGCCGAAGCGCGCGCAGGCGCGCCACAGCGCCATGGACAATTCCACATTCGTGCGCACCACCAGATCGCCGTCGGTGGCCGTGGTGGAGGATATCGCGCCCATGTGGAAGACGCAGGTGATCCGGTCCCGGTTATGATCTATGTACGTCAGGATCGCCTCGGGCGAGACGATGTCCTCCAGCGTGCGCTTGGCGATATTGCGCCATTTCGTGCCATCGCGCAGCCTGTCGCAGACAACGATGTCGGCCTCGCCCTGCGCTTCCAGCCGCGCCACCAGATTGGATCCGATGAATCCGGCGCCCCCCGTCACGATAATCAAAGCCGGCACTCTCCAAGGCTCACGGGTCTAACAGGTAAACGTTTTTTGCTTCTTTTTTTCAAAAAAGAAGACAGAAAGAGTCTTCTTTTTTGAAAAAAAGAAGCAAAAAACTTTTGGTACTTGCTCATTGTCGAAGCAGGAGCATCCGGCGGCAGGCACGGAAGACGTCGCCGACAGTAATGCCGGTGAGGCAGGCGAGTGCGCGCGGGCAGTCCGCGGCACTGGCGATGTAGCAGGGGCCGCAGGTCATGTCGCGGCGCAGGGTGAGCGTGAGCGGACCCATGGGGCCCCACTCGCCGGCATCGACGGAGCCGGAATGGATGCCGATCGTGGGCACGCCCAAGGCGGCGGCCATGTGCTTGGGGCCGCTATCGTTGCCCACGTAAAGCTGGCAGGCCCGCAGCACCACCGGCAATTCGCGCAGGCTGGTTCGGCCGACAAGGGAAAATACGTGCTCGGGGCGGCGCACATGCTGCAACACCGTTGCCGCGAAATCCGCCTCGTCCGGGCCGCCGATGATCAGCGCGTTCACGCCTTCAAGCCCAACCAGAAGATCGATCAGTCCGGCGAAGGAGGCGGCGGGCCATTGCTTGTTGGCTGCACCCGCACCGGTATGCACGCATACGATCGGCCGGGCGAACAGGCGCTCCGCGAGGTGTTCCACGGCCGGCAGCGCGGCCAGTGCCGCGCGTGCGTGATCGGGCTGCACCGAGGCTTCCACGATGCGGCGATCGGTGCCGCAGGCCGTGGCCACGACATCGATGAACTGCACCAGCGAGTCCGTGACGTGGTTGCGCTTGAAGTTGCGCGAAACGTCGCCTTCGAACTCCATGGCGATGTCCAGAAATGTGCAAGCGTAGCCCTGGTCGAAGCCGGCGAGCCAGCGGGCGCCGGTGTATTGCAGAATCAGCCGCGTGTCGCTTTGGCGGCGCAGATCCAGCGCGATATCGAACCGCATGGGCGCGAGGGTCGCCTGCAAGTCCAGCAGCGCGTCCTCGCTCACCGTCAGCCTGCCATCCTCGGACCGTGCGTGGAAGAAGTTGAATTCGATCACGCGATCGATCGCGGGCTCCAAACTCGCCAGCGAGAGCGAGGCGCGGGCGGCCAGCACGCAGAGTTCGGCGCGGGGGAATTGCGCCTTGATGCGCCGGAACGCCGGGAAGGCGGCGATGAAGTCGCCGATATGGTCCACCTTCACGGCCAGGATTCGGCGCACATTGTCACGCGCGATCACCGGATGGCCCACCTGGAACTGGCGCAGCGGCTCGGGCTCGATCAGGTAATCGTCGTAATCGCTGGTCAGCATCGGATGGAAATACGGGTCGCCCAGCAGGAAGCGATCCTTCCACTCGGCATCGAATTCGGCCGAGTCATAAACGTCCTTCATGCTGGCGCGGCTGACCATTTCATGATGGGTCAGTGTCACATGCGGCGTATACACCACAAGCAATCCGGCGCGTTGCAGGCGCAGCGCGTAATCCAGATCGTTGTTGATAACGGGGTGGGCTTCATTGAACCCGCCCATCGCCTCGAACACGCTGCGGCGCGTCAGCATGCAGGCACCGGTGACGCTGATCGTGTTGCGCTGGGTGAGCGCCAGGCCGAAGGGACCCGGCGCATCATGCGGGTAGAAGCGGAAGGCGTGCCGGCCGACCGCGCGGGAGAGGAAGATGCCGGCGTGCTGCACACGGCCGTCCGGATACAGCAATTGCGGCCCCACCACGCCGATCTGAGGCCGCTGCGCATGCTCCATCAGGCCATGCAGCCACAAGCCGTCATGCACCTCCATGTCGTCGTTGAGGAACAGCAGGAAATCGCCGCGCGCGGCGGCGGCGCCGATATTGTTGAAGCGCGACCAGTTGAAGGGCTCGTCGATGTCGATGACCCTGTCGGCATTCTCCCGCATCCAGGCCTTCCAGGCGAGCTTTTCGGGATCGGTGGTGCCGTGGATATTGTCCAGCACGATGATCTCGTAGGCGGGCCAGGTGGTGCGGGCGCGAATCGAGTCGATGGTGGTCTTGATCAGGCCGCGCGAGGCGATGCTCGGCATGATGATGGAGATCAGCGATGGCGCCTCGGCATGGGCCTGCACGCTGTAGCGCAGGCGCCATATGCCGGGCAGGCAGCCCGGCTGAACATCGGCGCGCAGACCGCGCCGGGCGGCCGCACGGGCCAAGGCTGTGCGGTCGCGTGCGGCGCGTTCGGTGTCGGCGTGGTCCTGGGCGGCATCGCCGGGCGTGCGGGTTGACCGGGCGCATAATATCTTGGGCACATGAACGATGGCGCTGGCCTGTTCGGTGAGGCGTAGCACCGCATCGTATTCGCCATGCTCCGCGAGATCGCCGTAGCGTAGCGCGGCGCGGGCGAGCAGGGCGGCATTGGCGCCCCACAGCCGGCCGATATAGTTGGTGGAGAGCAGCAGATCCGGCGACCAGTCCGGCTTGAAGAAGGCCTTGACCTCACCGTCGGCCGGATCGATCCGCCGTTCGTCGGAATAGAGGAAGGCGCCGCGGCCGCGCAGGGCGGATTCCACGGTCATTTCCAGCAGCGCATCCTCGCCCAGGCGATCCCCAGGGGAGAGCAGGGTGAACATGCCGTCCTCGGCGACCAGGCTGGCGAGGGGTTGATCATCGGCGATGTGGGTGAAGGCGACGCGTGGCGCCAGATGGTCCAGCCCCGCCAGCAGTGTCTGTAGGTTCTCGGTGAGCGTCGCCGCGCGATGATCGGTCCGCAAGCCGATGGTGATCCGCCAATCCGGGTAGGCTTGATACGAGAGGCTTTCGAGCGTGTCGCGGAGGGCGGCGATGTCAGCCGGCTGGGTGGCCGTCATCGGCACCAGCAGGCTCCAATGGGGGCGGCAGCCGGCGGCGGCAAGGATGGCGTGCTGGTAGTCCACCTCCGCCTGCTTCATCTTGTGGCGCAACTGCCACGGCCCTGGGCCTTCGGGTGCCGCTTCGGCATCCACCGTGAAGGCCACTTCCTCGGTGTGGCCATCATTGTCGCGCACCACCAGGCGCACACTGTGGCTGCCGCGCTTCATCACCTGCGGCGGCACCAGCATGGCGAAACCGGAGAGCAGCGCATCCCAGTCCGGGAAGGCGGCCTGAATATCCTCGCGCCTGATGCCCATGAAGGCCTGGCCCTGGGATTGGCCATCAACAAAGACCTCGATGCCGGCGATGCCGGTGCGGGCGAAGGCCCAGCCATTGAGCAGCATGAAGCCGCGCACCTTCTCGATGGCGTGGGCGCCCTGCACCGCCGGCACATCGAGGTAGAATTTCAGGTGTTCGGTTTCGCCCCCAGGCAAAGCCTTGGAACCGGTGCCGGAGGCAGCCCCTGCCAAGGCCGGCTGGAGGATCGCGCGTTCCTCGCCCTGGGTGCCGAGTGCCACGATGCGCACCAGGCGCTCGCCCTGCCAGGTTCGGCCGGTTTTCAGATCGAAGCGGAACCCGGCGCGCCGCGCGCTGGGGATGTTGGGGAAATTATTGCCCACATCGGGCCGGTCGATGCCAATGTCGGCTTCGCCCACGGCTTCGCCGTCCACCTCGATCCGGATGGCGGCGATACCGCTGGCGCAGACGGCCCAGCCGACGCCGGCGATGGCGCCGTCCTGCGTCATGGTCACCGTGTCGCAGAACACGCGCATCGCCTCGTCGTGTCCGCCGCGGCGGATATAGGGGGCGACAACGAGCGGCGCGGTCAGCTCCCGCCGGATGCCGCCCGGCGCGGTGACGACGGCGCGCACGATCTCGGCGGAGAGATCCTCGTCCGGCAATTCCAGTTGCAGCAGGAAGCCGGATTGGCCGGCATTGGGGTAGGTGGGATGCGCCTGGCCGACATCGTCGCGGCGGAGGAATTTTTCGGCCGACCCGAGCGGCTTGTCGTCGAGGAAGATTTTGACGTCCTCGATATCGACCAGGCACACGGCCCAGCCGCGCACGCGCAGGATGCCACGCTCAGTGACCAGCGCATCCTCGATCCGGGCCAGCATCGGTGCCATGGCCGCCATGGCGGAGCGGGGCGGCCCCGCCGTGATGGCCAGCCTGCGTGAGACCTGCCGGCTTTCTCCCTGCGTATCGGTCACCACCAGCATGGCCTCGCCCGTGGCCGACGCCTCCGGCCGCAGGCGCGTCTCCAGCCGCAAGCCGCTGGAGGCGGCGTTGGGGTAGGCCGGAAACACCTCGGCCACGTCATGGCGGGGCAGACCCGTCTCGGGCGGGGGCAACACCAGCTCCCCTAGCCTCAACTCGATGCTGTGCAGCGGGCGGAGGCTGGCTGCCCAGCCGCCGAGGGTCAAAAAGCCCAGGCTATCGAGGGTGGCCTCCTCCAGTTCCAGCTTGATCGAGTCGAGGCCGGCCTGCTCCATATCCTGGGCGCCCTGAAGCGCGAGCGTGACGGGCACGGCGTGCACATGCTCGCCGCGCGGCGTCTGCACGATGAAGCGCAGCCTGGCCTGGCCCGCCGGTAAAGCCGGCAGGTCGGCCATGAACATGAAACCGGCCTGGTTTTTGTCGGCATACTCCGGATGCAGCTCGGCGACGTCGGCGCGGGGGATGCCCAACGTGGCCTGACAGAGTTTTACCTCGTTGAGGTGGACAGCGATGGAGATCACCTTGTCGCGGCAGAGGATCCAGCCGAACCCTGTCAGGCGTGATCCGGCCGCAAGGCAGGCGCCTGGTTCCGGCCGCTCGATCTCGAGCAGGAGCGGCAAAGCGTGGTCCAGAGTCGTCAGGTGCTGATCCAAAATCCCCTCTGGACGATCAAAATCCGCCATGGCAGCCAATCAGGCTGTTCGAGCCCCAGGCCCGCTTTGCTGCATAGCCTGTACGCCGCCGCGCCCCAATGGCCCGGGCCGCGGTAACCCGCGGATGCACCGAATACCACGGTCGCTTGACCTCACAAGCGAAACTTGCAGCGGCCAACGTTGGCAAAAATTTATATATGTCGTGCACGTTGCAAGGCGGCCTTTGGCGGCGGTTAAGAGTTCGGGTTCGAAGAGTCATCGCGCTGCATGAACAGATCCATAATCACAGGGGCTTGCCGCACGCTCCACAACCGGAACGTGTGGCGGAGCGGGGCCTCGGCGGCGCCTGGCCGGGGCGGGAAGTGGCACCACAATCCTTTGGTTTTGCCGCATAACGCGCTTGTCGCGCAACATTTTTCGGTGCAACCTAGGATTGTCTTTCCGCCGAAAATCGTCTAGCTTCACCCGGTGCGCATGGATCTGATGCACGCTGGCGCGAGACATCGTGGGGGGAAGGTGAAGCGTGGCCCAGCATGCATGGCGCGGCACCCTATGGGCACGCAGTTTGCTTGATAGCTTCTGCCGACGGCGAACGATGTATTACGATATCGTATCTAAATCATCGCTGTGACTGGTGGACGAGATGCGGTGCTTCTGCCGGGCGCCGCAGCTTGCGGGTTGAGTTGGTTTAGGGCTAGTGACCGGGCGGCTTGCGGACCGAGCGAGGGTTAACACCATGGAACAGCTGCGATGGCTGCCGGAAGCTGGAGATTGGCGCGCCCGCTTGCGAGCCATCGCCGCGGCTGATGACGCATGGGCTGCGGCAATCCCGCTTGCGAATACGCGGCTGGATTTCGTGCGCACCAATGCGGTGGATGAGGTTGTCCGCAAGCGGCATGCGGCCGCGCCGCCACCTTGCATCGGCACCAAACCTGTGCGTCTGGCGATATTGGGCGCGTCCACGCTGGCGCATTTGCATGCGGGGATACGTGTGGCCGGGCTGCGCCGGAACATCCATATCGCCACCTATGAAAATGATTACGGGCAATATTTGCAGGAGCTGCTGGACGCGGAGTCCGCGCTGCATGGCTTCAAGCCGAATGCGGTGCTGTTCGCGTTCGATGCGTATCACCTGACGCAGGGGCTGCATGCGGCGCTATCGGCGGATGATGTGGATGCGGCGCTGGAGGATGTGGCCGGGCGCATCGAAAAATGCTGGAGCCTGGCGAAGGATGCGTTCGCCTGCCCGGTGATGCAGCAGACGGTGCTGGATGTTTTCCCCGCGCTGCTGGGCAATAACGAGCACAGGTTGCCCGGTTCTCGCAGCCGTTTCGTGGCACGGTTGAATGAGCGGCTGCGTGCGCGCGCGGATGCGCTGGGCGTGGATCTGGTGGCGCTGGACGATGCGGCGCGGCGCGATGGGCTGGCCGTGTGGCATGATCCGGCCTTGTGGCACCGGTCCAAGCAGGAGGTGAGGCCGGCGCTTTCGCCCAGCTATGGCGAACTGGTGGCCCGCTTGATCGCGGCGCGGCAGGGCCGATCGTATAAATGCCTGGTTCTCGATCTGGATAACACGCTGTGGGGCGGCGTGATCGGCGATGACGGGCTGGACGGGATCGTGCTGGGCCAGGGCAGCCCCTTGGGCGAGGGGTTCACCGCGGTTCAGGAATTCGCCAAGGATCTTGCCCGGCGCGGCATTATCCTGGCGGTGAGTTCCAAGAACGACCATGCCAACGCGATGGAGCCGTTCGAAAAGCATCCGGAAATGGTGCTGCGGCCCGCCGACATTGCCGCCTTCCGCGCCAATTGGCAGGACAAGGCGAGCAACATCCGCGCGATTGCCCAGGACCTCAATATCGGCCTCGATTCGCTGGTATTCCTCGACGACAACCCGTTTGAACGGAATCTGGTGCGCGAAGAGCTGCCGATGGTGGCGGTGCCGGAGGTGCCGGATGATGATCCCGCGCTGGTGCCGGGCGTGCTGGCCGATGCCGGGTATTTCGAAAGCCTGGGCGTGACGGCAGAGGACCGGGAACGTACCGCGCAGTATCAGGAAAATCGCGCGCGCGACCAGTTGCGTGCGTCGGCGACCGACATGGAGGGCTATTTGCGTGCGCTGGAGATGCGCATGGTCTGGAGCCGCTTCGACACGGTGGGCCAGCAGCGGGTGGTGCAACTGATCAACAAGACCAACCAGTTCAATCTGACCACGCGCCGCCATACCGACGATGATATCGCCGCCATCATGGCGGACCCGAAATCCTTTGGCCTGCAGATACGGCTGGCTGACCGGTTTGGCGATAACGGAATCATTGCGATCGTGATCGGGCGCATGCTGGAGCCGGGCAGTGTGACGATCGACACCTGGCTGATGAGCTGCCGGGTGCTGGGGCGGCAGGTGGAGCCCACCACGCTGAATCTGGTGGCGGCGCAGGCGCGTGCGTTGGGCGCGCATCGGCTGATCGGCGAATATTTCCCAACCAAGAAGAACGGCATGGTCCGCGACCACTATGTGAAACTCGGCTTTACGCGCATCGCGGAGGCGGCGGACGGCAGCAATACGAATGTGCTCGATCTTACCTCGTTTGAACCGGCACCAACCTTTATCCATGTCGTTGAAGGCAGCTCACCATGACGGATAGTACGGACATCTATGCGGCCCTGACTGAAATTTTTAACGATGTGTTCATGGCGGACGACATGAAGCTGACGCCCACGCTGTCGGCCAGGGATGTGGCCGGTTGGGACAGTTTCAAGCAGATTGAGATTCTGGTGGCCGTGGAGGCACGCTTCGGTATCAAACTGAACACCAAGGAGATTGACGCCTTGAAGAACGTCGGCGACCTCGCGGATGTCATCGCCAAGAAAACGGCCTAAATGTTAAAAGTTCTTTGCTTCTTTCTTTCAAGAAAGAAGGCCTTTCTTTCTTTCTTAAGTCTGAGCGCGTGACTGAAATTTCCGCCTTGCGCGCCTGGCTTGTGGAGAAGTCCTGGCCCTTCTGGCTGGCGCATGGCGTGGACCGTCAGCGCGGCGGGTTCTTCGAGGCGCTGGATTTGCGGGACTGGCGGTGCGCGACACCGTTCCGCCGGTTGCGGGTGGTGGCGCGGCAGATTTACGTGTTCTCCGTGGCGCATGCGGCCGGGCTGGCGGGCGCGGATGCGGCGGTGCGGCTTGGCCTGGCATTTCTGGAGAACCATGCTGTTCACGATGAGGGCGGCTATGCGTGGCGGTTTGATCTGGACCATCGCCCGACCGACCTGACGCGCGATCTGTATGACCACGCTGT
>Ga0209208_10000092_pt1 | contig 87470 bp, 81 predicted proteins | sample S1TSphfallax_3_FD_187694 | JGI IMG/M metagenome (GOLD analysis project Ga0209208, IMG submission 187694) | Host-associated microbial communities from peat moss isolated from Minnesota, USA - S1T2_Fd - Sphagnum fallax MG (SPAdes) (version 2) | ecosystem: Host-associated > Plants > Peat moss >... | reverse complement strand
ACGAATTTCTTTCGCTGCTCCATAGCACAGGTTTCTCTCCAGGGCATCGGCACTACCTCCGTGCCTTAGCCTTACCTGTTACCCATGCACCCGGTCTATTGTGTTACCCATGCGCCCGGTCTGTACCGCGGTGACGTTGGACCGTTAAGCGGGAAGGTCGGCGGTCGGGACGGCGCGGCCTTCGACGCCGGGGAGCTTCGCGCCGTCCGCGTCGATGAGCTGTTCGCCGAGCCAGGTCACGGGCTGGGGCTTGAAGGAGACCTCGACGAAGGTCCGGCAGCCGGCGGCGTAGGCGGCGCGCACCGCGGCCAGATGCTTCTCGCAGGCGACGGTCTGTTCCACCAGCAGCTCGCCGATGCGCGCGGGGTCGGTCTCCGCCTTGCCGGACGTCCCCATGAACACCGGGACCTTGGGCGCGCGCAAGGCGATCTTCGCGAGGGCGGCGCGCAGCGGCGCCTTCGCGGCTTCGAACGCGGACGTGTGGTAGGGGCCTTCGACTTTGAGCACCTTGACCTTGACCGGCCAGTCCTCGGCGCGCGCCTTGGCCGCGTAGGCCTCGAGCGCGGCGGAGGTGCCGCCGAGCGTGCCGCGGCCGACCGTGTTCCACAGCGCGACGCAGACGCCCGGCACCTCGGAGACGGACTCCACGACGTCGTTGAAGTCGTCGGAAGAGACGGCCGCGAGGCCCATCGGTTCGGCGAAAGCGGCGCAGCAGTCGGAGAACGCCTTCGCGCGCGCGGCGATGAACACGCCGGAGTCCTCCACCGTGAGCGCCTGCGCCGCCACGAGGGCGGCGACGACGCCCATCGAGTGGCCGATCGCGCCGTCGAGGACGAGCTCCGGGTGCGCCGCGCGGTAGGCGAGCCAATGCGCGACGTGCGAGGCGTGGATCGCGCGCTGGGCGTTGAAGGTCTTGGCGAGCGTCTCGTCGGGCGTGGTCGTCAGCAAGGCCTCGAGGTCGGCGCCGAGGCTGGGTTTCAAGCGCTCGATGACCGCGCGCGCGGCGGATTTTTTCAGGAGTTCGGCGCCCATCCCCGTCTCCTGGACCGATTGACCGGCGAACAGCGCGCAAACCTTTTGGCTCATGGGACCATTTTATCGCATCGCGCGGCGGCGGCTCAAGGCGCCGGGGCGGCGGCTCGCAGGTCTCCTAGGAGACCATGAACGAGCAGGCGACGAAGCGTCCCGAGTGCGACAGGGACAGGCTCCAGTCCTGAGGCTTGCCGCGCCAGAGCACGGTGGGCAGGCCGCCGTCCTCGGACAGCGCGAGCTTCGCGGAACTGCCGATCTCGTCGTTGCAGGAGGCGATGAAGTCGAGCGCGCGCTCGCGCGCGTAGGCCCCGGGGGAGGCTCCGGGCGGGACTTCGGAGACTTCCCAGACGGCGTCGCCGGGGGTCTCGTCGTCGCCGAGGAAGCCGCCGCGCAGGACGGCGACGCAGTGGAGCTTGTCCTCGTCGTCGTCGGTGAAGCGGAACTCGAGCAGGAGTCCGGTGGAGACGTGGACGGCCTTGCGGCGGAAGAGATCCACCTCGAGCTCGCGGAAGGCGCCGTTGGGGACGACGAGCTCGGTGCGCGCGAGCGCCTTGTGGCAGGCTTCCTTCGCGGCGAAGAAGCGCCAGAAGGTGCGGAAGAACTCCGCGCCCGTCTTCTCGCGCAGGGAGGCGAGCTCCTTCGCGCTCAGGTGGCGCTCGAGCCAATCGGGGTCGGCGTCGGAGAGATCCTCGGAGAAGTTCTCGCTCAGCAAGGGCGACTTCAAGTCGACGACGTCGTTGCCCGCGCAGTTCTTGGGGAGGGGGCAGTCCTCCCACCACTCGTTCTGCAGCTCGGCGAGGCGGTCGAACAGGCGCTGGGAGACGTCGCGCGCGTTCGTCTCTCCGGGGCGCGCGCCGTCGATCAAGTCGCACTTCACGCGGAACACGGAGCCCTCCGGCGGGCGCACGGTGGTCGCGATCTGGTCGTCGGCGCGCAGGTAGACGCAGAGGAATTTGGCGTTCGGCACGTCGATCGCCATCTTGCCGAGGAAGTCCTTCGGGCGCCGGGCCTCGAGCCAGCCGGAGCGCGAGCGGCCGGCCTCCGGATAGACGAACACGGACGCGCCCTCGCGCAGAAGCCAGACGCACTTGTCGTACGCCTTCTGGCGCCAGGCCTCGGCGGCCGCGTCCTCGCCGCCGCGTAGGAAAGGGATGCAGCGGCAGCAGTAGAGCAGGGCGCGGATGAATCGCGCCTTCACCGGGCCGCCGAGCTTGTAGTAGTTCGTGTATTCGGGCGTGGACCAGGGGATCAGCCGGTCCTCGAGCACGCGCGACATCGGGAAGATCGCCCAGTAGACCAGGAAGGAGTCGATGAGCGTCAGGTGGTTCGCGGCCCAGATGACCGGGCCGTCGTGCGCGTCGAGCTTCTTCCAGATCTCGCCGCGGATGCGGTCGATGTCGGCGAGGCCGTAACGAAAACGAAGCCGCGCGGCCGCCGCGACGAACAACGAAAGCGGGACGGCGACCGCGCGGCTGACGAAGCGTTGGCGCCGGAGGCTTTTGAGATCCTCGGGCGTCAGCGCCATTTTAGGCGATCTTCTCGGCCTGGGCGACGGCCTCCTGCAGGGCCTTGCGGACCTCGGCGACCTTCGCGTCCTCGATCGGGCGGCGCTTCCCGGCGGCCTCGGCGACCTCCTGGGAGACGCGCAGCTTCGCGGCCGACATCTTGAGGCGCGTGCGGATCTCCGCCTCCTCGGTGCGCAGCTTCGCGGCCGCGGCGGCGTCGGCGCCGCCCTGGCCCTTGATCTTGTCGAGCACGACGTTGAGCTCGTTGGTCAGCGCGTCGCAAGCCGTCTTGTCGTTCTGATAGGTCTTCTGCTTCGCGGCCGCGAGCTTCGTCGCGTCGGAGAGGAGCGCGTCGTACTCCTTCGCCTGGGCGGAGAGGGTCTTGAGGTTGGAGATCGCGTCGGCGCGCTCGCCGCCGGTCAGCTTTTCGGCCTTCGCGGCCATCTTTTTCAGCGCATCGGCCGTCTTCCAGCCGTCGCCGCAGGCCATGATGTAGGCGAACGAGACGACCTTGTCGAGGTACGCGTCGTTCTTGGCCATGTGGCCGAGGTCCATGAGCATCTTGACCGACAGGCCCGGGGTCGCGGCGAGCGCGTCCTGGCCGTCGAGGATGCGCAGCTTGCCGAGCTCGCCCGCGACGAGCTTGTACTCGGCGGAGCCGTCGGAGACGGGGACCTTCGTGGTGAGCTTGGTCAGGAACTGGCGCTCGATCGACATCGTGATGTCGGCCAGGTTCGAGGACTCGATGCCCATGCCGATGATGTGGCCGAGGTAGGGGGTGTTCGCGTCCGCCTTGGCGAAATTCGCCTCGTTCGTCGCGTACTTCTTGACGCCCGCGGTGATCCGCTTCTCCGCCTCCTCCGGCGAGATGGTGTTGATGTCCGTCGCCTCGACGACCGCCTGTTTGCGCATGAATGCCATTGGTGTTCTCCTCCTAACAGATCGATTTTACGATTTTGGCGCCCGAATTCCTACTGCCGCGCGCGGATTCCAGACGGCGAGGCGCTGGCCGGCGCGGACCTCGTCCAGGGCGCGCGCGCGCGCCAGCGCGTCCTTGGCGCCGCGCGCGTCGCCCGAACGCCGGCGGGCGACCGCGAGATCGACGAGGGCTCGCGCGTCGCGGGCATTGAGCTCGAGCGCGAGTTCGAGCGCTTTTCGCGCGTCGCGCGCGCGGCCCATCTTGAGCAGGAGCGCTCCGCGCTCCGCGTGCGCGAGCGCGAAGACCTTCTCGATCTTGATCGCGGCGTCGTAGCACGCGAGCGCGGCCTTGTGCTCGCCGAGGTCGGCGAGCGCGCGCGCGCGGGAGACGGCGATCTGCTGGCCGCGCGGCTTGAGCTTCGCCGCGCGCTCGAGCGCGCCGAGCGCCTCGCGGGCGCGTCCGCGCGCGCGCAGGGCCTCGGCGTACCACAGCCAGAACGCCGCGTTCTTCGGATCGGCGGCCGTCGCCGCCGCGAGCTCCGTCTCGGCCTCCTCGACGCGTCCCGACGCGAGAAGGAACTTCGCGCGCCAGAGCCGCGCGATCGCGTTCTTCGGGTCCGAGGCGAGCAAGGTCTCGAGGTCGCGCAGGGCCGCGTCGCGCTCGGCGGGGGGCATGCCGCCCGGCATGTTCTCGTACTTGAGGCTGCGGTTGGCGGCCATGTCGAAATAATGGATCCAGAGATCGAGGCGGCCTTTGAGGCGCCACGCGGTCGACATCCCGTGCATCCACAGCGAGCGCCGCGGCGCCGCGACGCGGGCCGCCTCCAGGTTCTCGATCGCCTCGTCGACGCGGCCCAGCTTGAGCAGCGCCATCCCGCGAAAGCCGCGCATGAGGTCGCGCAGGCCGCGGCCCGGCTTGAGGCTCAAGGCGCGCTCGTAATCCGCGTTCATCCCGGCGATGTCGCCCAAGTGGCGGCGGGCCTCGGAGCGCCAGGCGAAGATTTTCGGCCAGCGCGGCGCCATCTCGGCGGCGCGGTCCATGAGCTTGAGTCCCTCGGGATTTCGGAACTGGGTCAGCAAAGCGCGACCGACCCAGGCGTAGGTCCACGCGGTCGCGTCCTTCTGCTCGAGCGCGGCCCGCAGGTCCGCGAGGCCGCCGACGCGGTCGAGCATCTTGAGCTTGACCGTGCCGCGCCACATGAGCACGGGCGCGCAGCGCAGGCCGAACCGCTCCGCGCGGTCGAAGTCCGCCTTCACGCCCGCGAAGTCGCGCCGCCAGGGAAGCGCGCCGCGCAGCGCGTAGGCCTCCGCGGAGCGCGGGCGGCGCTTGAGCTCCGCGGCGATCAAACGCTCGACGCGCGCGTTGCGGTCCTTGATCGCCTTGGTCAGGTACTCTTTCGAGTTGCCGAACGACTTGTTGCGCGCCCAGGCCGTCGTCATGCGGCGCCAGGTCTGCGCGCAGTCGCGCGTCCGCTCGATCTCGTACTCGGAGTCCTCGAGCTCGAGGAAGCTTTCGGCGTCGTCCGGTTCGCTCATGCTCTACGCCGCGTCGCGCGGCCCGCGGCGGCTTCGAGTCACTTCCCGTCCCAGCGCTTGAAGAGCAGGCAGCCGTTGACGTCGCCGAAGCCGAAGCTGGCCTTGATGACGTACTCGAGCTCCTTGATCTTCATCTCGTGCGGGATGCTGTCCCCGATCGGGATCTGCGGGTGCACGTTCTCGGAGTTGATCGACGGGTGCACGTAGCCGTGGACGATCTGGTCGATCGCCGCGACGGACTCGAGCGCGCCGGCGGCGCCCAAGGTGTGGCCGATCATCGACTTCGTCGATTGAATGAGCGGGAACTTGTCGAGCGGGAGTTCGAGCGCCTTGATCCACGAGCCGACCTCGCGCGGGTCCGCGCCGGTGGACGTCAAATGGCCGTTGATGAGGGAAATGCGCTTGGGGTCCACGCCGGAGTCCTTGAGCACGCGCCGGATGCAGCGCGCCACGCCGTCGGGGTTGGGGAAGGTCATCGTGCCGCCGTCGCGCTGGCCGCCGGAGTTGCAGTAGGCGGCGACGAGCTCGACGAGGATCTTGGCGCCGCGTTTCTGCGCGTGCTCGAGCGTCTCGAGGCGCACCACGCCGGCGCCGCCCGCGGGCACGAAGCCGCAAGCGCCCGCGCCCATCGGCTGGGAGCCCTTCTCGGGCATGTCGTTGAACTTGGAGCAGAGCACGTCGCGCATCGCGTCGAAGCCGGACCAGGTGCCCGCGTGCGTGCCTTCCGCGCCGCCCGCGTACATGGATTCGCTGTACCCCAGCTGCATGTGCTTGAACGCGTCGAAGATCGCTTCCGTCCCGGTGTTGCACGCCGAGGAGTTCGTCGTGGTCTGGCCGCCGAGGCCGAGGAACTTGCCGACGGCCACCGAGACCGAGCTCTCCATGATTTTGGGCACGACATCGGTGCCCATCGGACGGGCGCCCATCCCCGGGTCCTGCTCGCCGGCGGCGTAAAGCACGGGGGCCATCTCGTCGCAGAGCGTGTCCATGCCGCCGATGCCGCAGCCGATGATGGCGCCGGTGTCCCAGTCGACCGGGGAGTTCTGGTAGCCCTTCTTGAGGTCCACCTCGACGCCGGACATGCGCGCGGCCTCGACGGCGGCCATCGTCGCGTACACCATCGCCTCGTTGAGCTTGGCGAGGTCCGCCTCCGGGATCATGGCCTCGGCCTCGTCGGGGCCGACGGGCGGCTTTCCGCCGATCTGGCACGCGAAGTTGAGCTTCTGGAGCTCCTCGTGGTGGGAAATGCCGGACTTGCCGGCCTTGAGCGCCGCGCGATAAGCGTCCATGCCGTAGCCGTTCGGGGCCACGGCGCCGACGCCGGTGACGACGATGCGTTTCGGAAAGCTCAATTTCCCTCCGTGTTCTTGGGCACGAACATCCCGGCGGTGGTGCCGACGAAGATCGTCTCGCCGTCCTTGGGCCCGCCGAGGAACTGAATTTCGACTTCGCTGACGAGCTTGTTGCCGCGGAAGTAGCCGTTCTCGCCGAACGTCGCCTGCGCGATCACGCGCTCGCCGGGGCGCACCGGCTTCTTGAAGACGGCCTTCTCGACGGACGTGAAGAAGCCGACGAGCTGGGTGATCTCCGCGGGGCTCACGGTCTTGGCGATGTGGTAGATGCACCAGCCGACCGAGCCGACCTGCGCCGCCATCTCGATGAGCTTCACGCCGGGGACCACGGGATAGCCGGGAAAGTGGCCTTCGCAGTCCTCGTCCTTCCACGTGTACGTGCCGAGAATGTGCTCGTCGTCGAGCTCCAAAATCTCGTCGACGAAGCGCATCGGCCGCTGCTGCGGGATCATTTTCAGGACGTCGGTGGGAGTCAGGATGGCCATTAGAGGTGCATTCCTCCGTCGACGGCGATCACGGCGCCGTTGAGGTACTGGTTCTCGATCGCGTGCCACACGGTTTCCGCCACGGCGTCCGGGCTTCCAAATCCGCCGAGCGCCACGTCCTTCTTGATGCCCGCGCGCTGATCGTCGGGGATGCCGGCGGTCATCGCGGTCTCGATGAAGCCGGGGGCCACGGCGACGACGCGCAGGCCTTTCGGGCCTAGCTCATATGCGAACTGAAGCGTGAGAGCTTCGAGCGCCGCCTTCGAGGCGCGGTAGATCGCGGAGCCGATCACGGCTTTGCGGGCCAACACGGAAGAAATGTTGACGATGACGCCGGCCTCGTTGCGCGCCATCTCCTTCGCGAAGTCGCGCATCAGGAACAACGGCGCCTTGAGGTTCGTGTTGATGAGCTTATCGAACGACGCTTCGTCGACCATGAGGGCCGGCTCGTGAGGCTTGTCGATGCCGGCGTTGTTGATCAAGCAGAACGGCGCGCCCTTGGCCAGCACGGCGTCCAGGAGAGTTTTGCGGCCTTCGGCCGAGGAAAGATCGGCCTTCACGATGAACGATCCCGGAATCTCCGCGGAGACCGACTTCGCCGCGGCCTCGTTGCCGTTGTAGTGAATGCAGACGGTGAGCTGACCGTCGGACTTGGCGTGAATCATCTTCGCGATCGAAGCACCGATCCCGCCCGAGCCTCCCGTCACGATCGCGATGTCGGCCATGATTTATTCCTTGATCCTGAGTTTGCCGCCGAAGCCCATCTCGGAGGCGAGCGGATAGTCGGAGTAGCGGATGTGCTTGTGGCAGCCGACGTTCGCGTTCGTGCAGGCCAGGACCTTGCGCCCGTCGGCGAACACCTCGGCGTCGGCGCGCACGAACACGTCGCCGTTGGGCGCGCGCACGGATTTCAGCACGCGCACGCGGTAGACGATGCGCTTGTCGACCGGCGTCACCGCGCCGAAGAACTCCACGCGTTCGAAGCCGAGCGCGCGCCCGGTGCCGGCGGAGCCGGCCCACGCGTGGAACACGCCCATGAGCTGCCACACGCCGTCGACGAGCAGGGCCGCGGGCTTGGTCCCGCCGTTCATCGGGAAGAACCACTCGTCGGTGCCGTTGACGCGGGTCGCCAGCACCTCGCCCTCGCCGGTCGCGAAGTCGGAGACGATGCGGCGCACGTCGGTGACCTCGAGCATCAAGGAGTCGGGCAGGAGCGGCATTTCTTCGGGCGGATTCGAGACGAGCGAGCCGCTCGAGAGCGCGATGACCTCGGGCGCGGAGAACGAGCCGCGCCGCGTGAACTCGTCCCAGCTCAGCGGCGCGCGCAGCAATGCGCTCGACGCGGCCGGGAGCGGCGGCTCGACCGCTCCGTCGCCTTCCCAGAACGTGGTGCCGACCTGCGCCGAGTCGATCGTGTAGACGTTCACTCCGTCGACCGACACGGTCGCCTTGCCCGTGATCAGCGCCTCGGCGCCGTCGCGCTCGATCGACAGCACGTCGACCGCGTAGACGACTTCTTTGTCGTACGGCCGAATCTGTCCGAAGAACGAGACGCCTTCCATGCCGAGAGGATTGTCGCAGCCCCTCAGCCCGCGCCACGCCGCGAACAAGCGCAGCGCCTGCCACACGCCGTCGAGCCCCCAGCAGCCCGGCATCACCGGATCGCCGAGAAAGTGACAGCCGTAAAACCAATCGTCGAACTTGTTGCGCCGCACGGCCTCGATGCGTCCCGTCCCGCTCGCCTCGTCCCAGCGCACGAGCCGCACCTCGTGGAACGGCATCAGCAGCGCGCGCGGCAAGCCGCCCTTTTCCGCGATCGCGACGAGTTCCGCGCGCGTGTAGCCCGTCGGACTCTGCAAGGCCGCGCTCATCTTAAGCGACGACCTCCATGTAGCCGCCGCCCCACGCGAGTCCGGCACCCAGCACGGCGTACACGATCTGATCGCCCTTCTTGAACTTGTCCCAGTTCTGCGCGATGACCGAGGGCGCGCCGGCGGCGGCGATGTTGCCCTGGTTCTGCACGTTGCGCAGGTGGCGCTCGGGGGGAAGGCGCAGGTGCCCGAGGATGGAATCCTGCATCACGTAGTTGGCCTGATGGCTCACCGTGTAGACGTCCTCGGCGTACAGCTTTTTCACGGCCGCGATCTGCTCGAACATCTCGACGGTCTTGCGGATGGAGAACTCGCGCACGGCGCCGCCGTCCTGGCGGAAGAGGCCGCAGGTGTCGACTTGGATGGCGTCGGCGTCCTTGGGGCTGGTGCCGAAGACGAGGGGCTCGACGCGCAGGCGGCCGGGATGGCGGATCGAGCTGACTTGGGCGGCGGCGCCGTCGCCCCAGATATAGCCGTCGATGCTCTTGGGCGAGTAGTCGGTGCGCGTGGTGTAGGCGGAACTCTGGACGGTGAGCACGTATTCGGGCCAGTCGCCGGAGACGGTGTCGCCGAGCAGCTTCATGTGGCGCGCGAACGAAGAGCACGCGGAGTTCACGTCGATGTGCGGGCCGCCGGGGATCCCGAGGGCCTTCGCCACGGCGTTCGCCATGGTCGGCAGGAGGTCGAAGGGCGTGTCGTTGTTGGCGACGACCATGCCGATCTGCTCGGGCTTGATGCCGGTGTGCGCGAGCGCGCGCTGGGCGGCGCGCACGGCCATCGTCACCGGCGTGTCGCCGAGTTCGCGCGCGTGCGCGATCGCCTTCATCGGGTTCTGGTTCTTCGTCGACTTGATGTAGTCGCGCGAGAGGACCGAGTAGCGTTTGTGGATGCCCAGGCGCGACTTGTTCCAGTCGAGGCCTTTCTCCAGGCCGACTTCCTTGTGCAGGAACTCGTCGTCGAGCACGTTTTGGGGAAGGGCCCAGCCCATCCCGTGGACGAAGAAGCTTTGGCTCATCAGAGGCCGGAGATGGCCTCTCCGCCGTCGACCCGGATGATCGTGCCGTTGGCCCAGCGCAACGACGGACCGCAGAGGCCGAGGATCAGCTCGGCGATGTCCTCCGGCGTGGTGAGCCGGTGGAACGGGTTGCGCAGGCGCGCCTGCGCCTTCATCAGGTCGAAGTTCGGGATCGCGTTGCCGGCCGGCGTGTCGGTGATGCCGGCCTGCACGATGTAGGACGAGACGCCGTAGGGGGCGAGCTCGACCGCCATCGCGCGGCACGAGGCCTCGAGAGCCGTCTTCGCCGCGGAAACGGCCGCGTAGCCCTTCCACGCGACTTCGTTTCCTTCGGAGGTCATCGCGACCACGCGCGCGTCCTTCGTGAGGAGTCCTTCCTTGCAGAGCTCGCGGCTCCAGAGCAGGTAGTCGTAGCCCATCATGAAGATCGTCTTCGCGAGGTCGTCCTGCGTGAGCAGTTCCTCACGGTACGGAATGCGGCTGTCGGCGAGCGTGTGCAGGGCGTCGCAGCCCTTGTCGTGGAACGCGGTGTTGATCGCGGCCTTCACCTTCTCGGGGGGAAGACCCAGCGCCTCGGCGAGGCCCTTGATGGCCATGCCGCGGAAGTCCGGCGTCTTGTCCTCGATCATCAGGCGGCAGGAGCCGGCGGCGATGGACTGCATGAACAGGTGGACCTTGCCCGGGCCGGCGTTGGTCATGACGGACTCGAAGACTTCGCCGCGGCCCTCGTCGTCGAACAGGTTCACGTTGTGGGTCACCAGCTTGACGCCCTGCGCGCGGATCTCGTCGAAGTGCGGCTTGATCACGGTGTCGACGGTGCCTTCCTTGTCTTTGTGTCCGATCAGGATATTGAAGCCGGCGCGTGCCAGCCTTTTAGCCGTCGCCAGGCCGAAGCCCGACGAGCCGCCGAGAATCACGGCCCAAAGTCCCGAACCGCGAAAATCCAAGGGGTTTTTATTGTCCATTCGAATATTATACCAAGGCCCGGGGCGGCTCGTGTTGACCGCCGTCAAGCCGCCCAAGCCTGGCACCGCGTCTTTAAGACGCCGCTCTCTTGACAGGGAGGCGGGGAGGCACCATACTCAGGGCGTGAACACGAAAATCGATCTGACCGGAGGTTCCCGATGAAGACTCTGCTCGCCGCGGCGCTCCTCGCCGCATGCGTCTGCGCCCGCGCCGACGACACCGCTCCTGCCGCGCCGGCCGCGGCTCCCGCCGCCGCTCCGGCCGCGCCGGCCGCCGCGACCGTCAAGATCGACAAGCTGACCCTGACCTCCGGCATCAAGGAGCGCCAGCCGATCGACGAGAGCGCGACGTTCCCTTCCGGCTTCCCGGTCTACGCGTGGATCAAGTACTCGGCCGCACAGCCGCCCGCGTCGATCAAGTTCGTGTGGAGCGCCGACGGCAAGAAAGTTCTCGAGTATCCGGCGGAGCTCAAGAGCGCGAGCGGCCGCTGGTGGGCGACGAAGAAGGTCTCGCCCGGCTCCTGGAAAGTCGAGGTGCAGAACGAAGCGGGCGAGAGTCTCGCCTCCGCCGACTTCACGGTGACCGCGAAGTCCGACGCGCCCGCGGAGGCGACGAAGTCCGACACGCCCGTTGCGTCGGCTCCCGCGGCGACGCCCGCCGCGCCGAGCGCCGGCGGCAAATAAGCCCTTCTTCGGGTTAAGGCTGGCCGGCGAAGTCGTGCGCGCCGGAGGTCTCGGCGGTGGTGCGCTTTGCGTCCAGCGTCAGCGTCATCGCGTCTTTCGCGCCGTCGCGCACGACGGCGACGGAGATCTTCTGGCCGGGCTGGGCCTGGGCCAGGATCGTCGCGATCAGGCGCGCGGACTCGGCGCCGCCGTTCGTCGGCAGCAATGAACCGCCGAGTCCGACGATGACGTCGCCGTCCCGCAGTCCCGCCTTATCGGCCGGGGAATCCGGGGCCACGTACTCCACGCGCACGCCGCGCGCGGGCTGCACCGGGTTCGACAGGTCGACGACGACGCCGAGCGAGGCTGTGTTGATGTTGCCGACGGCCTTGAACTGCGCGAGCGCGTGCTGCACGGTCGGCGCGGAGATCGAGAAGCCGAGGCCGATCGAGCCGTCCTCGCCGATGATCATCGTGTTGATGCCGACGACCTCGCCGCGCGCGTTGTAGAGCGGGCCGCCCGAGTTGCCGTGGTTGATCGACGCGTCGGTCTGCAGGTACTGCACGTACATGTTGCCGCGCATGCCGCGGCCGGACACGATGCCGCGCGTGACCGTGAACGGCAGATCGAGCGGGTGGCCCATCGCGTAGACCTCGTCGCCTTCGCGCGGGGCGGAGGCGGCGAACGCGGAGGTCGGCCACGCGACGGACTCCTTCGAGCCGGCCGCGGCGACCCGCGGCGGCAGCTGCAGGAACGCGAGATCCCGATCGTGGTTGACGGCGACGATCTTCGCCGGGATCTTCTGGCCGCTCGCGAGCTCGACCTGCACGACGTCGCCCGGCTGATGGTCGCCGACGACGTGGCCGTTGGTGACCGCGAGGCCCTCGGGCGTCACGATCACGCCGGAGCCGATGGCGCCGCTGGTCGGCGTCTCCATCACGATGATCTTCAGCACCGAGGGCTTCACGCGCGCGACCATGTCCGCGGGCGTTTCGGCGGGGGCGGTCGGCGCCGCGTCGGCTGCGGCCGCGACGGGAGCGGCGGCTCGGCCGTCGGGGACGACGACGGGGGCGGTCGGGTCCGGCTTGGCCGCGACGGCCGCGGCGACGTTCTGGCCGTGCACGAGCACCGGCGACGCCGAGTACTGATTCGTCGCGCCGCCGAGCAACGCGACGGCGAGCGCGGCGACGGCGAACAATTTGGCGCCGAGGCGGCGGCCGCGGAACACGGAGAGGCCGCGCGCGGCCGCGCGCGCCTTCAGCACCGAGTAGACGCCCGAGATCGTCGCCACGGCGGCGAACGCCAGCGCAACGGAGGGCATGTGGAACGTGACCATCAGCGCGCCGACGGCGAGCATCGCGAAGTTGAAGGTCAAGTGCGCGACGATGGGCGCGACGACGCCCCGCGTTTTATACGCGAGCCTCGTCAGAATGAGCGCGGACACGAAGTTGATCGCGAACAGAGAGGGCTCGAAGCCCCAGTGCGCGAAGTGGGCTTCGGCGAACTTGAGCGCCGAGAGCGCCGCGGCGACCGGGAACGCGTAGTAGCTGATCAGGCCGCCGAGAGCGCGGATCACGGACTGCGCCTTCGAGCGGAAGCCGGAGCCGTCGGGAACCTGCTCGAGAACCTTGGCGATCCCGGCGGCGAGCGGCCGCGCGAGCGCGAGGAAGGCGAAGTCGACGCCGAAATCCCAGAAGCGATAAGAGACTTCCTCCAGGGCGGTCGAGAACGGCACGGCCAAGCCGAGGAAGGTCAGCGGCGCGTGGGCGAGCGCGGTCGCGATCTCCTTCGGGCCGTACTTGATCAGCAGCTCGACGCGTCCGAGGGCCTGCATGCGCTCCGGCGACAGGAACAGCGGCCAGGGAAGGGCCGCGAGAAGTGAAGAGCCCGCCTGCAGCAGCGCGGCGACTCCGACGAGGCGCAGTCCGGCCTTCGCGCCTTCGCGCGCTTGGCCCCACTGGCTCAGCGGCTGCGGCTTCGGTCCGCCGAAATTGTCGTGATCGACGGCGCGTTTGACGCGGTACGCCTTGACGCGCCGGCCGGCGGCTTCGCCGAGACGCGCGAGGGCGGCGAGTCGCGGCGAAGCGGCCTCGACCGGAGCAGGAGCGGGGGCGGCGGCGGAGCACGATCCGCCGCAGGAGTCGCCGTCGAAGCTCGATTTCGAGGAGCCGTAGGACGCCGGGACCTTGTACGCCGCGATCCAGGCGAGTCCGTAGGCGACGCGCTCGAGCAGGCCGTGCGGCTTCCAGTCGGCGCCGGAAGAGGGAGTCGCGGCCGGAGCGGAGGCGGCGGACTGGTCGGCGGAGGGCCCCTTTTCGGGCGCGGCGTCCGGCTCGGCGGCGGGAGCGGAGGCGGCGGAGACCGGAAGGGCGAGAGCGGGAGCGGCCGCCGGGACGGCGGAGGCCGTGACGGCGCCGCGCGCGGGGGCGGCGGAAGCGCCGGACGCGGGCGCGAAGGAGGCGGCGGAGAGCGGGACGGCGACGGACAGCGAGGGCGCCGAGAGCGGCGCCGCGGCGAGTCCCAAAGAAGGAACGGCGGAAGGCGCGGAGAACGACGCGGCGGAGGGGCCCGCGGCCGCCGAGACTCCGGCCTCGGAGACCGCTCCCGCCTCGACGAAGCCGCCCGCGCGCGCGATGTCGGGCGGGATCGGGCCGACGACGAGTGCGATGGCGAGGAAAACGGCGGCGGCGCGGCGCGGAGGGCGGATCATGGAGGAAGTGTAGCCTCCCTTCAGCGGCGCAGGATGCGTCTCTTGGTCCCGTCCGCGGCGGCCATTGGCCCGTCGTCGATTGGGACCGAAGTCCTACCGGGTTGCAAAGAGGGGCGAGGCTGTTATAGGTTGAGAGGGTGAACGGCGCCTCGCTCCTTTCCTGCTTGCTTTTCTCCGCGCTCGCGGCGGCGGCCCAGGACTTGCCCGCGCGCGCGCCGCTGACCGCGGATTTGGCCGCGAGCCTCGCGCTCGACCGCAGTCCGGTTCTGCGCGCGGCGCGCGCCCGCGCGCGGGCGGCGCAGGCGGAGTCGCGCATCGCGACCCGCCCGGAGGACCCGCGCCTCGACGCGACCGATCACTCGGGGCGCGGCGGACGCCACGAGGAGGTCGGCGTCAGCTTCGACCTGTGGAGCCTGATCGGCTATTCGTCGCGCCGGCGCGCCGGCGCGGCCGAGCGGGCGCGCGCCGAGGCCGAGCTCGCCGAGCGCGCGCTGGCGCTCGCGAGCGAGGCGAAGACGGATTTCTACGAGGTTCAAGCGGCGAGCGCGACGCTCGCCCTGCGCCGCGCGCAGGCCGACTCCGCGCGCGCTCTGGCGGACTTCGTCGCGGCGCAGCGGCGCGCGGGCAACGTGGCCCAGCTCGACGCGGACCGCGCGGAGGGCGACGCCCAAGAGGCGGCGCTCGGCGCCGACGAAGCGTCGGCGCGCCTGGACGCCGCGCGCGCGGCGCTGGCGCGGGTCATGCGCGTGCCGCCCGCCGCGGATTGGGGCGACGTGGGGGAACTCGCCGCGCCGGAGGCGAAAACGCCGGACGCCGCGGCGCTCGAATCCCTGGCGCGCGACCGACGGCCGCGGCGCGCCGAGGCGCTGGCGCAGGCGCGCGCCGCTCGCGCATCCCTATTCGATCAAGAAAACCGCGCGCTCGGCGGCTTTCGCGCCGGGGTGGATTATGAGAAAGAGCTCGGCGGCCAGACGCTCGTGGGCCCGTCGCTCGAGCTCGACGTGCCGGTGAGCGGACGCGCGACTCTGGGCCGCGAGCGCGCGAACGCCGAGGCCGAGGCGGCCGACGCGGACGCCGACGCCGTCGACGCGGAGCTCGCCGAGGAGCTCGCCGCTCTCGAGTCGCGCCTGGACTCCGCCGCGCGCCGCGCGCGTCGTCTCGCCGACGGCGTGGTGCCGCGCCGCGCCGCGGTCGCGGAGGCCTCGCGCACGCGCGCGGGCGCGATGCTCTCCGGACTGCGCGAACTGCTGGCCGCGCAGGATATGGAGATCGCCGCGCGCCTGCGCCTCGTCGACGCGCGCCGCGACTACTGGACCGCGCGCGCCGCGCTCGAGCGCGCGGTCGGCGGCTCGCTCGAGGCCTCGGAGGTCAAGCCATGAACGCCTTGCTTCTGCTGTTCGCCGCGGCCGCGCACGCCGCCTACGTTCCCGTGGTCACGCCCGACGGCGCGACCTTGCCGTGGACGGTCGAGAAGGGCGTGAAGGTTTTTCATCTCACCGTCGGCCCGTGCCGCCACGAGGTCGCGCCGGGCATGGTCATCAACGCGTGGTGCTACAACGGACGCACGCCGGGCCCGACGATCGAGGCCGTGGAGGGAGATCGGGTGCGCATTCTCGTCAAGAACGAGCTTCCGGAGAGCACGGCCGTGCACTGGCATAGCCTGCTCCTGCCCAACGGCATGGACGGCGTCGCGGGCTTGACCCAGCCCGCGATCGAGCCCGGCCAAACGTTCAAATACGAATTCACTTTGCGCAACCACGGCACTTTCATGTATCACTCGCACGGCGACGAGATGGTGCAGATGGGCCTGGGCGCGCAAGGTTTCTTCATCGTGCATCCGAAGTCTCAGGAAGAGACGCCCGTCGACAAGGACTTCGCGATCATGCTCGACGAGTGGTACGTGCCGCCGGGCGCGGCCACGCCGGATCCCAGCGTGATGACGGACTTCAACCTCTTCACCTTCAACGGTCGCGCGTATCCCGGGACCGCGCCTCTTCTCGTCAAAAAGGGCCAGCGCGTGCGCATCCGCTTCGGCAACCTCGGACAGGAGTCCCACCCGGTCCATGTGCACGGATTCCACTTCTGGGTCACCGGCACCGAGGGCGGCGACATCCCCAAGTCCGCGCGCTGGCCCGGCACGACGATCGACGTGCCGCCGGGCGAGACGCGCGACGTGGAGTTCGTCGCCGACGTCGAGGGCGACTGGCCGCTCCACTGCCACCGCCGCCACCATCCGATGAACGCGATGACGCACGGCCTCGACAACGTCATCGGCGTCGACCAGTCGAGCGCCGCCGCGAAGGTCGCCGGCTACATGGCGATGGGAAGCAACGGCATGGGCGACATGCAGGAAATGGGCATGAAGACCCCGGAGAACACCCTGCCGATGATGACCGGCGAAGGTCCCTACGGCCCGATCGGCATGGGCGGCATGTTCACCGTCGTCAAGGTGCGCGCGCAGCTGCCGGCCGATGGGTCGGATCCCGGCTGGTACGGCCGCGGCGACGAATAACCGGTGACGCCGATGAGCGTGAGCGGCGCGGCTCAAAGAAGCGCGCGTCGCTTGGGCGCCGCGGCTATTTCGGGCGCGAACTCGGCGAGCCGAGGTCGTAGACGCCGAAGCGCGGGCCGCGCTTCTGGGCGGCGCACGGATCGCCGCCGGCGTCGGCGGCGATCGGAGTGACGCCGAGCGCGGCGAGCTCGGCGGGGGTCGCGGCGCGGTAGAACTTGGCGACGTGGCCGTAGGTGTCGCTTTCCAGATCGGCGAGCTTATGCAGGATGCGCAGCGAAGACCCCAGCTTGCTCTCCCAGAGATCGCCGGCGAGGCGGCGGCAGCCGTGCGTCGCGGTTCCGTTGGCGTCGACCCAGAAGGCGACTTGGGCGCGAGCGACGTCCTCGCCGGGGGCGAGGGGGATGAAGCCGTAGGAGAGGTAAAACGCGTCGAAGGCGGCGGCGTCGTCGCTCGGCCACAGCCACCGGCTCACGACGCCGACGGACCACGCGATGCAGTTGTAGGACGGACAGGCCTCTCCGGTCACGCGCCAGCCCGGGTCCGACGCGAGCCTCGGGAACCAGCCGGTGAGGGTGCTGGTCTCAAACGAGGTCGGGGCGCGGCCGATCAGGCCTTGCGCAAGGAAGCCCGGCAGCGTCTGCGCGAGAAAGGCCTGATCCGCCGCGGAGATCGCGCCGCCGCGCGAGAGGATCGTCTTCGCGCGCTGAAGGTCCGCGTCCTGAGCGAACGTCGTCGCGGGCGGGAAGGTCTGCGCGTGCGCGGAGCCGAGGAGCAAAGCTCCGGCCAGCACGGCGCGCGCGATTCTCCTCACGGCGCGATTATAGCACTGGTTTCGTCAGGCGTAGACGAAAGAAATCTCGGCCTTCACGTCCGGATGCAGGCTCTTGTGGACCGGGCAGGTGCGCGCGGCGTTCTCGAGCTTGGCGCGGTAGTCGGCCGGGATCTTGTCCGAGAGCGTGACCTTGAGCGGCAGGGCGCCGATGCGGCGCGTGGGCGCGGCGACCATCTCCTTCGTCACCTCGGCCTTCGCGCCCTCGAGCTCGACGCCGTCGCGCCGGGCGACGATCGCCATCGTGGTCAGCACGCAGGCGGCGAACGCGGCGCCGACCAGGTCGGTCGGCGAGAAATACTTGCCCTCGCCCATGTTGTCCTTCGGCGCGTCGGTCTCGATCGTGGAGCCGGACGGCCCGTGGCTCACCTTGCAGCGCAGTTTTCCCGAGTACGTGGCGGACATGTTGACCATGATGTTTCTCCTATTCGCGACTATCGCGCGTCCAGCTGCAGCTCGCACGGGGCGGCTGCGGCGGTTGAGGCGTTCGCGGACGGTTCCAGACTGAAGAACCGCTTGGGGTCCAGGCCCTTGGACATCAGATAACCCGAGATCGCGTTCACGCGCGCGACGGCGAGCGCGCGCAGGTCGGCGTCTCCCGCGGCGAGCGTCTCGTCCAGCTTGGCGCGCGCCTCTGCGAGCGAGGCGGCCTCGGCGCCGAACGTCTTCTTGTAGAGCGAGAGCAAGCCCTTCTCCTCGGCGGGGTTTAACGCCGGCGGACCGGCCTCGGGGCCGCGCAGGTGGCGGCGCAGCGCGACGTCGCCTAGAGCGAGCGCGTCGACCTTCGCGGCCGCGCCGCGCACGCCGACGAACAAAGACGGTCGGTCGTCGAGAGCCTTCGCGACCTTGTCGAGGTCCGCGCAGATGTCGGGGGTCAGCGCGGACGCTCCCGGGACGAACGCGACCTTGCCCAGGTCCGCGCCGCCGCCGAGCGCCGCGCCCAGCGCGTCGAACGGCGACGTCGCGGCCTTGACGATCAGATTGACGAGCGTCTTCAGCACGACCGGCAGCAGGCGGAACTGCGGATCGTCGAGACTGCCTCTGATCGGCACGTCGAGGTCGATCTGGCCGCGGCGGTCTTTCAAGACCGCGAGGCCGAGCTTGACCGGAACCTTGAGCGCGGTCGGGCTGTCGACCTTCTCGCCCAGCGTGAGCTGGTCGACGACGATCTTGTTCTTGCTCACCACGTCGCGCGCCTGCAGGCTCTCGTCGAGGTTCAGGTTCAAGGTGCCGCGGTCCAGTTTGTAGCCGATGACCTGGATCGCGTACGGCGTGAACGCGGAAAGCTGGAGACCGTCGGTCGTCACGCGCGCGTTCGTCCAGACCGCGCCGGAGGAGAGGCGCACCTCGCCGGCGACGGAGAAGGGCGCCGCTTCCACCTTGCCCTTGGACTCGAACGTCGCGCTCGAGCGGCCGTCCGTGGTCAGGTTCTGGAGGTCCGCGCGGACGTCGACCGCGGACAAAGCGAACGCGGGGGAAACCGCCTCGTCCTGCACGACGAGACGCGCGCCGCTCATGCTGAAGCGCGAGAGCGTCGCGCGCCACGCGGTTCCGGCGCGGGCGGAAGGCGCGGCGGGCGCCGGCGCGGCGGCAACGGCGGCGGTCGAAGCTTCGGTCGCGGCGGCGGCCGAGGAGAAGCGCACTCCGAGCGCGGCTTCGACGTTCGTGACGCCGTCCTTGCCGCGGAACACGCGCAAAGACGGCCGCTCCAAGCTCACGCGCTCGATCGAGGCGCTGCGCGTCCTCGTCGACGCGCGCGCGCCCGTGATCGCGAGGCGACCGACCTTGAGGAGCGGGCGGCGCGAGGCGCGGTCCGACAGCGAGAACGCGGCGAGCGAGAACGCGGCGTCGACGTCGAACGCGTTCGCGGCGCCGAGCGCGGCCTTCACGTCGAGCGAGACCGCGCCGGAGTCGATGCTCACCTGCGTCGGCGGCGGGACGAGCGGCGTGAACGGGGCGAGCGGCAGATCGCTCACACGCAATTCCGCGCCGCCGGAGAAGGGCGAAGCGACGAGCGACGCGTCGAGGTTGACCGCGCCGCGGCCCGCGACCGTCGTCTCGGCGCTCAGCGTCGTCTTCGCGCCCGGCGCGGCCGGGAGCGGCGCGCGCACGACGAGCTTCGAGGGTCCGATCGCGATATTGAACGGACCGCGCGCCGGTGCGGCTGCGCCGCGCAGGTTCCACAGGAGATCGCGGATTGAAATGCGTCCGCCGCTCAGCGCGGCGGCGAGCACGCCGTCCGCGTAGGCGAGCTCGTAGTCGGTCGCGGCGTCGAGGCGGCCCGAGACGGCGACGACGGGGGCGGCGGGCGCCGCCGTGGCCTCGCGAGAGAGGTCGACGTTCTCGGCCGAGACGCGGCCGCTCAGTTTCACCGGGCGCACGCTGAGCTTCCCGTTCCAAGTCAGCTTCTCGCCGCGGTTGGTGAGCGCGGCGAACGCGTACGTGCCGCCGTCGTCGGGCAAGGTGCTGAGGTTCTCGAGCGTGAAGTCGATCGGGTCGGCGACGAGGCGCTGGGGCGCGCTCGGCAGGCGGCTCTCGAGCTCGAGCGCGGCGCGCTCGATCATGAAGCGATGGATGACGAGGCGCGGCAGGAAAGGCGCCGACTTATTTCGAGGCGCGGCCTCGGTCTTGGGCTCCCGCGCCGGCTTGGGGAGGAAGTCGAGCGCGCTGGTGCCGTCGGCGCCGATGACGGCGACGAGGCGCGGGCGCGTGAGACGCAGGCGGCGCAGGCCGACGGCGAGGCGGAAGAGATCGAGAGGCTGCAGGCTCGCGTAGAACTCGTCGCACGCGGCGAGGTCGCCGAGCTTCTCGTGCGAGAGCGCGAAGCCGCGCACGGAGATCGAGAGCTTGAAAGGGTTGAGGCGGACGTCGGCGACGCGCGCGCTGAAGCCGGGGAGCTTCTTCGGCACTTCCTGGAGAACTCGCCGCACCAGCCACGGCGCCGCGAGCCAGGACCCGGCCGCGGCGAGCAGGTAGGCGACGGCGAGAAAGGCGAGCGCTCGCCGCCAGAAGCGCACGGGGCTCTTCATGCGGGAGATTATGCCAGAATGCGCGCGGGCGCGTTTGGTAAGCTCTCGTCATGAGAGCGCGAGTCGATGCGAAAAATCTGATCGTCCTGGTGACCGGAGCCACCTCCGGCTTCGGCGCGGCCGTTTGCCGTCGCTTCATAAAAGAGGGGGCGAAGGTCGTGGCCACGGGACGCCGCAAGGACCGACTCGCCGCGCTCAAAAGGGAGCTCGGCCCCGCCTGTCATGCGGCCGTGCTCGACGTGCGCGACGCGGCCGCGGTGAGCGCCTTGGCCGCGGGCCTGCCGAAAAAATTCGCGCAGGTCAACGTGGTCGTCGCCAACGCGGGCCTGGCGCTCGGCCTCGCACCCGCGCCGAAGGCCGATCCGGCCGACTGGCAGACGATGATCGACACGAACGTCTCCGGCCTGGTCAACACGGTGCGCGCGTTCTTGCCGGGACTCGTCGCGCGCGACGAGGGCCACGTGATCCTGCTCGGCTCGGTCGCGGGGGACTTTCCGTATCCGGGCGGGAACGTCTACGGTGCGACGAAGGCGTTCGTGTCGCAATTCGCGCTGAACCTGCGCGCCGACGTGCTCGGCGCGAACGTGCGCGTGACCAGCGTGGAGCCGGGCCTGGCGGAGACCGAGTTCTCGCTCGTGCGCTTCAAGGGCGACGGGGCGAAGGCGGGCGCGCCCTACGAGGGGCTGACGCCGCTGAGCGGCGACGACGTCGCCGAGACCATCTTCTGGGCCTGCACGCTTCCGCGCCACGTGAATATCAACCGTCTGCAGGTCATGCCGGTCATGCAGGCCTTCGGGCCGTTCGCCTTCAAGCGGGTCTAGGCCTTTAGGCCTAGCCCGTGGGGGGACTTCGGGACTTGTCGGACGGGGCCTTTGCGGCTACAGTAGAAGCCATGAGGCGCCCTTCGGCTCTCGCCCTCGCCGCCGTCTTCACTTTCGGAAATGCGTTCGCGGCCGGCCGCACGCCGGACCCCGCGCCCGCGGACCCCGGCCCGGACGACGACCTCGTCGCGACCGCCTGCTCCTCGGGGCTGCTCGTGCGTCCGGACGGGGCGGACGACGCGAAAGGCGACGGCGGAGCCGGTTTTCGCAAGGACGCCGCGCAGGCTTTCCCGGGGCTTTTCAGCGCGGGCGCCGACTCCAAGTCGGGAGACGCGAAGCCCGGCGACGCGAAACCGGGCGGCGACGCGCCCGCTCCGACGCCGTCGAAGACCCAGCTCCTGCGTCCGGGCGCCCAGGATGCCGCCGGCTGCCCCGACCAGGTCCGCGGCTTCTACGCGCGCTACGGTTCCCGGGTCAGCGCGATCCCGGCGCCCAACCTCGACGCCGCTCAGATCCGCGCCGGCGCCGATCCGCTCTACGACAAGCTCAACGCCGGTCCGGCGCGCGCGGTTGCGCTGAGCGCCCTCTCCGGCGACGATTTGAAGCGCAAGCGCGCGGCGCTCGGCGCGCTCTTCGACGGCGGCAAAAACCTCAATGACGCCTTCGCCGCGCTCGACCGCGCACAGCAGGCGCTCGCCCGGGGGCGTTCGAAATCGGTCCTGGACGGCAAGCTCGTCGCCGTGCCCGCCCCCGATCCCGCGGCATTGGCATTGAGGAACGCCGCGCCGGCGCCGTCCGCCGCGGCGCAGGCGGCCCCGGCTTCCCCGTACTCGGCGGCGGCCGTCAACGCCGATCAAAGCCCGCTCTCCGCGAACCAGCGCCGGCGCTGGGCCCTGCACGGCGCCGTCCCCGCGGCGTCGGACGCGTCGAGCGAGAACCGGCCGCCCGCGGCTTCCTGGTGGAACCGCTATGCGCCGGTGCGCGTCCAGGACGCGACCTCGCGCGCGGGCAGTTGGGTGGCCGACAAGGTCTGGGGCGGAGGCAGTCCGGCGGTCAATGTCGAGATGCCCGCCGATTCGCAGCAGCCGCCGCGCTGGCGCCGCGTGCGCTTCGGCAACTACGGCACGGACGCGATGATCAAGGGCCTGCTCGCGGTCGGCGCGGACATGGGCAAGCTCGGCGCGCCGACCTTGCTGCTCGGCGACATCTCGCAGAAGGGCGGCGGCTCGTTTCGCGGCCATCTGTCGCACAAGATCGGCAAGGACGTCGACATCTTCTTCATCACCGACAGCCGCGGCCGATTCGATCCCGTCTGGAACCTGAAGCTCGCCGCGACCGCGGTCAAGGACATGAACGTCACGATCATCTTCGTCGACACGCGCATGAAGAACGCGATGGAGCGCACGTACGCGTCGAGCCGGGACCTCTCTCCCGCCGAGCGCATCGACATGTCGCGGGCCCTGTCCAAGATGCAGTTCTGGCCCGGCCACGACACCCACTTCCACATCCGCATCGACTACTGAGCGGTCGATCGCGCCGCGCGGCGAGCTGGCGGAGAGCGAGACGGCTTCGTCGTCGGATTCCCAAGCCGCGGCCAGCTCTTCGAAGCGAGGAGAAAAGAATGGCGGGCGCCGGAGCCGTTCCAAGATGCCCGGGGTTAGGCTGGAACGTACTCCGACGCCCGCCGAAGTCGTGGTCCGTCTACTGCGCCGTCGGGAACGAAAGCATCGCGAGCTGCGCCCCCGTCCCGGCGAGGGGGCTCGGCGACAACGGCCCGAGGTTCCCCGCGACGACGAGGCCGGTGCCTTCCTGGTCCGGCGTGAGGCCGTCTATCGGGCGCGCGGCCTTGGTCAGCGCGGCGCGCAGGGACGCGGGATCGTGGGCGCCGAGCGACCAGGCGAGCGCGGCGAGGCCCGTGATGTGCGGGCACGCCATCGACGTGCCGGACATCGTCGTGTAGCCGCCGCCCATCTTCGCGGAGAGCACGTCGACGCCGGGGGCGATGAACGCGACTTGCGGGCCGCGGCTGGAGAAGGGGGCGATGTGGTCGGAGGAGTCGGACGCGCCGACCGCGATGACCTCGGGGTACGCTCCGGGGTAGCCGACGGCGCCGCCGGTGTTGCCGGAGGCGGCGATGATCGTCACGCCGGCCGCGACGGCGGCCTGCACCGCACGGTGCAGGGGATCGGAGCCTTCGTCGGCGCCGAGGCTCATGTTGATGATCTTGATCTTGTGGTCCATCGCCCATTGAATCCCGGCGATCACGCTCGAGTAGTCGCCGTTGCCGTCCTTGTCGAGGACCTTGATCGCGTACAGCTTCGCCTTGGGTGCTACGCCGAACAGGCCCGCGCCCTTCGCCGCGATCGTGCCGGAGACGTGCGTGCCGTGGCCCTCGTCGTCGGCCCAATCGTCGGGATGCGCCGCGTCGACGACGTTCACGCCGCCGGCGACCTGGCCCTGCAGATCGGGATGCGTCGCGTCGATGCCGGTGTCGATCACGCCGATCGCGGCGCCGTCGCCCTGGGAGGAACTCCACTCCTGCGGCGCGCCGACGCGGGCCACGCCCCAGGGCACGCGCGGATCCAAAGCGGGGGCCGCGGCTTTCAGAGAGCGCATGTTCGTCGCGATGTCGGCGAGGCCGACGGGCGCCGTGAAGTCGGCGTTGTTGAGCCACTTGACCTTCTTGTCGGCGTCGATGCGCGCGAAGTGGACCATCCCGAGCAGCTTGTTCTCCGCCGTCGTCACGCGCTCGACGGGGATCTCGATGACCACCGCGTGGATCAGCGGCAAGACGCGCACCACCGAGCAGCCGACCTTCTGCGCCATCGCCTTGCAGTCCGCCATCGTGGCCTCGCCGCGGCAGCTGACGATGCGGCGCTGGGTGAGGCCCATCGGGCAGAACTGCGCGCGCGCCGAAACGGCGGCGAGCGTCAGAACGAGTGCCAGCAGGCGGGGGAGGAGGCGGGTCATCGGGGGTTCTCCTGGGTCCTACAGTCCTAGTCTAGCCTGGGTCCTTTGGGCGCCTAAGGGCCGGAGGACCTATACGTGCCTAGGTCCAAAGACCTAGGCCGCCTGTCCGCGAAAAACGGGACGTTCGGCCCAGAGGGAATGGACGGGCGCGTTGCTATCATGACTTCTCGACGCCCGACGAATCTCAGGGAGCAATCATGACCACCGGCTTCGCCCGACGCCTTCTCGCCTCCGCCCTCTCCGCAGCGCTCGTGCTCCTCTCTCCCGGCCTCGAGGCCCCGCGCGTGTTCGCGCAGACGCTGCGCGCGGCGCCCGTCGAAGGGCTCTCCGTTCCGGCGGCTCCCGCCTCCGGCGCGGCGCTCGCTCCCGCCGCTCCCGCGCTCGGCTCCGCGCTCACGCTGTCCGCTCCCGCGGCCTCCCTTTCCGCGCCCGCGCTCGCCGCGCCGACCGCGGCGACGTTGCCCGCCGCCGTCTCCGCCGCCGCGCCGCTGGCCGCGGCCGCCGCCGACGGCGTCGACGCGTACGGCGCGGGCCGCGGTCTCGAGGACGTCCTCACCGGCGCGCGCAGCGCGACCGCGGGCGAAGCCCCGGCCGCCGTTCCGGCGTTCGCGGCGGTTTCCGCCGCGCCGAACCTGTCGGCCGCGGCGGGCGGCGAGGCGGGCCGCGGCGAAGCCGCGAAGGCCGCCGCGGACGCGCCGGCTCCGGCGCCGGCGCCGAAAGGCGTCGACTCGGCGATCTCCTACAAGATCCACCGCCTTCTCCTGCAGACCGTCGCGCGCCTGACCGGCGCCGTCGACTCCCTGCCGCCCGCCGGTCCGGCGCTGACCGACGAGCTGATCCAGTCGGCAGCCGACCGCCGCGCGGTGATCTCCGACTTCGACGACACGCTCGCGGCGTTCAACGAGCGCCTGCCCGCCGACATGGTGGCGGCGGTGCAGGGAGTGCACGCGGCCGGAAAGACGTTCGACGTGATCAGCGATCGCGGCGACGAGAAGCGCGGGAACTCTCTGACGGTGTTCGAGTCCTTGGACACCTTGCCGGTCGAGACGCGCGCCGGGATGTACGTGGCCGCGAACTCGGGCGGGCGCGTGTACCGCTACGACGAGACGGGCACGCCGGTGAAGGTGTACGAAGCTCCGGCGATGAGCGACGAGGTCAAGGCTCACATCGCGGCGGCGGCGGAGGCGACGAAGGCGCGCCTGTCCGAAGCCGGCACGACCCAGCACGACGGCGTGGGCAAGATCCCGGCGGAGTCGTGGGGCCCGTACAGCTACGCGCTGATGCTCAAGCCCGGCTCCAGCGAGGCCTCGGTGAAGGCGACGGCCGCGATACTTCAGGCCGAGCTCGACAAGAAGGGCGTCGACGTGGAGGTCAACCCGCGCTTCGCGAAGGACCCGGCGAACCCGCCCTACGTGACGCTCTCGCTCATCACTAAGGAAGGCGCCGCGCATTACATCAGCCAGGCCCGCAAGGCCGGTCCCGAGGACGTGGTCCTCCTCGGCGACAGCATGTACGTCCCGCGCGCGCCGAAAAAGGAATCGTGGCTGACGCGCCTCGGCGAGCGCGCGAGCGGCCAGCCGCGCCCCGCGCTCGGCAACCGCACGGACGCGAACATGGAGCGCGGTATTCCCGGCGCGCTCACGCTCTCGGTCGGAGCGAACGGCGATCCGCGCACGGAGAATCTCTATGTGCTCGGCGGGAAGGGCCCCTCGCTCACGCGCCGCGTGCTCGAGTCCGTGGCGTCTCGGTCCGCCGACGCTCCGCGGCGCTTGACTCGCCGGGACGCGTTCATGCACTTGTACGGCCCCCTCGCTCTGGTGGCCGCGGTCGCGGGCTTCTACGCTCTGCTGATCCATGCGATCGGCGGCTATGTCGCCGAGATGGAGGACTCGCTGCGGCAGCTCATGCACGAGACCCCGACGATCTTCGGGGCGGCCGGAGTCCTCGCGTACGGCTTCGGCCCCGGGCATTTCGTCGTCAATCCCGCGACGGACTACCAGGAGGCTCGCAACAAGGCCGTCGCGCTGGCGGCCGCCCGCGGCTTCGGCGCGGCCGAGGTCCGGTTCGTTCAAGCCACCGCGAGCCTGCCCGAGCAGGGCGGCAAGCACTGGCACTACCAGTTCGAGATCCCGGGCAAAAACGGCGGCAAGGCGCTCGTCTACGTCGACTCCAGCCGCTTCCTCGGCGGCGCCCCCGAACTGCGCACGTCGGTCTTCGAAGGCGCGCGCGCGAAGGACGGGCAGCTCACGCCCGCCCTCGTCCCGCACCTGTTCGCCAAGGGCGCGCAGATCGACCCGCAGACCGCGCTCGACGCGGTGCGCCGCGCGGCGCCGGAGTTCGGCGCGCGCGCGAGCGTCGCGCTCGACTACCGCGAGGAGCCGCTCTCGGGCGACGGAGATCTGTGGTACCGCTTCTACGACGACAAGGGCGGCGCGGCCTCGGTCAACGCGCGCACCTCGGAGGTCCGCGTCGAGGCGGGCGCGTCGCTCGCGCCTTCTTTGAGCGCGTCGATCTCGCGCGTGAGCCCGGTCGAGGGCTTCTCCTCCTATGTCTACGACGAGGCGTTGAAGACGGCGCGCGATCTCGCGGCGAAGGGCGGCTACTCCGCGGACAACCTCCGCTTGGAAGCGGCGGCGCTCTCGCCGCGCGCGTGGGGTGAGGACTGGACGTTCCATTTCGTCGCGCCCCGCCAGGATTATTCCAAGGGGCCGCGCGGCTACACGGTGACCGTGCGACGGACGATGGTCGCCGAGACGCAGTTGGACGCGATCGCCGCGCGCGACGAGGGTCCCCGCCGCATGTTCTCCGCGGTTCCGGCGGCCGCTGTGCCGGAGCTCGTGAAGCTCACGCCGATGGAGGCGATCGCGAAAACCGGACCCGAGGCGCGCACGCTCGAGCTGCAGGCGCGCTGGCCGAAGGAAGGCCCGGCCGAACTGTGGTACGTCGTGCGCGGCGACAAGGGCCGCGAGCTGATGGCGGTTCACGCGGGCACAGGCGCCGTCGAGCGTCCGGAGCCGTACGCGGCGCTGAAGTCCGCGCTCGCGACGGCGGGCCTGATCGGTCTGGTCGCCGTGATCTACGCCTCGCTCTCCTACGCGATCACTCATGCGCCGGCCGATTCGGGCTCTCTGCAGCTGCCCGAAGGCTGGCAGGGCGGCGTCCCGAGCAACGGCGGCATCGGGGGCTTTTTCGGCGCGGGCCTGATCGCCGGCGTTCTCGGCCGCGGGAAAGCGCCGAGTCCGAAGCCGACGGACGCGGACGTGCGCGCGCGCGCGTCCGCGGTGTCCTCCTACAAGGGCTACCCGTGGTCCGAGACCGAATACAACTCCGCCTACTACCCCGCTCTCGAGAATCTGAAGAAGGAAGGCGCGACGGCCGAACAGATCGCGCTCTTCGTGCGGCTCTGCGCCGAGGCCGAGCTGCGCGGCGGCCGTTTCAATCCCTGGTCCGGGGACTGACGCCGCGGCCGCCGGAAATGGTAGAATCCGCGCGTGATCGCGCAGAGCGTGCTGTCGTGGGCCGCGTTCGGTTTCTACTGCGCGGCCGCGTTCGCGGCTCTCGGCTATCTCTCCTCTAAAGACGAGCGCGCGAGCCGCGCGATGCTGCTCCTGCTGCAGATCGGCTTCGCGCTGCACGCGGCCGGCTTCGCGGCGCGGCTCGCGGCGTTCTGGGCCTTCCCGGAAAACCGTTTCTTCCTGCCGCTGAACACCTTCTACGGCGCGCTCTCCTACATGGCGCTGGCGCTCGCCGCGGCCTTCCTTCTGATCGAAGCGCCGCACCGGCTCGGCATCCTCGGCGCGTTCGTGCTGCCGTGGGCCGCGCTCGCGCTGGGCGCGGCCGTCGCACTCGCCAGTCCCGAGGTCGAGCCCCTGGCCCCGCAATTGCGCTCGTACTGGCTCAATTTGCACCCGATGCTGCTCATGACCGCCTACGCGGTGCTCGCGAACGCGTCCGGCGTCGCCGTGGCCCTGCTGATCCAGGAGCGCCAGATCAAGTCGCGCAAACCGACCGAGCTGTGCTACCGCCTGCCCTCGCTCGACGAGCTCGACTCGCTCAACGGCCGCATCGTCGCGTGGGCGTTCCCGGTCCTGGTCGCGGGCCTGGTCATGGGCTTCGTCTGGTCCTACATCGACTGGGGCAGCGTGTGGGCGGCGGGCGCGAAGCTGCGCCTCTCGGTGATCTCCGTCTTCCTGTACGGCGCGTTCCTGTGGCAGCACTTCGCGCGCGGACGGCGCGGGCGCGGCACGATGTACTTGTCGCTCGCGGGCTTCGCCTCGGTGCTGGTGACGTTCTTCCTCGCCGAGCTGTTCAGCGGGCGCCACTCGTACCTCGGGGGAGCGGCCCGGTGAAGCTGCTCCAGCTCGGCTGGAACCACCGCGCGTCGGCCGCGGCCGCGCGCGAGGCGCTCGCGGCGGTGCCCGTCGAGCGCGTGCTCGCCGAGCTCAAGGCGCGGGGGGCGAACGAGATCGTCGCGATCTCCACCTGCAACCGCTTCGAACTGTACGCGGCCTCGACGACGTCCGATCCGCCGCAGAGCGAACTCCTGCTCGCGGCGCTCTGCGACCTCGCGGGCGCGGACGTCGCCCCGGAGGCGGAGGCGCGCGAGGACGCGGCCGCCGTCGCGCATCTCTTCAGCGTCGCGGCCGGCCTGGACTCCCTCGTCGTCGGCGAGACCGAGATCCTGGGCCAGGTCAAGACCGCCTACGACGCGGCCAAGTCCGCGGGCCTCACGGGCAAGAGGCTCAACGTGCTCTTTCAGCGCGCGCTGTACGTGGGCAAGAAGGTGCGCACCGAGACCGCGATCGCGTCGGGCTCGTCTTCGGTTCCCTCGGTTGCCGTCCAGCTCGCGGAGAGCATCTTCGGCCGCCTCGAGGGCAAGTCCGCGCTGATCCTGGGCGCCGGCGCGATGGCGGAGCTCGCCGCGAAGCACCTCGTCGCGCGCGGCATCGGCCGCCTCACGGTCGCCAACCGCACGTGGGAGCGCGCGTACGCCCTCGCGGCGCGCTTCTCCGGCGAGGCCGTGAAGTGGGACTCGCTCCCCGACGCGCTCGTGCAGGCCGACGTGCTCGTCTCCTCGACCGGCGCGCCGACGGCGGTCGTCACGCGCGCGATGGTCGAGGCGGCGCTGCGCCGCCGCGGCGGCCGCTCGCTGTTCCTCATCGACATCGCGATGCCGCGCGACATCGAGGAGTCGGTGCATCAATTGGACGGCGTGTTTTTATACCGCCTCGAGGACCTGGAGTCGATCGTCGCGAAGAGCATGGCCTCGCGCGCGGGACAGATCGCGGCCGCGCGCGCGATCGTCGAGGCCAAGTCCGCGGAGTTCGACGCGTGGGCGCGTTCGCTGGAAAGCGGCCGCGAGATCAGCCTGCGCCACGCGCCGCGGCCCGAGATATGAAGGGCGTCCTGCTGGCGCTGGGACTGGGGGCGTCGGCGGCGCTCGCCGCGCCGGCGGCGGCGCCGGCTTACGGCATCCTCCTCCTCGCGCACGGCGGGGACCCGGGCTGGAACATGGAGATCGCGCGCGTGCGCGCGCGGGCCGACGCCGAGGTCCCGACCGAGCTCGCGCTCGGCATGGCCGATCCGGCGACGCTTCAGCAGGGCCTCGACCGCCTCGCGGCGCGCGGCGTGACGCGCGTCGTCGCGGTGCCTCTGTTCGTGCACACGCGCTCCGAAGTCATCGACCAGACCCGCTACGCGCTGGGCCTCAGCGATCATCCCTCCGAGATCATGCGCGCGGCGGCCGAGCGCATGGCCGCCGATCCGACGATGCCCGAGCGCATGGCCGCCGATCCCAAGATGGCGGCGCAGATGGCGCACATGAACATGTTCTCCCTCGACCGCGTGAAGACCAAGCTCAAGATCGCGCTCGCGCCCGCGCTCGACGACGCGCCCCTGGTCTCTCGCATCCTGCTCGAGCGCGCGCGGGCGCTGAGCCGCGACCCGAAGTCCGAGACGGTCGTCCTGGTCGCGCACGGTCCGGTCGACGACGCGGCCGTCGGCGCCTGGCGAGAGTCTCTGTCGCGTCATGCGGACTTCGTCCGACGCGAGGGGGGCTTCAAGTCCGCGACGTTCGCGATCCTGCGCGACGACGCCGCGCCCGCCGTGCGCGCGGCCGCGGTCGCGGACCTGCGCGCGCGCGTGGCCGCCGGGTCGAAAGACGGGCGCGCGCTGGTGGTGCCGGTGCTGATCGCGCGCGGCGGAATCGAGACGAAATTGCCGCGCGATCTCGCGGGTCTGGATTTCGCGTTCGACGCCCAGACCTTGATGCCGCACGACGGTTTCGCACGCTGGATTCTGGACGACGCGGCGCGCGCCGCGGCCGCGCCGTGACGGCTCTCCGTCGGGCGGTTTGACACCCCGGGGCCCTTATTGATATTTTGTGACGTCGACGTAACCGACGCCGGTTTCTTCGAAGAAAAAATTCGGTTTTCATAGGTAAAATAGAAATGAGCGAACCGACCGACAAACCCAGCACGCCGCCTCCCGCCGCCGCTCCGGTCGCCGCACCCAAGCCCGCGCCCAAGCCCGCTCCGATGTCCCGCGGCGACTTCCTTTGGATGGGCTGGAGCGCTCTCGCGGCGTTCTTCGCGGCCTCCGCCGCCGCCGGAGCGCGCTTCATGTTCCCGAACGTGATCTACGAGCCCTCGCAGAAGTTCAACGCGGGCCCGGCGAAGAGCTACGACATGGGCGTCTCCACGAAGTGGCTCAACGAGCAGCGCATGTGGATCATCCGCACGCCGACCGGCTTCTACGCGCTGTGGGCGCGCTGCACGCACCTCGGCTGCACGCCGAACTGGTGGGGCGACCAGAACCGCTTCAAGTGCCCGTGCCACGGCTCGAACTACACGATGGCCGGCGACGTGATCGCCGGCCCCGCGCCTCGCCCGCTGTGGCGCGCGAAGATCGACCTCTCGCCGCTCGGCGACCTCATCGTCGACAAGTCGGTGCTCGAGGACATGCCGGGCAAGCGCGAGCTCAAGCCCTTCTTCGTCGACTACGCCTCCGCCGCCTAAAACAGGACACCATGCCCACGCTCGACATCGAGAAGATCAAGAAAGAAGTCGTCGACTCCCAGCTCTGGCGCTCCGTGTTCCGCGGCGGCGTCTGGAAGGACACGCCGCGCGACCGCGCCGCCCACATCGTCGGCAACGTGTGGCTGCACCTGCATCCGGTGAAGGTTCGCCCGCGCGCGCTCAAGTGGTCGTACACGTGGGGCATGGGCGGCATCTCCTTCGCGCTCTATCTGCTGCTGACTTTGACCGGCGTGGCCCTGATGTTCTACTACCGTCCGACGGTCGGCCTCGCCTACCGCGACATCAAGGACCTCGAGTTCGCGGTCACGCTCGGCCGCTTCCTGCGCAACTCGCACCGCTGGTCCGCGCAGGCGATGGTCGTCGCCGTCATCGCGCACATGGTGTCGGTCTTCCTGCGCGGCGGCTACAAAAAGCCGCGCGAGTTCAACTGGGGCGTCGGCGTCCTCCTGCTGACGCTGACGCTGTTCCTCTCGTTCACCGGCTACCTGCTGCCGTGGGACCAGCTCGCGATCTGGGCCGTCACCGTGGGCACGAACATGGCGGGCGCCACTCCGTTCCTCGGCAACGAGGGACCGTTCGGCGGCCTGATGGGGATGCACATCAACAACGACGTGCGCTTCACGCTTCTCGGCGGCACGATGGTCGGCGAGAACACCTTGCTGCGCTTCTACGTCATGCACTGCGTGGCGGTGCCGCTCGTCGTCGGCATCCTCTTGATCCTCCACTTCTGGCGCATCAGAAAGGACTCGTTCTCGGCCGCGCCGTACCAGGCCAACGAGGAGAAGGTCGAGGTCTGGCCGCACCTGATCAAGCGCGAGTACATCGCGGCGGCGGGCGTGGTCCTCTTCATCATGGTCTGGTCGATCCTGCAGAACGCGCCTCTCGAATCCATCGCGAACCCGAACGTCACTCCGAACCCGTCGAAGGCGCCGTGGTACTTCGTCGGCCTGCAGGAGCTGCTCGTGTACTTCGATCCGTGGATCGCCGGCGTGCTGCTGCCGGGCCTCATCATCGTCGGCCTCATGGCGATCCCGTATATCGACACCAATCCCAAAGGCATCGGAGTCTACGACTGGAAGGAGCGCGCGTTCGCGAACACGATGTTCATGCTCGGCATCGTGATGTGGTTCGTCCTGATCTACATCGGCCAGGCCTGCCGCGGCCCGAACTACGCGTTCTACCCTCCGTGGGAGAGCTGGTACATACTCAAGGCGGCTCCGCCGTCGACGTGGAGCGTTTTCGGTCCCGCGGGCGTCGGCGCCCTTCCGATCCTGCTCGGCATACCGGTGATCGGCGGCCTGTTCGGCGCGTCGATGCTGCTGCCCAAGCTCATCCAGAAGGAGCTCAACGGCAAGGTCGTGCTCGGGGGCTTCCTGGCGGCGCTGGCGGTGCTCGCCGGCGTCGGCATGGCGCTCGGCAAGTTCGGCCCGGTGTCCGGCGCGTTCATGCTGTTCTTCGGGGGAGTGGCCTTCTACTTCGGCTTCATTCTGCCGCAGCGGCATATCCGCTCATTGGACTGGCCGCGCTACCTGGTGACGATGGGCTTGGTCGTCTGCACGATGGCCATTCTCCTCAAGATGTGCGCGCGCTTGACCTTCAACATCAAGTACGTGCTGACGATTCCCGCGATCAGCCTCAACATCTGAGACCATGAGCTATCGAAAACTGTTCTACGCCGCGAACTTCCTCCTGCTTGCGGCCTTCGGCTGGGCCCTCTTCGTCGACTACGCGACGGACTGGCAGCACAACTGGAGGCATTACCAGGCGACTTACTACAAGATGGCGGGCGACGAACTCGACCGCCAGGCGAACGAGGAGAAGGATCCGAAGCGGGCCGCGGATCTGCACGATCAGGCCAAGGCGATGCGCAACTCGCCGCTGATGATCCGTCAGATCATCGTCGACGACCTCGGCCGCTACGACCGCTGCACGACCTGCCATGTGGCGATGGACGAGTACACGAACCCGACGCTGAAGACGCCCGCGGGCTGGGACAATCCCTACAAGGGCCACCCGAAGGTGGACGAGGCGCTCGTCAAGGCGCATCCGTTCACGAAGTACGGCTGCACGGCCTGTCACGAGGGCCAGGGCCAGGGAACGACCGTGGAAGGCGCGCACGGTCACGTGCTGCACTGGGAGCATCCGATGCTCTCGACGAAGCTCGGTCACATCCAGGGCTCGTGCGTGAAGTGCCACGGCAACTTCGAGACGCTCAAGGGCGCGGAGATCGCGGCCAAGGGCCGCGCGCTCTTCAAGCAGCACGGCTGCTACGGCTGTCACGCGATCAACGGCTGGGGACAGGCGGTCTCGGTCGGCCTCGAGGCGATCGCGGACAAGCCCTTCGAGCGCATCGCGGGCTACAACTACGACCGCGTGCGGATCACCGATCCGGAGCATCCGGAGCTCGGGCCGCAGAAGCTGCCCGAGAACGAGTGGAACATCCAGAACTGGATTCTCGCTCACCTCACGAACGATCCCGAGTGGGTGACGCCGAACGATCCGTTCGCCGAGCTCAACAAGGAGCCGATCCCGCCGTCCGGCATGGCGGACTACAGCCGGTTCGTCGACGATCACGACACGGGCGCCTCCGAGCTGAGCCGCGCCGACGCGGACGCGATCGTCGCGTACCTGTCGGGCATGACTCAGGAGGAGATGATCCCCTACCGCTGGCACGTCCCGGCCCCGGCCGAGCACGAGCCGAAGTTCGCGGACGCGAAGGCGCACGGCCACTACGTGTTCCAGAAGTACGGCTGCGCGGGCTGCCACGGCCTCGACGCGAAGGCGGGCCGCCGCCGCTTCAACGCGCTCGGCAAGGGTCAGGCGGACTACGACCCGAAGATGTCGAAGGAAGAGCTCTTCAAGAACATGGAGCTCGGCCGGGAGCCCACCTTGCCCGACCTGATGGGCACGTACTCGCACGACGAGCTCGTCGCGAAGATCGCGGGCGGCGTCTCCGCGGCCGACGCGAAGAAGTGGAACCCGAACGGCCCGCTTCCGATGGTCTACATGCCGGCTTGGAAGGACAAGATCTCCAAGCCGGAGCTCGACGACCTGGCGACGTGGCTGCTGAGCCTGGCCAAGAAGGACGACTCCGGCTTCTAATCGACGTCCTCGAACAGTTCGAAAAAGAGGGCCCGGCGCGAGAGCGCCGGGCCTTCTTTTTATCGCTTCGTTGAATGCCGACTAAAGGGTCGGCTGACGTTCAGAAATTTATTGGCCCCTTCCTCGCCGAGCGACCGCGCGACGAAGTCCGCGTCGCGGTAGTAATAGCCGAAAGCGGCGTCGACGACGACGGGAGCTTTCTGCTCGCGGGATTGCAGGTCAGCGTCGGCGAGTCTTCGCTCCTGCCTCGCGTTGGAGGTCCCGGGAACGCTGGAGATGGAGAGGCCCGCCTTGTAGGATTCCCTCAGGCCGTTGAGGTTCGCGAGCGCGCCGCAGAGGAGCAGGCCCGCGGCGAAGCGAGCGGCGCCTTCGTGCGCGCGCGAAGGGGAAAGAGGGGCGGCGACGATGAAGCAGAGCAGTGCCAACATCGACGGGATGTAGTAGCGAGGAAATCCGTCTCCGCCCCAGGCGACGAAAACGAAGCCGACGCCGAGCGCGACTCCCCAAGCATAAACGATCAGGAGGCCGAACCGTTCGCGCATGAGCTCGCGAAGCTGCGTTCCGAGGAGAACGGTGGCGAGCGCGAAGAGGACGCAGACGGGCCAGACGAAGGGGAAGTTATGCGCGAGAACCTGCGGGAGAGCGATGCTTCGGCTGCCGCTGATGCGGTTCATGACGCAAAAGCCGCTCCAAAAATTGATCGGGGAGAGCAGATAGGAGGCGAGGGAGCCGAGAGCAAGACCCGCGACCAGCAGGGCGCTGACGCGAAGGGCTGAAGCCGAAGCGGATACATCGCTGCCGTCTCTTCTACCGGCGACGAACCTCGCCCCAAGACTCGCGATGACCGCGCCGAGCAGGGCGAGACTCCATTCATTCTTGCCGAGAGCGCCGATGAATCCCGCGAGCGGGACCAAAAAAGGCGAGGTGGAGCTCCTTGCCGACGCGAGGACCAGAAGGAAGCAGACGGTTCCCACCAGCAGCACTCCGACGCTTCCGTCGACTTGGGGCTGGATCGAGCCGCCCACCATCAAGGGCGTGGTCGCGGCGAACAGAATCGCCGAGAGCGGCGGCAGGAGAGTCGTCCACTCTTCCGTGCGCCGCAGCAGAGAGGCCGCCGCGAACACCATCAGCAGACCCGCGCCAAAGGCGGCTAAAAAGGGGGTGCGGGCCAGTCGAGAGCGTTGGGCGAACGAGAGCTCCGCGCCGACGGCGCTGCCGAACAGAGGTCGAAGCACTCGATTCATGAATAGATAGGGCCCGAACGGATGTTCCGGGGGGATCATGAAATCGCGTCCGCCGATGCGGGCCACGAGAAGCGCTTCCTGAGCGCGAGCGAAGACGACGGGCCGGGCGCCGGTGACGAGATGAGCGAACATTCCTTCCTCGTCGATGAGCACGTTCGAAAGGAAGGGCGCTCGAAGCGCCATCAGCGCCAGGAATGCGGCGGCGAGTACCGCTGACTTCACGAGCCGCGCAGTTCGGCGAGCGCGAACTCGCGCTCGGCGCACTTGTTGCAGTCGCCGCACTGGCGCAAGCCGCGCGGCTTCAGGCAGGAGAACGTGAGCTCGAGGGGGAAGCCCGGCGCGCGCTCGATCACGCGCTGCTTGGTCAGGCCCGCGTAGGGCGCGGCGATGCGCACGCGGAAGTCGACCGCGAGGCTGATCGCGCGGCCCATCGCCTCGAGCGCGGCCGGGCGCGCGTCGGGGAACGGGTTGCCGTCGAGGAGGGCCGTCGCGATCCACGGGATGCGCGCCAGGCCGCAGCGCACGCCGGCTTGAGAGAACAGGATGAGGTTGCGGCCCGGCAAATAGACGCTCTGCGCGTCGCTTCGAGCGTCGGGGACGTCGCGGCCGGACACGCTCCAGTGGCCGGAGAGCGCGTCGCCCATGGGGGCGTCCATGACGCTGAGGGGACGCAGTCCCGGCGCGGCGAGGCGGCGCAGGAGTATATGCAGAGCGGCCAGCTCGGCCTTCTCCCAGCGGAAGCCGCAGCGCACGTAGAGCGGGTGCACCTCGAAGCCGCGGCTCAGGAGGTCCACGGCGAGCACGGAGCTGTCCACGCCGGCGCTCGCGAGCAGGCAGACCTTGCGCGGGCCGCGCGCCGTCATGCGGCGGAAAGCGGTCTCGGGACCCGGGCTCACGGCGCCAGCTCCTTCGGAGCGGAGGCGAAGCGGTAGTCGGGGCCGTAGTCGAGCAGGATCTGCGCGCCGGGCTCGATGCGCGCGGAGGCGACGATCAGCGCGCGCAGGAGGCCGCCGTGCGCGAGGAAGAGCTTGCGCGCGTTCGCGCCGCGCGCGGAGTGGTTGGCGAAGCGCAGTTCGTTGCCGCGCGTCTCGGCGTCGATGGCGTAGGGGCATTCGAACGGATACTTCAGCAGATAGGGATTGAAGCGGCCGCCGCGGGAGACCGGCAGCCAATCGCGGGTGAGCATGCCGGCATATTCGCCAATAAACGCTCCCGGAAGCAAGACTCGGGCCGCGAAGAGACCGCGTCCCACGTCGGGGCCGGCGTCGGCGACGTAAACCGGCGGTTCGGGCGGGGCCGCCAGCGCGCCGCGCAGCGCGCGCAGGGACTCGGGCGGGAGCCCGCTCTCGCTCGAAGCGTTGCACGCGTCGGCGGCGGGCCCGAGGTCGGGGGGGAGGCCGCCGTCGAGGCTCAGCCCGGGAGCGTACTCGACGCCGAACTCCCGGCGAAAATCGCCGGGAGAGAGCCGCCGCCGCGCGCCGTTCGCATCCAGAGGGATCGCCATGCCGTTCCGTTTCGTCCGCCGTTGAGACGCTTCTCGGCGCCTTGACGTGCCGACGTTTTCATGATATCATAATTTCAGAATTCATTGAAAGTATGGTCCTCGCTCCGGCGCGTCGTGTTGCAGGAGCCGAGGAAGAAAGTTAAAATGCGTCCGTCGCCTGTGATTGCTACCTAAGAAGGGGGAACGTATGAACCGCAAGTGGATCTTCGTCGCTGCCGCGGCTTTGCTGGGCCTGTCGACTCTGAACGCGGCCCGCGCCGAGATGTCCGAGAAGGAGAAAGCCTTGGCCAGCCCGTACCCGAACGACCTCGGTCCGGACCGGCTGCCGGACGACGTGGTCAAGTCCTACCCGGACAACGTCCAGGAGGGCTACCACATCCTCATCGGCGAGAAGAAGGACGCCGCGGGCAAGTGGGTCTACAACAACGGCAAGAGCGGCTGCGTGCAGTGCCACACCTCCTCCCGCCCGCTGAACAGCCGCTTCGTCGAGCCCGAGGGCGGCATGGACGACGCGAAGCAGCAGGCCAACCTGGACAAGTGGAAGGCCGCGAACCCCGAGATCTTCAAGGACATCACGGTCTGGCAGCCCGAGGTCAAGATCTTCAACCGCTACGTGAAGCGGATGATGAACAAGCCCGGCTGCAACATCGAGAAGGCCGAGGGAAAGAAGATCTGGGAGTTCCTCGAGTACGACGGCTCGCACCGCAAGGTCGGCGAGAACGCGAAGAAGTGGGCCGCGCATCGCCACGACCTCGTCGAGCAGTTCAAGGCCAAGTACCCGAAGCGCTACGAAGAGCTCAAGGCCGCCAACGACCTCTAAAAGCCGTCTCGACGTGAACAGGCCGCCGCGCGTACTGCTCGTCTTCGGCTATGAGCCGAGCGGGCACGCCGCGGCGGCCTTCGCTTTGGAGGAGGCCCTGCGCGCGCGCGGGCTGATCGTTTCGCGCGTGCAGGTGGCGCAGGACCACCATCCGGCCGCGGCGCTGGCGGTCGCGCGCGCCTACCACGCGCTCCTGCGCGCGGCGCCCGGTGTCTGGGGCGGACTCTACCGCTCGAAGGCCGCGCAGACCGCGCTGCGCGGCGTGCGCGAGGCGTACCTGGCCGCCGGCGGCGCGCGGCGGCTGCTCGGCGGCGTGCGGCGCCGCGGCGCGGACGTCATCGTCTGTCCGCAGGCGTCGGTGTCGGCGGTGTTCTCGGCCGCGCGGCGGCGCGGCGAGCTCGACGTGCCGGTCGTCGGCGTGATGACGGATTTCGGGGCGCACCCGTTCTGGGTCGACCCCGCGCCCGACCTGCTGATCGCCCCCAGCGGCGCGGTCGCGGCGCAGCTCGCCGCGGCCGGCGCGCCGCACGTGCGCGCCGCGGGAATCCCGGTCCATCCGGCCTTCGCCGGCGCGCCGAGCCGCGCCGAGGCGCGGCGCGCTCTCGCTTTGCCGGTCTCCGCGCCCGCGGCGCTGATCAGCGGCGGCAGTCACGGCCACGGCGCGCTCGACCGGGCCGCGCGCGCGCTCCTGCGCGAAAGTCCGCGCGCGCACGCGCTCGTGCTCTGCGGCCGCAACGACCGCCTGCGCCGCGCTCTATCGCGGCTTGCGGATTCGGGCGCGCGCCTGCGCGTGTTCGGGCCCCAGCCGCCGGCGCTCGTCGCCGCGATGCTCGCCGCCGTCGACGTGCACCTCGGCAAGCCCGGGGGGTTGAGCGCCGCGGAGAGCCTCTGCCTGGGCGTGCCGCTCTCGCTCACGCGCGCTCTGCCGGGCCAAGAGGAGGCGAACGCGCGCTTTCTCATCGCGGCGGGAGCGGCCGTGGAATCCGCGACCGCCGAGGAGGCCGCGCGCCGCTGCGCCGCCCTGCTCGAGGACGCGCCGCGCCGCGCGCGCATGCGGGAGGCCTCTCTGCGGGCCGCGAGGCCGCTGGCCGCGCGCGACGCCGCCGCGGCTTTAGAAGAGCTGCTGGAGTCGGGCGAGAAGCGCGGCCCAGCGCTCGCGCAGGGCGCGCGCGAGCCGCTCGCCCGGGGTTTCCTCGGCGGGACTCACCCCGAGATAGCGCCGGATCTTCCGGCGTAGGCCGGGCGTGATCGCGCCGGGCATCGCGCCGGAGCCCGTGAATCGCATTTGTCCGTTCGGGCTCAGCGCCGCGCTCCAGCCCAACAGAGAGTTTCGCTCGAAGCCGACGGGCCTGATCGACTCGTGCCCGGTCACGCCCTGTCGGCCGAGCGCCGCGGCGCTGAGCACTCGGCGCGTCGCGTAGCTGTAGATGCCGATGACCGGGCGCTCGCTCTTGGACCCCACGGTCTGCAGGAGCGCGGCGGCGCCGGGCGCGTTCAGGTCGACGCGCACGTCGCCGAGGCGCACGTAGCGGCCGGGCGCCGCCGGCGCCGCAAACGGGGGGAGCGCCGCGGCGAGTACGTCGATGCGGTCTTCGAGACGGGCGCGCTCGACCGCGTCCCGGGTCTCGTCGAGACGGCGGCCGAGGCGTTTGATCGCGACCATCGCGGCTTCGTCGAGAGGCGCGTCCCGGCGCATCGGCGCGGCGGCGACGGCGGCGCGCGCGCGGAAATAGAGCTCGCGCACGAACGCGTCGCCGAGGACGCTCGCGCCGTCGCCGACGTCGACCGTCTCGCCGAGCGACGCGCGCAGGCGCGCGTTGCGCGGGACGGGGCCGACGGCCACGTCGCGCTTCTTCGTGAGGTAGCCGAACGGCGAAGCGAGCGCGGCGTTCAGCAACTGGGCGTCGTCGGTCTCCAGCATCACGTCCAGGTCGGAGTGCGCGGAGATCCGGCCGCGCAGGATGCCGCCCATGATCAGGATCGAGTAACCGCCGCGCGGCGACTGGACTCTCAGCCAGCGCACGAGGTCCTCGAGCTGCTCCTGCAGGCGGTCGAGGCGCGCGAGCGCCGCGGCGTCGTCGTAAGGCTGCCGCAGGTCGCGCTCGAGTTTTCCGGACCAACGCAGGCTTGACACGTCGCTCGCCTGCACGCGTCCGGGACGCGCGGCGAGTTCGGCCAACGCGGCGTCGTCGGCGGAATTATAGACATAGCGCGCGAGATTCTCGTAGAAAATCGCGTGATCCTCGACCGGCACGCCGCGCGCCCGGCCGAGACGCTCGGCGACGAGGCGCGCCGTGTTCCAGCCGGACGCGGCCGCCGCCGGGACGGCGGAGGGGAACGCCGCGCAAGGGCTCGCCGCGGGCGCCGAGAGCAGTCCCGGAGCGGCGGTCAGGGCGAGCGTCGGCGAAAGCGCGGGCGACGCAGCCGCGGCGAGCGTCGGCACCGCGGCGGGAGCGAGCGGCCGCGCGGACTCCACGGAGACGGAGAATTCCTGGGCCGACGACCGGGCCGCGAGGGCCGCGGCGAGGACCGCGAGTCCGAGCGCGCGCTTCAGGACGGATGCCATCTGTAAAGAATACGCGCCCGCGGACGCCGCGCTCTAGGTCGTTGGCCCCGAGCGCATCCGGGCCCTTCGGGCAAGAAAATGTCACGCGTCCTTGACGCGCCGAAGACCTTCGACCCATCGGCCGCGCCCGCGCCGCCGCGTACAATATCGGCATGCTCAAAACCGCGCTCGCCGTCGTCTATCTGCTCTCGATCCCCGGCGTCTCCGCGTGGGCCCAGGTCGCCCGCGTCGAGGCGCTCCCGACTCTTCGCCTCGCCGTCTCGGCGCCCGCCGCGCCGAGCCTCTCCGCCCCCGCGGCGGCCTCGCTGCCCCTGGCCGCGGCCGCGTTCACGCCGGCGGTCCCGCTCGCCGCGGCGGTCTCCGCTTCGCCCGCCGTTGCCGCCGCGCCGACCGCCGCGTCCGCCCCGGCGGACGACGCCGCGCCGCATCACGCCGCGGCCGCCGCGCCGGCGTCCGTCCCCGCGCCGGTCGCGACGGACCACGGAGTCGTCGCCGCCCGCGTCGAAGTCGCGCTGAGCGGCACCGCCGCGGCGTTGACGCAAGGAGAGCGCACGCAGGCCGGTCAGGCGCCCGGCGCGCCCGTCCCGGAAGCCTCTTCGGCCTCGCGCCCGCTCGCGCTGGGGCGCCGGGAGTCGAGTCGCCGCGCGCCCGAGGCGGCCGCCGCGCGCCGCGAGCCCGGCGACGGGAAGGTCTCGCATCGGGACGCGATCGTGGCGGGATTGTTCATCGCGGCCATGATCGGCGCCTACGTCATGGCCATCCACACGCTCGTCGATCTCGCCGCGCAGTGGGAGGGGCAGCTGCAGAACAGCGGCGGCTCTCTGGGAATCGACGGCGCCGCGGCGCTCGGCGGCATCCTCGGGCTGAAGGGCGCGGCGAAGGCGGCGAATGCCGAGCCGGCGGCCCCGCGGCGAAAGATCTCGCGCGAGGCCCGGGACACCGTCGCCGCGGCCGTGCTGCTCGCGGCGATCGTCGCGGGCGTCGTCGGTCTCGGCACCGTCGCGGCGAATTGGATGACCGACGGTCTCATCAACCTCGAGCAAAGCCTCCACGACCTGCCGAGCGAACCGCTCGACCAGGGTCCGCCGCCGAACATCTAGGCGCGGCGGCGAGACGGTCCTTTCAGAGCCGGCAGTCGCGGACGACGTTCTTCGCGTGGAGTTCGGCCGCCTCGAGCGCCCCGATCTCCTCGACGCGCAGCGGCGGGACGATGTCCGCGGCCTTCCAGGACGCCAACGCGTCCATATAACGCTCGCGCTGACGCGAATCCGGGATCGTCGCGCGCGCGTCGTCGGCCGCGTTGGATTCCTCGACGCCGAGGCGCAGGCGGAACGCCCAGTAGCGCGCCTTGAGATCGAGCAAGGTCTCCTGGAGATTGGTCACGCTCTGCGCGGCGGCCGCGCAGCTCTGGCTCTCGGAGGAATTCGAAGGCGGCAGGGATGACACGGCGTCGCGAAGCGCGGTCTCCTCGTCGACGAGTTCGGCGGAGGCGGCCGCGATGATAACGCCGGTCTGCGCGTCGACCAAGCGGGCGAACACGCGCAGGCGGCCGGCCGCGGACTCGTAGCGGCCGACGACGAGCGCGTCTATGGAGGAAAGGCGCGCCTCCCGTTCGGAGGCGCCGGCCACGGCGCCCGTGCGGTCGAGCTTGATTTCTTCCGCGATCTTGCCGATCAGCGCGCGCTCGACCGCCTGCACTCCGCCCGCGCGCACGAGGGCGACCGTGAGGTCGTCGGTCAGCCCGTCCGCGCGGGAGTCGTCGTGTCCGCGCGGCGGCTCGAGCCGAGAGACGGCGACGCGGCGCAGTCCGGCCGCGCGCGCGCCGGCGGCGAGCTGGCGCGCCAAGCCGTCCAAGTCCGGAGCGGCGGCGGCGATCGCCGGCAGGCCGGCGAGCGCCGCGAGGAGCAGGGCCTTCGGGAACGGCGAGATTTTCTTGTCCATGCTCCGAGGATAGCCGCCGGCGTTGTCGCCGTTCCGAACGCGCAATGAACTCCGTCTTAAGCGAGGCGCGGCGCGCGGCCGCGGAGATTCAGCGGGAATTCAGCGGGGGCTAGGCGCCGTTTCGCCGCGCAAAGGCATGATTGGGTCAGAGGGCGATCAGCCCGGGAGGATCTGTGGACCATCAAGACCGCTGTCAGCGCACCGTCCGCTTCGAGGCCGCTCTGTGGGCCGTTCTGGGCGGCCTCGCGTTTCTTGCGAAGGGAGATCCCCGGCTCGTCTATCCGCAAGTGCTGTACCTCTTTGTGTCGATGCTCCTCGCGAACCTTTGCACCAGCCTCTCGATCCGCATGGCCCCCGGAAAGCCCTGGCTCCACGCGGCCTGCCTGCTGCTGGGTTTCGCGTCGATCGCCGGGGTTCAGGAGTGGTCCGGCGGCCATGAGTCCAACCTGTGGGTCCTTTATTTACTGCCGCTGTTCACGGCGGCGATCCTGCTGGACGGGCGCGCGCTGGCGTGGACCGCGCTCGGCGCCTGCGCGTCGAACGCGGCGCTGTATGTGGCGGTCCTGGATCGCTGGGACGCCTCCATCAGCTTCGAGTTCGCGCTGAAGACCGGCATCCTGGCGTGTTCGTCCGGCGCGCTCTGGTTCCTCTCGCGCTCGGAGCGCGAGGCGGCGGAGCGCATCCAGGCCCAACGCCGCGAGATCGAGCAGCTCGAGGAGACGTCGCGGGCGACGGCGACGGCGTGGCAGAAGGAGCGCGGGCTTCATTCGATCGCCGCCGCGAGCGCCCGCGCCGCGCACGATCTCGCGACTCCGCTGATGGTCGTGCGGTCCTACGCGCGCCTGCACCTCGACCGGGGCGTCGACGACGAGGTCCTCGGGCGGGACCTCGAGCGCATCGAAAGGGCCGCGGCGTTCTGCCAGGAGCTTTCGACCGGACTGCTCGCGAAGGCGAGCGAGACGGCCGCTCCCCAGCGCCTGAACACGGTCATCGAGGCCGCGGTGTCCCTGGCCGAGCCGATCCTGCGCTCGCGCCACGTCGAGGTGCGCTGCGAGTCCGCGGGAGACCTCTGCGCGAACGCGGCGCCGCAGGACCTGGAGCGCATCCTGCTGAACTTGCTGGGCAACTCGGCCAAGGCGATGTCCGCCGGCGGCGTCGTGACGATCGCCGCGCGGCGCGAGGAGCGCGGCGAGTCGGCTCAAGCCGTCCTGACCATCGAGGACGACGGGCCCGGCATCCCGGCCGACGTGCTGGGACGCTTGTTCCAGCCTTTTACGACGACCGGCGGTACTGGCCTCGGACTGTACCTCTCCCGCGAGGCGGCCCGGCGCCTGGGCGGCGAACTGACCGCGGAGAACCGCCCTGAGGGCGGAGCGCGCTTCATGCTGCGCGTTCCACTCACGGCGCAAGCCCCGGCCGTCGCGGGGCTTGCGTAAGATTTATAATGCGATGATGGACGTCAAAGGATCGCCGGGATCCGTCCGCGCGCGCGCCGCGCGGCTGCTCGCGCCGTTCGTCGCGGCGTCGATCCTGTACGCGCTGTACCGGAGGATCGCGTCCGGCCTCGCCCGGGTCGAGGCCGAGGCGAAGCTCGGAGGGAAAGACGTCGACGAGAAGCTGTCCCTCGACGCCGAACTCGTCCAGGCGCAGAAGATGGAGTCTCTCGGCGTACTCGCCGGCGGCGTCGCCCACGATTTCAACAATCTGCTGACCGTGATCCAAGGGCACTGCGAGCTGCTCGCGATGTCGTCCGCGTCCGCGCCCGGAACGGCGGAGTCCGTCGAGGAGATACGCGCCGCCGCCGAAAGGGCGGCCGCGATGACGCGGCGCCTGCTCTATTTCAGCCGGCGCCAGCCGATGCATGCGCGGGTGCTGGACCTCGGACGGCTCGTCGAGGACGAGGTTCGCGTGCTCGGCCGCCAGACCGGCGAGCGCCACCCGCTTCGCCTCGCGCCGCCCGGCGCGCCGCTGTTCGCGGACGCCGACGCGAATATGATCGGCCTCGTGCTCATGAACCTGGTCCTCAACGCGCGCGACGCGATGAAGTCCGGCGGCGCGATCGCGGTCTCGGTCGCCGAGGCCGCGGCGGATGCGGCCGTTCCCCCGGGAGTCGTCGCTTCGCCCGGCGGCTTCGCGGTGATCGAAGTGGCCGATCGCGGCTGCGGGATCGCACCGACCGACCAGAAACGCATCTTCGAGCCTTTCTTCACCACGAAGGCCGCGGGCGCGGGGAGCGGGCTCGGGCTCTCGGTCGTCCACGGCATCGTGCGCCAGCACAAGGGCTGGATCGACGTGGAGAGCGAGGTCGGCCGCGGCTCGACGTTCCGCGTCTACCTGCCGCGCGTCCGCGCGCCCGCCCCCGCACCCGCGGAGGACTCCCTCGAGCCGGCGGCCGCCGCGGGCGGAACGGAAGCGATCCTCTTGGTGGATGACGACGCGGCGCTGCGCGCGGTCGCGTCCAGGGCGCTGCGCGCGGCGGGCTACCGCGTGACCGAGGCTCCCGACGGCGCGTCGGCCGTGCTGGCCTGGGAGCGGCGCCCCGGGCCGATCGACCTGCTGCTGACCGACATGACCATGCCGGGGGGGATGAACGGCGTCGAGCTCGCGCGGCGGCTGCGGCGGGACTCGCCCGCCCTGCGCGTGCTCGTGATCAGCGGGCACCACCGGGATCTTCCGACCGATTCGTCGACCATCGGCGACGGCTTCGACTTCCTGCCGAAACCGTTCGTTCCCGGCCAGCTCACGGCCGCGGTGCGCGCCGCCCTCGACCGCCCGTCGGCTCCTCCCGCCCCCTAGCGCGGCGCCCCGCAGCGACGTCGACGGGAAAGGTCGCGAACCACAAAGACGCGAAGAACGGAAAGTCGAGTGAACGTCTTGGAGTTCACTCTCTGGTCCGTTCTTCGCGTCTTTGCGGTTGAGCGCCGTCGGAAATTAGGAGCCGTAATCGAGGGAGCCGATGAGCTCGCGCCCGACCCAGCGCAGGGAGCCGCCGTAATCCTCGAAGACGCGGCGGGCGAGGGAAAGGCCATGCTCAAGCGCGCCGTTGGGCGCGCCGCCCGCCGCCGAAGCGCCGTCCAGCGCGGCGCAGACCGCGGCCTGCGTCTGGCCGAATTCGAGGCGCACCCGCACGCGCCCTCCGGCCGCGCTGCGGTCCACCGCGGCGCGAACCAAGACTTCGAGTCGGGCGGGAAGAGGCCGGACGGAGGGGGAGATCATCATGCCCTCAGTATGCTCGTCCGCGCCGAAGGGACGTCGAACGGACGCCCAATTCGCGCTTAAGTCGTCGGCCGCGCCCGCGCGCTCAGGAGGCGGAGCTGTCGTCGAACTTGTAGCCGAGGCCGGGCAGGTTTACGATGCGCTTGGCCAGGCTCGGCCCGAGCTTCTTGCGCAGGTGGTAGACGTGGACCTCGACGGTGCCGGGGTCGTTGTAGTCGGCGGGATCGTAGCCCCAGACGGTCTCGAGCAGGTAGGGGATCGTCAGCACCCGGCCGCTCTTCTCGACGAGCGTCGCCAAGAGATCGAACTCCTTGCGGGTCAGTGCGACCGGGCTCTTGCCGATCTTCACGGTCCGTCCGGCGGCGTCGAGTTCGAGACCGCACTTGCGCAGCGAAACTTCCTTTCCCTGGGACGTCGCGTACCGGCGCAGGACGGCCTGGATGCGGGCGAGCAGGACCGGCAGGGAGAAGGGCTTGAGCACATAGTCGTCGGCGCCGCCCTCGAAGCCCTTCAGCACGGACTTGTCGTCCATGCGCTGGCCGGACATCAGGATGACGGGCACCGAGCGCGTCGCGGCTTCCTCTTTGATGCGGCGGCACAGCGCGTGTCCGTCGAGGCCGGGCATCGCCGCGTCGCAGAGGATCAGGTCCGGCTTCGAGTCCCGCACCAGCAGGAGCGCGTCGGAACCGTCGTCGGAGACCATGGCGGTCATGCCGCTGGCCGTCAGGAATTTCTTGACGAGCTCGAGGATCGCGCGGTCGTCGTCGACGACCAGGATTTTAGCGGGCATATAATACGGCTAATATAGACTTGTTTGGTAGAGTTGTCAATGTTGCGACTTTCGTTAATCATCGAGAGCCGCCCAGAAGCCGGCCGACAGCGCTCCCGCGGCGGGACCCGCCGCGTCGCGCGCGGCCGCGCCGGCCGCGCGGCGCGCGGCGGCGTCCGCGTCGACGTCCGCGGCGGCGGCGTGAGACGCGGAACGCCCGAGGACTCGGCCGTCGCGGGTCAGGACGCGGACGTCGAGCTCCACGCTGGCGCCCGACAGCGGCTCGAGGCGGGAGTCCCGCGCGGGGGCGCACGCGGCCTCGACCGCCACGGTCAGCGGCGCCGTTCCCTCGACGACCTCCCAGCCGCGCCGCGCGAGTTCCGCGCCGAGCGCCGCGGCGGCCGCGCGCCCCGCGTCCCGTCCGGCCGGGTCGAGCCCCGTGTAAGAGAGGGCCACGCGCGCTCCGGCCCCTTCCGGCGCGCCACCGCAGTCCCCCGCGGAGCGGGCGACGCGCGCGCGCACGCGCACGGAGCGTCCGCCCGCCGCGGAGCGCTCGGACAGCACCTGATAGCCCAGCACGCACCCCGCCGTCCGCGCGCTGACGTTCTCGGAGACCGCGGCGCCGTCGCGCACGCGCGTCAGCGCGGCGAGGCGCACGCCGGACACGCTCTCGACCGCCCGGCGCAGGGCGTCCGCCGTCGCGCGGCGCGTCGCGGTGTCCGGCCGCGCGGGGTCCTCGGCGGCCCACCCGTCGGTCCGGACGACGACGGCGCGCGGCGCGCACCCCATCAGGGCCGCCGCCGCCGCCGTCGCCGCCCAGACGCGGGCGAATCTCATCGCAGCGCCACCCCGGCGTATTCCGAGAAGCGGGCCTTGTCGAGACGCAGGGTCACGACGCAGCCGCCGTCGGTGGTGAACTCGCTCTTGAGGACCTCGGCGCCGCGGATGGAGTCGCGCACGCGCGCCTCGAGCGTCGAGTCGACCTCGATCGCGCGGGACACCTTGAGGCCGCCCTCGAGCTCGACGCCCTTGAGCATCGACATGAGTTCGTACTGCGCCTGGACGATGGCCGCGTCGCGGGCGAGCGCGCGCCGCTGGGTGTCGGTCGGCAGGGACGGATCGGACGCGCCGATTCCGATCGCTTCGAAGTACGCGCGATGGTCGGGCTTCTCATCGAGCACGTCGGGCACGCGTCCGGCGGCGAGGCGCGAAGGGACCCCGGAGCAGGCGGACAGGAGAAGGGCTGCGACGGCGAAGACGGCTGTGGTTTTCATGACGGCCTCCTTGTGTGCGGATCTGCCCACAGTGTGCGCGCGCGCGCACGGCGCGCGCTGACCGCGCGCTGAAATTCCCATTAAGCGACGCGGCCGCGGCGCCGGTTTGACTCGCGCGGCGCAGACAGGTAGAATGAAACTCTCATGGCGACCAAAGCGAAGGAATTGTCCGTCGGCGACAAGGCACCGGATTTTTCCGCTCAAGACGAAACGGGACGAGGCTGGTCGCTGAAGGCGCTCAAAGGCAAGACGGTCGTCCTCTACTTCTATCCGAAGGACAACACTCCCGGCTGCACGACCGAGGCCTGCGATTTCCGCGATCGCTACGATCATTTCGCCAAGAAGAAGGTCGTCGTCCTGGGCGTGAGCCCGGATTCGGCCAAGTCCCACGCGGGCTTCAAGGCCAAGCACGGCCTGCCGTTTCCTCTGCTCGTCGACGAGGAGCGCAAGATCTGCGAGGCCTATGGGGTGTGGAAGCAGAAGATGCTCTACGGGCGCAAATTCATGGGCGTCGAGCGTTCGACGTTCGTGATCGGCCCCGACGGAAAGGTCAAGCAGGCGCTGCGCAAGGTCTCCGTGACCGGCCACGCCCAATCCATGCTGGAGGCCGTCTGATGCCCGCTCCCCAGAACGACGCCCGCCGCGCCGCCCTCGTCAAAGGCGCCTCGAAGGCCAAGATCAAGGCCCTGGTCAACTTGTCGGCCTGCACCGGCTGCGAGGTCTGCATCGCCGTGTGCCCGGTGCCCAACTGCATCGTGAAGTTCGGCGAGGATCCGTCCACCTTCGGCGTGTACGTCGACTACGAGATCTGCATCGGCTGCCAGCTGTGCGCGAAGGACTGCCCGTGGGACACGATCAAGATGGTCCCGACTCCCACGATCAACGGCCATCAGAGCTCGCTGGACTCCCAGCCGAGCGCGGAGCACCCGATCTTCTCCAATCTGGGGCTTCTGCCCGAGGACGTGAAGACTCCCGCCGTCGTCGAGGGAAATCTTCCGGCTCCCGTGAAGCCGATGCCGGCGCCCGTCGCTCCCGCCGTCGCGCCGAAGCCGTCCGCGCCGCCGCCCGCGGCCTGAGCGGCGCCGGAAGCGGGGCGCGGCCGGTCCGATGATCGATCTCGACGATCCTCACGCGGATACAAAACTCGCGCTTCTGGCGGCGTCGTGCGCGCACATGCCGTTGGGCTTCGGCCTGCTCGACCGGGAGTTCCGCTACGTCCTGCTGAACGATTTTCTGGCCCGAGCTCACGGAAAGCCGCGCAACGAGCAGATCGGCCGCAGCGTGGCCGAGCTCGCGCCCGAAGTCTGGCCCGTGTTGGAGCCTCTGCTGCGCCGGGCCTTGGCCGGAGAGTTCGTGCTCAATCAGAACGTCGCCGGAGTCGACCGCGCGACGGGCGAGCCGCGCTTCTGGAGCAACAGCTACTTCCCCGTGCGCAAAGGGGGAGAACTCATCGGCGTCGGCGTGATCTTCAGCGACATCACCGAGCGCCGCCGCGCGGAGCTGGACTTGGCCGTGCGCAACGATCTCTACGCGATGCTCGCGCGGACCAACGCGGCCGTGGGCCGCAGCCGCGGCGTCGAGGAGCTGTACTCGGAGTTATGCGCGATCGCCGTCGAGACGGGGCGCTTCCGCTGCGCATTCGTCGGCGTGGTCGCGGACGGACGGCTGAAGCCGGTGGCCTTCGCCGGAGAGGACGGCGGTTATCTGCGCGAGATCGCGATCGCGATCAACGACGAAGCCGGCCCGCGCGGTCCCGCGTGGACCGCGTTCCGCACGGGCCGCCCGGTCGTAGTCAACGACTTTCTCGGCGCGAAGTTCACCGAGCCCTGGCAGGCGAGCGCCCGCAAAGCCGGCATCGCGGCCGCCGCGGTGTTCCCGCTGATGGAAGAGGGAAAGGCCGTCGCGGCTTTCATTCTTTATGCTTCGTCGCCGGATTTCTTCACGCCGAGTCTCGTCGCGACGCTCAGCGACATCACGCCCAACGTGTCGCTCGCGCTCGAGCGCGTCGCCCTCGAGCGGCGGCGCCGCGCCGACGAGGCCGAATTGCGCCTGCGCGATCGCGCCATCCGGGCCGCATCGCAAGGGATCGTCATCACGGACGCGACCCAGCCGGACAACCCGATCGTCTACGCGAGTCCGGGCTCCCAGCGCATGACCGGCTATGCGCAGGCGGATTACCTCGGCCGCAACTGCCGCTTTTTGCAGGGGCCGGCGACCGATCCCGCCGCGGTGGCGGAGCTCCGCGCGGCCGTCGCGGGCGGCCGGGACTGCCGGGTCGAGCTCCTGAACTACCGCAAGGACGGCGCTCCGTTCTGGAGCGAGCTGGTCATTTCGCCCGTGTTCGGCGCGGACGGGGCGCTCACGCATTTCATCGGCGTGCAGACCGACGTGACCGAGCGGCGCAATCTGGAAGAGCAGTTCCGGCAGTCCCAGAAGATGGAGGCGGTCGGCCGCCTCGCGGGCGGCGTCGCGCACGACTTCAACAACCTCCTGACGATCATCGGCGGCTCGGGCGAGCTCCTGCTGGCGCAGACCGCCGCCGAGGACTCGAGGCGGGAACTGGTCGACGAAATCCTCAAGGCCGCGGCGCGCGCGCAAGCGCTGACGAGCCAGCTTCTGGCCTTCGGCCGACGGCAGGTCCTGGCGCCGAAAGTCCTCAACCTCAATGAGGTCGTTCGCGACACGCAGAAGCTGATGGTCCGTCTGTTGGGCGAGGACGTCGCGTTTCAAACGACTCTCGCCGCGGATCTTTGGCCCGTGACGGTCGATCCGGCGCAGATGTCCCATATCCTGCTCAATTTGGCGGCCAACGCGCGCGACGCGATGCCCGAAGGCGGCCGCCTGCAGATCGAGACGAGCAACGTCCTTCTGAACGAGGAGGCCGGCCACACCCTGCGGGGCTTGCCCCCGGGGCCTTACGTTCTGCTGCGCGTGAGCGACGACGGAATCGGGATGGACGAGAAGACCCTCGCGCGCGCGTTCGAGCCGTTCTTCACGACGAAGGGGCCCGGCCGAGGCAGCGGCCTGGGGCTGTCCATCGTCGACGGCATCGTCTCGCAGTCCCGGGGCTCCGTGCGCGCCGAGAGCACCCCGGGCCGCGGCGCGGCGTTCTCCATTTACCTTCCGCGCGCGACGGAGTCCGCGGCGCCTGCGGTCGCGCGACCTTCGCCGGCCTCCGCCCCGCAGGGCTCCGAGACGGTGCTTCTCGCCGAGGACGAGGGCGCCGTTCGCCGCCTCGCGGCGCGCGTGCTGCGGGCGGCCGGCTACCGGGTGCTCGAGGCGGAGGACGGGGAGGAGGCTCTGCGGGTCGCCGCCGCGCACGAGGGGCCCATCCACATCCTCGTCACCGACGTGATCATGCCGAAGCTCGGCGGCCGCGCGGCGGCGGAGAGGCTGCTCGCGCTGCGCCCCGAGTGCCGCGTCCTCTTCCTGTCCGGCTACACCGACGACGCGGTCCTGCGTCACGGCGTGCGTGAGGCGGCGTACGCCTTCCTGCAGAAGCCGTTCCGGCCGCTGGAGCTGGCCGAGAAGGTCCGCGCCATGCTGGGCCCCGCGGCCTAGGCGCGGGGAGAGTCGAGCGCGGACCGAACCGTCTTGCAGAGCTGCTGGGGGGAAAAGGGCTTGCGCAGGAGTTCGCCGTCGAACTCGAAGGCTCCGCGGCCGGGCAGGGCGTCCTCGGTGTAGCCGGAGGTGAAGAGAATCTTCACGTCGGGGCGAAGCCGGGCGATCTCTTCGGCCAGCTGGAGTCCGCCGAGCTTGGGCATCACCATGTCCACGAGCGCGAGCCGGATGTTTTTCGCGGCGTCCGCGCGCAGCGTCTCGAGGGCCCGCTCCCCGTCCTCGGCCTCGAGCACGCGGTAGCCCTGCGAGGAGAGAATGCGCGAACCGAGCCGCCGCACGCCCGGCTCGTCCTCCGCGAGAAGCACCGTCTCGCTGCCGCGAGGGGCCGCTTCCTTCAGCGCGGTCTTCTCCGGGGTCAGCAGGCAGGCATCGATGCGCGGCAGCAGGATTTGAAACGTCGCGCCGCGGCCGGGCGCGCTCCGGCACACGATCGATCCTCCGTTTTGCTTCGCGATGCCGTAGCAGGTCGCCAGACCGAGGCCGGTGCCCTTGCCCTGCTCCTTCGTGGTGAAGAACGGTTCGAAGAGGTGCGGGCGCACGCTTTCGGCGATTCCGACGCCGGTGTCGGTCACCGTGATCGAGGCGTAGTCGCCGGGCGAGAGTTCCTCGTATTCGCTCGCCGCCGCCGCGTCCAGCGAGACGACGCCCGTGGCGATCGTGAGCTTGCCGCCGTCGGGCATCGCGTCGCGCGCGTTGACCGCGAGGTTCATGACCAGCTGCTCGATCTGCCCCGGATCGGCGCGCGCGACCGCCGGCTCCGGGCCGGGCATGACGGAGAGCTCGACATCCTCCCCGATCACGCGGCGCAGGAGCGCGGCCATTCCGAGGGTCGTCTCGTTCAGGTCGATGGGGCGCGGCGTGATGGCCTGACGCCGCGAGAACGCGAGCAGCTGCTGAGTGAGCGCCGCCGCTCGTTTGGCCGTGCTCTGGATCTCCTCGAGATCGCTGCGCAGCTGGGTTCCCTTGGCCGCCGCCGCGATCGAGATGTCCGTGAGACCGAGGATCGCCGTCAGCAGATTGTTGAAGTCGTGAGCGACACCGCCGGCGAGACGTCCGACGGCCTCCATCTTCTGCGCCTGGCGCAGCTGGGCCTCGGTCTCGCGCAGCTTCTGCTCCCCCTCGACGCGTTCGGTCACGTCCTGCACGACCCCGACGAAGCGGGTCGGTCGGCCGTTCTCGTCGCGCAGGACGTCCGCGCGCACGGAGACCCAGCGCAGGGCGCCGTCGCCGCGAATGAGCCGATAGTCGACGGCGTATTGTCCGGCGCCGCTCAGCGCTTCGGCGCGCGCGCGGCGGACCCGAGGGCGATCGTCGGGATGGATCATCTTGAAGTAGCGGCGCACCGAGGGCGTCTCTTCCTGCGGCAGGCGGAAGATGCGATAGCACTCCCGGGACCAGATCAGCGGCCCGCTCATGCCGATCGGCGCGGACCAGCTGCCGAGGACGGCGATGGACTCCGCGCGCTCGAGCAGGCTCTGGCTTTCTTTGAGCGCCTCGGACACGCGCGTCTGCTCGGTCACGTCCTCCGCCACCCCCGTGATATTCGTCATGAGTCCGGTCTCGTCGCGCACGGGGAAAGCCTGATTGCGGATCCAGCGGATTTCTCCGTCCGGCCGGACGATGCGGTACGTGACGTCGTAGCGTCCTCCCGTCCAATCCCGGGCGGCCGAGAGCACGCGCTCGCGGTCTTCCGGAAAAATCGATTCCAGCCATAATTGCGGTTCGCGGTAGAGGCTCTCCCGGGAGCGCCCCCAAACGGACTCGTAGGCCGGACTCACGTAGAGCATGCGCGTCTTCTCGGCATCCGACATCCAGAACACCTGGCGGATATTCTCAGTGATCAGCCGGAAGCGGCGCTCGGACTCGGCGAGCTCCTGCTGGGCCTTCACGCGCTCGGTGATGTCCCGCACGGCGCAGACGTAAAGCCTTCCTGATTTCGACTGGTGCGCCGCGACCCGTATCTCCACCGGAAAGGTCGAGCCGTCCTTGCGTCGATGCAGACGCTGGGGAACATCTTGCCGAGATTCGTTCTTCATCTCGGCCGCGAGAGCGGCCGTCTTCTCCGGCTCCGCCGACAAGGAGACCATCGTCAGCCCCTCGATCTCCGCGCGCTCGTAGCCGTACATCTTCAGCGCGGCGTCGTTCATCGCGCGAATCCGGCCCGTCTCGACTTCGGCGATGATCAGCGCGTCGGCCGCGGAATCGAAGAGGATGCGGTAGTTTCGTTCGCTGTCCTCCAGGTCCCGCATCATGCGGTTGTAGTCGGTCACATCCCGCATCAGGGAGGCCAGCGCGCGGCGCCCCTCGAACTCGACGGCGGTCGTCGTCACTTCGACCTCGATGCGCGTTCCGTCCTTCTTGACGTGCGTCCACTGGCCGAGCTTCTGCGCGCTGGTCACGCCGGACACGAGCTTTTTGAGGCGCGAGACGTCCTCCGGAGGCCGATAGTCCGCGATGGTCATGCGCAGGAATTCCTGCCGGGTCCAGCCGTAATGCGCGATCATCGCGGTATTGACGGCGAGAATTTTCAGGGTGTCCTGGTCGAAGACCACCATCGGTGTCGGACTGCCCTCGAATATCTGGCGGTACTGCTCGGCCGAGCGGCGCAGCGCCTGCTCGGACTGCTTGCGCTCGATGGCGTAGCGGATGATGCGGGTGAGCGTCTGGGCCGGCGACTCGCCCTTGACCAGGTAGTCCTGCGCGCCCGCTTGCGCGGCGGCGCGCTCGAATTCTTCGTCGTGAAGACCGGTCAGGATGATGATCGGCAGCTCCCGGTGGGCGTCGCGTATGCGGCGCAGGCCGTCGAGACCTTTCGCGTCGGGCAAGGTGAGGTCCAGCAGCACGACGTCGGCGGGGGCGGCGCGAAGCGCGTCGAGCGCGGCCTGCAGGGTCAGGACCGCGCGCACGTCGAAGCTTCCGGCCGGGGCCTGCGCGAGCTGCTCGCGGATCAGGCGCGCGTCGCCCGGGTTGTCCTCGACGATCAGCAGCCGGATCGCGGGCTTCACCTCACTCCCCGCCGTCCTTCGGCAGTTTCACGAGGCTGAGCCAAAAGTTCTCGATCGAGCGCACGACCTTGATGAAGCCGTCCAGCTCGACCGGCTTCGAGATGTAGCAGTTCGCGTGGAGCTGGTAGCTCTTGAGGATGTCCTCTTCGGCCTTCGAGGTGGTCAGGACCACCACGGGGATCACGCGCAGGTCGGGATCGTCCTTGATGCTCTGCAGGACCTCGCGGCCGTCGAGCTTGGGGATATTCAGGTCCAGCAGGATCAGGTCCGGGCGGGGGGCGTTCGCGTACTGACCCTCGCGTCGCAGAAACTGCAGGGCCTTTTCTCCGTCGTCGACCACGCTCAGGGTGTTGAGAACCTTCGTCTCCTTCAACGTTTCGCGGGTCAGACGAACGTCTCCGGGATTGTCCTCGACGAGCAGGATCTCGATCGGCAGCGGGAGGAGCGTCTTAGGCATTCGGGGTTTCTCCTGGGTGGAACGGAAGGGTGAAGAACATCGTCGTGCCGCGGCCTTTCTCCGATTCGATCCAGATGCGGCCGCCGTGGCGACCGACGATCTTGCGGCAGAGCGCCAGGCCGATGCCGGTGCCGGGGACGTCGTGTCCGTGCAGTCGCTCGAAAATAATGAAGACCTTCTCGAAATACTGAGGATCCACGCCGATCCCGTTGTCCTCGACGCGGAAAGTCCAGAACGAGCCCTCGCGCGAGGCCGTGATTCGGATGAGCGGCGCCCGCGCGGGGTCGCGGAACTTGAGCGCGTTGCCGATCAGGTTTTGGAACAGCTGGGCGAGTTGACCCGGATCGGCGCGTACGGAGGGAAGAGGCCCGACCTCCACGGTCGCGCCGCTTTCGGCGATGGCGGCTTGAAGGGCCGCGAGGCTTTCCGCGGCCGCTTGCGCGGCGCAGACGGGCGTCATCTCCGCTCCGCGGCGGTCGAGGCGGGAGTACGCGAGAAGGTCGTTGATCAGCCGCTGCATGCGCTTGGCCCCGTCGACGGCGAAGCCGATGAACTCGTCGGCGTCCGCGTCGAGGCGGCCGCGATAGCGCCGCGCGAGGAGCTCCGTGTAGCTCACCACCATGCGCAGCGGCTCCTGCAGATCGTGGGAGGCCACGTAGGCGAACTCCTGGAGGTCGCGGTTCGAGCGTTCCAAAGCCGCGGACTTCTCCCGCACGCTCTCCTCGAGCGCGCGGCGTTCGGTGACGTCCTCCATCGCGAGCAGGACCAGCGGCGGCCGGTCGGACGCTTGGAGGACCAGGCGCGCGTTGAGCAGCAGGGTCCGCCGGCCGAGGCCGGGGATTTCGCGGGCGAGCTCGTGGTCCTCGAAGCTTTCGGAGCGTTGGACGACGGCCTCCAGGCGCGCCTTCAAGCGGGGATCGTCCCAGAGTCCCGCGCCGAGCTCGCTCAGACGGCGCCCGTGCGCCTGCGCGGCGTCGGTCGAAAAAGCTTTGAAGTAGGACCGGTTCGCTTTGAGCACGCGCAGGCCCGCGTCGAGCAGAAGCAGCGGCTCGCGGACGGTGTCGACGATGGCGTCCGCGAGGTGGTGCTCCGCGACCATAGCCACTAGGATAAGGCATTGAGACGACCGGCGTGCTTATTTTTCGCTTAAGTTTCGTGACAAAAGTAAATCGAGGGCGCGAGCGCAGCCCCAGCCGGACGCCCCTTGACGACGAGCAATTAGATGTATATACTTGTATTATGAGCGGCCCGAAGAGCGAATTCGTCGAGAAGCCCCAGGATTGCGTGTGCCTGAACCTGCGCATGGCCTCGCGCGCGGTGAGCTCCATCTTCGACGACGCGCTGCGTCCCGCCGGTCTGCGCACGACCCAGTTCTCTCTGCTGCGCGCGATCGAACGCCTGGGGCCGGTGACCTTCCTGACGCTCGCCGAGAAAATGGTCCTGGATCAGACGACGCTGCCGCGCAGCCTGCGCGTGCTCGAGAAAGAGGGGTATATCCGCATCGAGACGGGCGCCGACCGGCGCGAGCGGCTGGCGACGATGACCGATCGAGGACGCGCCGCGCTGGCGAGCGCCCTGCCGCACTGGCGGCGCGCGCAGGAGCGCATGCGCGAGAAATTTCCGGCGGGGCGGCTCGAGGCCCTGATGGCGGAGCTCGGAGAAATGAGGCGCGCGGTGGCGGAATAATTTTTTGGTTAATAAATGCATATGCATATAAATAAAAGGCATGGCAATGCGGTGCGGCCATGAGGACCGAAAGCGGGGCGATCAACCCCTGGATCATCGGCGTCACGGTGACGCTCGCGACCTTCATGGAACTGCTCGACACCGCGATCGCCAACGTGTCCTTGCCGCACATCGCGGGCGGGCTCGCGACCAGCTACGACGAGGCGACCTGGGTGCTGACGAGCTACCTCGTCGCCAACGCGGTGATCCTGCCGCTGTCGGCGTGGCTGAGCCGCATGCTCGGGCGCAAGCGCTACTACATGATCTGCGTGGGGCTGTTCACGATCAGTTCCTTGCTCTGCGGCCTCGCTCCGGGTCTCGGCTGGCTCATTTTTTTCCGCGTGCTCCAGGGCATGGCGGGGGGAGGGCTGGCGCCGGTCGAGCAGGCGATCTTGGTCGACACGTTCCCCGTTGAAAAACGCGCGGCCGCGTTCGCGCTGTACAGCATGGCGATCGTGACGGCGCCGGTGATCGGGCCGCCGCTCGGCGGTTGGATCACGGACAACTGGAGCTGGCGCTGGATTTTCTTCATCAACATCCCGATCGGCGCGCTCTCGCTCTTCCTGACCAGCCGCGTGGTGCGGGACCCGCCGGAGTTCGTGAAGGAAGTGGAGACCGCGCGCAAGGCCGGCTGGGCCAAGGTCGACGTCGTGGGCATCGTGCTCGTGGCGGCGGGGTTCGCATGCCTGGAGGTGGTCTTGGACCGCGGGCAGCGCCTGGACTGGTTCGAGAGCCCGTACGTCTGCGCGTTCCTCGCGGTCGCCCTGGCCGCGATCGGCGCGGCGATCTGGTGGGAGTGGCGCCACCCGGACCCGGTCGTGGAGATCCGCCTGCTCGCCGAACGCAACTTCGCGATCGCGAGCGTGCTCTACACTCTGTTCGGCTTCGTGCTCTTCGCGAGCACGGTGCTGATTCCGCAGATGCTGCAGTCTCTGTACGGCTACACGGCGACGAACGCGGGGTTGGTGCTGGGCCCCGGCGCGCTCATGATCGTCTTTCTCGCGCCCGTGGTCGTCCGGCTCCTGCCCAAGACCGGCGTGGTGCCTCTGCTCGTTTTCGGGCATGTGATCCTGTGCGTCGCTATGTGGCGCTTCGCGAGCCTCAATCTCGCGGCCGACTACCGGCACTTCGCTCTGCTGCGCGCTCTGCAAGGCCTCGGCATCGCCGCGATCTTCGTGCCGGTCTCCCAACTCGCGTACTCGAACCTCCCGCGGGCCAAGAACAACAAGGCCTCGAGCCTCACGAATCTCTTCCGCAATCAAGGCGGCAGTTTCGGCATCGCGTTCGTGACCACGGCGCTCGAGCGGCGCGCGAGCTATCACCAGAGCGTTTTGGCGGGCGCCTCCGGCGGACGATTGGACGGCTTGCTCGCCCGGCTGGCGGAGCGCTTTCATCAGGCGGGCTTCAACGGCGCGGACGCGACCGATCGCGCGCTGGCGCAGGCGTATCACCTGCTGCTTCAGCAGTCGGCCCTGCTCGCGTCGATGGACTGCTTCCGCGTGCTCGGCTGCGTCGCTTTGATCGGGATCCCCATGGCCTTGATGAGCCGGCGTTTTCGCACCGGCGCGGGGCCGTCGGGAGCGCATTGATGAAATAAGCCGCACGGGAGAGAAATGCTGAACCGGAGATTCGAGGGAAAATCGTTCTCGTCGAACTTGAACCCGATGAAGCGCTTCAGGACGGCCGAAGAGGAGGAGTTATGAACATCAGAAAGATCGCGGTGCGGCGCACGAGCGTGATATCGAGAAAGCCTTACGCGGCGGTCGTCTCCGCGCTCGAGGGCGCGCTGGGGCGGCCCGATATGAAAAAGTTCCAGGCCGAGCTGCACGCGGCGCCGGACGCGGCCGCGCTGGAGCGAATCGTCGGCGCGGCGTGCGGCCCCTCCGGCCTCATCGAGTTCGCGCGCTACGACCTCGGCGAGGTCCTGCGCGCGGCGGAGCCCGGGGCAGAGGCGCGCGTTCTGCGCCTCGTCGCGGGGAATCCTCTGATCATGAAAGAGATGGTCAAGCGCGTGCCGGACGCCGGCTCGTACGCTCCGTTGACGATCCTGATCGACGAAAGACCGGACGGCGTGCATCTCTCCTACGATTCCATGGAAAGCCTGCTCGCTGCGTACGGCGACGCGGAGGCCTCGCGCGTCGCGCGAGAACTCGACGCGAAGCTCGCCGGACTGCTGAAGGCCGCCGCGGGCGGCTGACGCGCAGCGGCGTCGCCGTCAAACGACCAGCAGGCTGAGGACGCCGAGCGCGGCGAGGCCGACCATGAGGAGCAGGCCCGCGCGCCCGGTCTCGCGGTCGCCGAAGGCGTACGCGTAGGCGCCGTTGGCGACGTTGTTGCTCGCGGCGGCGATCGAGATGCCCGCGGCCGCGACGGAGACGGCGGTGCTGGTTCCGGCGGTCTGGGACATGCTCATGACGAAGGGATTGATGTCGGTCAGGCCCATGATGCCGGCCAGGCCGTAGACGCCCGCGTCGCCGAGGTACTGCACGACCAGGCGCGTCGCGATCATGATCGCGACGAACATGGCGGCGAACACGAACGCGGCGTCGAGTTCGAGCGGGTTTTTGGGCGGCGCCTCCGCGGCCTGGGCCGCGGGGCCGGCGTCCGGCCTGTGCGCCCACCACGCGCCGACGACCAGGGCCGCGGCCGACATCCCGGCGAACGTCCACGCGAGGCGGTGGAAGAGTTCTCCGTTGAACAGCCAGAGCAAGGCGAGCAGACGCAGGTACATCATGCCCGACGCCATCAGGATGGAGCCCGCGAAAAGGTGCGGGCGTCCCGCGTCGCGCGACGTCTTGGCGAGCGTCACGGTGGTGACGGTCGAGGAGTAGGCGCCGCCCAGAAGCGCGGTGACCAATACGCCGCCGCGTCCCTTGACCAGCCGCTGGAGTCCGTAGCCGGCGTAGGAGACGCCGCTGACCGCGACCACGATGAGCCAGGTCTTGTAGGGATTGAGTTGGAAGGAAGTGAAGCCCTGATTGGGCACGGCGGGCAGGATCACGGCGGCGAGGAGGAGGAACTTGGTGAAGGAGAGGATCTCGTCGCCGCTGATGCTCTTCGAGAGGCCCTCGAGGAATTTTTTGAGCGTCAGCAGGAGCATGCTGATCACGACCAGGGTCGCCGCGATCCAGTAGAAGTCGCGCTGGACCAGGGCGCCGAGCAGGTAGGTCAGGAGCGCCGAGACCTCGGTCGTCACGCCGGCCAGGGTCTCCTTCTGCAGCTTATGCCAGAAGGAGAGCAGGAGGAAGGCGCCGACCACCGCGAAGCCGACGCAGAGGGGGAGCAGGCTGGAGCCCGACAGCAGGGACAGCCCGTAACCCAGCAGGCCGATAATAGGGAAAGTGCGCACGCCGCCGAACGAATACGTCGACTCCGCCTTGTGCTCCTCGCGCTCCAGGCCGATCAGGAAGCTCAGAAAGAGCGTGACGAGGATCTTGATCCCTTCGGGCGGCACCAGCGTCAGAAGTTCGGCCATGGCGTGCGGCGAGTATAGCCGGCCTCTCGGAGCCTGTCAATCGCGCGTTCGCCGCGCGCGAGGCGACGGCGCGAACACAAAAAATAGACGTGACCAAAGTCACATTTAGACTTTACACGGAAGGTAAGGATTGTTATAAACGCGACTGCGGGCGACTGCCCCAGGAGGACGTGAAATGAAGAAGCGGCTTCACAGCGTCGTTGGAACGCTGTTGTCGTTGACAGTGGCCGGCCAGGCCTTCGCCCTCGGCTCGGGCAGCTACAGCACGGAGCTCATCAGCGCGCGCTCGCTCGGTCAGGGCGCGGTCGGCGTCGCCGGCGTCGATCTGGACTCGACGTCCCCGTACCTGAACCCCGCGGCGATGACCTCGCAGAGCGGCACGAACGTCACCCTCGGCGGCGTCTACGCGAATTCGAGCCCCGAGTTCCACGACAACGGCTCGGCCGCCGGCAACGGCGCCACGGTCACCGGCGCGCGCGCGACGAGCGTGTTCGTGCCGAACTTCGGCGTGACGACGCAGCTGATGGACGGCAAGCTCGCGATCGGCCTCGCGGTCGTGGACGCGTACGGCCTCGAGACGCACTGGGACGACGATTCTCCTGTGCGCTACCAGGCGACCAACACCCGCCTGCGCATCGTCGACATCACCCCGGACGTCGCCTACAAGGTCAGCGACGCCTTCTCGGTGGCCGCGGGCGCCGACTACTACGACACGACCGACGGCCAGCTCGAGAAGCAGGTCAGCATCACGCAGCTGAACGGGGCGCTCGGCTTCGGCGCGGTCGGAGCGGACGCCAGCTCGGCCCTGACGGCGACGGGCGGCGGCTGGGGCTACCACCTCGGCACGACGTTCACGCCCAACGAGCAGAACAAGATCGGCCTCGTCTATCACAGCAACGTGAAGATGAACCTGAGCGGCAACGCGAACCTGACCGGAATCTCCGGTGCGGCCGCGCTCGCCGTCTTCGGCGGCCCGAACTTCTCGACGCTCGTGACCGCGCCGGTGTTCATTCCGCAGAACCTCCAGCTCGGCTACGCGTACATGCCGAACGCGCAGTGGCGCTTCGAGGTCGACGCGGCGTGGTACGACTGGTACGACTCTCGCCAGCTCCAGCCGCAGTACGGCGGGAACGCGACGCAGAACGCGGTTCTGGTGGGCGGCAGCACCATCAACTTCCACCCGCGCAACACGCTCAACTTCGCCTTGGGCTCCAACTACAAGATGAACGACCAGGTGCAGCTGCGCGGCGGCGCGTACTACGAGGCGGCTTCCGCCCCGGAAAGCGCGTTCGACGCGGGCGTCATGGACCTGCCGCGTTACGGCCTGACGGTCGGCACCACGTACGCGTTCACGAAGGCGTTCACCGTGGACGCCGCGTACAACGCGGTGTTCTTCCACGGACGCGCGGTCAACCAGAACGACTTCGCGGCCGGTCAGCCCGGCTACACGGGCAACTTCAACAGCTTCGCGAACATCGTTTCCGCGGACCTGAATTACAAGTTCGACACGCACTTCTAAGAAAGACGCGCGTGGCGTCGCAAAGCCCCGCGGGGGAAACCCCGCGGGGCTTCTTTTTTCTATAATCGCCTCGTGACGCGAATCATCGCCGCCGTCGCCGCCGCCGCGTTGTGCGCCTGCGCGGGACTGCCGCCGAAAACCGACATTCGGGAGCGCAGCAAGGGCTTCAAGGCGCAGTCGGTGGCCGTCGCGGCGCTGACGGGGGACGAGCGCGGCGACGTCGCGGCGGCGCGCGCCCTCGCGGACGCGGCGCGGCGCGCGGGAATGACCGCGCGCTCCCTGCAGGACCCCGAGGCGGGCCTGGCGGGCACGGCGTTCTCTCTCGACGTCCTCTCGGACCCGCGTCTGCTGGCGCAGATCCGCGCGACCACGGGAGCGGACGCGGTCGTCTTGCTCACGTACCAGCCGGGCGGGCGCGAGGCGCGCTTCGACGCGCTCGACGCGCGCAGCGGGGACTCGGTCATGCGCGCGGTGATCACGCCGCGCGGCGCCCCGTTCGCGAACGCCGCGCAGGCGGCCGACGCGGCGCGCGCGGCGCTGACGGCCCTGGCGGGGAAGACGGAGTCGCTGCGCGTCGACGACATCCCGTACCAATGACGAGCCCTCCCGAGACGCCGGGGTCGAGCTGGACCGCGTTCGGGCGCACGCTGTATCCGCTCGGCCTGACGATCTGGGTGATCGCGTTCGGCTGGCGCGCGTGGTCGCTGACGCGCGCGGCGGACGCGCTGCAGCGCCGCGTCGACCGCATCGAGCTCCACGCCGACGCGCTGAGCCGCGGCGCGGTGCGCCTCAAGGCGCTGACGCGGGATTCGATCGCGCAGTCGCACGAGGCCGAATTCCTCGAGACGCTGCCGAACATCCTGCCGGAGGACAAAGGCTACCTGCGCACGCAGAAGGCGATCGAGAGCGAAGTGTCCGCGCTGCGCTGGAAGGTCGGCCGGCGCGTGAAGAACGCGCTCTACATCGTCGTCGACGCGAAGGCCAACAAGCTCTACGTGAAGCAGGGCTTGAACCTGCTCTGGAGCGCGGACGTCTCCGTCGGCCGCGGCGGCAAGCTCTTCGACCGCAAGAGCGGCCAGAAGTGGGAGTTCGTGACCCCGCGCGGCGAGTTCCACGTGCTCGGCAAAGGCATGAACCCGCGCTGGCGCCGCCCGGACTGGTCTTTCGTGGAGGACGGCGAGCCGGTCCCGCCGCCCGACGACCCGTCGCGCTACGTCGACGGCGAGCTCGGCGCGTACTTTTTCAACCTCGGCGACGGCTACCTGATCCACGGCACCAAGTCCGAGGACCTGCTCGGCCGTCCCGCTTCGCACGGCTGCGTGCGCGTGGGCGCCGCGGACCTCGAGCGGCTCTACAACATGATCCCGGTGGGGACGGAGGTCTTCATCTTCGAATGAGCGCCTCCCTCTCGACGTGGATGCGGCGCCTCGACAAGCGCGTGCCCTGGCCGGCCCTGCTCGCGGTCGGCGTCCTGCTGCTGGTCGGCATGTGGGAGCTCGAGGGCTGGCTGCGCGGACAGACCGCGCTCGCGTTTCCCGCGCTCGAGTCCGCCGCCGCCGCGCGCGAGGACCTCGACGTCGAGGTCGCCGAGCACCAGTCGATGAAGGACCTCGTCGCCTCGAACCTCGAGCACGCGAAGCAGAACGCGGCCAAGCTCTCGCGCTCGCGCCGCGTGCTCTTCGAGGGCGGCCTCGCGCTCGCGGAAGAGAAGCGCCTGCTCGAGAAGCAGTGGGAGATCATGACCACGTACGTGCTGGTGGACCCGGCGACCGACCGCGTGCAGATCATGCACGGCGACCAGATCGACGAGCTCCTGCCGCTCGGCGGCGAGCGCGAGCGCTCGGTCGGCGGCGAGAAGCGCGCGCTGCCGCTCAAGGCCGTGATCGTCTCGAAGGAGCGCTACGCGCACGTGGAGCGCGGCAAGTCCGAGCAGACGGACGGGAAGCTGGACTGGGAGCCGCCGCAGGTCGGAACGTCCTCGCGCGCGCGGGCTCTCGGAGAGGACGTGCTCTTCACGCGCGAAGGACTCATCATCCACGGCCCGCCGCTCGACAAGAAGGAGCACGAGGCGTACCCGCACCTCTGCCTGACCTTGCCTCTCGCGACCGCGCGCAAGCTGTACGCGCGCACCTTCATCGGCACCGTGGTCGTCATCAAACCGGAGACGACCGTCGCGCCCAAGCCGTGAGCGAGCGCCGTCCGCTCACCCGCCTCCACCTCGCCGCGATCGGCGTGAACGCGGTCGTCGGTTCCAGCATCTTTTTATTTCCCGGCCTGCTCGCCGGCATGCTCGGGCCCGCGTCGATCGTCGCGTTCCTCCTCACCGCGCTCGTGCTGGCACCGGTGGCGCTCTGCTTCGCGGAGGCCTCGTCCTCGCGCGACCGCGCGGGCGGGCCGTCGCTGTACGCGGGGGAAGCCTTCGGCCCGACCGCGGGCTTCGCGATCGGCTGGCTGTGCTGGATCGTCGAGATCACGAGCTGGGCCGCGATTTCCGCGGGACTCTCCACGTACGCCGTGCCGTTCTGGCCCGCGCTCGGGACGCCGTGGGCGGGGAAGCTCGTCGCCGCGCTCTCGATCGCGATGCTTGCCGGCGTCAACCTGCGCGGCGCGAAGCCCGGTGCCCGCGTCTCCACCGCGTTCACCGCGGCCAAGCTCCTGCCGCTGATCGCGCTGGCGCTCGCGGGCCTGCCGAGGCTCGCCTGCGCGCCGTGGCGGCCGTTCGCGCCGCACGGCTGGTCGCCGCTGCCCGGCGCGTGCTTTCTCGCCTACTTCGCGTTCCAGGGCTTCGAGGTCGTTCCCGTGCCGGCCGGCGAGGCGCGCGATCCGGCGCGCGACGCCCCGTTCGCGGTGCTGGTCAGCCTCGCCGTCGCGGCCGTGCTCTACGCGTTCGTGCAGGCCGCCGCGCTCGCCACGGTGCCGAACCTTGCGGGCGCCGCGACTCCGCTCTCCGACGCGGGGCGCGCGCTGTTCGGACCGGCGGGGGAGCGCCTGGTCGCCGCGGGCGCGCTCGTCTCGATGGTCGGCTTCACCGCGGGCTGCGCGCTCGGCGGCCCGCGCTACTTGGTCGGCCTCGCCGAGGAGCGCCATATTCCCGCGCTCTTCGCGCGGCCGGACGCGCGCACGGGAGCGCCGCGGGCCGCGATCCTGCTGACCGCGGCCTGCGCGCTGGCCGCCGCCCTCGCGCTCGATTTTCGCGGCCTCGTCGACTTCGGCAACGTCGTCATCGGCGCGCAGTACGTCGCGACCTGCGCGGCGGTGCTCGCCGACCGCCGCCGCGGCCGCGCGGCGGCGTTCCGCGCGCCCGGCGGCGCGCTGATCCCCGTCCTCGGCATCGCGGCGACGATCGCGCTCAGCGCGCAGGGCGGAATTCCGCAGTTCGTCGCCGCCGCCGTCTGCCTGGCTGCGGGCTTCGTCCTGCGCGCGGGCACGCGGCGCTTGACATGATGTAATCGATACGGTTACATATGGATGCTTTCAATCCAAAACGAAGAGCCGCAAAGGAGACACCCTCATGCGCAATATCCTGATCCTGTCCGTCGTGCTCGCCGCCGCGGCGTCCGCGCGCGCCGAGACGTTCGTCATCGACACCGCTCACAGCACCGTCAACTTCAAGGCCAAGCACGTCGTCGGCAAGGTCCCGGGCCGCTTCAAGACCTTCTCCGGCTCCTTCACCTTCGAGAAAGGCAAGCCGAAGACCTGGTCCGCCGAGGCGAAGATCGATCCCGCGTCGATCGACACCGACAACGAGAAGCGCGACGGCCACCTGAAGAGCCCGGACTTCTTCGACGTCGCGAAGTGCCCGGACATGACGTTCAAGAGCACGAAGGTCGCGAACGTGCGCGGCGACCACGCGAAGCTCTTCGGCGACCTCACGATGCACTGCATCACGAAGCCCGTCGTCCTCGACCTGGAGATCGACGGAGAGGGCAAGGACCCGTGGGGCAACGAGTCCGCGAGCTTCTCCGCGACCGCGACGATCGACCGCAAGGACTGGGGCATCGTCTGGAACAAGACGCTCGACAACGGCGGGACGCTGGTGGGCGACAAGATCGAGATCGACCTGGAAGTCAGCGGCTCGCCCGCGAAGGCCGACGCTCCGGCTCCGGCCAAGAACTGAAGCCTCTCTTCTGAATTGCGGCCGCGGCGCGCAGGACGCGCCGCGGCCGCTCTATTTTTGCTCGCTCTCGGCGATAGGCAAGACCTGGCGAGACGCATATCTCCGGGGCTAAACTCGGGGAGATCTCCGATGGGAATCTACAGTCGGCTTAGAGCTCTCGCCTTGGCGGCTATTGTCGCCCTGCCCGTCGTCGCTCGTACAGAGGCGACGGCTCCCGTCGATCTTGCGCCGGAGACCGTCAATGACCTTTGCTCCTACCTCAAAGACGTCGAGGCCAAGACCAAAGAGGCCTGCGCGCCTGAAGCGCTGGTCGCCCTGAAGGTTCAGGACGCCGCGGCTTTCGCAGAAAAACTCGCGCTCGTTCACAAACGAAAAGCCGACGTCCGAGTCGCCTACGACTTCCTCAAAAAGCCTCCTCCGGACGGCGCCGCGCCGCTGAGGACGGGAGCTTCAGCAACTCCGGCCGTTCCCGACCCGTCGCATCTGGTGCCGCCGATCAACGAACGGACTTTCCTTGTCTGGATTGGGGCTGATGATCCGGATTTTAAATCCGTAGAAGCCCGCAGGCTGAAAACTCAAGCCGCCGCGCTTGAGCGAGATGCACAGGGTCCCGTTTCGGCGGAGCGGCGAAAAGAGATTGAGGGCGAACTCGCTCGCAATCACACCGAGCTTGCGGGGATCGAAAAGATCAAAGACCCTGCCGAATTGAACTGCTTCCTCGGGGAGAGTTGCGGCTCACGCGCGGGTTTTTCAGGTGCGCCTGTTGCAGCGTTCGGCTCTGACAGCTCCTGGACTGCGGCGGACTATGCTCGTGCGAATGCTCAGGAGCGCGCTCAGAACCATTTCCCCGGAGGAAAGTTGGACCGGGGCGTTCCTGAACTCTCTTTCGGCGAGGCCGTCGGAAATTCGCCGTTAGGACCGCTGTCTACTCCTCCGCAGGGCGGTGGCGGGTCTCCCGTCAAGACGGCGGCCGAGCTTGCTTTGGCGGCGGCCGGAGGGCTTTTGCTTTTTGGCGGCCTCGGCGGACAGAAACTCGAAGAGAAGTTCCCGGGACTCCGGAGGAACATGGGCATCGCCGCGCTGATCGGCGGAACGCTCGCGACCGGAGGGTTGGCGTGGGAAGCGTACGCGGCGCGTGCCGCTGCAGTCGCGCCTATCGCCGCCAGTCCTGAAGTTGAGAAAGAAATATCGGATACTGGAACGGCTACGACGCGGCTCTCGTTCGATTGGAGCAGGGCGCAACACATTTTCGACAGAGCCAAGGGAGGACATATAAGTCCATCGACAGAGGGAGGGAGAGAACAAGCCGCGCAAATATTCGAAAATATCGCCAATGATCCAAAAAATTATCGCCCCGATTTTCCAATACCGCGAGATGCGAGTGACGCCGGCGTTCAAGTTTACGCGAAGGTTCTTCAAACCGGTCAACAGATTTGGACTTATGTGAGGAATGGAAGGATCATCGATGCTGGGGTTAATCCGCCGGGACAAGACAGATGAGCCATATCGAAAAAGGACTTAGATTCGACAGCGCCGATGACCCCATGCATGCAATCGAGGAGTACGAGCACGCGCTTAACTCGGAGGATTGCGCTCTGGAGATATATCTCAATTTATTCTCTGTCTACTTTATCTGTACGGACCCCGGGTATTTTGCTCATCACAATCTGTCCACGTCGTTCATAGACCTTGCTTGGAAACGGGGATTGCTGGCCTTGCAGCGGGCCGAATCGAAATTCGCTCAAAACAGCGAAATCATGTTCTGGAAGCTATACGCTCCATACGTCAGGCTCGGGGAGCCGGAATTTGTCGAGGCCTGTTTGAAGCTGGTGAATCCAGCAGAATCCTTGATTCCTTATTTTTATTTGTTTTTTCAATTTAAAGGGACGAAATACAGGTCGGAAGCGACGGAACTATACTCGATGGTCAAGGATCGCTCGACGGCCCGGAAGCGCTGGGTCGAGGGCGCGCTTAGGTCTCCATTGCAGCCGAATTATGAGTGGCATAAATGATCTCGCCTAGGTCTTCTGATCGGTCAGGAGACAATGACCGTGAATCTGCCTAACCAATTGGACTCAATACGTACACGAGAAGATTTCTTGGCTTTTGTGCAGGGGTTGTCGAATGACTTGAGAGACAATTCTAAAGGCTGGGAGAACGCGGACCTCGGCCTCTTTCTCTCGGCGCTCGGTGCGTGGGTGGGAGACATGGATGGCTACTACAAGAACAGGGGCGAACGTATTCCCCAGCAGCTCGATTGGAAAATATTGGCGCAAATGCTGTGGGCCGCTCGAATATACGAATGACCGGCTCGATGAGACGATGAACTATGTCGGAACACGCTGATCAACGGCTTCCGTCGCGGGCTGCTGTCGAAAAAATTCTAGAAGACTTGCTGATCGATCAAATCTCGCGCGAGAATGCGGTCGCCTGGGCGCGTCCGTATGCGTTGGGGGAGATCGCCGATCGTGAAGAAGTTCGCGATCTGGCTGCATGGGACGCGTTGTCGTCCCTTGCGCTCTGCGACCTAAAACAACCGGACACCGGCGTCTACATGTACAAGTCCCGGCAATAAAAAGTTCTCCGACGGGCGGAGGCCCCGGGGGTTGACAGGCGCGCGGAGAGGGGTTAACATGGCAACGCTCCCGGGCGTTCGGGAGACAGAAGAAGTTCAAGGAGGCTCAGGATGAAGCGGACCCTCATGATGCTCGCGGCGGTGTCGATGCTTGCGGCGACGGCTCACGCCGGCAGCCAGAACGACGCGGGCTGCGGTCTCGGCGCGCAGCTGTTCAAGGAGAATCGTCCCGTGGACCAGATCCTCGGTGCGACGACGAACGGTACGTTCGGCAACCAGACGTTCGCGATCACGACCGGAACGCTCGGCTGCTCTTCGGGCGGCATGATCAAGTCCTCGCGCGAGCGCGAGGTCTTCACCGCGTCCAACCTCCGCGCTCTCGAGCAGGAGCTCGCGGCCGGCAAGGGCGAGTACACGGCGTCGCTGGCGGCGTTGTCCGGCTGCCAGGCGGCTCCGTTCCAGGCCTTCGCGAAGGCCAAGTATGAGAAGCTGTTCCCGAGCGACAACACGTCCTCGTCCGAGTTCCTGATCCACCTGGACAAGGAGCTTTCCTCGGACGCGACGATGGCCAAGGCCTGTTCGCTCTAGAGCGGATCGGGTCTTGAAACGGGGGGCGGACGGTCTCGCGATCGTCCGTCCCCTTCTTTTTTTACTGCTCGTTCTGTTCGCGGCGGCGGCGCCCGCCGCGGCCGCGCCGGCGGACGACGCGCTCGCCCGCGCGCGAGCCATGAAGCTGTGGGAGCGGGAGCCCTGGCTCAAGCTCGGCCATTGGCGGCGCTCGCGCTGGCTTCGCGTCTGGGAGAGCGACGCGGGCGCTTCGTTCTTTCTCGCGCCGGGCGGCGCGCGGGACCCGCGCGCGGAGCTGGAGGCCGAGGTCCTCGGTCTCTACGCTGCGCAGCCCGGCGGCGGCGTCCAGCACCCGCGCTGCCGCTTCCCGGCGCGCGCGGCGTGGCTCGAAGAGAGCCTGGGCCTGGCGCCCGCGTCGTTGCCGAGCGCGGACTGCTCGCGCTTCGAGGATTGGAAGAGCCGGCTCGATGCCCGCGCCGTCACCTTAATATTCGCCTCGTCCTACATGGACAACCCGTCGTCGATGTTCGGCCACACGTTCCTCCGCCTCGAGCGTTCCGCGCCGGGCGAGGACCGCCGCCTGCTCGACAACACGTTGAATTACGCGGCCTACACGGGCGACGACGGCGGCGTGCTGTTCGCGGTGAAGGGCCTGCTCGGCCTCTATCCGGGGACCTATACGCTGATGCCGTATTACATGAAGGTCACCGAGTACAACAATATAGAGGATCGCGATCTCTGGGAGTACCGGCTGAAGCTGTCGAGCGCCGAGGTGGACCGCCTGGCCGCGCACGCGTGGGAGCTCGGCTCCACGGAGTTTCCGTATTACTTCTTCTCGCGCAACTGCTCGTACCAGCTGATGCCCGTCTTGGAGGCGGCGGCCCCGCGACTGGAGCTTCTGCACGGCCACCCGCTGATCGTGGCGCCGAGCGAGACCGTGCGCGCGGTGCGCGACGCGGGGCTCGTCGCGTCGGCGCGCTATCGGCCCGCGCACGGGACCGTGCTGGTCGGGCGGCGCCGTCTGCTGAACGCGCGCGAGCGCCGCGCGGCCGAGGCTTACGCCGCGGGCCGCGCGGACGAGGGGGACCTGCTGACGGCGGGCCTGCCGTCGGACCGGCGCGCATTGGTCCTGGACTCCGCGCAGGACATCGTGCTCTATCGAAGCGGCTACTCGCCGGACGTGCCGGCGTCCGTGCGCGCCGTCGAGCACGCGATTTTAGTTCGCCGCGCGCGCGTGCCGGACCCGCCGGTGGACCTGCCGCCGCCGGACGACAACGCCCCGCCCGATGAGGGCCACGACCGTCACCGCATCGAGCTGGGCCAGGGCTGGTCGCGCGCCGGCGCCTATACCGAGTTCGGCTGGCGCACCGGCTACCACGAACTCGTCGATCGCCCGCAGGGCTACGCGCCCGGCGCCGAGTTCGACGGCTTCTCGTTTCGGCTGCGCGAGGACGAGCGGCAGGACCGCGTCTACGTGCGCGACCTCCGCTTCGTCGACATCCTTTCGGCGTCGCCGTGGGATTCGTGGACGAAGAAGCCTTCTTGGTCTCTCGGCACCGGCCTCGACACCGCTTACGAGCTCGGCAAGCCTCCGTCGGAGTCCCTGGTCTACGAAGGCCACGTCGACACCGGCCTCTCCGCGCGGCTGTGGCCCGGCGCGCTCGCCTACGCGCTCGTGGGTCTGCACAGCGCGGTCGGCGCGCCCCTGCGCGAGGGCTACCGGGCGGGCGGCGAGGCGCGCGCCGGCGTGGCTTTCGACCTGACGCCGAGCCTGCGCGGGATTCTGGACGGCGGCCTCGGCGCGTCCGTGTTCGGCGACCGCACGCCCAACGACCGACTGCGCGCCGCGCTCAACTGGTCTTGGAGCAAGGACTTCGCTTGGCGCGCGGAGGCGATGATGCGCGGGCACTACCGCGAGAGCGGTCTCTACGCGGGCTTCTACTACTGACGTCCTTCATGACGCATCAACGGATGAAACACAAAGACGCGAAGTTCACGGACACGACCGGACCTTTTTCTTTCGTTCTTCGTGCCTTTGTGGTTTATTCTTGCCGTTTTTTTCGGGGAGTTCTCGTCCTCTCGGTCTTCGCGTTGCCGGGCCGCGCACGGGAGCACCCGGATTATCGCAATCCGCCGCGGAGCTACGATAAGATCGTGAAGGGCGATCTCATCGTCTACGTCGAACGTCCGCTCCTGGACGACGATCCGCAGACGGCAGAGCGGGCGATCGCGCGTCTCGTCAAAGCCCGCGAGGCCGCCATGGCGGTCTTTCCGGCTCCGTCGCGCGAGGAGCTGCGCGAGATTCCGTTCTATCTGATGATGGGGCCGAAGGCGCGCGGCGGAGGGATGGGCGACGGCCTGCAGTGCAATCCCGCGGCGTCGCCGGACAATAATCCGAAGCTGGATCCGAACTGGGGCAACGCCATCGTCGTCCACAGCGCGGACAATTACGCGCGCATCACGGACTTCTGGGCGCTGAAGGCGCTCGTGCACGAATACTCCCACGCGCACCACCTCCTGCACTGGATCGGACGGCAGCCGGAGATACTCTCCGCCTGGCAGAACGCGATGGCCCGCGGGCTCTATCGGAACGTGAGCGATGAGAGAGGCCGCCGCCGCGACCTCGCGTACGCGGGCGTCAATCAGTTCGAGTATTTCGCGGAGCTCTCCGCCATGTATTTCGTCGGCTGCAACTATCCGCCGCGCACGCGCGCGGAATTGGAGCGCTACGATCCCGTCGGCGCGCAGATGGTGCGGACGATGTGGGGGCTCGACGGCGCCGAGAGTCCGCCGGACACGCGGAAAGGAGGCGAACGATGAAGTTTCCGCGCCGCGCGGCCGCGCCGCTCTTGGCCGCGGGGCTTTGCGCGTGCACGAATCTGTTCCTGCAGCCCGACCGCGTCCTGCACCTCAAGCCGGAGCGCGTGGGCGCGGTCTACGAGACCGTCGACTTCACGTCCGCGGACGGCACGAAGCTGTGCGGCTTGTGGTTCCCGTCGCGCAAAGGTCCCGGCAAGGGCGTCGTGGTCCAATTCCACGGCAACGGCGAGAACGAGACCTCGCACTTCCTCTACGTCTACTGGCTGGCGCTGGAGGGCTGGGACGTGTTCGCGTTCGACTACCGCGGCTACGGCGCCTCGGGAGGGAGCAAGTCCTTGGCGGGAGCGGTCGCCGACGGCGCGGCGGCGCTCGCCTACGCGCGCGGGCGTGCCGCTGGGCGTCCGCTCGTCGTGGTCGGGCAGAGCCTCGGCGGGGAGATCGCGCTCGCCGCGCTCGACCGCGACGGCGGCGAGGGGCTGCGCGCGCTCGTGCTCGACTCCACGTTTCTCTCGAATCAGCGCATCGCCCAAGAGAAGCTTTCCCGACTGTGGCTGACCTGGCCGCTGCAGTGGCCGCTGTCGCGCCTGCTGATCTCGGACCGCTACGCCGCGCGGCGCTTCATCGCGCGCCGCCGCCCGGTGCCGCTGCTCATGCTGCACGCGCGCGAGGACGACGTGGTGCCCTACGAAATGGGCCGCGCGCTCTACGACGCCGCGCCCGGGCCTAAGGAATTCTGGGATGTGCCGGGGCGCGGGCACACGCTCGCGTTCGGCCCGGACGGCGCGGAATTCCGGCCGCGGCTGAAGGCGTGGCTGGAGGCGGTCGTCGCGAAGCCGGCCCCGTGAGCTAGGGCCGCGAGAGCGCGACGCGCTCGGCGTCCTGCATCACCAGGCGCGCGGCCGGGTCGGTCTCGGCGCGCAGGGCCGTGGAAAGCATCCGGCGTTGCGCCGGTCCGCCGACCTCGCCCAACGAATAGGCGGCGCTCGCGCGCACGCTGGGCTCGGGATCGGTCAGCGCCTGCGTCAGAGTGCGCAGGGCGAGCGGCGTGGGGGAAAACTGCAGGGAGCGCGCGGCCTGCTGGCGCACCTGCCAGGCCGCGTCCGCGGACAGCGCGGTGGAGAGGGGGACGTCCGCGTCGGGAAAGCGCGCGAGGGCGACGGCGGCCGCGTACCGCGCGGGCCACGCGAGGTCGGCGAGCAAAGTATGCTCGAGGTCGCCCGCGGTCTCTTTGGCGCGCAGGCGGCCGAGCGCCAGCGCCGCGGCGGCGCGGACCTCGGGGCGCGGATCGTGCAGGGCCTGCGCCAGCACGGTGGCCGCGACGCGGTCCTTGATTCGTCCAAGGGCGAGCGCCGCCGTCGCGCGCAGCGAAGCGGGCAGGTCCCAGCGCAAGAGGACGCCGGACAAGGTCGGGATCGCGTCGGTGTTGTGCGGCCGCGCGGCGGCGCGGATCGCGGAGAGCTTGCCGGCGAGGTCGGCCGTGCGCAGGTCGTTCTGCAGCCACAGCGCCGACGGGGGCGCCGCGAAAGAGTCGCGCAGGTCCTCGTCGTCGCGGCCCAACGCCTCGAGCGGATCCTCGGGCTCGCCGAGCGAGGCCCAGCCCGGGAACGCGTCGGCGCGCACGGCGGCCGTCGGCGCGGGCGCGAGGCCCGCGGCGCGGCCGGTCGAGGCGGACAGCGACACGACGACGGCCAGGAGAGCGCTGGTCATGGGAGAATTAGTCTAGCAGACCCCCGTTTTTTTTGCCAGGGGGCGAGGAACAAACGGCTCTGGAATTATTGCGGGCGGCACTGGATGGCAAAGGATGGAACTTGCGAGCCGAACGGCAAGAACTCACGCCGCGGCGGCGGCGGCTTTCTTGGGCGCGCTCATGCCGACGGCGAGCTTCACGCTGGCGCCGAAGCTCTTGAGCGGCTCGCCGAGCGTGTGGCTGACCATGCGCACGCAGCCGAGCGCGCAGCCGGCCTCGCAGGGCTTGTGGACGTTGTTGGTCTGCAGGCGTTCGGGCGTGGTCGTCATCAGGTCGAGCGCCACGCCGCGCTGCTGCGCGCACCACTGGATGGCGCCCGCCGAGGTCACGTACAAGAACTTGAAGCCGCCGAGGCACTTCCACGGACGCGAGAAGTCGCCGCGCAGCATTTCCTTGAGGTGCTCGCCGTAAAAATTCACGCCTTCAAAGACTCCGTATTTCTCGAGGAGCTCGAGGTACTTCTCGCCCTCTATCGCGATCTGGCCGCCCTTGCCGTGCATGATCGAAAAGCCGAACGCGAACGGGAGCTCCTTGAGCGTGGCGCGGAACTCGTCGTAGTTGTTGAGGTTCTCTTCGTTGAGGACGGACTGGATCTCGACTTGGAACTTCGCGGTCTCGGCCAACAGGCGGAGCTTGGGAAGCACGGATTTCAAGGATTTATCGGACCAGTCGGTGGGATGCAAGGTATCGACGGAGACCTGCATGAAATCCAGGCCGGCTCCGTTCAGATCGAGGATGTTTTTCTTCGTCAGCAGGAAACCGTTGGTGATGATCGTGGCCAGGTTCGAACCGCCGCGCTTGGACTTCACGTGCGCGACGAGCTCCGCGATGTCCGGGTGCATCATCGTCTCGCCGCCGAGGAAGTCGTAGACCAGGACGCCGAGCTCGTCGAGCTTGTCGATGCGCGCCTTGAGCGTCTCGAGGGGTATGATCGGCGCGCCGGGCGTGTACTCGTCGCAGTAGGAGCACGTGAGGTTGCAGTCGTCGGTGACGACCACCTGGGCGTACATGGGCCGCGAGTCGACGACCCTCTTGGCGCCCGTGAGCACGAACTTTTTATCGACGGCCACGCGTTATTATAGCATTCGCCCGGGGCGCGCCGGGCGCGTCGTCAGCGCGTCGCGCGCGAGAGAACGGACTGCAGGCGTTGGGCGAGCCGCTCGAGCTCGTCCAGGGCGGGATCGAGCGTCGCTTCGAGTCCGTTCGGAACGGGGCCGTACGCGCGCAGGCCCTTGGCTTTCGCTTCTTCGAGCTCCACCCAGAGCGCGGACAGCCGCGAGGCGAGCGCTTGGATCGGATCCTCGGGCACGGGCTCGAGCTCTTGGGCGCGGGCGGCGGCGGCGAGCGAGGCGCGAATCTCGCCGGCGAGACGGCGCGCCTCGCCGCGTTCCTCCGGCGAGAGGCCGTTGCTCCAGCGGTAGAGGACTTCCTGCCCGCCGTTTTGGCCGACCGTCTCCTCGACCGAGCGCACGGCCTTGTTCAAGGCGAGCAGCGCGGCGCGCACGCGGTTCTTCTGGGCTGGATTCACTCTGCGGACAGACTACCGAAGCCTAGCGCGCGATGTCCAGCGCGGACAGGTCCGGCGCCAGCTTCGCGTAGACCTTCACGCCGTCGAGCAACGCCACGTACTTGGGCGCGTTCCCCGCCAATTCGTCGGCGGAAAACAGGAAGAACTGGTAGCGGTCCGCGCCGACGCCCTTGTCGCTGACGAACGCGAGGCCGATCTTCTTCGACGGCGCGGCGGGAGAGGACCCGCCGTCCGGCAGGTGGGAGACGAAGAGTTGGTAGGTGTTGCCGCCGATCGCGACGCTCCTGCCCGTCTTGTCCACGACGGCGAACAGGTCGGCGATCGACTTCTGCCAGGCGACGTTCCCGCCCGGACCGATCACGCGCAGGAGACTGTCGTTCTTGGAAATGATGTTCGGCAGCAGATCGGCGGAGTACGTCCGGCCTTGCGCCGTCCAGCGTCCGGACATGCCGAGCCCCATCTTGAGCAGGAGCGCCGAGCCGCCCGGCGGGACGATCACGAGCCAGCCGTTCTTGTCGAGGTCGAGCATCGCGGACACGGAGGTCCGTCCGGCCGCGTCGGTGAAGGAGTCCGCCGAGGTCCAGGGCTTGTCGACGAGTCCCTGGAGGTCGATGGTTTGCGTCGGCGGATCCGGGTTCGGCACGGGCGCCGCCGGCGGAACCTGCGCGGACCGCGCGGCGGCCGGGATCGGCGCGCCCGCCGCCTGCGCCCAGGAGTTCAGTTGCGCGAACGCGCCGGGATCGGCGGGAGCGGGCGAGCCGGCGCCGAGAAGAAGGAGGAGAGCGAGGGGGTGTCGCATGCGCCCAGAGTAGCGCGCGCCCTCGTCGTGCGGCAGGAACCGAAGGCCCAGCGTTCTCTGGGTCAAAAGACCTAAACAAAAAACGAACGAACGGCGTTGAACACAGAGACACGGAGAACGGATAGACCACAAAGACACCAAGAACGGAAGGAAAGTGAACGACACAGCCGCCAACTCTTTCTCCGTTCTCCGCCGTTCTCTTCCGTTCGTTCTCCGTGTCTCTGTGTTTTTCCGTTCTTCATGTCTTTGTGGTTGCGCCGTCTTCCGTTCGGACCGCCCTTGCATTCCGCGGACGGAGCGGTTATACTTCGTCTGACGGCAAGGCGATGGAGTTCGCCATAACCGCCCCGCGGGGCTGATGACTCCTACCGAAAGGTGGGGGTCTTTTTTTATGGCGAAACGCGAAGACGCGCGGAGGGGTAAGTGAGGCGGTCGCTGCGGCACCGTTTCGACGAGTACCTGGAGCTCGTCCGCTACGCGCTCAAGTGGCTGCCGTATTCGCTCGCGGTCGCTTTGCCGGTGGGCTCGGCGTGCGCGCTGTTCTTGTGGGCGCTCGAGCGCGCGACGCGCCTGCGCGTCGAGCATCCGGCGCTGCTCGACGCGCTGCCGCTCGCGGGCGCCGCGATCGGCGCCGCGTATCACCGCTGGGGCCGCTCGGTCGAGGGCGGCAACAACCTGATCGTCGACACGATCCACGAGCCGGGCGCGGGCGTGCCCGCGCGGCTCACGCCGCTGATCTTGATCACGACGGTGGTCACGCACCTGTTTGGCGGCTCGGCGGGGCGCGAAGGGACCGCGGTGCAGATGGGCGGCGGGGTCGCGAGCCTGATCGGGCGCGCGCTCGGACTGACGCCGAAGGACGCGCGGGTGATCATGACGGCGGGCGTCGCGGCCGGGTTCGGCGCGGTGTTCGGCACGCCGCTCGCCGGCGCGGTGTTCGCGATGGAAGTGCTGGCGCTCGGCGGCATGCGTTACGAGGCGTTGATCCCGTGCCTCGCCTCCGCTTTGCTCGCCGACTGGACGTGCCGGGCCTGGGGCATCCAGCACGTCGCCTACGCGGTCGCGGCGGTGACTGACGCCGACCGCGGCTGGGGCGGACTCGGCATGGGCCTGTGCGCGAAGGCGGCGCTCGCGGGCGCGGCGTTCGGCGCGGCGAGCCTGCTCTTTTCCGAACTGACTCACGGCCTCGGCGCGGTGTTCAAGCGAATGGTGGGCTCGCCGATCCTGAGACCGGCGGTCGGCGGCGCGCTCGTGATCGGGCTGACTTTTCTCGTCGGCACGCGCGACTACCTCGGTCTCGGCGTGACGTCCCCGGACGCCGCCGCGACGACCATCGTCTCCTGCTTTCGCGCGGGAGGCGCCGGCGCGTGGGCCTGGTGGTGGAAGACGGTCTTCACCGCGGTGACGCTCGGCAGCGGCTTCAAGGGGGGAGAGGTCACGCCGCTGTTCTACATCGGCGCCGCGCTCGGCAACGTGCTCTCGCGCCTGCTCTCCGCCCCGACGGACCTGTTCGCGGCGCTGGGCTTCGCGGCTGTGTTCGCGGGCGCGGCGAACACGCCGCTCGCCTGCACGCTGATGGGAGTGGAGCTCTTCGGCGCCGGCGCGGCGCCCTACCTGGCGGTCGCGTGCTTCACCGCGTATCTCTTCAGCGGCCACTCGGGAATCTACCTCTCGCAGCGCATTTCGATTCTGAAAACCGGCGGCCCGCCCGAGCCGGGACGCGCCTCCCTGCGCCAGGCGCGCACGCCGCGCGCGCACCATGGAGGTTCCGAGGCATGAAGACGCTCCCGAACTGGCTTCTGGCCGCGTTCGCGTCCGCGTTCTTCGCGGGACTGACCGCGGTTTTGGGAAAAGCGGCCGTGGCGGAAATAGACCCCGACATGGCGACGATGCTGCGCACCGTCGTGATCCTCGTCCTCACCGCCGGAATCGTCGCCGCGCGCGGCGCTTGGACCCGGCCGACCGCGCTCTCGGGCCGCGGCGCGCTCTTCATCGTCTTGTCCGGCGTCGCGACGGGGCTGTCGTGGCTGTTCTACTACCGGGCCCTGCGCTCCGGCCCCGCGTCGCGCGTCGCGCCCATCGACAAGCTCAGCGTCGTCTTCGCGATGGTCTTGGCCGCGGTCTTCCTCGGCGAGACGATCTCCTGGCGCGCGGCCGCGGGCGGAATGCTGATCGTCGCCGGAGCGGCGCTGATCGCGGTCGGCTGAGCCTACTTCGCTTTCGACGTGACCGCGACGTGCTGCAGCCAGGAGCCGTTCGCATGGACGACGAGGTCGCCGCGTATCGCGTCGCCGGGCTTTATCGGCGCGAGGTCGGCGGCGTCCTTCACGTGAGAGGACATGGACATCGCCTCCATGTAGCCCGGGATCGCGTCCATGTTCACGACGAGGGCTTGGTCCGCCTTGTCGACCTCCACGACGGTTCCGGTCAGGACATAATGCTTGACGTCCTGGCCGGGGTCCGAGCAGCCTCCCACGTAGGCCGCCAGCGCGACCGTCGCCGCGGAGAGCAGAAACGCCTTCGTCAAAATTTCCCGAAATTCGCTCAAGCCGGTTGCTCTCAGCGTCGCCGAGAACGCGGATACCGGTTGCCGCCCCAGCTCACGCTCGGCGAGAAGCCGACGCTCGGCCAGTTCATCCGGTCGCCCCGCCAGCGGCGCAAGGCGACGTAGCCGTAAACCAGAGGAATCGCGGCCGCGTACGTGCCCAAGAGGCCGAGGAGCACATGATGAAAGACGATTCCCGCCGCAATAGACCCGACGACGCCGACGGCGTTGAGAACGGCAAATTCCTTGGTGGTGAGATCACGCGGCCCGTTCGGCGTCGGGACTGACGCTTGAGAAGCTCCGGCGTCCAGCGCGGCGGCGCTCAGCCTCGGCGCGGCGCCTCCGTCGCGGCCGATCGCGAGGGCCGGAACAGACGCCTCGCCGCGCGCGTCGCCGGTGAACATCTCGGAGGTGCGGCCGTCGCGGACGCGGGAGCCCACTTCGGCGATGAGTCCTCCTTCGGTCACGGCGGACGCCTTCGCAGCGGCGACGGACGCGGCGGGGGCGGCGGACGGCGCGCTCGGTTCGGCCGCGGGAGCGGCGACCGGGACTGGACAGACTACGGCCGTCGGCGCGGCGGCGGCCGACGGCGCCGCCGCGGCGGAGAGAGCGGGCAAGCGCAGCGCCGGCGCGGCGAGAGCCGGAGCCGAGACGAGCGCGAGGCCGGGCATCGCCGCGGACTGGATCGGAAGACCGCCGATCGCGGCGACGCCGGAAAGTCCCGGGAGGATCTCCGCGGCGGGACGGACCTCGAACTGGGCGCGGCCCAATGACGGGAGAACGGCGCAAAGCGCGAGAGCGGAGGCCGCCGGGAGCGCGAGGGGCGAGGTCTTGTTCATGCGCTCAATGTACGAAAACACGGCGCGCGCGCGGATGGGCCGACGGCCTCGGCCGCGCGCAGTCAAAGGGCCCGGTCCGGACCGGGACTTTCAGACGACGTCACCGGGCGCCGTCTCCGCCCGCTTTGCTATCATGGCGCCAAGCCGATGAGCCCCAACCGTCTCGCCGCCGAACGCAGCTCCTACCTCTTGCAGCACAAGGACAACCCCGTCGACTGGCGCCCATGGGGGGAGGAAGCGTTTCGCGCGGCGCGCGAGGGGGACAAGCCCCTGCTGCTCTCGATCGGCTACTCGACGTGCCACTGGTGCCACGTGATGGAGCGCGAGAGCTTCTCCGATCCGAAGGTCGCGGCCGTGATGAACGCCCACTTCGTCTGCGTGAAGCTCGACCGCGAGGAGCGCCCGGACGTGGACCGCGTCTACATGACCGCGGTGCAGGCGATCACGGGCCAAGGCGGCTGGCCGCTCAACGCGTTCCTGACGCCGTCCTTGAAGCCGTTCTTCGGCGGCACCTACTTCCCGCCGCAGGCGCGCTGGGGCCAGCCCGGCTGGACCCAGCTGCTCGAGCGCATCGCGGCGCTGTGGCGCGAGCGACGGGCGGACGTGGAGGGCGACGCGGAGCGCCTCTCGACCGCGGTGCGCGGCTACGTCGCGGCGGGCGAGGACGAGCGCGTGAAGCCCGCGGCGGGGATCCTGACGGCCGCCGACGCCGCGTTCGCGGGCGCGTTCGATCCCGAGCACGCGGGCTTCGGCGGCGCGCCGAAATTCCCGATGCCGAGCTATCAGCGCTACCTGCTGCGGCGCGCGGCGCGCACCGGCGCGGTCGAGCCGCGCGAGACGGCCGTCGCGACCTTGCGCGCGATGGCGCGCGGCGGGATCTTCGACCAGATCGGCGGCGGCTTCCACCGCTATTCGACGGACGGCGAGTGGCGCGTGCCGCATTTCGAGAAGATGCTCTACGACAACGCCCAGTTGCTCGAGAACCTGGCCGACGCGGTGAGCCTCACCGGCGACGAGGAGCTCCGGCGCGCGCTCACGCGCACCGCGGATTATCTGGAGCGCGACCTGCGCGGCGCGCACGGCGGCTTCTTCTCCGCGGAGGACGCCGACAGCCTGCCGCCCGAGCTCGCGGGCGAGGCCGACGACGCCTCGCACGCGGAGAAGAAGGAAGGCGCTTTCTATTTATGGTCCCAGGACGAATTGTCGGCGGCGCTGGGCTCCGCGGCGAAGCCCTTCGGCGCGCGCTACGGTTTCAGGGCCGACGGTAACGCCGACCATGACCCGCACGGAGAATTCACGGGCAAGAACATTCCGTACGACGCCGCCCCCGAGGCTTTGTCTGAAGAAGCGGCGGCGCGCGCGCGCGCGAAGCTGCTCGCGCGGCGCGCGAAGCGGCCGCGGCCGAGTCTCGACGACAAATGCCTGGCGTCTTGGAACGGCCTCGCGCTGAGCGGCCTTTCTCGCGCCTACCGCGCGACGGGCGAGAAGCGCCTCCTGGCCCTCGCCGACTCGGCGGCCGATTTTTTGGCGCGCGAGCTCGCGTCGCCGGACGGCCGAACCTTGAGCCGCAGCTGGCGCGAGGGCGCGCGCGGTCCGGTGGGTATGGCCGACGACTACGCGTGCGCGGCCGCGGGACTGCTCGATCTCTACGAGGCCGGCTTCGATCCGCGCCGGCTCGCGTGGTCTCTGGCCCTTTCTGAAGAAGCGCTGCGCCGCTTCGCGGCGCCCGGAGGCGGACTCTTCCAAACCGCCGAGGGACAGTCGCCGGAGCTGTTCGCGCGCGCGTTCGAGGACCGCGACGGCGTGGAGCCGTCCGCGAGCGCCGTGCTCGCCGACGTCGCCGTTCGCCTGCACGCCTTGACCGGGCGCGAGGACTTGCGCCGCTACGCCGACGAGACGCTCGCCCGCTTCGCCGCGCACGCGCGCGAGCGCCCGCTCGCGCACGCGTACCTGCTCTCCGCGCTCGATCGCGCGCTCGCGGCGCCGAGGACCGTGCTGATCGCGGGGCTCGATCTTCCCGGCGGCGAGGAGCTCCTCGCCGCGGCGCGCGCGGGTTTGCGCCCCGACGCGATCCTCGCGGGCTTCACGGCGGCGACGCGCGCGGCGACGCAAGCCCTGCTCCCCGTCGTCGCGGAGATCAAGCCTGCGCCGCGCGCCGCGGCCTACGTCTGCGTCGGCGGCGCGTGCGGCTTGCCGCTGTCGGACCCCGGGGCTCTCGCCCGGAGGCTCGAATCGTGAAGGCCGAGCGCACGCCGGAGGAGAAGGCCGAGATCCGCGCCATCCATTCCGGCTTTCAAGTCGCCGGCGGCGTCGGCTTCGTCGTCTGCGCGCTGGCCGCGGCGTACGTCCTGTTCGGCGGCCGCGCGGCCGCGCCCGATTGGCTGTTCGGCGGCGCGCCGGCGGCGCCGCGCGGCGGGCGGTGGTCGAATCGGACCAGCGCCGTCGACTTCGCGGAGTGGGGCGTCGAGCCCTTCGCGCGCGCGCGGCGCGAGGGCAAGCTCGTCCTGCTGTTCCTGGGACCCGAGTACTCCGCGGCGACGAAACGCGCGCAGAGCGAGATCTTCGGCGATCCCGGCGTCGCGGCGCTGACGGCCGCTCGCTTCGTGCCGGTGCGCGTCGATTCCGCGGAATATCCGGACCTGGACCGCCGCTACCGCGCGCGCGGCTGGCCGACGATCGCCCTGCTGACCTCGGACGGCGACCTCGTCGACGCGGGCTCCTCGATGGCGCCGGCGACGTTCCTGCGCTGGGCGGGGGAGATCTCGGAACGCGCGGCCCAGCCGGGGGGCCTCGCGCGGCTCGCCGAGGCCGGCGTTGCGCGCCGGCGCGCGGCCGCAGCCGATCTCGTGCGCGTCGCCGCGGTGCCGACGGCGCGCGCGGCCGAGGGCGCGGCGCAGCAGAAGCTGATGTCCGCCTGGGACGGCAAGCGCCGGACTTTCGACGCCGACGGGCCGCGCTTCCCGCGTTTCGAGCGCGTCGCCGCCCTCGCCGCGCTGAAGGCTCCGTGGGCGAACGCGCTCGCCGCGCAGGCCGCGGCCGGCGACCGGTCTTTTCTCGATGGTCGAGACGGCGGGGCGCGGCGCTCGGAAGGTCCGGACGGCGGCGTCCTCGCGCGCGAGCAGACCGCGCAGGAGCAGGCCGCGGCTCTCGACGCGTTCTGCCCGCTCGAGCCCGCCGCCGCGCGGCGCGTGCTGGATTTCGTCGCGGGGCCGTTCGCGCCGAAGGGGCGCGTCCTCGGTTGGCAGGCGGGCTACGCTCTGACGCCGAAGTTCTTCGAGGCGACGGACGGCGCGGACTTCGACGCCGTCGCGAAGGACGGCTGGCGGCCGCTCGGCGACGCGCGCCTCGCCGATGAAGCGGAGCTCGCGCGCGCCGTCCTGGACTGCGGCGTTGCGGCGCCCGCGGACCGCAAGCGCGCCGCGGCCGCCGCGCGCCGGGCGCTGAAGGACTTCGACGCGCGCGCGCGCGTGAAGGACGTCCGCCTGCTCCTCGACGACGCGCTCGCCGTGGGAGCGGCCCAGCTCTCCGTCGGCGACGCCGCGGGAGCCGCGCGCGTGCGCCGTTATATCGACGACAACTTCGCGTCGGGACCTTTCTACTTCGACCGGCGCGCGACCGGTGTCCTCCCGCCCGAGACCGACCGGATCGCGGACCCGGAGCTCAACGCGCGCTCTCTCTCCTTCCTGCTGCGCCTGCAGGCGGCCTTGCCCGCGGGCGCGGAGAAGGACGCGGTGCTCCGCCGCGCGGACGCGCTGCGGACCTGGCTGTCCGCGCGCGCGGACGCGCTGGACCCCGCGGTCTGGGCCGCGCTCGTCGCGCGGGCCCAGCACTGATGGAACCGGCTCCCGTCGACGGCGGGCGGCGCGCGGCGGCCTGGCGCACGCGGCCGTGGACCTCGGGTCTGATGGCGATCAGCATCGGGGTCTACGCGGTCATGTGCCTGTCGGGAGTCTCTCCGCTCAGTCCCACGTCGCGCCAGCTTCTCCGCTGGGGCGCCAGCTTCGGCCCGCTGACGCTGGACTTTCAACCGTGGCGCATGCTCACGTCGACCTACGTTCACGCCGGACTCCTTCATCTCGCGCTGAACATGTGGTGTCTCTGGAATCTCGGCCTGCTCGCGGAGCTGGTCTTCGATCCGCGCACGTACGTCGCCGTCTACACGGCGTGCGGCCTGGCGGGGAGCCTGGCGAGCCTGTGGGGGCATTCGTCGGTGGTGAGCATCGGCGCGTCGGGGGCGATCTTCGGCCTCGCGGGCGCGCTGATCGCGGTCTTCCGCCTCGAGCGCCGGCCCGCTCTGCAGGACGCGTTCCGGGGCACGCGCAAGAGCCTGCTCTCGTTCGCGGGCTACAACCTGCTCTTCGGCGCCTTGGTTCCCGGGATCGACAACCTCGCGCACGTCGGGGGCCTGGTCATGGGCTTCGCGCTCGGCACGGTCCTGGTGAAGGCCGTGGCGGAAGCCCCGCCGGAGCGTCGGGCGACGCGGCGGGGGCTCGTCTTCGCCGGCACGGCGCTGCTGCTGTTCGCGGGCTTCGTGCTGATTCGCCGCGCGCGCGGCTGACGCGGGCCCCTATTCCCGGTGCAGGCTGACGCTGTCGCCGTCTTCTTCTTTTAAGCCGGCAAACTCGACGGCGCAGAGCGCCGTGAGAATCCCGAGAAAGATGAAGGCCTTGTGCATGCCGCTCACGAGTTCCGGCGCGCTGGTGTGGAACCGGTCGGGAATGAAGTAAGCGGTGACGAGCGACGCGACCGCCACGCCGAAGCTGAGCGAGAGCTGCTGGACCGTGCTCACGATCGTGCTCGCCTGGCTGGTCTGCTCCGGTGTGACGTCGGCGTAGACCAGGGTGTTCATGCAGGTGTACTGGAGAGAGGAGAAAAAGCCGAGCGCGCAGGCGAGCGCCGCGATGATTCCGATCGAAGTCCCGGGCGCGATGACGGCAAAGAGGATGATGATCGCGCCGAGGAGGACGGTATTGAGAAGCAGGAGGCGGCGGTAGCCGAAGCGCTCGAGCAGGGCGGGCATGGTCATCTTGAGGCTGATCGCGGCGATGGATTGGGGCATGATCAGCAGGCCGGATTGGATCGGCGTGAAGCCGAGCCCGATCTGGTAGAGGAGCGGGAGCAGGAACGGCAGGCCGCCGACGCCGAGGCGCGAGATGAAGTTGCCGCCCGCGCCGATGCGCAGGGTCCGGATGCGCAGGAGATCGAGGCGCAGGAGGGGCGCGGCGAGGGTTTTCGCGTGCAGCCAGTAGCCGGAGAGCAGAGCGCACGAAAGCGCGAGCAGCCCCGCGATCTCGCGCCCGCTCAGGTTGTGCTCGCCGAACACCTCGAGCACGTAGGAAAAGAGCGCGATGCCGCAGCCGAACAAAATGAGTCCGACGAGGTCGAGCGGCTCGCGGACTTCGGCCCGGTAGTCGGGCAGGTGCCGGTCGACCATATAAAGTCCGAGCAGGCCGATCGGCAGGTTCACGAAGAAGATCACGCGCCAGTGGAACCAGCCGACGATGAGGCCGCCCGCGAGGGGGCCGAGCATCGGGCCGATCAAGGCGGGGATCGCGACGAAGCTCATCGCGCGCACGAGCTCGGGCTTCGGGAACGTGCGCACGAGGGTCAGCCGCCCGACGGGGACCATCATCGCCCCTCCGCAGCCCTGCAGTATGCGGCAGAGGACGAGGACGTGGATGCCGCGCGACACGCCGCACAGAAAGGAGCCGAGGGTGAACACGCCGATCGCGCCCGCGAACACGCGGCGCGTCCCGAAGCGGTCCGCCATCCAACTGCTGATCGGGATGAAGACGGCGAGGCTCAGCGTGTAGCTGCTGAGCACGGCCTTCATGCTGAGCGGTGCGACCTTCAGCGCCGACGCGATCATCGGGACCGCCGTGTTCAGGATGGTCGTGTCGAGCGACTCCATGAAGAACGCGACCGCGACCAGCCACGGGAGCAGCCGCTTGACGTGTTCCGACGTCGAATCCGTCCCGACCGGAGCCTCGTTCGTCATGCCTCGTTTGTTTGAAGACTCTTTGAGCGAGGCGGGCGCCGGGAATAGGGCCTAGAAGTCGTCTTTCGAGGCGGGGGCGCCCGCGACGGCCTTCGGCTTCAGCGAGAACAGGTACTCGACGAGCGCGTCGATCTCGTCGGGCTGGAGCTGGTCGCCCCACTTCGGCATGTAGATCAGCGCGCGGGGCTGGGACGGGTCGTTGGGCAGCGGCATCGCGCCGAGCTGGATCTTCGAGTGCAGTTCCGCCTTGCTGTAGCCGTCGGAGACGTTGGTCAGGGACGGGATGAGGCCGCCGGCGACGTTGTTGTTCGGGTAGCCGCCGCCGCCGAACTGGCCGTGACAGGCGACGCAGCCCGCCTTGTTGAAGATCAGCTTGCCGCGCTCTTGAGCGGGCAGCGCCTTCGCCTCTTCGGTTCGCCAGGGGTAGACGGACCAGGCCTGGCCCTTCTGCGCGGACAGATAGGCGACGAGGTCCGCGCGCGTCTGCTCCTTGGAGGGCGTGCCCGCGAGGTTGAAGTTCGGCATCACCGTCTTCGGGTTCCACGCGTGCGGGCTCTTGAGCCAGACGTCGAGCCACTCGGGCGTCTTGCGGAAGCCGACCAAGGTCAGGTTCGGGCCCCACTCGTTGCCGACGTCGCCGATCATGTGGCATTTCGCGCAGCCGAGACCCTGAAAGTCGCGTTGGCCGCGCGCGACGGGATCGTTCAGCGTCTCCTGGCGCGAGCAGGCGGAGAGAAGAATCGCGGCGAGGGCGGCGAGTACCAGCGTGCGGTTCATGTCAGACGCCTCCGAATAAGAGCATGCCGAAGATGAGCGGCAGATACGCCAAAGAGGCCAGGAACAGGCGCCGCGCGTCGGCGTGCGCGAGCGTCCAGCTCGTGCGCAGGCAGAGGCCGAGGAAAACGAATCCGATCACGAGCGCCGAGACCGCATAAGAGGCGCCGGCCATGCCGAGAAAGACGGGCAGCAGCGTCGCGGGCAGCAGGGTGAACGCGTTGACCGCGATCTGCATGGCCGTGGTGCCTCCGTCGGGATGCACGACCGGCAGCACGCGGAAGCCCGCGCGCGCGTAGTCCTCTCGGTAGATCCAGAACAGCGCCAGGAAGTGCGGGATCTGCCAGAAGAACTGGATGCCGAACAGCGCCCAGGCCTTCGCGGAGAGAGCGCCGGTGAACGCGGTCCAGCCGATCATCGGCGACGTCGCGCCCGCCGCGGCGCCGATCCAGGTCGCCTGCGGCGTGACTTTCTTGAGCGGCGTGTAGAAGAGCACGTAGAGCACGATGGTGGCCGCGGTCAGCGCCGCGGGCAGCCACCCGCACGCGCGCCAGACGATCGCCGGGCCGACGAAGGCGAGGACGATCCCGAACGCGAGGGCGCGCTTCGGCGCCATGGCGCGCCGCGGGAGGGGGCGCGTCTGCGTGCGCTTCATCAGCCCGTCCTCGCGGCGCTCGAGGTACTGATTGAGCGTGCCGCACGCGGCGGAGGCGACGGCCACGCCGACGAGGAGGACGAAGAACGTCGGCGTCGCGCGGCCGCCGGCGATCGCCCAGCCGAGACCCGTGGTCAGGGCCATCATCAGGGAAATGCGCGGCTTGGTCAGCGCGAGGTAGTCCTTCCAGCGGGCGCGGCCGTTCATCAGAGCTTCTTCACCGTCCAGACGAAATAAGGCGCGAGCGCGGCCATGCCCGCGACGGACGCGTACAGCGCCCACGGCGTGCGGAGCATCGCCGGATTGCGGCCCGAGGCCCAGTAGGCGACGAACGCGCAGCACGAGAAGGCCGCGACGATGAAGAAGCGATGGAAGTTCTTGAGGGACATTATTTTTTCCTGCCCTTGTGCTTCGGCGCCGGGGCGGGCGCGGGCGTCGCGGCGGGGGCCGCGGCCGGAGCGGAGAGGGGGACGAGCTCGGCCTTGGCTTCCGACGCGCCGCTTTCGTCGGGGTGCTGATCGGCGACCGCGATCGGCATCGTGGTGCGCGCGCCGACGATCATGAAATCGATCATCGGGATGATCATGATCGCGCCGCACGCGAAGGCGATATAGAGCATCTTGTGGATGAACTTGTGCTCGCCCCAGAGGTGCATGAAGATGGCCGCGACGAGGCTGGCCTTGATCGCGGCGACGAAAAGGCCGAGCGCGATCGCCTGCGGGCGCGGCAGGTGGAACTTCGAGATCACCACGGTCACGCCGGTGAAGAAAAGCAGGGCGGCGAACACGGCGACGTAGAGCTTGACGTTCGGGCGGTGCTCGTCGTGCGCGGCGTCCGTCGCGGCGGAGGTCTTGTTCTTGGCCATGATCGATCCCTAGAGCAGGTAGAGAGCCGGGAACAGGAAGATCCAGACGATGTCGACGAAGTGCCAGTAGAGGCCGGCGCCCTCGACGCGGCCGAGGAACAGGGGGTTCTCCCAGTGCTCCTTGCTGAAGCTCATGGCGAGGAGGCCGCTGTT
>Ga0209208_10000091_pt1 | contig 87920 bp, 74 predicted proteins | sample S1TSphfallax_3_FD_187694 | JGI IMG/M metagenome (GOLD analysis project Ga0209208, IMG submission 187694) | Host-associated microbial communities from peat moss isolated from Minnesota, USA - S1T2_Fd - Sphagnum fallax MG (SPAdes) (version 2) | ecosystem: Host-associated > Plants > Peat moss >... | reverse complement strand
GCAGCGAGGTGATCGTGAGGAGAACAGTTACCTCGAACTCGGCGTGTGGTGGGTCACGTTCAAGGATGTCCTCGTGCATGTCAAGGATCAGGGGACCTGGGTCAAGGACCTATTCCTGTCACTAACTGATGAAGACCAGATCGGCGTGTTACGCGAGATCACCGGGTACACGTTGCGCCTTGTCAAGGGCCTGTCACTCGTGCAGGGAGAGTGCGACTGCCGCAACAACGCGGCAGCATAACTCGCGCCGCCTGTCTTCCCTCAACATCTCTACAAGATGCGGATGAATTATTTCATTGAACACGTCCTAGGTCCCTACCGCGAGATGATGATCAAGGCTTGGGGCAAGGAGCTGGTCGATCTTATTGAGCAGGAGCATCGTGCGCTCGTCGAGGTGGTTCGTGGCTCTGCTCCTCTAAAGCATATTGTTGACAGTCATAGCTTCCAAACAATGTTCAACGACGCCTGGGACGCCCTGCCGGCCCAACCCGCCTTGAACCATCTCCGATTGTTCTGCGGTGGCCTGGCGAGCGCCTTTGCCAACACGACGTGCATGGAGAGCGACTTCTCAATCTTAAAGTGCGAGAAGGACGCCTACCGTACGTGCATGATGGCACTGTCACTGGAGGGCGTGTTCGAGACGAAACAGATGGGCACCATTGGCGAAATGCTTGGCTTACTCAATCCGGTCGAGTAATTCGACAAAATGACCACAAAAGGGCCTTTTTTAGTAAACGCCTAATTTGCCGGCACAGGAAACGCCTAATTTAGCTTATTTTGTTTAAATTAGGCGTTCGCCTAATTTTATGAGGCCTGGACTATGGTAAAAACTAAGAACCCCAAAATTCTTTTGAAATTTGCTTCCAAAAGTTAAAAATACCCATGCTTAGACTGTGTCATACTCTCTGAGACAAGCAGTTTTTCAAATGTATTTGAAAGCACCTCTATGTATTGGAAGTATGGAAGATTTGTTTATGAGGTGAAGGACCCAGTTGCTCATGGCATGCAGACCTTCTGCTCCCGACACTAACCATTTGTTTGGCATCATCGTCATTTGATTGTCAGTTGAAGAAACTTTCCCTGATAACACGCAGATATTTTCGCCAGTTGAGTACGCCTTTCCTGCTTTGAGCTAGGACAGGCCCACTTGGACTGGCCTTCCCTATTTTCAAGTCTATACCCTCAGGTTATCGGCCTTGAGGCTAGGACCCTCAAATTAGGGGAGGCCCTGGGGAGGAAGCCTTTTGCTACACTCAAAGCACTGATGGATATTTCTTAGTATATTTGCAGAGCGCCTCCCTATACAGAATTTTCCCTCTGCTGAAAGGCAGGGCGTTTCAGAAAACAAAATGCTCACCCTTTGGAAAATGAATCGCTCACTTCTCTTATAGGTTAGCATTTCATTTTGCAAAATGCCTTGCCTCTATTTTTTCATTTTTGTTGGGTTTCATTGGAATTTTTTTTTAAAAAAAAAAATCTGCCAATGCTTTACCTGGGGTAACGCCCTCAGAAGTGCCTGCACTAGGGGAACACCTCACTATGAGGGCGTTACCCTACACCAAACCTAATCTAGCATTTTCTGGGTTAGATATGGCCACTAAGAGGGCCCACTCAAGAAGGTGAAGCTGTGTAGGTACTGGTTCACTCTGGCTGCCTAGTTGTCTCTGCTCCAGAGTCAGGCTTACCTACTCATAACCTACAATGTAAAGGTTCTCAAGCTTTGGGTTCATCTTCGAGTCGGCATTCACCAAGCATAACCTCTCATCCTTCCTTTCCCATGGATGCATCATCAGACAGGATGTCATATATGAGCTTCCTCCATTGAGAAGAGGGTTGGATAACTTTTCATCCATCAACAAGAGAGTTACATGACTTTTCATCCATCAATGGGCAGGTTGTGCTGTTGCTCTCAAAACTCTGATGGGTAGGTTATCTCTGGTAAGCTGTAGCTCTCGAACCTCTGAACAGTAGGTTATGTCGGGTAATTTAGCTCGATGCCATAGGTTACTGGAAACACCATGTTTTCTTCCCCTTATATAATTCCTCACTCCAGAACCTCATCTCAGACTCAAATCCAAACAAATCTTGAAATCTTCAGTTCCTTGGAGGTACGTATGCTTAGTAGTCTGCAGCAGAAGTTGGTCCAGTTGCTATGGGGGAAGAGATTGTGCTATTGAGTAATATGGTTTTTTGGGTTCGTTTTGGTTTTGTATGTTGTTGAGCTGGAGTGCGTTTCGAGGTAACACATAATCGTGAAGCTAGTCGGTCCCTTTTTTATGTTTGGAGTTGTTGTTGATTGTCTTCTTGTTGCTCGGACATGGTGCGTAGAACTTCTTAAACAATGATCAGCTATCTTTTCCATTCAATGTGTACCGGAGCCTTCCTCGTATAAACCACGAAAAAAGCTTGAGCAAAACTTTTGATTCGTCAGATCCTTAGTCTGCTTACTGATGTTCAGTGTACAACTTTCTCTTATGAAAGTCCTACTCTGGTCGAGTCTTGATGCACACACTTGAATGAATCGCACTGCACATATATAGCAAACCTCAAAATATGAGCAAAAGCCTCGACAGAAACTTCACTTCAGGACTCGATTTCAATCTGAGCCAACAGCAGGTCTCACATTCTGGAATTTCTCATATTGATATTGTGATGCGCAGAGTGTTATTGTATGCTGCTGGATTCCTTCATCTCCTTGTTGTGGAAACTTTATGCACTGACAAGCTCACGACTGTTCTCTTTCTTCAGAAAAATCTAATCTTTTCTCGCTTGCTTCGAACTCGCCGAAGTACCGAACTTCCCGAGACGACGACGGCTGGAATAATTCTAACTAACTCGTTTTGGTTTTCGATCAGGTCGTCTACAGAATTGGATACTGTTTTGTAGGAGTTGCTTCTGTCGGTAGGATATCAAAAATGGCTTCTGTCAGGCAAAGGACTAACCGCGACCTCGGGGGAGAGAATGGACAAGGCAAGGTGGTGTACTATGTGGCGTCACATCCGTGGAAGAGAAAACGAACTTCGACACCAACCGTGACGCGTGAGGGGCAAACCCCTGAAAGAGACGATAAGAAGACCATGAACTGGCAGCAGAGATTGTCTCTGTTGTTAATAAATCTGCTGTGGGATATTCATGATGTCTTGGCCTTCGTGGGCTTTGTGGTGGAGTGGACCCTCAACTTCTTAGCACTAAATGGAAGTTTCTGGACTCTTCCTTTTCGATGCATCTTCCATTTCAGTAAGCAGCTGATTGTGCCTTTTACTCCTTCCAAGGATTTTCATTCCATTCCTTCCAAGTGTTTTCTTTCCACTTCCTGTCAGCTGCATCTTCCATTGGAGTGAGCACCTGATTGTTCCTTGCTCCCCTTCCATCGCTTCCAAGAGTTTTCTTCCCTCTTCCTTTTGACTGCATCTTCCGTTGGAGTAAGCACCCGATTGTTCCTTTCCCTCAGTCCATTGCTTCCAATAGTTTTCTTCGCTCTTCCTTTTTCACTGCATCTTCCACTGGAGCAATCACCTCAATGTTCCTTTCCCTCAAACCATTCCTTCCAAGAGTTTTATTTCCCGTTTCCTTTTTGACTGCATTTTCCACTGGAGTAAGCACGTGATGTTTCCTTTCCCCCCTTCCATTCCTTCCAAGAGTTTTCCTTCCTCTTCCTTTTGGTTCCGTCTGCCTTTGGAGTAAGCACCTGATTTTTCCTTTGCCTCATTCCATTTCTTCCAAGTGTTTTCTTTTCCTCTTACTTTTACTGCCTCTTCCATTGGAGTGAGCAGCTGATAGTTGCTTTCCCTGAACCCATTCTTTCCAAGTGCTTTTCTTTCAGTATGCTTTGTTGTTTCTCAAAAACTTTTCTACACATTTTAGAGTGTTCCCCCAGAGACAGAAAACTAGATATTATCATTCCCAACTGATCAGCTTCATTTAAGATCGTATATGTACTTAGGGGAGATTTTCTTACTAATTTGTAACAGAATTCTGAATGGAGTGTAATGGTTATTGATCTGTGTTGAGCAGATGAACTTGTCTTTCCAAAAGAAGGTGAAAGCAACTACTACACTCTAATTTGGCAACTGGACCCGAGAACAAAGTTGTATACAGACACATCTGCATCTGCAAAAGCACATAGCACTAAGACAGACACAGATTGCTTTCCAGTTGAAGGGACTGGATCAAGAGCAACCTTGGATGTTACCATTATGGCTTCCAAGCTGGTTTATGAGAATCCAGAGGTGGTCAAAAAAGTTGTGGAACAAGACTGGAATGTAAGACCCTTAACATTGCAACCTTCTACAGCCAATCTTAGGTTTAGTGTAGGGTAAAGCACCCTAGTGAGATGCATTAAGTGACATCCCTTTCCATGTGATCCAACAGGCTGTTTGTTGTGTATGTGGAATTGTGAGGATATTTCACTTACAGGACTTTGGGGTCACTTTGTTTTGCAGATGCATTTTGTGGGCTTCTACACTTGTTGGAATGGTGAGAAATATTATCAAAAGAATGTCTTTGGTTCTATAATCTTTGCAGTGGTATTTCTGCCTTGGAAAATGCTTCATCATCAATGATGGATTTATAGAATCCTCCATTCATAGGACCTGCTATTTTTCAGCTGATCTGTTCCACTGGATGTTCCAAGCAGTGTCCTAGTTTGTTGCTTCAACTGATGGATTCCTGTAAATCCACCAAGTTATTAGAGTTCAGTCATGCCTGACTAAGTGGTTGTCTGAGTGTAGAATGCCATAAGAAGCGCAGCACGGAGGCATTTATATTTGCAGACAAGCCACAAAATATGAATGCAATTGTGATTGCCTGGAGAGGCACAGAACCTTTCAATACTTGGGATTGGAGCACAGACATTGATTTCTCATGGGCACGGTTCCAAAATGGAATGGCTGTGCACCTTGGGTTTCTAGAGGCCTTAGGTCTGTGTCATCGTGACGATGTTGATTCTTTTATCAAAATGGACAACAACGCTCAAAAAAAACGCAACAAACACACGGTGCACAAAGGCCTCCTCTTTGTTCTCTGCCCCCCACCCCAGAAAAAAAAACCCCTCACAAATATTTGTGTCATGAGCTTTGTGCATGTTTTGTATTGTGGCCAGCATCATGACTAGATGTTTCAATTGCTTCTGAAAGATGTGAGGATCTCAGGATGCAGGTTTTTGTATTATTTTTTACATGAAATCTTGAACAGATCAATACAGACTCATCTACACAGCTGTCAGGCACTGAAGTCATTAGGTAGTAAGGGCAGCTAGTCACTGTCCTTCATGACATAGGTGATTATTTGATGCCTTGTGAGACACACTCACATGGTTATGATCACACTTGTTCATGTCATTTTTTTGTTTGGTTTCACCAGAACCAAAATAATGTTATCTTCAAAGTGCTATTGTGGAGCTTTCTCTGCAATCTCATGGATAAGTAATTTTTGTTGCAGGCTGACCATCCAAAACGAACCAAAGAGGAGATCAACAACGCTCCAGCAACCTCTGGCCTATCAGACGACATTATTGCAAATGATTCCCAAATTCTTGCATATGATGACATCACAAAGATAGTTGCCAAACTCCTTTATGATAACCCACATGCTCAACTGTTTGTTACGGGGCACAGTCTGGGTGGTGCACTTGCAGCTGTATATGGGGCCATGCTGCACTACAATGCAGAGACTGAAATCACAGACAGGTTGGCTGCAATTTATACATTTGGGCAGCCAAGAGTTGGAGACCAAAACTTTGCAAACTATGCCAATCAGAAACTCAAAGGTCACTACACTCGAGTTGTCTACTGCAATGATATTGTCCCACGGGTACCATTTGATAACAAGTTATTTCAGTTCAAGCACTTTGGAGGATGCCATTATTATGATAACTGGTATAATGGAATGGTATGCACTCAGTATTCCTCTCTTGCACATTTCCTAGGAATCTTGAGCTCCAGAAAGAGGTGTAAAAGCCTTGTACTTGCCTTCAAATTGTTGTTGTACAGAAAAAGGGAAATTGAGAGAAATGTTGCTGTGGAAAAAGAAATCTAGTTTGCATCTTCCACCCTTAATGAACAGATCCACAAATTGGGTTGTCAATCTGGCTACCAAAATGCTCCTAACCTGAAATCCATCTGTTGGGTGGTTTAGGAGCATTGAAGAAGCCTTGCAGCCAGCCAGATAAGTGCCTGATATGAAATTGGACAACTTATGCACTGTCTGGGCTTGAATTTGTGAGAAGAGAGAGGTCACAGGTGTGATTTTGTGTCACCCCTGTTTCAGGGGTTGAATCTTCAGGATATGTACTCTGATGGTTGGTGGCTCAATGATGCAGCAGATCTGACCACTATTGAGGACTTTTACTATTCTGTATGGACTTTATGAGATCAATGGTTTGGTTCAAAATCTTTAATCAGCCACAAAAAAGGTTTAGTCCACTAATCTTGTTCATCTCTTGGATCAGGCTTTTCCTCACTGTTGCATATTTTGTGGGCTTTTATGTGTGACAGATACTGCCTGAAGAACCTGCAAGAAATTTCTTTGCCTTCAATTTCATCAGATTACGCATAACTGCATTCTGGGAACTCATTCAGTGTGCCTTCATCTTGACCATCAGACATGGCCCTCAGTACCAAGAATCTGCAGTCTCGCTTCTGGCTCGTGTGGTAGGCTTAACCGTACCAGGAGTGATTGCACACAACCCCACAAATTATGTGAATGCAGTGCGGTTGGGCCCCTGTCCTCTTGCTGAAAGGATTGAAAAAGACATTTTCCAAACTCTGAGAAGTGTCTTCTTTGCTTTACCTGCTCTTCCAGGCAATGCTCTTTGGGACTACTTATATGATAAACTTTCAACAGGTGCTCAAAGCCCAAGACAATGAACCTGAAACAAGTCCCTGAAAACACAAATATAAGCAAAAGGAAACCCACATGTGATTCAGCATCCCCTATGTGCTAGAGGTTCAACAAACTCAAGACTGCTAGGTGATGAACTTACGTGCATATGTATGTGGGTTTTTGGATTTCATTTGAGGCTGAATCACATGGTAGATATGGAGTGCGAAAATTAGTGTAAAGCTGAAGGCTTAATTGCTGAAACCTATCTCAAATTAGCTATTTACCATATTGTCTCTGCTCAGAACATCTGTGGGACATGACAAATGTGCACATAAATGATCTATTAGAGTCTATTAGCTCATAATCTAACTTATATTTGCACCTAGTTTGGTTGCAGATCATACTCTCATATTTGGGCATCCTGATTACTTCTAAAATGTTTGCATTGTCAATTATCTGGATAGTGCTTCTGCAGTTAGAAAGGATGAAAACTTTCCAAGTATTTTGGTGTGGAGAGGCAATAGATTTCTGCTCTGTTTTTTTGGTTGCAACAGAGAGTGAGTGCCTTTTTCACTGCTAGTCTGTGCATCATATGCCATATCTAAACTTTATAATGTTCAGAAGGCCATCTCAAAGTGGAGAAAAGGAAAATCATTCTTAAATTCACAAAGGACATCCATCTACTCACCCACATTGTTAGAAATTGACAACACCACAAGCTTCCACCCATCTTACTGTGATGGGTTGGAAACTTGCTACATTCTAGACTTGCACATGACTCATGCTTAAGATCTGTCCCATCCTTTTTCTTTTGCAAATTCTAGCATCTATGCCACCTTAAAGGAAATCCCCATTTAGATTGTACTTTGCATCAATCCATCTTGAACTACCTCCACTAACAAAATTCTTGTACAAGAGTTTATAGCTCATGTGATATCTATGACACAATAGAAGGCAAGCCTGGAATTAGTTCCACAAACATGCAAGATAGAGAAAGAAGAGTTAAACTACCCGACAACAAGGTCACTAATTGTTTATACTCTGTTTGATTTGGTGTTTTTCAGAAAGTAAAAAATGATGCCGCGTGGCGGTCTGAAAATTTAGATATGCATTTTGAGCCCTTAGGCCTACCTCCACTAACTAAATGAGTTTATTGGAGATGTGCTCAGAAATTCAACCTTGATGTCCTTCACATGTTCAGCTTAGTTTCATTTGGAGGTCCATAATGTGTTTCACTTCTCCTTGTCTTTTTGACTAAGGATTCCTTCCATCTTGGTCAAATTCATTTTATCCTTTCTCACCATAAGTTGGACATCAATTTAAAATAACACTATCAAAGCTCTTCCCTGAAGCACAAATTTGCGTTCTATCTCGTATTCTTGAATCAATCAATAAAAATAGGTATCTTGACGTTTGCATCAATCTTACAACTAATTGACCAAGTCTAATTTCATATCTAACAAGGTGTCACCACGATCATATGTATTGGTTATAATATTGAAGAGTTTTGTGGAAATGTGTCCTCAATTAAGTTGAAATATGTTTGGGACGTTCCCCACTCTAGTTAGATTATTTTGAAATTTCAAATTGCCCTTGAAAATCAACCTTTGTAAACCATTTTTGACACCTTGTTTTATGCCCTAGAAACTATACTTTGCATGATATTTTTGGGACTTCATTCTTCCTTTTCAAATGATTCATGAATCACAAACCACCAAAATGCCCTAACAAGATGATCTTTTTTGAAATTTTTAATTTGATTTTGGAATTTCAAATAATGTTATTTATGAAAAGAAATTCCTTAAAACTAAACATGGCTTTACTTTCTTGGGATGTCATTTTCCCCAATTTACAAGCCACCAAATGCTCTAATGAACTCATTTTTCTTAAGACTTCAAAATTGTCTTTGAAAATTGAACCTTGTAATACTTTTCCGGTACCTCATCTTTTGTTGTATGAATTAAATCTTGCATGGGTTTCTTGGAACCTCATTCTTACTTTCAAAATGCTTGGCAAGCCACCAAATACTTTAATGAACTTGTCCTTTTTTTAAATCACAAATTTATTAATTGAACTTTTGCAGTCCTTTATGGGATTTCATTCTTGCTTTTGAATTGTTTGGTAAACCATTAAATATCTCATGAACTTTTCTTTCTTGAGACATCAAATTTTCCAATTGAACCTTGGTAATGTTATATTGGGAATTCATCAACCCTAAAGAACTCATTTTTATTGACACCTCAATTTTTTGCCAATTGAACGTTGAAATACATTCTTGGGATTTCTTCTTTTGCCTTGGAATATAAACCTTACGTGATTTTCTTCGAACTTCATTCTTGTTTTTGAAGATACTTGGCAAGCCACCAAATAGGTGCCCTAATGAACTCATTATTCTTGAGACTTCAAATTTTCCAATTGAACCTTGGAATATATTCTTGGGGCTTCATCTTTTGCTTTGAAGGTTAAAACTTATACAATGTTCTTTGAACCTCATTCTTGCCTTGGAAATGTTTAACAAGCCATCAAATAAATAACCTAACAAGCTTGTCAGTCTTGAGACCTCAAATCCTCTGATTCAACCTTGCAACACATGCTTGGGACTTCATCTTTTGCCTTAAAAACTAAAGCTAGCAAAACATTTTTAGAATTTTATTCTTGTTATGTAAGTGACAAGCCTTTATGTAAGTACTTTAAAAAGCTTGTCATCTTTGAAACCTCAAATCACGAATTGAACCTTGGAATATATTGTTGGGAAGTCATCTTTTTCTTTGGAACTTAAATTTTGCACAACGTTTTTGAAAGTTCATTTTTGCTTGGAAATGTTTGGAAAGTCACCAAGTAGGTCTTCCGAGTCTATTGAGCTCGCTGTTTTTGAAACTTCAAATTCATAAATTGATTCTTGTAATACATTCTTAAGATCTCATCTTTTGCTTTAGAAACTAAAAACCTTGCATAACTTCTTTGAAACAACATACAGTTGGCAAACTACTAAATAGGTACCTTAATGAACTTATTGTTTTTGAAACCTCAAAAAATTTATTTGAACTTTACAACACATTCTCGATACTTCATCTTTTGTTTTAGAAACTAAAACTTGCACAATGTTCTTTGGACCTCATTCTTGTTATGGAAGTGTTTCTTTGCAAGCCACTAAAATGGTATTGTAAAAAAGAAGTTGTTCTTGAGATCTCAAATTCACCAATTGAACTTGCACTACATTTTTGAGATTTCAAGTTTGTTAATTGAACCTTTGCAATACATTGTTTTAATTTAGAAACTAAAGCTTGCACAACATTCTTAAAACTTCATTCTTGTAATGGAAATGTCTCTTTGCAAACCACAAAATGATCATTCTTAAAACCTAAAATCTTTCAATGGAATCTTTCAATACATTCTTGAAACTTCATTTTTTGCCTTTGAAACTAAGAACATGCATAAATAGCCCAAAAACTTGAAGCACCAACTTTAAATTGGGGTGGTCCAAAATCTCATTGTTGAAGAGGAGTCCAACAATCCTTGGCATTTTAATTTCCTAGACCTGGTCAAAACTTTCTTCGTTATTTGGTCAATGAAGTTTCTCACACACCATCAAATTTTTTCCTATCCCAAGAGTCTCCTTGTTATGAATTTTTTGTTTATGTAGCATATTTGTAATTTGAAAATCTATTTGGTTCATGGTGGTCAAATGCAACATTATGATAATGACTAAAAGGGTAAGTCAAAAAAGATGTCAACATAGTAGGATGAATGGTTTATGCTATGTGAAACTTATATGTTGCTAAAACATTTTGGGGCAAGTTGTGTGAGAAACAAAATAAAATTACAACTTGTGAATAATTAAAAGATTTCACAAACAAACAAGGAATTTGTTAATAAATATGAACTAAACAACTTTATTGTTTGATTAAAGCATAATGTAAGGAAAATATGAAATGAATTTTTTTTAAATTTAAATAATTATTATAAAATCTTTTAAAATATCATCAATTTTTTGAAAAGTTTAACCAACTAAACTTTTTATAAATTTAGGAAAATTTTAAATTCACACCTTTTTTGGTTAAATTCACACCCTTTCTTCGCGTGTCCAATTATATGCAGATTAAATTTGAGTGTGTCTGGCCCACCCCCATAAAATTATGATATATTTGGTGTGAATTTAACCAAAAAAGGTGTGAATTTAAAATTTTCCTAAATTTATACTAAATCACCTTTTAAAAAATTTGCCCCAATCACATCTTCTAAAAGCTTCTATTGACCATGATTTCTACAAGTTTTTGGTGACCCTTCTTTTTTAAAAAGTTTCATTAAAAAAAAATTATCAATTATTTTTCTACAACCTTTTGCTAGTTCTACATCTTTTAAAAACTTTTAAACATTTTTTCATGAATATGTTTTTGAACTTTTGTGAACTTTCAAACATATTTTTTCATAGATCTTCCTTTTTTTAATTATTTAAAAAATCTACAGATATATTTCCTGAATGTTTTAGAAACTTCAATATATATATATATTCATGGATTAATTTAAAAACTTCAACAAAGCTTCTAAAATTTATTTTCTTCAAAGATATTGTTGAAAAAAAAACTTTAAAATTTTTTAAAGCATGTTCTCATGAATCTTTCTGAAAATCCAAAAAAAAAATCAAACATATTTTTTCAAGGACCTTTTTTAAAAGAATTTTTTTTTTCGAAGCATAATTTTTTAAGGATATTTCAAAATAAAGATAAAATGTAAAACATAATTTTTCATAAATTTTTTTTTTGAAATTTTTTTTAAAATTTTTTTAAATAATAATTTGTTGTCCACAACAAATTGCTTGTTGTTGTCATGAGTGCATTATTAAAACAGGGTCACATCATGAGTTTGGTGAGATATTATGAGGCATGTTTTAAAATTTGCATAACAATTTCGAAATTTCATTTTTTGAAACCTCATTCTTGTTATGGAAGTGCCTTTTTGCAAGCCACCAAATATCATAATACCTTTGTTGGTTTAAGATCGTGTTTAATAATTATTTATTTTGACAATTATGTTTGGCAATAATAATTTACAATTCAACATTATCCTAAATAATGAAACTATTATGCTTGAAAGATTCATGCACATTTTCAGCATGGCAAGTACACATTTTTCAAAAAAATTGGCAAATTCAGAAATTAATTAATTAGTGCCTAGCTTTTAGGTACTATTAAAATAGGTACTGGGTACTCTACTGAGGAAGTTATTCTTGAGACCTCAAAATTCGCCAATTGCTCTTGCAAACATTCTTGAAACCTTATCATTGGCTTGGGAAACCACAATTGATCTTGCAGTACATTCTTGTAACCTCATTTTTGGCCATGCAAACCACAATTGATCTTGCAATACATTCTTGCAACCTCATCTTTGGCCGTGGAAACCACAATTGATCTTGCAGTACATTCTTGTAACCTCATCTTTGGCTATGGAAACCACAATTGACTTGTAGTACATTCTTGTAACCTCATCTTTGGCCGTGGAAACCACAATTGACCTTGCAGTACATTCTTGAAACCTCATCTTTGGCCGTGGAAACCACAATTGACATTGCAGTACATTCTTGAAACCTCATCTTTGGCCGTGGAAACCACAATTGACATTGCAGTACATTCTTGAAACCTCATCTTTGGATTGACCTTGCAGTACATTATCGTAGCCTCAGCAGGACGTTCTTGGGACCTCATTCTCGCCGTGGAAGTAGAGGACTGATTAGCAAGCCACCAAATGCCCTAACGAGCGCGCCCGTCTTCTTCCCCAGAAAGCTTCCTTGGTGCTTGCAGCTGTTCCTCCGTCTTCTTCGACGCGAAAGCTTCTTTGGTTCTTGTAGCTGCTAGCGTGGAGTAGCGAAGTGCACGTGAGGAGGAGTGATAGTCTTGTTCAACAATCCTTGATTTGGTTGACAGCAGTTATGGCGCCTTCTGCATCCGGTAGGAGAGAAAGCGGAAGGGAGAGAGAAAGAGAGCGGGATCGGTCTCCAGCAGCTTCAGAGCATCATCACCGAGATCACGGAAGATCTTCATCGCATAAAGCTTCCGAGCGCAGTCGGTCGCCAAGTCGTAGCAGCATGGAGCGTAGTAGCGAACGTCAGTATCGCAGGAGTTCAAGTCGTGATAGGCGGTCGGAGAGAAGATTATCAGAAAGAAGTAGGTCTCCAGTTATCCGGGACCGCAAAGAGATGCACAGAAGCAGAAGCCCTAGAAGTCCTCGTTCTGACCGTCGGAGTCCTAGAAGAAGCCCCAGACGAAGCGCAAGTTATGAGGGGCGCAGGGATTCTTATAGAAGCCGGAGCAGGAGTCGCAGCCGGGAGCGCAGAGATTATAGTAAGCGCAAGGAAGTGGATGACGACAAGGAGCGCATGCGAAAAGGAGATGGAAGAAAGGAGAGGGAAGAGAGTCACGGGAGGGGGGAGAGAAAGGACAGTGACAGGGAGAGAGATAGAGATAAGGAAGTTGAGAATATTAGTGCTGGCTTCATTGAGAAACCTGCGGACGGGTACATGGAAGAAGATGGGGAAATTCGCGAGTTCCAAACGGAAGACGAGGTGCAAATCAAAGCAAACAGTGATGCTCTTGGCACTGGCCTGTTAGATGCAAAGAAATCTGAGGTCTGTCACCCTTTCTACTTCTTCTCCGTTTTTGGAAAGGAAAATATGCCTGATTTCGTTCGGTAGCTGCTGTAGGGAGTGCAGACATACACACTTACTCAACCGTGGCTCTGCCCATTTCTGTATGCAGCCTTTGTCTTTGGAGGAGATTCTGAAGAAGCGCAAGGAGGATGCCCTCCAGCAAGCAAAGGTATATGCTCCTCTGATATCTTCCTCTGTCTGTGACCCTTCAATTGTTTTTTGTTAGAGCACAGTTGCTGAGTCCAGGTTGCCTTTGTTGGGCTCAGGATGTTCAGGGTATTTCCAACTGTCGTTTGATCATTTTAAGTTGGAAAGGAAACTGTAAAGTGTCTTTCAAGTATCTCATTGTCAGGCATGGGAAAAATACATTCCCAAAAGGCAAGGGTTACAGAATGATGGTATGCCAGAAATTGGTTCAATATGTAGATGTTGGAAGTCTGGAGCTGAAATTTCAGACTCAATGGACTTGTATGAATAGCTGAGGCAGACTCTTCCCCCAGGTCTTTACGGAGAGAAACAAGGCACTCTACTATAGTCTTTCTTCTCCCAAGCTTTGTGGTGTAGCTGCAAGTTTTCTTCAGTTTTTACCATGCCAAAGCGCTGGAACTCTCCACTGATACATTGGTTACAGTTCAGTGGCTCCTTCATGACCAGATGTCTGCACAAGGAGTTGCAGATGCAGTCATAAGTTTGAGGTCTACATGCCCAAATAGGTTATGCTTTTTTCAAGTCTTGAAAGGACACTGCCTGTTGATTTGCTATAAGTTTTTGGTTGAGTACCTAGTGGTTTATCTGCTCGGAATAGATGGCATTGCTACTGCAAGGTTTTACATTCAACCATGCCTGTAATTTATCAGTCCATATTTGGCATCTGGATTGATTGCTTCCAGCAGTTGAACTGAACATTTATAGTTTCCAAACTGAGTACTGAAATTGGTCTATGTTAGGCTAAATGTCTGTCTTCCTTCTTAAGATTGCTGTCTGCAAACATGGACATTTTGAAATTGTCAAAAATTGAGTGCTTGTGCAATTATCCTGATGGGTTAAGGTATGACATTCTTTCCAGCATTGTCAAGGGTGCTTGTGTCCTATCACATGTTAAGCAACCTGGCATTAGAATGCTGGCACTTCATGCTTGAGCAAGTACTGTTAGAAGAGTTGGGAGTAAGAAGTATGCAGGCATGACAAGAAAGCGGAATTGGTCGGCTTCTTACCTACAGGTCTATGCAAAGTGCTGGGAGCCGAATGCTCGATTGGTTGAGTTCTGCAGGTGTGTTTGGATGTGAAATTCATTTATTGCTGTCCGGGTATGAGAGATATGTTCGTGTTTAAGGTGGGGACCTCTCTGTACTCAGTAGATTCCTTGGAAGGAAAACAAGAGTGGAACACTCTCATATTAAGTATTTACTTCTGATTACAGTGGGGTCTAATTTGTGATCACTGGTGACCCCTTTTGCATGTGTACAGCCAGTCTTTTTGACAAAGGCTCAACGGCAGGAGCTTGCTTTGAAGCGGAGGCTGGAAGAATCTGTCGAGCAGTTGAAAAGGTATGTTTGAGGCAAGGTTGAGGATTCTGAACCCAAAGCAAGTTGTCAAATACTTGGCATGTTTAGATGCTGTGACGAAGTTGGGCTTCACCACAAAGTGGGTCTCTTTGGTATTTGTAGGCTACTTCACCTGAGTAGTTGCCAGTGGTGTGCTTACAGGATGTGTTGGGGGCGCAGGACCCATCTAACTACCCTCTATGTTGGCCTCTCTATGCCAAACCTGAAATATCTATAACCTAACTCTTGCATCATGTCTCCATTCTTTTCAGATTAACTTCAATTGTAAGTATGGAGAACTTCTCAGTACTTATGAAATACATTTGTGGGTTAAGCCATATGCTGTCCTTTTTATGATTGATACCTTTTGCCCTAAGCATTGTAAGTAATTCTTTGTGGCAGAAATGAGGAGCAACGAAAGCTGCTAATGGGCACCGAGAGTAAAGGAAGGGAGCCAGAAGGTTATTATCCTATCTTCTGCTTTTGCCTTGGTTTTGTTGATGACACCATGTTGAAGATGTTATACACATGTGGCGTTAGCTGTTGTGGATAAGAAAGAGCAGTTTTGCCTTGTGGATGTGCATGTTGCTGGCTTTTCTGGATGTTCCAGCTTCAATGTTTAGAATCATAGCAACTTTTCTTTGAATGCAGACAAGGATCGGCAGCGTGAAAAGGAAAGGGATAGAGACCGTGATTATGAACGTGAGGCCCGTGAGGCTCGTGAGAGGGAGCGAGATCGTGAGCGCAGAGAACGAGATCGAGAGCGTGAGGAGGAGGCAAAGAATCGTGAAAGGGAACGGCTTGAGAAGCAGATGATGCGTGAACATGAGAAGGAATTGGAAGCCATCAAGGAGCAAGTATGTAGACATTTTGTTATCAACCTGAAATTTCTGTTGTCTGTACTTGTCTCTAAGCAGGAATCCTCTGGAGCAAGGTCTGTAAAGCTATACTTGAGTGAGTCGTACTGCTAAACTTGTTCGTTCCAGTGTTCTCTAGACTGGTTTTGGCTGCCATCTGGTGCCCCACAATAGGAGTCCTATGAAAGTAGGGTTGACTGTAACATTGTTGATGCCTCTGGCAATGCAGGATGCTCAGAGATTTTGTGAGACAGATGCTCTTTGATATTCATGGTAACTGGTCTCCCCATGGTATTGACTTGAATTCTGGTTGTTTGCAGTATTTAGGTGCTAAAAAGTTGAAAAAGCGGGTGGTAAAGCCCAGTGAGAAGTTTCGGTTTTCATTCGACTGGGAGAATACTGAAGACACGTCTCGGGACATGAATCCCATGTAAAGAGCCTTTCTCTTGTCTTCTCTCTGCCTTATCACATTCATGGAATCTGACAAGTGAAGCTTCGTGCAAATTAAAACCTGGTTCGAGTATCTGAATATTTGTGCAATTGACTGGAATTTGAAGCCATGTTGTTATGCTGCATCTATGCTAACAGCTTATTGATTGTGTGATTATTCTATGCAGTTCCTATCTTGGGGTCCCAAGCAATGGTCAACAATTCACAGTTTTCTGCAGTTGTGTAGTATTTGTCTTTTTCTCTGTGTGAATGTTGTGGTATGACTCAAAATTCCATGTAAATGATGGTGTCTGGTTTTACTTCCCACAGCTATCAGAATCCTCATGAAGCACAGCTGCTGTTTGGGAGAGGTTTCCGTGCAGGCATGGATAGGCGGGAACAGAAAAAGGTGCATGAGCCCTAAATACTTGTATCTCATGTTTTCTGCTTTTTTATGTGGAGCAAATATATTTTCAGGGTTGGTCAAAATCAATTGTTTTTCTAAGACATTTTCTTAACTATGTCTGACTATATTTCCTCTGTTGCCAGTGCTTTCGCAGAGGGCAAGCATGATTTTGTGGACCAGCTAGTGACATATCCACACAACTGACCTGACGCTTTGTTTTCTGCAGCTTGCAGCGAAGAATGAAAATGACTTACGGGCTCAGATACGGGTGAGATTGGGTCTGAACCAGATCCTGTTATCAAATATGAGTATTTGTATGACAAATGGTCCTCTTCTTATGTCTTGCTAGTTGCCTGATTGTGCAATTTAATGCAACAGCTTAAGGATGGGGTGGAGGAAGGACCAGAGGAGGCTGCAGCACAGAAGCAGAAGGAAGAAGCAGCCAACAACTATGATACATTTGATATGCGTGTAGACCGCCATTGGTCAGAAAAGAAGGTTTATCTCCTATCAGTGGACAATCTAACAATTTTATTCTCAGGGTTTCATGCACCAGAAAAAGCCATGATTCAATCAACTTGTGTTAGAGTTTTAATGTAATGCATGTGGAGTGTCAACTTGTGGACAGATTGAGGAGATGACAGAGAGAGATTGGCGTATTTTCCGTGAAGATTTCAATATCTCATACAAGGTCAGCTTACTGTACTCATATTGTTTGGACATTATGTGTCTCCTGCATGACAATGTGTATATTGCATGTTTTTGTATCTTGTGTTATGGAACTTCACGGTGGACTGATTTGCACATGGCTATTGCAGGGTTCACGTATACCTCGACCCATGCGCAACTGGGAGGAAGGTGCCCTTAGTCCAGAGCTTCTGAAGGCTGTCCAGAAGGTTGGTTACAAGAAGCCATCACCGATCCAGATGGCTGCCATTCCCATTGGGCTGCAGCAGCGTGATGTGATTGGCATTGCGGAAACTGGTACTTCTAAATCACCCTCATCTTTTTTATAAGAAGTAAAGGGGCCCGCATATGGGTGAGGGATGCCATAGTTGTTTATTTCTTTGTACAGAAACAACCTTGGCATTACTTAGTTTGACTTCTGTTGGCCTCTTGGTAAAACATTGTCAAAACCCCCAGGGCATGTGTGCCAGTTACCAGGTCAGGGACTTTCACATGTGTAGAGCAAGGATATTTCTGTGCTATTTGGCACAGATTTTGAAGGTAGCAAATTCTGATCCCAAAATTCTGACTGCAGGTTCTGGAAAGACAGCAGCTTTTGTGCTGCCTATGCTAACCTACATCTCAAAACTACCTCCCATGACAGAAGAGATTGAAGCAGAAGGTATCCTGTCCACTTCATTGTTGTATAGATGCTAGGGAGAGAAGATACTGAGTTGTATGAGCTTCTACTATCTGTGTTCCACTTTTCTTCGGTGGCTTTTATTTGTTGTTGTCCTTTGACATGAACGTAACGTAGATTTTGTAAGCTTCCAGTTTGTGAGTTGATCTTGTCTCTACTAATGAAATAGGAAGTAACTGGGAGGTGTTTGTGGCAGGTCCATATGCTGTGGTGATGGCACCAACTAGGGAGCTGGCACAGCAGATTGAAGATGAGACTGTAAAATTTGCTCATTTCCTGGTATGCAGAGTTCTCAGTTACATTTCACTGCCTATTATCATGTCCCAGGCCTCAGGACCCAGCTGCTGGTTTGGACTTGTGCAGTCAAGAACTGTTTTTGGAATTCTGTGTGCTTAGAGAGTGCAAACTTTTGATGCGAGATTGTTGGCAGGATTTGAAGTGTATTGGTATATGTTGTAGGACATTCGTGTGGTGTCAATCGTGGGAGGGCAATCCATTGAAGAGCAAGGCTTCAAGCTGAGACAGGTGCAAGTGAAAGAGCAATTGGTTTGTTGCAGTTTGAGTTTGTACTGCTCGATCTCTGGTGAATACTAGGATTTTAGGGCTGTGAAACAAGATTCTTTGAGGTATTCTGTCAGGTAGGTTTCTGAAAATTTGTGTTCATTTGTCGTCCATTGAAGGAATGGCTTTCTAGATCTCCAAGTCATGAAGGCAAGTTCTGATTCTTTTTTCGTATTATGTACAGGGGTGTGAAATTGTGATAGCCACACCAGGACGTCTTCTTGACTGTTTGGAGCGGAGGTATGGTTCTGTTGCTGTATGGCTAAGATTGGTTGGTTGTCTGTGTTCTGGGTAATATTGTATTTTGTGGTTGATGTTCATTTGGATGGTTTACCAATTTTCCTTGGTGTGATTACGCACAAGAGGAAGTGCGAAAAAGTTGTTACCATTTCTAAGAGATCGGAGCTCTGCTTGACATGTTGTGGATTGGGTGTCAGGACAGAAGGCTACCTGACAACATATGAGAGGGATTGGTGAATGTTGTAGGTTTTGATAGTTTTCATTTAGGAGTATTGAATGAGGGCTGTGGTGCTATTGTTTCGCAGGTATGCAGTTCTCAATCAGTGCAATTATGTGGTGCTTGATGAAGCAGATCGAATGATTGACATGGGTTTTGAGCCTCAGGTATGATCTTAGGAAATACTAAGTACATTGCCTCTAAGGTGCAGTGCACCTGAAAGGTGACAAATCCTTATATGCATTTTTGAATAATGAAGATGCTTAAACTAGAAAACCTGGAAAGGGATGATTCAAAGTTGTTGATGTGGATGTCTAGGAGTTTTTCCTTGTGATAGAGTAGGCAGACAAATGCAACTTCAGCTTCCTACTGCAGATAATCATATTGCATATTTCGTTCTGTTGCCAGGTGATGGGAGTTCTTGATGCCATGCCATCCAGCAATTTGAAACCTGAAAACGAAGATGCGGTAAGCCTGTCTTTCTCTTGTCCCATCTTTCATCTTTTGCAACTTTCTCACGCCTGACCCTACCTTCCTTTAGACATGAAGGTTCGTGCAAGTATTCCTCTGTTTCTGAATTGTTCTGGGCCATGTAGCTTGATTGTCATTCATGCTTCATACTCAGGTTCAAATTTGTGGAAACCAGATTACTGATGTTTGGGTATTGATATTGCAGGAGCTGGATGAGAAAAAGATATATAGGACAACATATATGTTCAGTGCAACTATGCCACCAGCAGTGGAGCGATTGGCCAGGAAATACCTTCGCAATCCTGTCGTGGTGAGTTCATGTGATTAGGACCATTCAAATCATCTCTGCCCTTTTGATATTTGTAATCTCTAGAGCACTGAATGTATATCCTTCCTGGCTTCTGGTGCTCTATTTTTGTCTCAGATTTTCATACTGTTAGGCTTCCCTGGGGATTAATTAGATATCTGGTTTTCAACTGTTAAGTTGTAGACATGATTATAGAGGTATTTTGAGCTCAGAAGTTGATTTATTATTTGCAGGTTACAATAGGGACTGCAGGGAAAGCAACAGATCTCATCACCCAGCATGTCATCATGGTGAAGGAGACAGAGAAGTTGGATAGGTATGGTACTGTTCACATTCTTCCACGGGCTTCAATAGAACTAGCTTGAGTAGGTAGTGTTTTTGTGGAGTTGTGAGGAATTCGAGATGGGAGTAGGAGAACATGTGCATTTCCTACTGTATGGTGGGTTGATATTTTATGTCTTGTGTTCTCTTAAGAACCTTTCACGTGCTGCCATGCTTTGCTGTATTGGATGCTGAAACTACTTCCCAGGAGTAAAGGTGTGGAAATCTGGTCTGTTCTAAGGTAGTTTTTGATGGCATGGCATGCAGATTGTGTAGAGTATTGAATGAGATGGGAGACAAGACAGCAATCATATTTGTGAATACGAAAAAGAATGCGGATTCTCTGTCAAGGCAGCTTGACAAGAATGGTTACCGTGTGACTACTCTGCATGGTGGCAAAACTCAGGAGCAACGTGAGGTGCATACAAGTCCTTTCCAGTGAAGTGTGGGTGTTTCTTGCAGCAGTTGATAACAGAGATATTTGGAGCCTTGAAATCCTATTGAGAGCACATTTGGACTCATAACAGCAAATATGTGTTCATTGGAGCTGTGATATGTGGAGCTTGTTAAAGTTTTTTCAGGAGTCACTGTGTTCCTTTATAGGCTATTGGATGTACTAATGAAGAGAAACGTAGTTAACATATCTTTGGTGTTTTGGTTGCAGATAAGCTTGGAGGGCTTTCGGAATAAACGATTCAACTGCCTTGTTGCGACTGATGTTGCTGGTCGTGGTATTGATATTCCTGTAAGTTGGTAAAGCTTGGAAGTAATTATGTGTCTCTTTAGCATCCACATATAGGGTGGTGTGCCATGTATTTTTGTTCCTGATGGTGTATCTTTTCTCTGGAAATGGACTATCATGAGTTTTAGCAGGCCTGTTGGACATTAGACATAGTGCAGTTTTGGTTTTATATAGATGTGAAGAAGTCTGGGGCTGACAATTTTGTGTGGAATTGGTACAGGATGTAGCACATGTGATAAACTATGACATGCCAGGCAATATTGAGATGTACACACATCGTATTGGTATGTATCTTCCATTTTCATGGAACTAGATGTCATCACAACATATGGGGAGGAAGTGTTGTAACATTCTCACTATTTGCATCTGAGGAGCACATGGAGCCTGGCTGAAACGATGTTCTGGAGTGTGATGTGAGGGAGGCAAGAAATTCATTGGAACTAAGTGGTTGAATCCATCGAGGCTGGACTAAAATGGTTGTTTTCTGTTGGGTTGTAGGGCGTACTGGTCGTGCTGGGAAGACTGGGGTTGCCACAACCTTTTTGACCCTTTTTGATTCAGATGTGTTCTATGATCTGAAACAGGTAATTTGTGTTGTCAATTTTCTTCAGTGGAACTGCTATAATGTAGATGTCCACAATTTGTCATGCTAGGTGGAATCCACTCGCTTACATCTTGTCACCTCTTTCTTGAGTTCAGGTTGGGAAGGTCCTGGAAGGTTCTGGGCAGTTGATATGATTTTTTTCACACCAGTCATATATCAGACATCTACTGTACATACAAATTGTTAACTCCATGGTCAGGCAATCTAGGTCAATGAGGTGACAGTGTTCAAATGAGCTGGGCAGAGACTGCTGTGTTTTGTAGTGTTGAGTCTATGGGTGGCTATGCCAACAAATTTGTTAGCATGGTGGTTTGTAACTGTCTGCATGTCATTGTACAGATGTTGGTTCAAAGCAACAGTCCAGTGCCACCAGAGTTGGCAAGACATGAGGCATCCAAGTTCAAGCCAGGTTTGTTTGTTCATATATACTGAGATGACTTCATAATGGAACTCTCTTGCCAAAAAAGTTTCCACTGGATGATTTTCAGGAAATGAAGAGTACTTATATTTCTGTTGACATCTGGCAGGCACAATCCCAGATCGCCCTCCTAGAAGAAACGACACTGTATTTGCTCATTAGCTAGAGAATGGAGCTCATGGCTACGACTCAGAGATTGTGGGTGTTCAGGGTCCAATCTACATATTGTGTATCCTGAAGAGCTATTGAATTTCACACTTGGCAACATTATCACTATCAGTAACATGAGTACTTTGTGTCACGTTTGTAAATGACATGCCAAACTCAGAACAATGTACAATGCTATTCTCAGTTCGTGGAAAGGGAAGCATGTGCATTGTGAGAACCAGGCACATTAATAGTGTTGGATATGTGCTGATTTTCAAATGAGGCTTCTTGGTTTGACAGAAACTTACAGGGGTGTTGGGCTTCTTGTGACACTTTTTTGTTCGTTCTCTTCAGATACTTGTTTGTTCTCTTTGACTTGAGCACAACTTCCTGAGTTGTAGGCGACCTACTACATTGTTGGGTCAGTTTCCTGGTGATCCAGCAGGTCAGGGGATTACATGTTCTGGAAATCACTTTTTAGAAATGCCAGATGTGCCAGTTTCCAAAATTTGACCTCTCTGATTCTATGAATATACTTCATTGCCCGGTGAACCAGATGTGATTTCTCTGAGTTTTCTTTTGTCCTGTTCTCTCAGATGCCAGAAAGGGTTCACAAGAATGTGGACTGAAAGCAAAGTCCAAATCTTCACAGTGAAGCTCATAGCTTTCTTGGCTCTGCCTGTCAGGGAGTCTATGGAATAATGCAGAGTTCAATTGGTCCCACATTTTGAGGAATGTTCAGCAGGTGTTACTGAAGTGTGAGTTCATTCTTTGGGAACTGCATTGAACATTTCTTATTATTTTTAATGTAGCTGGTTTGAAGTTGCCATAAGGGGCAGCACCATTACAGGATGAGCCATTTGTTACATGAAGGGAATGTCTGTGATTGTTTAATCCTTAAAATGGAATCAACTATTTCACATCCTTTTACAATTTTTGTAACTTGTATGTGGAGGGATGTTGTAGTTTGCAATTATGCCTCTGCCCTGTGAGAGGCATTCTGTTTCCATCACAGGCTTTGTGAAGCACAGAATTCCAGGGCATGGCTGAAAATTTTAGGCATTACTAAAATTGGGCTTTTTGCAGTTGGCTTATTTCAGTTGTGTTTTTTCATTTGGCATCAGATGGGTTCATCACAGTAGATTTCGTTTTTTTCTGACCACTGTACTTTTTCTTTTTTGGTTCTTGCTTGTTCTTCCCCTGGACCTGACCTCTCACATAGTTACCCTACTCACCTTTCTACCCTAATAAGTATTGCACTAACCTTGGGACCTTATTTATTATCAAGGTACTGACATAGCTACTTGAATAACTAGTTGTCCTATTGACCTAGGTACTAACTACCCACCCTATTAACCTATCTATTGTATTAATTACATATTTTATTAACTTAATTATTGTACTAACTATCTACCCAATTGACTTAGTTATCTTACATACACAATGACCTTATTGACATAAGTATTTTACAAATCTAGTCACCTTATAAGATAATTTGTTTTTTATGTACTAGCTTGCCTATCTATCGAATTACCTTGCTAGTGTAATTTTCTTTTTACCTACTAATTTACTTACTTACATGCCTACCTACCCTAATAACTTATCTACCTTGCTCTTTGAACTCCTTTTTTACTTATTAACATGCCTACTAACCCAATTACTTACCTATATACCTACTTACTTACCTATGCACACACCTTCCTATTTATACATTATGCTTACCTACGTATCATAGTCAAATACCTAATTAGCTATAAGTCATTTTTTTTTCAACCTCACCCCCCAAAATCCTACTTATCAATTTATTAAGATTTGTCTTAATTCATGGATGATGAAAATAGGTCTTCATATGTAAGTATTAGAAATAATTTATAATGGAAACAATGCCAATAATACAACCATTTTGGTTTAAGTAATGCATATTTTATTAAATTTTCTTTACCTAATTTATTATGAAATGGATATTATAATACATCTTTTCATGTAATTATTATATGGACTGTTGTATTATGGTTTAAGTTTAGGGTTGGGACACATAAATTAATTAGTAAGTTTTTCACGAACCTAAAGTAAGTAACCTAAAGTAGGTTAAATTTGGGGGAGAAATTTTTAGGGTTTACACATATGTGAAATAATACAATTTCATTCTATATTTTTTTCAAATAAAATGGAAAATGTTGGAGAAATCACACAAAGGTAAGAAACATATCTTTTGTTTTGGTTTTGTACGAAATTTATTTGATTTTTTTTTAATTCAAGTATTTTCTTCAATCGATAAATATTTATAGTTAAAAAGCTTTAAATTTTGGTTTCTAAGTTTTTTCCTATGTTCCTTTAAATTTTTTATTTTGCATTATATAATTTGTATAGTTTTTTGGGTTTGGGGCATATATCAATAGGACTTTTTTTTGTTAAGGTTTGTATAATTAGGGTTGTAATAGGTTTATGGCAAAATATCATTTGGATTTTTTGGGTTATGCTTTATGATTCAATGTATAGGAATTTGGTTCATATATTTTGGGGCTTAAGGTTCATATTTTAAATTTTGTTCATTGTATTGGTTTTTGATCTTATCACTTGTTTATATCTATACCATAATTATGAATTTCCTTTGTTTTTGTATATTCCATAGTTGTTAAAGTTTAATATTTTCTAACCCACTTTTGTACAAGTTATGATCTTTTAGGGTTGCGTTTTCAATTGGAACTACAAACTTTGGTGGAATGTTGTCATCTTTTTTTCTTAAAAATATGCGTTTGTCTCTTGTTACTTCTTTTGTTTTGTGTTTATATTTTCACAATTCAACCTCTTTTCATTTCCTAGTTATTGGATATAAAATGGGCATCAAGTTTCATTAAATATACAACCATAAATAAAGGTTTTATACATTTACTACGATATTTCATATTCAATATCTCTTTGTAGTTTGATTTTTTCATACCCATATCTAAATAATGCATTTACTCCCCACAACCAACGTGGTTTTATGGCCTAAGGCAAGTATTACACTTTTGCACTCTCAAATAATGTGCATAAATTATCATTATGTGGGTATTACTACATGGGGTTTTTAGACATTGTGGATTTAAGGTACAATCAAGGTATTGCATATGTGAACATTTTTAATGATGGAAGGTTTAATAGCTCAATGTAGGTATTGCCAAAGTTTGTTTTAGTATATGGGTGCATAATGCAAATGTTGTACGTGATGTACATTGGAAGAATAGGTATTTTATATCATGATATGGGTATTGTAATGGGAATTCCAAGTCACAACATTGATTTTAAAGGAGCCATGTATTTATCACATTTTGGGTTTTTGTTCAATGATGAATGTTTATAGAATTATGAATTCTCTTGGTGTAGGAATTTGTCTTATTTCCTTCAATCATGGGAAGGGTTCCAAAATCCCATTCCATTCATGTCCAAAAGCCCACCAAGTCCCCTTTCTCAAACAAGGACTTGGTGTGGAGGTCTAGGATACACCATGGAGGGCAAAATAAAATGACCATTCAATTTGCTTATGTTCCATATGCTTACATCTTGCTTAAAAGGTGAATAAAAGGATATGATAACCCCCATGGAATGGAATGTTTGCAAAAACTTTCCAAACCAAACAGATGTTAAACAACCAACTATTAAAAACCACCTCATGCATACGTGGTAAAAATTTATGTCATTAATTTTTTTTATTTTTTAAATTCATATACCAAAGATATAATCATTTACATCTTGAAAGTTTTTTGGTCTAAATATTAGTGCAGATATGGACCAGAGGATTATTGGGAAAATTCAACCGTCACTCGATCTATTAAACAAAGATGCTTATCATCATTCTTAATCAAACGTCTATACACACAACCTGATGTGACTAAGGTCACGATTTATCATAAGGCCCATACATGAACTAATGGGTCATATGCACATGGTGAACATGACCCGAAATCCATTTCTCATATGTTTCATTATGCTCCACACATGTCACAAGCATTAAAGGACCACATATGGGCCTAACTAAGCTTAGGTTACATAGCTAAACAAATATATGACAAACATATAGCGATTTGGTGGGAACATGTGAATACGGGTCAAAGCATGACACAAAATGATTTCATTCGACTTCAAAACATTGCATATTTGGATCAAAAACATATTTAAAAAAGTTAACATTTACACACCAAGCCTACAATTTCAATTCGGTTTTGGGCTCTACAACATCCGAAAGATGTGTCATTTTTTCCAAGATGTTGGTGAAATCAACGAGACTCAAGTCCCATTCACCATAGGTGTTCAAACACCAACTCAATGTGAGTCCATGCTATCATATGGTCACACTGGTGCCATTTCTATGGATGCCACATTTGGCACAAATGATATGAAATTTTATATATTCACCTTGACATGGTTTGATGATCATCGCATGGGTGTCCCTTTAGCCTGAATCATTACAAGCAAACAAACAGTTGAGGACTTGATCGAATGGTTGAAACCATTAAAAGATAAAATGTTATCACACATGCCACATTGGAAACCGTCGTGTTTTCTTGTTGATGATGCACCTTAAAAATTGAAGGCATTATGGTTAGTTTTATACCTAGTACTTACTTTGTGTTTATTTCCTTAAGTGTTTTTTAATATATTTCATAAAAAAAAATTATTACTTCAAATGCATTTTATGTTGTATTGACCCCATCCATTCATGGTGATTTTATTGCATTTGTGTCCTTATTAGGGTTGTATGGGGTATGGATAAGGTTCCCATCTACCTTTGTTGTTGGCATGTTCTCAAAGCATGGCACATACGTGGTATTGAAGAAATCAAAGATGTGGAGGTGCAAGGTGGAATCTTCCAAGACCTTCATGATGTGATGTACATGTCCATCAATCATGGAGAAACAATTGATGACTTGAAAGAGTGTGGGAGGGTTGTTGTGAGAGAAAGCCTTCATAGACATAGGCCTAATGATGTATGGACAAATTACTTCTGGACTTATTACCATCAATTTGGTAAATGATAATATTTATCATGGTTTGAATTTTATTTTATTTTTGTAATAATGTTATTCATCCTTGTGCATTGTGTTTATGTTTGCAAAATTATGGATGGTGGGTGTTCAAAGAATGCCCCATTCCAACCAAAACACCCAAACGAACATTAAATCATATCATGGTGAGTTAAAACGTTGGTTTGCTCTTGACACAAAAGGCCTTAGAGGGTGTAGGATTGATTAGTTGGTGTGATGATTAACAATAACCATTGCATGCCACTACAAGCACACATTGGAAATGTAAAAAAAAGGTTTCATAAAAAACAAGGTTATGGAGGCCATTATTACACGAAGTTTGGAAAAGGCAACCTTTATTCCACTCACCCATGTGTACCAACCAACCCTTGAGAATGATGGAGCTTGGGGTGTACGGAGCCAACGCCTTCCCAATGTTATTTACATGGTGAAATTCCCATTCACCAAAATATTTTGTTGCACATGTGAATGGGCATTGCGAAGGAACATGTAAACACCAAATTGTGGTCATTCTCACGTGCATAGACATTTCTCAAGAGGAAATCATTCATTGCTATGGAACGTGGTATGGATCACATTGTGGAGGGTTGGGTCACATGTTTGCGGACCCACGACATATTCTAAATGATATGGAGTCCAATGATGATGACCAAGATGAACATCTTGAAGGTGATGAGGGGATCATGGAATTTGATGGGCTCATGAACATGGAACAAAGTGTTTTTCCTATGGGTGCCATTGTAAGGTTTAATGACACAATAAATTCATTAACTCCAATGGAAAGGGCTTTTGCACAATTGGTCACTACAATGCAAGAAATCACAAATGAATGTAAAGAAGGTGATGTGACACTTTGTGAACATGTCACCTCACACATGAGAGTATTAACATGTAATATTCGTGACATATGCTTCACAAAGGCAAATGTAGTTTCACTTAAGATTGGTGTTACACTGCATAGAAGATGGATTGGAAAATAGTGTCCAACAGCTCAAAAAATGGCATGAAATAATGTTCAATCAAACAAAATGCACATAATAAATGCTGTCATGAATAAATGTCTCAAATACTAATCAAGATTGTTGCCATTGGCACTAAGAATTTTGTTGTAGAATCAATTTTGTATGGAGCAAACCATAGCCCAAATTCTTTGAACATAATGTATTCAACACACACATGAAGTCTAATATGCCACAAAGGTTATTATTGTTTCCAAGTAATAAGCACAAAAAGTTTGAAATGCAAAAACACAAGGATAGTGATAATATTAGTGTTAAATGCAAGTATTGTAATTAAACCTCAAATCCTAGTTGGTAGAAGTAAATACAAGTGTAAATATTGCAATTAAACCCCAAAATTCTAGTTGGTAAAGGTAAATACAGGTGTAGGTATTGCAACAACACCCCAAAATTCCAGTTGGTAAAAGTAAATATGGGTGTAAGTATTGCAACAAAGCCCCAAAATTCAAGTTAGTAAAGGTAAATACAAGTGTAGGTATTGTAACGAAGCCCCATAATTCCAGTTGGTAAAAGTAAATATGGGTGTAAGTATTACAACAAAGCCCCAAAATTCCAATTGGTAGAAGTAAATATGGGTGTAAGTATTCCAACAAAGCCCCAAAATTTAATTGGTAAAGGTAAATACAAATGTAGGTATTGCAACGAAGCCCTAAAATTCTAGTTGGTAGAGGTAAATATAATTGCGAGTATTGCAAGTTTAAATGAAAAATCAACCTTAAATGCAATATCCACATGCATGGTCGCTTCAAAATAACCCATTTAGATCGTTTGGATACCTTTAAGTGAAGACCTAGCTTCAAATGCAATACCCACACACAAGGTCATTTTGAAACAACCCAAACCTTATATGTAATACTCGCATTCAAGGTCATTTGGAAACAACTCATGTGGGGTTCAAGCCTCTTTAAATGAAGATCTTACCCTAAATGCAATACTCGCATGTTGGGTCACTCCAAAATAATTAGTTAATTTCAAAATAGTATGCTAACAAAAGTGTGTATAAACGTTGGGGTTGTTGATTAGGAGTTCCATGATTCTTACTTTGTTTCATTAAAATTGAAAAGATGTTGTATTATTTGTGGAACAAATAATACAATGACAACTGTGAGCAAACTTATCTTGGTGTAGGAATTTTTCATGGAAAATTTGAACTTGCAATTTATAACATGGAATAATTATCTTAAATAATGATTTCAATAACTTATTAGAAAACACATAATTAAGTTAATCAATCAAATATCAAATCAATCAATCTGATTTTTAGATCTAACTTTTTAATTATCCAAGTAAATAAAGTTAAACCAAATGATTAGTTAATTATTTTAAATAAATAAATGATTATCTAATTCTTGATAATTAATCATTTAAATTATCTCAAATATTGGTCTATTAATTATTTAATTATATGACCAAATTTGTTGATACTTCATTAATTATCTAAAATAAAATTATAATCATACATTAAATTGGGGGGGAATTTTTAGGGTTTAGACATATGTGAAACAATACAATTTTATTTTATATCTTCTTCAAAGAGATTGGAAAAATCACACAAAGGTAAGAACCAAACCTTATGTGAAAACCCAACCTTAAATGCAATACAAAGTTTGTCAAGATTAAAAAAATTAAAATTTCAAGCTTAAAATTTCTTCAAATATGTTTATATTTATGTTTTTTCCCTTTTAAAGTTGTAAACTCATTTGAATATATATATGTATTGAAATCATTTTTATTATTATGTGAAACATTAAAAAAAAAATAGAAACTCATGTGCTTTGATTTTTTTTAAAACATGGTTTAAAATCTTTATATATTAATCCTATGTCTGATTGAAATTTTACTTTATACTTTTTTGATATATAATAAATAATTTCTTGGCTAAAATAATCATATAATCTTGTATTTGTGGACAAGCCCTACTTGGTTTGAAAGCGGAAGAAGGGAAAAACAAAGAATAAATTATTTTTAAATTTCTTATTAAAACTATTTAGTAATTTGCGAGAGTAGATATCAATGACTAAAGTTAAACTTGGGTATGTAGTTCATAAACGATGATGATTTATTTTTACATTTACATCAAGATTTCTGGAAGCCAATTCGAAATTATTTTGAACTATTAATCAACAAGGAATGATGGCTTTGGTTTCCTTTCATTGAGATAAAAGTATGTGATTTTTTTTTGTTGTTGTTTATGGATTGCTCAAATCAATGCGGTAGCTCAAGGTAATGGAATCTCTTACAACAAATTAGTTTGATATTTGTATCAAAACCAAGTGCTTTTGAATCGCAAAATGTTTGCACAAATGGCTATATTAGATAATGATTACTTCTTTATCCTTTACAATATTTATCTATTGGGGTTACCCTTATTCCTTTTCTTAAACATAATGATGCAAACCGTGCTTTGATGGGTTATAATATGCAATGTCGAACAATTCCACTCTTAGAATCTGAAAAATGAATTCGATGGAGTAACTTTTAATGACTCGGCTATTGTGAAAAAGTATATTAAACGTTTTCAATTGGGTGAAATTGTTGAATTCAATCGCACTATTCTGAAATCAGATAGTGTTTTTTGTAGTAGTCTAAGGGGTTGGTTTACCTTCGACCATGCCACATTTGCTCTTCTTTTCTTTTTTGGACATATTTAGAATGGTGCCAGAATTTTATTTAAATTTTTTTTGCCAATATTGATCTCAATCTAGATTCTTAAATCAAATTCGTGGGTTAGAAATATTTTATATTTTATACATATATAACACAAGTGTTTATGTAAACTTTATTTTTTATGATGTATAATATTGGTCCAAATATATTATTATTTATAACACATCATATATAAATAATGATATTATGGAATTATATTGTTGATTCATTTCAATACGATTAATATCTTCATATTTATTTAAAATAATATTAAAAAATGATATATATCTATGATGACCCTAGCCCAAGTGGTTGGGGAATCCAAGTCTACAACCTGGTCTATTTGAGCAACAATGGAAGAAGGTGGAATGGGATGTCTCCCAAAAAGTAGATTCTAAGGAGAAAAATGAGACAAAGAGGTGTGTTGGAACATTTTGTAACCCATGGCGATGTAAGGTAGGGCCAGGTCCCAATCGTTTTTGTTTTTAGTGAGGCAAATCTTCTGAAGTTCCTTCTTACATGTCTAAACCATCCTGGCTGCAAGGCCATTAACTTCGAAATGATCCCTTGAAGTCCAGCAATGGTCAATGAAAACATGGTCAAGTAGGTCTTGGAATTCCCTTTTGAATTTTGATCCCTGAACAATAAGGCATTTAGTAAAAGCCCTAAATCTACTTAGGACCTATTGTAAGAAAGCCTAGTTGGTGCTATGTGATGATTTGTCCAGCAACACAACAAGTTTGACCCACTTTGAAAAATGTTCAATAATAATCATGATGTAGACATTACCCCTGGAGGGGTGTGGTAATTTTCTAGCTAAATCACATGATTAGCGATAGAACATGCTTTGAATAGGGAGTGGAGAAAGTGTGAACTGTCGAGAGGAAAAAGAAGTTCTCACTTTATCACATTGTTCACACTTAGCAATGACGTCTCGGACTTGAGCATACTTACTTCTCCAATGGTGATGAGGAACGAAAAGGCTATAAATACGTTTAATTCCAAAGTGTCCAAGCTCCGAGTGTACCTTTTGAATAAGACTAGGTCGTTCATGTGGTGGAGGAACCACTTTGTTGCCTTGTGGTAAGCATTGGATGAGGTGATTGTTGCTCCGTGAATAGCGTTTGGACCGATGTTGTATGCAATCCTGATGACTTTGATGTAACTTGGGGAGGGTATTCCCCATGTTGAAGAAACCTCAGAGTGTCCAAACCTTCCCATATATCCACAATGGGATGTTCAACTATACATCATAGTAGTGCTAGATAACTAGATGCATAAGATACATGTATTGCTGGAATGTGGTCGAAGTCTTGCCTGGTTTTTGAAAAATCTTTAGAGGTAGTGAGGGGTCTCTGCGACATAGTATCTGCGTTCTAATCTATAATACCAAGTTGGTGAATAACCTTGAACTCATACTCCTGAAGTATAAATGCCCAACGAGTTAACTTACTAGTAAGCTTGTTGTTGGTCATTAACCACTTGATAGGTTAGTGGTTAATATATAAAGCGAACTTGGCGCCATAAAGATAGGGCTTGAAATGTATGACGAACCATACAACAACAAGACACTCCCCCTTCATATGAATAGTAGTTGCTTTGGGATGCATAGGCAATAACACATTCCTTGCCTTCCTCATAAAGTTGTCCAAGAAAAACACTAATACCAAAAGCACTCTAGTCAGTTTGTAGAATGAAGACCTTGCTGAAATTAGGTCTTCTAAGAATGGGGAACTCTGAAAGCTTTTCCTTGAGTGTGTCAAAAGCTTCTTAAGCCTCTTCACTCCATGTCCAAACAACATCCTTCTTTAACAATGCATAAAGAGGATGAACAATAGTATTAAAGTTTTAAACATAAATCATGCAGTAATTAAATAGTCCGATGAAGTTATTCAAAGTGTGAACATTAATAGGATTGGGCATCTCCAAAATGGCTACTACTTTGGCCCAATAAACCATAATACCATTTGGCAAAATTATGTGTCCAAGGTAGACTATTAAAGTGACAACAAACTCACATTTTTTAGGATGGATCTTCATATTGACTTCATGGAGCCTCTTGAATAACTCCTCAAGATAAGCCAAATGTTGCAGGAACCCTTTGCTATGCAGTAGGATGTCATTTATGTAGCACTTTAGGAAATCTGCCTTCAAGAACCTAGTCCATGATTCGTTGAAAGAAGACAAGTGCATTTTTCAATCCAAAAGGCATCACAAGCCATTCCCACAACTTGTTGCTTCCATCAAATGTTGTTTTCTTATGATCCTTTGTAGTAAGCATAATTTAATTGAAGCCTTGCCTTAGATCCACAATTATGAAAATGTTTAAGTCCCCATTAAACAATTCTTCAGGGATGGGCATGGGGTACCTATCCTAAGGTGTAACGAGGTTCAAAGGCTTATAATCCTCGCGCATCCTTTTATTAGTCCATAATCTAGTTAAATCCTTCTTTGTTAACATTATTGTAACGGTTGCGAAATCAAATTTTGATGGCTGAATGAGACCAGCCTCATGGAGCTCTTTGCATCTTTCATCTACAAGTTCCCACTCATGCTCGTTCAACCTATGCCTCCTCTGATAGATGGGTATCTCATCTATAAGGTCTATAAAGAACTGCATGGTCTAACACCTACCTAAGTTTTTCATTGAGAATGCGAACACATTTTCATACTTAATTAGCAAGTCTGTGACTTAGTCTTTCTCCTTCTTGGTGAGCTGGTTCCCCATAACAAAAGGGTAGTTAGAAACACATGGAATGGAGTTACAAAGTGTGTTTAAAGAACTTGGTGTATTGGGTTCTCCACTATCCAATTGCATAGATTCGTAGAAAGTTGTAATTATTTATCTAGAAGCTAATGTACCTCTAGGTGTATCAGAAACAACTTGAGTCAAATAACATGGTACCTCCTCCCCCCCAACACTAAGAGTGAAGTGTAGAGTGTTGAAGATAGGCAAGTGTATTTGGTCGAGGTGCCATGTAATCACATCGCCAGAATTGCAAGTTGATTGAATTAGTGCTGGTATTGTGTACATTTGAAAGAGTACACATGTTACCAACAACCATGTAAGGGGATTCAAGTCCATGCTTCTCCCCAGTAGAGTGTTATGTTCTAATCGAGTCACTTTGGTGTGACTAGTAGTGCCAGTTTGGAACCCCATAGCCTTTTCTCTTTCTTGTGGGCTTGGTTCATCCCAAGTGGCTGAAGCATGAGGATACACCAGGCTTGGTCCATCTCCTTGAAAGGCATGTGCTCTTGTGAAGGAGACAAAGGTGGGCCAAACACTTTTTAGTTTTCCTATTGTGTTCATAGGAAACTAAAGAGGTTTCTCATGCCTTGTAACTGGTTGGCAGGAGCTCTAATCATCCAATATGTGAAAAACTTGTAGGTTGGGATCTCTGATGGTGTGTCTGAGAGCCAATTACAAAACTGCAAGTGGTGTAAGGTTGGTCCACTAGTTGTGTAGTCGGTGTGCATAGGAACCACATTGTGTCACATTGAATAGGAGCAGCTCTCCAAGGTAATGTTTGACTAGCGTGTAGTGTTCTTGGACTTTTTCCCTCTAGTCAAGTTGAGAAGGGGTGTTCTCAATCACATAACTAAACATAGGAGAAATGGATGGAGCCCAAGTGATCAATCGTACCATGCCCAATTAGAGATCGGATCTTGTGTCATTCAAGCCTTCTCTAAATCTAGCCATTGAAAATCCTTGACACTCCCAACCTGAAATGATGAGGTCCACAGGGCCAAGTAATTTCATATGCTTCTCCTGAATTAATTGTATGTCAGAAGGTAAGAAAGTGAAACTAACCTTCCATGCGGTGGTTGCAAACTGTTGTGGAAATCTGGTTATGAGCTCCATCATTTTCAATGCCACCACTTGCCTTGCAATAGGATCAATGTTTACATTGAAATACTTTCGAACCACCATCCTTGACTATAGTAGGGCTTCGAAACCTATACCAATACCACCAAAGAGCTTTAGTAATGTAATCCTTTCCTTTGGCGATGTCCAAGTGATTAGTTGACGAAGTACTGGCTTAATTGGTTCGCCATGGCTCTCCATGTTTTCAAAACTAAACAGAGTTTTGACCAAGGGCTCATGGGTTACTTTGAACCTCTGTAAAACCTCTGGTCCATGTTGACTGTTACTAGAAACCACCTTCAAGCTTTTAGTAGCTTGGGCGTAAGTTATCTCCTCTTCGTCTCCCTTTATCCACTCGTGGCTAACTTGTTGGATGTAGGAAATGGTGTGTGCTTCCTTGACATACAATGGTGAGCCATAAGATTATGGTTCCCATGTAAATCAAAGGGTATGTATCACAGGTGGTGGCCATTAGTCTCCCATTCCATTCGGTAGTACACATGCTCAAACCAATTGTCAATTGTGAAACCTAGTGGAAATAGGGCCTCTTGCCCAATGAACACATTGTAATTGGTGGCATTGGTGACTAAACATCTGGTTGTAGGCAAAGCTCTTGATTTGTACCTTCATTGAAGTTAAGTGCAATCAAATCCGAGCTTTCCCCAAATATTTCCTTTACGTTCCCACTAGCGGTGCAAAATTGCCACATAGATTTCTGTAATTTGGAGTCGAACATGCCCATCTTCTTGGTGAATTGAACTTTAAGAATCATTGGTTGGGCACTTGTATCAAGAAGTACCACTCTAGGTGTACATCTTCTCACTTGGATTACTAACTTAGTATTATCGATAATGACAACTTTGATGGTGATGGAGGTTCTCTCACTAAGCACCACCTTCAGAAATGAATGAGAGACTTTGTGGAAAGAATGGTTATCCACAACGCCTTTATTGAGTAACAAATCCACAAGTGAGATGTTTTTATCTCCCTTTTGATATGTGAATGTAGAATCAAAGGTAGGAGAGCCCACTAATTTAGCCATGCTAGAACTAGTGACTAGATTGCGAACGCCATCTACAACACATGAACCAATTAAGTGTGTCTCCAAGGTGTTAGATGGGACCATGTAGCATGTGGATTAAGGATTGGTAGAGGACCTAATGTAATGTTTAGGATATCCTTTAATACTGTAATTATGTCCCTGGTGTTTAACTTCAAATCTTAAAAATTAAACAACGGTGTAATCACAAGCTTTTGAACCACTTCACGCATTTGAAATTAGCATTCCATAAGTTGATTAGTGGTAAATTGTGTGTTTTCCTGATGTACATGTACTCTTGGGACACAAGAATTTGATGCCTTAGCAACTTGTGGTGTAATAGTTTCCTCCCCCTTGGTTAACAAGGTGTGTTTTTCTTTTGTGTTGAGAGGACAAAAAAATTATGGCATGATTGCTTGAGCTCCTCTAGCCCTGGTAATAGGACTTGAACCAAATGCGAGTCCATTAGTCTGAATTACCTACCTAATGGAAGAAACTTCGGGTGCCACATTAACCTCTTGTGCTACGAAGTAGCAAGGGCAAAATGAAGTAGCAAATTTTAGTGTGAGACTATAATTGTGTGCACTCAAAAGAACATACTCCCAAACCATGGCATCGTGTGAAAGGCCATAGAATGACTTAGGAGGTCCCTCTCATGATCTTGAACCCTATACAGGTTGGGCATGATTACTTGGTTGGGAAGACTTGCATTTTAGATTAGCAAGTTGGGCCCTCAATGATTCGAGTTTATTTTGCAAAGTTTGAACTTGAGCAGCATGGGCTTGAAGCACCTCCCTCTTTTTAACATTGTCCTCCTGCATTTTAACATTCTTACTAGAATTACTTTTGGTGGGGAAAGCTTAAGTGGAAGGTTGAGGTGCTTTCATTTTTGGTTAAGGGGCACTAGAAGATGCTAGTAGATTTTGCCATCGAATTGCTTCCGTTCCGGGAACTTGGCAAAACAAACAACTTCTTGATGTCCCTCTTTCCCATAATAATCACAAAAGAGATCCTTGGAAAGAATGTTACACTCACTAGCTTTGTGGGCAGGATTCCCACAGTAGTTGCAAGAAGGTAAGGTGGGTGAAGTCGAGTGTATCACTTTAGCCTTTGAAGAAGAATGTGATGATCTAGTTAGTGCAGCTAATGGAGACTAAGGCTTTAAACGTGATTGAGGCCTCATAGTATTAGCTTCATAGTGTGCATGAGCAAGTTCCAGCTTTTTGAAATGTTGTACACATCCAGAAAAGTGTATGAGTCTCCAAACTTTGCAAAAAAACTTGTTGCAAAACATGCGCATGGAGTGTCGAAGTACTTTCCAACGAACGAAGATACCAATGGGCAACTTCCAAGTCTGCGATGCTCTAAGTATCCTCTTTAAGCTTGAGAAGCCTCCTATAAAGCATCTTGAGGGTTTCATCCTTTTGTTGAAAGAAGGTGGTGAGTTGCAACATTTTTTTAGAACTCTTGATCGAAAATTCCAACTCAAAAATTCTAAAGAATTCCCCCACTAAATCAGCAAAAGTTGGTGCATCGATGGTGGGAAAATTGTTTGTGGTAGCAACAATGAGTTGTTAAGGAAAAATGCTTACTAAAGTAGGTACCGGATCTAGATTATTGGGTATAGTCCCATGATGTGTAATGGCAACTTGCACTGTAGCTTGAGAAGCAGTGGCGATGACTGTGGCATAAGCTAGATTGGGGATCCGAGTGACGCCCAAAATCCTTGGAGAATGTTACTTCTAGACATCCAATGCCTCATGGTGCACATAACGGGCCAATTATTTGAATGTAAACATTTCGGTCTAATTAATGCCATACTTGAGCTATAATTCACAAACCATACTTGAGAAAGTTGCCTTGAATCCCTTCAAAAAAATGGTATTTAGCCTTTTGTCAAACTTTTCAATTTTACCAAAGGAATTGTTGACGTCCATGGTGTATATGGGTGTAGAGGTCACAACTTGTAATAGAATATACGGTGATGGTGTGAAAGTTCGTGCGACAACATGCGTACCCCACTAATTAAACCCTCTAAATGGACTATGATGTACCATTGATGTAGTGTAACCTGGACCTGAATTCCTTGTAGAGTTGTACTACATGACGGTGGCGTTGTAGACATTTCATGGTACCGTCGTGAAGATTGTGAGCTCAAAGAAATTGGTTCAAATGATTATATGTTACTTTGTAGTTGATACCTTGGCTATTGCTTAACGGTAACATTTTCATCATCTGAAGACATGGTGTTGTCCCATGCCGCAAAATTTTGTACCAATATAGAGCACTAGCTATAAAGTTTTAACACGATGTACGATTTGAAAAATATGGTGTGTCGATAGGGATGAACGATGACGAACGAACGTTAGTGGATGGAGATATATGGATGGATGTTGGTGGACAAAAGGGGTCGAATGGACGGACATTAGTGGATGGACATTTGTGGATGAATGTTGTCAGATGGATGGAACTGGACGGAGGTTGGACAAATGTCAACTACAAGGTCGGACGGATGTCAAACAAACGTTGACTATGACGACCGATGAGTGCAACGGTCGGCAGTGGTGGTGGCCAATGATTGTGGTGAACAACATGACAAATGTGATGCTATAGATCGCTCGGGAGCTTTGCAATGATGGCAAGCGGTGATGCAACGGACATAGTGGATGGTGACATGTTGCTGCACACACGGTGCTTTAGATCATTCGGGAGCTCTACAACGATGGCGGGCAATGACGCAACACTACAGATTGCCTGGGAGCTTTCTAATGATGCGTGTGGTGACAAAACAGATGCAACATTACAAATCACCCGAGAGCTCTGCAATGACAACATGCAAAAGAATTTTCTTATCTTCTTCTTACTTGACGTTACACTTGGCCTTGTAATCTTTGAGAGTCTTCAAGGCTTCCTACGCCTCTCCCTGTGCACAACAAATGATAATCCACGCGACGTCCATTAGCGCAAGAAAGAGGGGACAAAACGTTAACCGTAGGAAGGAGGAGAATGCGCCAACAAAACGTTGTCACTAGCTCCTATGGCCTTCGCACTACATCCGTTGAGACATCCTTGTTGTTGTCATAGTTGCGACAACAACAACGAATTAGCTTTCTAGCGAATAACTATGTGAGAGTCTGATTTCAACAAATTATTCACTCAACAATAAGTAGCTATAGTTGGAGGAGGAGGAGAAGGACCAAAAGGTGCTTGGCATCACAGTCGCTTCCTTTGCCCCTCCTGGAGTCGTGGCAAAAGGAGGAAAAGTCGAGGTTTCTACTAGACTTGCTCATGTTGTGGAAGAGAAGACAATGCTTATGTTGCTGCAAGTTCTCCTTCTTTTTCTATGCTTCTATTACAATTATAATAGGAACACAAGGAAGGAAAAGTAGGAACAACAACAAGAACAATAACACCAACAGTAAAAGAAACGCAAGAAACTCAAAACCAAGAAAAAATTGCCGCTTTCAACATTAAGTGACAGAGAACAAATTTTCTAGAATTAATTGAAAAGAAGGAAAGAAAATGTAGTGTATGTAAATGATGGTCGTGTGATAGCCGTCATGAGCACCTAGAAATCCAGTTTCACTATGGAAGAAACTTTCCTTAACAAAGGAATTTTAGAAAAACTAATAAGAGAAGGGAAGAGCTTGACCTTTTATACACTTGCTAATAAGCTGAAACCCTAAACACCTAATAGCGTACAGTAACCTAAGAATGTACATTAACCCTAGGAGCGTACATTAAACTTGGGAGCATACATTAACCCTAAAAGGCATGAAGGGCATGCCTGTAACTGGTTGTCATGTATGAGGCCATGCATATGGGCATGACAAACTAAGGGGGCGAGAGTGAAACTACTTGGTCAAGTGGAAAGGACACCATTCAATAAATGCATATTTGGTGAATGAGTTGGATATGGAACATGCTTAAGAAGCCATAGAAGAATTCAACAATAGGTTGGCAAAGAAGGAAAAATAAACATAGAATGTGATGAGGACATCACTTTTCTTTTAGTGGGCAAGGAATTCCACAAATGTACCACATCAAGTTGCAAGTGAAATAAAGGTTAAAAACTTTCAAGAGATTACATGATGAACATAATGAATATTATAAAAAGAGTTGTTCAATGGCATGGACAAATGGAACTTTTTTGTGTAAACCCAAATCAAAATCGGATTCCTAAATTGGGGCTAAGAGAAACCTTGGCCCAAAAAGAGGAGGCAAAAAAGGTGAGCTTGCGGGGATGCACACATGCTTAAAATGTATCCCAAAGGGTTGGTTGGTAATGGCGACCAACGTGGGAAGTCATGACCACATTCGCGTACTATAATCGCATAGCTTGGAATTTAGGTTTTTTGTAAAACCTAAACGTTGTTTTTCGTACCTTGATAGGCATACCTTCAGTTAAACTTGATTGTTGTGATCAAGGTGTAAGGTTGGGAAAGGAATCATGTCAAGTAACTTAGGTCAAGATTAGACTTGGCTTGAATTCCTCATGAAGGGAAAGATGGAATAATTATCTCCCAAATGAAGGTTTCCTCAATTATACTAGTTTAGGTCTTTTGATGAAGTAAAGGTTAAGAGTTTTTTATGAAACCCCCTTGGACTTGCCAAGAAAGTGTTGGAAATTTGGGGATGCCTAAGTTAGCTTGAAGTAAGATCCTACCATAGAAATTGACAATCGATGGCCAAGGATCCAAATGAAAGCAACTGCATCAAGAAAATAATTCCTAAATTTCAATGACGACATTGACCTCTTTTTCTAGTGGGGGAGAATGTCACAACCCTAGCCTTGGGCTTGCGACTAAGGTAAGGGCTTGTGAAGGTGCGGGCCAAAAATGAAGCCCTAGAGTCATATTTCATGCTCTTGGGAGTGTGAGAAAGTGTGAGGGATTGAACCTCCACACTCCCAAGTGAGCTTCCACTTTGGGAATTGGAGTCCTGATGGACTCTTGAACTTTTAAAGAGCGATTGTAAGGCTTAAAACCCATTGGATTGAAGAAATCTTTATATCATTGGACAGTTCTTGGAACGTAGATATTTAAAATGACCCATTTGGGTACTTAAAAATTCACTTTGTCAATTTGACTCTAAACCAATAAAAGTCGAAAATCGCCCTAATTTCCTTGTGTTCAGGTGGCGTGCCACATATTGTTGGAAAAATTTCAATAAGGGCTACAACTTTGCTTTAAACCTCATTTCAATCGAAGGTCTGCACACAATGTTATGGGCCTCCAAAGTCGCGGAAGTCCTAATTTTGAGATTCCCATTTGGAAGTCCTAGGACAAAATGACATTTAGGTGCTGGCCTCGTGGCCAAACATAGAGTATACTATAAGGGGGAAGGTGGTGGCTTCCGCCAAGTTTGGGCCGTGGTGAGTTTTGTGAGTCATTGTTTGCTTATGGTTCGCTTGTGCACCAAAAGTGTTCCAATTACGCACTAACTAACTTATGGTTTGGTTTGTGTAGGTTTGTGTGTGTAATTGACTTGTTTGTTAATTTTTCTAGTCCCCATCTCAAAGTTCCAACATGCCCTTTTACCCCCAAAATGTTGCGAACCAGGGAGCGTGCCCCAATTTCATTTCCTTCCGTTATTTTCACCTTTGGATTCGCAGGTGAGTCCATCAAGGAACTTGGGGGTGTGTTAATAATTGTTGTCACCTTCTTCTTCTTCTTCTTCTTTTCTTCGACACCAGCCACAAAAGAAGGTGATGGTAACCATCATCACCTTCTTCTTTATAACACCCCTTAATAATTAGGTGATGGGAGTTGTTACCTTTTTCTTCTCTGCAATAGCCCCCAAATAGAAGGTGACGATAGCTATTGTTGCCTTTTTCTTTTCTATAACACCAACCACAAAAGAAGGCGACAACAATTACTATCGCCTTCTTCATCTCTACAACAGCCCCCCCCCCGAGAAGAAGGCGATGGTAATTGCCATTGCCTTTTTCTTCTTTGTGAAACCTGCCATAGAAGAAGGTGACAACAATTATCGTTGTGTTTTTTTTCTTTGCAACACCCACTAAGAAAAAGGCGACGACAATTGTCGTTGCCTTTTTCTTCTTTCGAAGTCATGCCACAAAAAAGGGCAATGGTAGTTGTCGTTGCCTTCTTCTTCTTTGCAACACCACCTCCACATAAGAAGACAACGACACATTGTCGTCGTCTTCTTCTTCTCAAACACAAAGAAGGAAGGACCGACACATTGCTGTCATCTTCTTCCTCTCAAACACAAAGAAGGAGGCAATGACAGCAAGCTGCCATTGGCTTCTTTGTTGCAACACCACTTGAAAAGAAACGTGCAAATTTTCTTTTTTGAAGTAGCCATATGTATTTAGAAAACATATTCGAGGCTACAGGAGGTTTCCAACATATTGTAGGGTTCTTAAAAAGTTTCTACTGTCCTCTTTGACCTATAGCCAAATTTGGCTAATTCCTCTTGTGGGTGATCACCAGTGTGGCTCCACTACACAATAGAAAATGAAATAACCCCTTTCACAGAGTCAATAAAAACCAGTTTTCATTCCAAACTTTTGCATGGGTTGGCCAAATAGTTTTGAACTTTTTGAAACAATCTTCACCTTTTCAAACCAGGTTTGTCAAAGACTAATAACCAGTTAGCCAACTAAGGTTTTGAGGGCCATGAAATTGTTAGGTCAATTTTAGAGAATTTCCTTTATGTGGCTTTGTGTGTTACTTTTATTCACTGCCCCCCCCACCTCATGGTCTTCTTATGTTTATTATAATGTTCATGTTGTACTTTACAATGGGTAAATCCCACAGCCAAAGTGAACAACCAATCATTAATGCACCATCCATTGGATGCCTGTGTTGACTCAGTTATGGATGAACTTCAACTGAGTGAATCCCTGGTTTCACCTTGGTAGCCCATTCTGTAAAGAAGTAAGTAAGTACTCTATATAGGTAGATAATAGGAAAATAAGTGACGATTAGGTGAAGTGGTGGTTGATACAAAGCAAAAGCTTGTTTTTACTCCCTACTTATTAACAACGTGCAACAAACTGTTAGGTAGTAAAAAACGCAACTGACCTAACCACCATAGTTAGCTAGGAAACCAGAAGCCAACAGAAAACCGTTTGCTGTCAACTTGCCATCCATCCTTCATGGTGCACTAGTGGGTGCTGGTTCATTCTGGCTAAAGCTTACATGTCAGGGACATTCGCACAATACTTAGCTATGGTTTTGCCCTAGGTCCCATTATTTTGGAGCACCCCAACCCTTGGTCTGTAGGGTTTTTTTGATCGAAGGTTAGCAGTAAGTGTCACAATTAAATTAAGCCTCAGTTGTTGGGTGTTGGAGCATGGGTTGGTAAAGCATATGGGATAAAAAGAAAAGGTGTTATTGGGAATGTGTTGGGAGCATAGCAAGAACATAGGGAATAAATTGAGAATGTGATGTGAACTCATTAGAAACCTGATGAGACTACATTGGTAACAAGGGAAAATGAAAAAAAATCTCCCCCAAACCGGAACCCAAAAGGAAACTAGTTGTGTTTCCTCTATATATGCTTGGTAAAGCTAAAATCATATGTGCATGTCTACTATCTTAGGTCAATAATAAATTTTTATAACATAAAAGGCAACAACAATACAAAAATAATAATCAATTAAAAAGTAATTTCATTATGATTTTTGTTATTAAATCTTCATCAAAGCCTTATTGAAGTTTTAAAAATAGCATTAAAAACTCAATTATAATCTTTCTTCTCCCAAGCTTTGTGGTGTAGTTGCAAAGTTTTCTTCAGTTCTTACCATTCCAAAGCACTGGAACTCTCCACTGATACATTGGTTACAGTTCAGTGGCTCCTTCATGACCAGATGTCTGCACAAGGAGTTGCAGATGCAGTCATAAGTTTGAGGTCTAGGCGCCCAAATAGGTTATGCTTTTGTCAAGTCATGAAAGGACACTGCTTGTTGATTTGCTATTATTTTGGGTTAAGTACCTGGCGGTTTATCTACTCAGAAAAGATGGCATTGCTACTGCAAGGTTTTACATTCAACCATGCCTGTAATTTATCAGTCCACATATGCAGGCCCGTCTAGTCTAGGCGGGCACCCATATTACCTAAATTAGCTTGATTTAGTCGCATCGAGAGACCTTAGTTTAGGTGGTGTGTCAATGTAAGCTTTATCAAGCGTTTAGAGTGCCAATTAGGGCTCGAACTGCTCAATGAATGCAAATCAGGGCTCGAACTGCTCAATGAACATCCACTGCTTCGCCTATAGCACGCCCTCCAACCCGAAGTCCGAGAGGCTTTTGCGAAATGCATCCTTTTCCCAACGCATAATTGAAAAGTTAGACTCAACCGTGCTAGTCCCAGGAAATAGGGTCGTAATCACACCATAGAACTCCATCAAGTTTGAAAATCGACGACCAAGTAGACTCCACCCATCCTTGAAGGCTGATTGACTAGAAAGCGCATCGATGCTTTGCTTGAGGACTTGCTCAGTCCGGTAAGCATGGAGTAGCTGCTTGTGCTTGTCAGCGATAGTGTCAATATGCTCACTCGAATAACACTGCTCCAATCGGTAGCTGTAACGACGTATCTTGCAAATAAACTTGGCAGCGGATAGTTTAACGAGCTTGTGCGGTAACATTAGTGGGAAGGAAGATGGATCGGCCAGTAGCTTGTTGTTTTCATCGCTATAGGCGGATAACTCGGAAATACGATTGCAGGTGATGACATAAACAGAAGCGATGTCGTTGAAGAGCTCGTTCCGCTGGCCTTCATCGGCTTCGTCAACAATAAAATCAACCTAGGAAGCCATGCTGCTAATGAACTCATTGATAAAAAACAATGGAACTGCATAGCGGCCGCTGATGATGTGATTCGATGCGTCGAGATTCGCAATCGTTTCAGCAGTGAGCGGCCTTGTGACGCCAACATCTTCCATGAGAAAGGCGATGAGACCAACCAGGGTAGCTTACTGTTGATTCAATAGCGTCGTCAATCCCTGAATCATGCGAAACGTGATTGCCGTCCTGGAGGTAAAGTGATGCATGGCAAGCAGAGACGCCCACCATAGGCGAGGTGGAGCGGAAGGTGGCTGCTTAGATTCAATATGCGCAAGCAACTGTGGCCGATGAATCTTGAACCATTTAATGACCTTCTCCGTGGATAGCCAACGATTGACGACACAAGGGCACGTTGTCTTCATATCTGCGATTGGATTCAGCTGTCATGTCAAGTGGGTGATAAATCCGGTCATGATAGTAAAAAAATGCTCCTTCACGATGGTGTCCATGATGTGTTCCATAACGAGATCTAATTGATGCGCTCCACACCAAACTTGAGTCAAAGGGCATTCATTGTGCATCGCGTTGCTGAGGTGAGTGACAACACGAGAAACACGGCCAATCATGTTGCGAGCTCCATCAGAAGACACACCAAGTAGATGAACCTTCCAACCGGGGTGAAGAACGTCCAAGAAAGATACAACCATTTGGAACATGACCTCGCCAATGTGCCGATTGAACATTGGAAGCGCAATCGCATGCAGGTTAACAATGTTATAGAAGGCTGGCATGAAGATTCGAAAGTGCACATCGAGATACGAGGTGCTTTGATGAGTTGCAAAGTCCAACGTAATTGAAAATGCCCATGCACGGTGCAGATGGCGAGCAATGCGTTACAAGTTAATAGCACACACAATTCTAATGTAGTTGGCGACATCATGGTGAGAGCAAGCATGTAGAACAAGGTTGTGCAGCACATCGTACGTGCAGCTCAATATGTTGGACGCCAACCGAAAAGACGCGCCGCATGACACGTATCGGATAGATAACTGGAATATAGTAGTTTTTGATTTCGGGATAGTGACCGAGTAAGAATAACTCGCATTGCCCTCCTCCTCTTCCTCCTCCTGATCCACGCGCTGAAATAATGATAGCGCTCGCTCTTTTGCCAGTGTTGCCTTTTGAATACATCAGCAAAGTGCAACATCGTGCTTAGCGTCACTACCGAATGCAGGATCATTCTCCTTCGCATCACTGTCTGCATCGCTATTGACAATGTCAACAAGGTCAAACATCATGCCATGTACGATAACGTCCACGATGTCCTTCTCGATGTCGAATACGATTTGACGCTCAGCACCAAGAGATGAAGACGAAAGTGCGCCTTAATAGAATTTCTAAACGCGACCAAGACATCGTCAAAGAATGCTTGGCGCTCAACAATCAAATCGAACCGCTTGTACTTGACCCATTTCGTTGGGTGTTGGCCGTTAACATGACTTTCAATGTTGTCATAGCGGAAGGGGTGCATTTGACGCACTCCTAAGTCCCGGGGTGAACCCATTTGAGGGTTCACCAAAGTGTAGTTGCGAAAAGTTGGGACTCGGAAGGCACTCTTGACTTCTAGCACTATAAAGGGGTAGAGGGGTGTGCTAGAAGTCCCGGGATTAGACTAGGAAGAGGGACTAGTAGATCAAGCTTGAATCTGCATCCAAAACTAACCACACGGGGGTTAGTTCACATTCCGGGACACCCTTGGGTGTTGGGACAAGCCACGGGCACTTTGGACCACAAGACTCACCACGGCCCGGACTCGGGGGAAGCCACCACCTTCCCCCATATAGTATTCTCTGCAACGCTCCGTTGAGGCTACATCCAAATGGCTCTTTTTCCCGGGATTCCCAAGCTGGAGTCCCGAAATTGTCCCGGTTGGAGTCCCGGTACTTTGGAAGCTCATAACTCCCGACTGCAAAGTCTGATCGAGAAGAGGTCTAAACCAAAGTTGTAGCCCTCGTCGAGATCTTTTCAACGACATCTCGCACTCTCAATTCGGAGGTTGGGAAGAGGTCGATTCCCGACTTTTAATGGTCGGGAGTCAAATTGCTAGTTCGACTCGCGGCCCTTCTTTTGTCCATAACTTGGGCTGCAAATGTCCAAATGACCAATGCGAGGCCATTTTCGATATCTACGCTTCAAGACCTTTCCAATGACACCAAGAACACCTCAATGCGAGGTGTTTTGGGCCTTTCTGTCGAACTCTAAACATTCGAGAGTCCCGAAGGACTCCAAGTCCCCAACTTTGGAAGTGTTGGGCTTCACCCCCACACTTGGCCAAAGTGGGATTGCGACAGCATCCATCCCTAAACAGCAGTCGAAACTTGGCGTTTCGTGCCAACCTTCTCCTCGCGTCCAAAAGCAATACAGAAACGACATTGTAGTCCAGTGACCTATGGCCCACCATTTGCCGCCCTAGTGGACACCCTCAAACCCAAGCGGACGTCGTTGTCCTTCACATACTCAGAAGCACGATTAGAACTCATGAAATGGAGTAGAACGACATAGAATAGCAAGCAATGGCACTTATACGACGTAAAACAACAAGCAATGGCACTTATACAACGTAGAACATCAAGCAATGGCGCTTATAGGACCACCCCCAACACACGCTCCCCCAACCACGTAACTTGCTGATTTAGGCGCGCCGACAAGGGGTCGTTTAGGTAATTTAGGCGGCGCCGCCTCTGATCGCCTAGACTAGATAGGCCAACATATATGGCATCTGGATTGATTGCTTCTGACAGTGGAACTGAACTTGTATAGATTTCAAACTGGGTACCGAAATTGGTCTATGTTAGTCTAAATGTCTGTCTTCCGTCCTAACATTGCTGTCTGCGAACGTGGACATTTGAAATGGTCGAAAATTGAGTGGTTGTGCAATTATCCTGATGGGTTAAGGTATGACCTTCTCTCCAGCATTGTCAAGGGTGCTTGTGTCCTATCACATGTTAAGCAACCTGGCATTAGAATGCTGGCACTTCATGCTTGAGCAAGTACTGTTAGAAGAGTTGGGAGTAAGAAGTATGCAGGCATGACAAGAAAGCGGAATTGGTCGGCTTCTTACCTACGGGTCTATGCAAAGTGCTGGGAGCCGGATGCTCGATTGGTTGAGTTCTGCAGGTGTGTTTGGATGTGAAATTCATTTATTGCTGTCCGGGTATGAGAGATATGTTCGTGTTTAAGGTGGGGACCTCTCTGTACTCAGTAGATTCCTTGGAAGGCAAACAAGAGTGGAAGACTGTCATATTAAGTATTGACTTCTGATTACAGTGGGGTCTAATTTGTGATCACTGGTGACCCCTTTTGCATGTGTACAGCCGGTCTTTTTAACCAAGGCCCAACGGCAAGAGCTTGCTTTGAGGCGGAGGCAGGAAGAATCTGTCGAGCAGTTGAAAAGGTATGTTTGAGCCGAGGTTGAGGATTCTGAACCCAAAGCAAGTTGTCATTCTTGGCATGTTTAGATGCTGTGACGAAGTTGGGCTTCACCACAAAGTGGGTCTGTTTGGAATTTGTAGGCTACTTCACCTGAGTAGTTGCCAGTGGTGCGTTTACAGGATGTGTTGGGGGAGCAGAAACCATGTAACTACCCTCTATGTTGGCCTCTCTATGCCAAACCTGAAATAGCTATACCCTTACTATCGCATCATATCTCTATTGTTTTCAGGTTAACTTCGATTGTAAGTATGGAGAAATTCTCAGTACTTATTAAATACATTTGTGGGTTAAGCCATATGCTGTCTTTTTATATGATTGATACCTTTTGCCCTTAGCGTTGTAAGTAATTCTTTGTGGCAGAAATGAGGAGCAACGAAAGCCGCTAATGGGCACTGAGAGTGAAGGAAAGGAGCAAGAAGGTTATTATCCTATCTTCTGCTTTTGCCTTTGTTTTGTTGATGACACCATGTTGAAGATGTTATGCACATGTGGTGTTAGCTGTTGTGCAAAAGGAAGGGCAGTTTTGTCTTGTGGATGTACACGCTGCTGCCTTGTCTGGATGTTCCAGCTTCAATGTTTTAGAATTATAGCAACCTTTCTTTGAATGCAGACAAGGATCGGCAGCGCGAAAAGGAAAGCGATAGAGACCGTGATTTTGAGCGCGAGGCCCGTGAGGCTCGTGAGAGGGAGTGAGATCGTGAGCGCAGAGAACGAGATCGAGAGCGTGAGGAGGAGGTAAAGAATCGTGAACGGTAACGGCTTGAGAAGCAGATGATGCGTGAACATGAGAAGGAATTGGAAGCCGTCAAGGAGCAAGTATGTAGACATTTTGTTATCGACCTGAAATTTCTGTTGTCTGTACTTGTCTCTAAGCAGGAATTCTCTGGAGCAAGGTCCGTAAAGCTATACCTGAGTGAGTCCTAGGGCTAAACTTGTTTGTTCCAGTGTTCACTAGACTGGTGTTGGCTGCCATCTGGTGCCCCACAATAGGAGTCCTTCTCTTCTTGTGTGTTGCTAGTTGCCTGATTGTGCAATTTTATGCAACAGCTTAAGGATGGGGTGGAGGAAGGACCAGAGGAGGCTGCAGCACAGAAGCAGAAGGAAGAAGCAGCCAACAACTATGATACGTTTGATATGTGTGTAGACTGCCATTGGTCAGAAAAGAAGGTTCATCTCTTATCAGTGGACAATCTTACCAGTTTTTTCTCAGGATTTCATGCACCAGAAAAAGCCATGATTAGATCAACTTGGGTTAGTGTTTTAATGTAATGCATGTGGAGTGTCAACTTGTGGACAGATTGAGGAGATGACAGAGAGAGATTGGCGTATTTTCTGTGAAGATTTCAATATCTCATACAAGGTCAGCTTACTGTACTCATATTGCTTGGACATTATGTGTCTCCTGCATGACAATGTGTATATTGAATGTTTTTGTATCTTGTGTTATGGAACTTCACTGTGGACTGATTTGCACATGGCTATGCAGGGTTCACGTATACCTCGACCCATGCGCTACTGGGAGGAAGGTGCCCTTAGTCCAGAGCTTCTGAAGGCTGTCCAGAAGGTTGGTTACAAGAAGCCATCACCTATCCAGATGGCTGCCATTCCCATTGGGCTGCAGCAGCGTGATGTGATTGGCATTGCGGAAACTGGTATTCCTAAATCACCCTCATCTTTTTTATCAGAAGAAGTAAAGGGGACTGCATATGGGTGTGGGATGCCATAGTTGTTTATTTCTTTGTAAAGAAAGAACCTTTGCATTACTTAGTTTTACTTCCAGTTGCCTCTTGGTAAAACATTGTCAAAACCCCGAGGACATGTGTGCTGGTTACCAAGTCAGGGACTTTCAGATGTGTAGAGCAAGGATATTTTTGTGCTATTTGGGACAGACTTTGAAGCTAGCAAATTCTGATCCCAAAATTCTGACTGCAGGTTCTGGAAAGACAGCAGCTTTTGTGCTGCCTCTGCTAACCTACATCTCAAAACTACCTCCCATGACAGAAGAGATCGAAGCAGAAGGTACCCTTCCCACTTTACTGTTGTATAGATTCTAGGGACAGAAGATACTGAGCTGTATGAGCTTGTACTATCTGTGTTCCACTTTTCTTAGGTGGCTTTTATTTGTTGTTGTCCTTTGACATGAAGGTAACATAGAATTTGTATGCTTCCAGTTTGTGAGTTGATCTTGTCTCTACTAATGAACTAGGAAGTACCTGGGAGGTGTTTGTGGCAGGTCCATATGCTGTGGTGATGGCACCAACTAGGGAGCTGGCACAGCAGATTGAAGACGAGACTGTAAAATTTGCTCATTTCCTGGTATGCAGAGTTCTGGGTTACATTTGACTGCCTATTATCATATCAGAGCCTTCAGGACCGAGCTGCTCGTTTGGACTTGGGCAGTGGAGAACTGTTTTTGGAAGTCTGTAGGCTAAGAGAGTGAAAACTTTTGATGCAAGATTGTTGGCAGGATTTGAAGTTGTATTGGTATGTGTTGTAGGACATTCGTGTGGTGTCAATCGTGGGAGGGCAATCCATTGAAGAGCAAGGCTTCAAGCTGAAACAGGTGCAAGTTAAAGAGCAATTGGTTTGTTGCAGTTTGAGTTTGTACTGCTCGATCTCTGGTGAATACTAGAATTTTAGGGCTGTGGAACAAGATTCTTTGAGGTATTCTGTCAGGTAGGTTACTGAAAATTGGTATATCACTTGTTGTCCATTGAAGGAATCACTTTCTAGATGTCCAAGTCAGGAAGGCAAGTTCTGATTCTTTTTTCATATTATGTACAGGGGTGTGAAATTGTGATAGCCACACCGGGACGTCTTCTTGACTGTTTGGAGCGGAGGTATGGTTCTGTTGCTGTATGGCTAAGATTGGTCGGTTGTCTGTGTTCTGGGTAATATTGTATTGTGTGGTTGATGTTCATTTGGATGGTTTACCAATTTTCCTTGGTGGGATTATACACAAGAGAAAGTGCGAAAGAGTGTTTACCATTTATAAGAGAGGGGAGCTCTGCTTGACATGTTGTGGACTGAGTGTCAGGAGAGAAGGTTACCTGACAACATATGAGAGGGATTGGCGAATGTTGTAGGTTTTGATAGTTTTCATTTAGGAGTATTGAATGAGGGCTGTGGTGCTATTGTTTCGCAGGTATGCAGTTCTCAATCAGTGCAATTATGTGGTGCTTGATGAAGCAGATCGAATGATTGACATGGGTTTTGAGCCTCAGGTATGACCATAGGAAATACTGCTAACATTGCCTCTGAGGTTCAGTGTACCTGAAAGGTGACAAATCCTTACATGCATTTTTTAATAATGAAGATGCTTAAACCAGAAAACCTGGAAAGTGATGATTCAAAGTTGTTGATGTGGGTGTCTAGGAGTTTTTCCTTGCGATAGAGTAGGCAGACAAATGCAACTTCAGCTTCCTACTGAGGATATAGATATTGCAAATTTCGTTCTGTTGCCAGGTGATGGGAGTTCTTGATGCTATGCCATCCAGCAATTTGAAACCTGAAAACGAAGATGCAGTAAGCCTGTCTTTCTCTTGTCCCATTTGTCATCTTTTGCAACTTTCTGACACCTGACCCTGCCTTCATTCAGACATGAAGGTTGGTGCAAGTATACCTCTGTTTCTGAATTGTTCTGGGGCATGTAGCTCGATTGTCATTCATGCTTGATAGTGAGGCTCAAATTTGTGGAAATAACCAGGTTACTGATGTTTGGGTATATTGATATTGCAGGAGCTGGATGAGAAAAAGATATATAGGACAACATATATGTTCAGTGCAACAATGCCACCAGCAGTGGAGCGATTGGCCAGGAAATACCTTCGCAATCCTGTCGTGGTGAGTTCATGTGATTCCGACCATTCAAATAATCTCTGCTGTTTTCATGTTTGTAATCTCGAGAGCACTGAATGTATATCCTTCCTGTCTTCTGGTGCTCTATTTTTGTCTCGGATTTTCGTACTGTTAGGCTTCCCTGGGGATTAATGAGATATCTGGTTTTCAACTGTTAAGTTGTAGACATGATTATAGAGGTATTTTGAGCTCAGAAGTTGATTCATTATTTGCAGGTTACAATAGGGACTGCAGGGACAGCAGCAGATCTCATCACCCAGCATGTCATCAGGGTGAACGAGACAGAGAAGTTGGATAGGTATGGTACTGTTCACATTCTTCCACCGGCTTCAATAGAACTAGCTTGAGGAGGGACTGTTTTTGTGGAGTTGTGAGGAATTTGCGATTGGAGTAGGAAAACATATGGATTCCTAGTGTATGGTGGGTTGATCTTTTATGTCTTGCCTTATGTTAAGAACCTTTCACGTACTTCCATGCTTTGCTGTATTGGATGCTGAAACTACATTCCAGGAGTAAAGGTGTGGAAATCTGGTCTGTTCTAAGGTAGTTTTGATGGCATGGCATGCAGATTGTGTAGAGTATTGGATGAGACAGGAGACAAGACAGCAATCATATTTGTGAATACAAAAAAGAATGCGGATTCCCTGTCAAGGCAACTTGATGAGGCTGGTTACCGTGTGACTACTCTGCATGGTGGCAAAACTCAGGAGCAACGTGAGGTGCATACAAGTCCTTTCCAGTGAAGTGTGGGTGTTTCTTGCAGCAGTTGATGACAGAGATATGTGAGACCTTGAATTCCTAATGATAGCACATTTGGACTCATAACAGCAAATAGGTGTTCATTGGAGCCCTGATATGTGGAGCTTGTTAAAGTTTTTTCAGGAATCACTGTGTTCCTTTATAGGGTGATGGATGTACTCATGAAGAAAAACATTGTGAACATATCTTTGGTGTTTTGGTTACAGATAAGCTTGGAGGGCTTTCGGAATAAACAATTCAACTGCCTTGTTGCGACTGATATTGCCTGTCGTGGTATTGATATTCCTGTAAGTTGGTAAAGCTTGGAAGTAATTGTGTGCCTCTTTAGCATCCACATAGAGGGTGGTGTGCCATGTATTTTTGTTCATGATGGTCTATCTTTTCTCTGGAAATGGACTATCATGAGTTTTAGCAGGCCTATTGGACATTAGACATCATGCAGTTTTGATTTTATATACATATAAAGCAGTCTGGGGCTGACAATTTTATGTGGAATGGGTACAGGATGTAGCGCATGTGATAAACTATGACATGCCAGTCAATATTGAGATGTACACACATCGTATTGGTATGTATCTTCCATTTTCATGGAACTAGATGTCATCACAACATATGGGGAGGAAGTGTTGTAACATTCTCACTATTTGCATCTGAGGAGCACGTGGAGCCTGGCTGAAACGATGTTCTGGAGTGTGATGTGAGGGAGGCAAGAAATTCATTGGAACTAAGTGGCGAGTCCATTGAGGCTGGACTAAAATGGTTGTTTTCTGTTGGGTTGTAGGGCGTACTGGTTGTGCTGGGAAGACTGGGGTTGCTACAACCTTTGTGACCCTTTTTCATTGAGATGTCTTCTATGATCTGAAACAGGTAATTTGTGTTGTCAATTTTCTTCAGTGGAACTGCTATAATATAGATGGGCACAATTTGTCATGCTAGGTGGAATCCACTTGCTTACATCTTGTCACCTCTTTCTTGAGTTCAGGTTGGGAAGGTCCTGGAAGGTTCTGGGCAGTTGATATGATTTTTTTTTACACCAGTCATATATCAGACATTTACTGTACATAGAAATTGTTAACTCCATGGTCAGGCAATGTGGGTCAATGAGGTGACTGTTCAAATGAGCTGGGCAGAGACTGCTGTGTTTTGTAGTGTTGAGTCTATGGGCGGCTATGCCAACAAATTTGTTAGCATGCTGGTTGGTAACAGGCTGCATGTCATTGTACAGATGTTGGTTCAAAGCAACAGTCCAGTGCCACCAGAGTTGGCAAGACATGAGGCATCCAAGTTCAAGCCAGGTTTGTTTGTTCATATGTACTGAGATGACTTCATAATCAAACTCTCTTGCCAAAAATGTTTCGACTGGATGATTTTCAGGAAATGAAAAGTACATATATTTCTGTTGACATCTGGCAGGCACAATCCCAGATCGCCCTCCTAGAAGAAACGACACTGTATTTGCTCATTAGCTAGAGAATGGAGCTCATGGCTACGACTCAGAGATTGTGGGTGTGCAGGCTCTAATCTACATATTGTGTATCCTGAAGAGCTATTGAATTTCACACTTGGCAACATTATCACTATCAGTAACATGAGTACTTTGTGTTACATGTTTGTGAATGACCTGCAAAACTCAGAACAATGTACAATGCTATTCTCAGTTCTTGGAAAGGGAAGCATGTGCATTGTGAGAACCAGGCACATTAATAGTGTTGGATATGTGCTGATTTTCAAATGAGGTTTCTTGGTTTGACAGAATCTTACGGGGGTGTTGGGCTTCTTGTGACACTTTTTTCTTTGTTCTCTTCAGATACTTGTTTGTTCTCTTGGACTTGAGCACATCTTCCTGAGGTGTAGGGCGACCTACTACATTCTTGGGTCAGTTTCATGGTGATCCAGCAGGTCAGGCGATTACATGTTCTAGAAATCACTTTTTAGAAATGCCAGATGTGCCAGTTTCCAAAATTTGACCTCTCTGATTCTATGAATATACTTCATTGCCCGGTGAACGAGATGTGATTTCTCTGAGTTTTTTTTTTTTCGTGTTCTTTCAGATGCCAGAAAGGGTTCACAAGAATGTGGACTGAAAGCAAAGTCCAAATCTTCACAGTGAAGCTCATAGCTTTCTTGGCTCTGCCTGTCAGGGAGAGTCTATGGAATAATGCAGAGTTCAATTGGTGCCACATTTTGAGGAATGTTCAGCAGGTGTTATTTTGAAGTGTGAGTTCATTCTCTGGGGACTGCATTGAACATTTCTTATTATTTTAACTGTTGCTGGTTGAAGTTGCCATAAGGGGCAGAGCTATTACACGACGAGCCGGTTGTCATGTTAAGCAAATGTCTGTGATTGTTTAATCCCTAAAGTGGTATGAACTATTTCACATCCAATCTGGCATTGGAAACTCCTTTTACAATTGTTGTAGCTTGTATCTGGAGGGATGTTGTAGTGTGCAATTATACCTTTGCCGAGAGAGGCATTCTGTTTTCATCACAGGCTTTGTGAAGCACAGAATGCCAGGGCATGGCTGAAAATTTTAGGCATTACTAAAATTGGGCTTTTGCAGTTGGCTTATTTCAGTAATGCCCTGAGCCTTGGGCTTAGCTAACATAATAGGCTTTAGGCAGAGATCTCAGCATCAGATCATACAAAAACAGATGTCATTGACATGTGTGAAGTCTTAATAAATTGGCTTGATTCTCTTGATTCCATTGTGCGAGTTTGGATGATAACAAATCTTGTGGTGTTACAACATTAATGCATTGAATTTAGACGGAGAGGTCACAGGTTATGTGAGCTTTCCAACGGGTTGAAAAAAAAAAAACCTAAAAAAACAAAAGTTCAAAAGAGTCTTGGAACATTGTTTTCGTTTTGTGCAAAGTTTTACCAGTTTGCAAGACAAAAAAAAAGCCAGTGCAATTTATAGCAACAATATTTTTGAAAAGAAATGTGCGACAAAGTATTTCTGAAATAGCCATATTTATTTAGAAAATATATTCCAGGCTACAGGAGGTTTCCAAAATATTGTAGGATTCTGAAAAAGTTTCTACTTTCCTCTGTGACCTATAGCCAAATTTGGCTAATTCCTCTTGTGGGCGGTCACCAGTGTGGCTCCATTACAAAATAGAAAATGAAATAAGCCCTTTAACAGAGTCAGTAAAACTAGTTTTCATTCCAAACTTTTGCATGGGTTGGCCAAATAGTTTTGAACTTTTTGAAACAAGCTTCAGCGTTTCAAACCAGGTTTGTCAAAGACCAATAACCAGTTAGCCAACTAAGGTTTTGAGGGCCATGAAACTGTCAGGTCAATTTTAGAGAATTTCCTTTATGTGGCTTTGTGTGTTACTTTTATTCGCTCTGCCCCCCACCTCATGGTGTTCTTATGTTTATTATAATGTTCATGTTGTACTTTACAATGGGTAAATCCCACAGCCAGAGTGAACAACCACTCACCAGTGCACCATCCATTGGATGCCTGTGTTGACTCAGTTATGGATGAACCTCAACTGAGTGAATACCTGGTTTCACCTTGGTAGCCCGTTCTGTAAAGAAGTAAGTACGTACTCTATATAGGTAGATAATAGGAAAATAAGTGACGATTAGGTGAAGTGGTGGTTGATACAAAGGAAAGGCTTGTTTTTACTCCCTACTTATTAACAATATGCAACAAACTGTTAGGTAGTAAAAAACGCAACTGACCTAACCACCATAGTTAGCTAGGAAACCAGAAGCCAACAGAAAACTGTTTGCTGTCAACTTACCATCCATCCTTCATGGTGCACTAGTGGGTGCTGGTTCACTCTGGCTAAAGCTTACACGTCAGGGACATTCTCACAATACTTAGCTATGGTTTCGCCCTAGGTCCTATTATATTGGAGAATCCCAACCCTTGGTCTGTAGGGTTTTTTGATCGACGGTTAGCAGTAAGTGTGACACTTAATTAAGCTTCAGTTGTTGGGTGTTGGAGCATGGGTTGGCAAAGCATATGGGATAAAAGAAAAGGTGTTATTGGGAATGTGTTGGGAGCATAGCAAGAACATAGGGAACAAATTGAGGATGTGATGTGAACTTATTTGAAACCTGATGAGAACACATTGGGAACAAGGGAAAATGAAAAAAAACCTCCCCCAAACCCGAACCCAAAAGGAAACTAGTTGTGTTTCCTTTATACATGCTTGGTAAAGCTAAAATCATTTGTGCATGTCTACTATCTTAGGTCAATAATAAATTTTTATAACATAAAAGGCAACAACAATACAAAAAAAAAATCAATTAAAAATTAATTTCATTATGATTTTTGTTATTAAATCTTCATCAAAGCCGTATTAAATTTTTTCAAATAACATTAAATTAATTAAAAACATTTATATCTCAAAGAAGAATTTTATTTTAAAATTTTAATTTATGTTAAAATTGATATTTTTCATTTTAATCAATTCTTGCATGATCTTTCAAATCAATTTTTTAAGAATCTCATTTTAATAACGTTTAAAAGAATTGAAGCTAATTATTCGTATATTATCAAAAATAATTATTAAAAAAATAATCATATGAATTGTTTTTTTATTTTTCATAATGATATGAAACCTCATGATACAAAGAGGCAAGTGACAACCGAAAAAATAAATGATATAGTGGCATGATTAAATTAGTTACCCAACATTCATATTTTGAGAAAAAACCCAACAAATAAATGGGTAGACTTAAAAACAACCCATCAATTGGATGGGTGCACCCAAAATCTAAACATGCATGTGCTTGGGGCAATAGGAATTTGTGGCACCTTGAGCACATGCAGAGCTTCCCACTAGCTACATGCAATTTCTCTTACCAAAATTGTTGGTTACCATTTTTGGCTAATAGGCTGATGGCAGGAGCAGAATTTTAATGACACTCCATCGGCCATAGTCTAGTCTGCAGTCATTTTCTTCAACAGAAAACTGCCCAGAAACCCCATCCACCCAAAATTGTCAATGGTTAACAATTAAGTTTTTGCACATGTGATTCTCACACTTCATGTTTGCTTTTCTTTTTGGTCAGAAAAGTTATGATTGCCTATTGAGCTCTAGTTGAAGACTAACTAACAACTCCACCTAACTACCCATCAATCAACACCCATCGACTAAAGCTTAAGTAAATGTGACATTTCTTGCTCACCTTTGATCAAAAAACCTTATAGCTCAAGGGTTGGGGTGCCTCCAAATAAAGGGACTTAAGGCAAAACTGTAGTTGCAATTTCTTTTCTCAAAAGTGTTTGTCACCATTTTTGGCCTAAACTAATGATAGGAGAAATTTTAATGACATAATGTTGAGCATGAAGGCCATTATTATCCAATAATGGGGAATTTTATTTCTATTTATACTCCTTGGGCACTTACTTCAACAAAGTTTTTAAAGAGGTTTCCAATTTACATGTGGCCCAATCACCTGTGTGCCTCATGTGCATCCATGTTTGAACTATGAATGAACTAAAACTTAACTAAATGAATTAAAACTCAACTAAGTGAATGAAAATTCAATTAAAAGTGAACTTAGACTTAACTAAAAACGAACTAAGAATTAAATGGAAGTGAATTGAAAATGAACTAAAGGTTAATTAGAAGTGAATTGAAAGTGAACTATGAGTTAATTAAAAGTGTATTGAGAATGAATTAAAGGTTAATTACAAGTGAACTGAAAGTAAACTATGAGTTAATTAAATGTGAACTAAGATTTATCTAAAAATGAAGTAAGAATTAACTAGAAGTGAACTTAAACTTAATTAGAAGTTGACAAAGAATGAATTGAATCTAAATTTAAAAGGTTAGGTATAAATGCATCACAAATCATGGATGAACATTCAAATGAATGAACCCCATGGCATTAACATCCGTGACACTACCATCCAAATATTTACACCACTTCCCATACTTCAAAATGACACCGAACAAGTTTGCAAAACTTCCAGGGTTATAATCACTAGATTACAATACCTACAAATCATTTAAAGACACTACCCACCATTTACAGTTTTTTAGCATGCCATCCCAACATTGTTTAATGTTTGCAATAACTATACCATCCATGTGGGCTACTCCTTACTTCTTGAAGTTGTCCCACATGCATTGTACCCTTCTTGGTTTTTGTTATTTTCCACCCCTATTGCCATATACCAATGACTATTTGTCAATAGCACGAAAAATCATGAAAGTAAAGGCTAAAATAAAAGCTTAAATCTAATTTTCAAACAAGTAACAAAACAAGATTATGTGATTCAAAAACAAGAACATAAAAACTAAAAACATGAACATGAAATGTGCAAAACAAATATGAAAAAAATCATGACAAGGTTATGATGCAACATCATGCTTAAGACTAGTGTTGAACATATTAAAGGAGATGAAGGGTCTTACTCTTATTTATACTTTTTTGTGGACCTAGCTTAAGAAAACTTCCAAAAGGCTTCTATTTATGCATCAAGTAAGGAAACTTCTTGGGAAACTTCTTAATTGGGAATCGATTATGAATTAATTGAAACTTAATTGAAATCAACTAGGAATTAATTAAACTTAATTAGGATTTAATTCAAAGTTAATTATGATTTAACAATGATTTAACTAGGACTTAACTAAAAATTAACTTGGAGTTTATTAAGAGTTAATCAAGATTTAACTAAGAATTAGTTGGGATTTAACAAAAACTTAACTGAAAAATAATGAAAAGTTAACTAAAACTTAGTTAGGAGTTATGGATGAACATTTGGATGAATTCCATATATTGGAAGATGGTGTTTAATGTTTGCATCCATCACACTACCTCCTTGCGGCAGTTAGTGCCTTCCTACTTTAAAGAATAATTTCGAGCACACATGTTTAACACTATTATTAGTAGAGTTAATAGGTCTCATAAACTCAATACCACAACACCATAAGCAAGTTTGTAAGATGTTACCTTTACCCATATCCTAATTTATTACTCACATCAAATACCTCAAAATATTTCAACCCTTTTCTTCCATTAAATCAAAATACAAGTACAACCCATCTTTCACTATTCTTTATTTCTTCTAGTATTATTCCACACTTTTTCAAAAAGAAAGCTATCTCCTATTCACACCCACACTCACACACATAAAATGTCCCCCAATCTCCCCCAAATCTTCTTCTAATTTTTTTTCTCCACTCCACCACACAAAGGCCCACATTGAGCCCATAAAAGTAGGTTCTTATCTTAATCTCTTCTTAGAAATCTCTGAGGTGATTGGCTAAATTACACCCAACCACTCACTAACATGAATTACTTGATCCCACTAACTTCACCCCTTAGGTAAAGGACAATAACTCCACCACTAATAACTAGATAATTATTAGGAGGCCTATAACACTAACTAGCCTAGGAAATTCTACCCCTTAACAAGAACTTAAGGAGAAAACCAACTTCACTGTCAACTCAAAAAAGAAACTTTTGATTTTAATCACAAATGATAAGTATTGTGAGGCGAGAGAAATGTGCATACTTCTCAAGGTGGGAGAAAGTGATGATCATTGTTTGTTGTATAAATAAATACATGTGAAATTATAACACCACAAAGTTCTTTCACTTTTAATGAATTGAAATATTTATATTAGTATTGTGGACAAAGTTCCAATTTGAGTCACACTATTGGTGTGAAGTTTATTAGTATCACCCATAACACTTATGCAAGTTGTATTGTAGTGGGAGGATTGTGAAATATCATATTAGTATTCTCTTAAATCTAGAGACTTTCCTAATTTTTTTGAAGGATAACATTTTTTCATTTTTAAGGTAGGTGCTCCAACAAAGTCATATTTCTTTTTCAACTTCTGAAATATATTCTTGTACTATACTAAAGCCATAGTGGAAAAAAGTTGTTTCAATTCAATCTGTCGATTGGCATATCAAAGTTCACAACTAGATTAACCTAGACCAAAAAACACCATTAGATTTGTATCATTTCAAAGTTGAGAAACATCAAATGCATGTTCTTAGCCCAACCCAAGGTTAGTGAAAAAAAATTAGGTTGGAAATTCTCCAAAGAAGAGAGTCCTTGCACAATTACTTTTACTAGTTAGGTTGCAATTATATTTTATATTTATGCCCATCAAACTAAGTAGATGCACCTTTTTGAGATATTTTATTGCATTATTGTAATAAGTGTAACTTGTGCCATTGAGTTCAGAATAAAGAAATCATGTACTTTGATTGCTTTTGTGATGATAAATTATAACACATTAATTGCATTTTCCTTTTAACAAAAAAAAAAGTTAACCTACACATTGATGAGGTCTTTAATCAATTATACACTAGAACTGAACTGAAGGTTGGAAACAAACCATCATTGTTGCACACGATCAAAGTATGTTGCTTAACTACCTTATCAAATTTCAAAATAAGTTTTGCATTCTCATTTTGGTTTGTGTGTGTTATCATTTCAAGTTCCACGACGAGAAGCATGTCTAGAAGATAATATGTACAACATTAAAGAGCTACATTGGCAAAAGCATACATCTAAAAATTAGATTTTGATAACATAAAAGAAAACCTCCAAAAATATGAAATGAAAGGAGATGTTGCCAAAGACATCCATTTTTAATCATATTTTGTCTTTTAAGCCGTCTATAGTAGATTTAACAAGCATGATTGTGATACAAACAAACAATGGTGGTTCATACTCTAAACATGATCACAAAACATGGATACAATATCATGATTAGTTCACTTGTCACCAAAAGAGAGGAGAGAGAGTTAGAGAGAGAGCTATGTAGAAACACAGAGACAACCAGACATGGTGAGCGTATAGACCCAAACCGGATCTGAGCTCCCTGATCTTCTGACCTGCATCACATTCCACTCTAACAATCTATAGAACTCATCAACACAACGCCTGATTCTTCAACAAAAATGATTTACTCAAAATAAAGATCAACACGTCGGATCACAGGGAGCAGATCCCTGTGCCTTAAATCAGATTAACAAACCGAAGATTGTCTCATGTCCGATTTACAATGCACATCCTCTTGGTTGCAACAAGAACTTCCGGTGATGCCTTCGAGGTCAAATCCCTCCGTGTTCACTCGGTCCCTCGAGCCACTAAACCACATCCCTCAACTGCCTCTATACACTACTCTCACTCTCCACATTTTGAAACCCAGCACCCAGAAACATAGTAGCAACCCTCTGAGATCTCGAACGCGGACCAACAGTAAACCAAGCTCGCAACGAATCTTCTCACAATGACAGCCCCATCATGCACACACAACATATCTGCAGGCACAGACCCCTCCTACCTTTCATTTTCCACAAAATAACGCTCTGCTGACCATAACTCAGATGCAAACAAATCCCCACAGAAACACATTCCACTAATAGATCCTCTCCCTCTCTTCTACCTGCCCACACATCTAAGGCTCGGACCCCTTAAAGCTCTCATCATTCCTTGGCGCCACCTTCCATGTTAATTGCATCAAAAGATTACACAGTCGCTCAGCATAATACTGACACAGCGGAAGAAAATCAGCAATAAGCTAAACAGCTGTATGAAGAACAACCAGAGAGAAAATCACTCCCCTGACCACTCAGAATACTGCCCCCCAGTCTGCCAGTCCTCCAAAATCCAAATCGCCTTCCTACCTCCAGAATTCCAGCCGTTACATGCTTGGCTTCCCACTCAAGCTTTCCCATGCACCGTTACAAGTTCATGTCCCCAAAACCATAAAATGGACACCTTCATTAAGTCCGTTTTTCCGGCAGGTTTAATTTCTTAAACCCTTAAACCAAAAAGATCAGATTTCCAAACTCAGTAGCCATAATCAGGTTTTCATTCGGCCACCCAATAACCGGTCACACACTTACCTTGGATCTCAGGTACAGATTGTGCAAAGCAAAACAAATCATAAGAGCATTACATGTTAGGTATAGGAAAGAATATGCATATGTGTACTCATCTTCATCTATTCTTCACCTTATTGAAATCAATATCAAATGAATGGGTCAGCTACTAGCAAAAGGTGAATTCAGTTCCCATTCACTGGACATTTGTTGGTGAATATGGAGGGGCAGCATCACCTATCTCTACCTCGAACAATCATTTGATGGTGGAGCTATGGATATAGTGTGCATAAAATTCTTGCAGTAAAACAATAGCAAGAATGATCACACAGACCATATACCTACCTCCACCAACAATCTCTATCAGTAGATGACGCTCATTAATGCCCATTACCACATCCAGAACCCTGAAAAAACAAATGCCAGCCCATTACTAACCCTACATGTAACAAATCCAGTGAGCAGAAGTTGGAACCTAAGAAAGCAACCTAACACAGATGCAATTCCAGATCCCTATTCACACATCTTGCATTTCCAGACAGGGTGCTGCTGCAAAAACCATTTTTTGTAGCTAGGTATATATATCTTGTGTACAGGTTTCTAGCTCTGTTATACCTGCCAAAACCTTAACTCTACATGCTAGAATCTAATTTGTGCTGATCTAGTTCAACTTTTGTTTTCCTTGCTTCATGCCTTCTCCACTGGTTCAGCAACCGCATTGTTTGCCACAACCCGCCATTTGCGAAGTGAGGAAGGACAACACGGCCCCATGCAGGAAAATGAGGGCCAATTGCCTTCACCAACAAAAAGAAGAAACCCACCACAATGATGTGCCATGGAACCTCTGTCACCTGTGCCACCACATACAAAAAGGACTTCACACTCTACATCAGACTAAACTAAACTTGTAGCCAAGATCAAAATTCACAGTCTCACCTTCCACATTTTCACAAAAAAGCTTCCATGTCTCATGAACAACTGAATGAAAAACAAGTCAGCTTGTGGGACTTAGCTTGAAGCACTAAAATAGAACATGAAACATCCTTAGCAGATCACAACATATAATGTCACTCATGCAATTGGCCTGATGGTTTGGGTTGTGGGCTTTCACTTAGTTCCACCTTGCTGAATTGGTTGGTATGCTGAGGTAACACTCAAGTTGGAGATTGTATGAACTGGGACACAGTTTTTGTCTTCCAGATCAAAGTTCATGCACTGCTAAGAAAGAGGGAAGAAATATGAAAGGTGACTCCACAACAAACTAAACTTGGATACCAAAACCTAAAACAAGCAAAAGAAGGGAATGGAGAGTTGACCTGTACACTTTCCAGGGCTTCACACATTTCCAGGGCAGTTTCCTTTACCATTCCAGCAAAGGCAAACCCTCCAAGCATTCCAGCTGGAATTAGGAATATTTTCTCCTGCATCAGCGTGTAGGAGACCTCACTCAGTGCTGAGACAAGTAGCACAGGTATTGCCAGCCATTTCCCAGTAACCCACAAAAGGTCTGCCAACCTCCATGCAAAATTAACTGAAGCCTGTCCCCAGGGATAACCTTGTATTGGGCCTGGAACCCTAGACCAGGTGCTCATCAATGCAGAATGCATCTTTCCCCCTCCATTTTGCATCTTTCGAGTGGAACTGCTGGTAATTGATGATGAACATGGTATAAGTTTTTGAGTTTTACACGATGTTGCCAACCTTCCCAAGCTAGGAAAGAATCCCTGCATTCCATTACACACAGGATTAAAAAATATTAAAAATTGTCCTCCATGCACTAACCAGATGAGTTTACAACCAACAATTCTGCAACAGTTGCACTCCAAAGAAGACAAAAATGTGCATGTACAAAGGGAAATTGACAGTTGAATGTCATGAATAGGATTCCAAGATCAGCACGAAACAAATTAAGGAATCTCATATGGTTTACGGTTTATACCAAAAAATAATCCATACCAAAAAAGACACAAATGAAAAAAATTGGTTGTACTCCCATTTCTTCCCCAAAGAACAAACAACAGAGAAAAAACAATCCCAAAACCTTAAGGTTAAAGTCAACTACCAAAATTGCATATCTTGAAGTAGCAGACAAAGTCCAATGGGGGATGCAATACTGTGAAGCCAGTCATGAAAGAGTAAGAAAGACTTTGACAGACAAAATGGCAAGATTTTTCACCTTGGGATGGAATGCGAAGAGAGAGGAGTGAGAGGAAGATAAAAAGCATGGTGGAGAAAATGATGATGATGCCACACATGCATGCCATTGAGATGCCATTTGCAAATTTCTGGTGGTATATTTGTGTGCTTGTGTTTTGTGTCTCTGTTGCGACCGTCTTTTTGTTTGCGGATAAGTTCGTCCCTCAAATAACAATGTGGAACACCTGCAACCTACCTATTCCCAGTTTTTTGACCCATATCACCAAAATTAGGCTGAGGTACTTTAAAAATCTATGTTTGTCTATCTATATGAGGACTTCTTACCTACCCACAGACACACTATATCCCTTTACAAACCTACCTACAATCTTACCCCTTTCCCCTTTATTGATCTATTTGCATGTTTGCCAACCTCCCTTTTTTTGGAACCACTAAATAGTTAGTTATTTCTCCTTCACACTCTTTCTACTTTGCAATGGTTAGACATTTTTGGTTTTTTTCAAATTGTGCAGAGTGTGTCAGTCCACATTCTGAAGTGAAGCACCTGCACACAAACCAACATCCTTCATTAGATACTTGAAAATACAACCATCTCATAATAGTTAAGATACTTCTTGCTTGCTGTCCTTCAACTAGAAACACAGAGACATTTATGACATAAAAGTCTCAAAATTTGAACACAGAAGACATCAGACAAATATTGTCTATTTTTGGGTCTACAAAATGAATCAAAGTCCATCAAAATTTGAAAAAAAAATAAATTAAACAAAAATTGTCTCTTTTCAGGTCTCCTTAATGAATCCCGAGCACAAATAAAGATTGAGCTCTTGACAACCTCAAAAGAGCATATCAATAAGGTATGCTATCTTGGTTTATCAAGATCAATGAAAAAATATTTTGATAACAAAAATATACAAGAAACAAAGGGTATCAATCAGATGTCCTATCTTGGTTGATCACAAAAAAATACAGGACATGGAGGATATCAGTCAGAAAGTATTCAGGCAATGCAGTATCAGATCAATGACCTTTCTGTTTGATCTGTGAATCATACTAATGAGACATTGTCTTGCTCCCAACACTCAAAAGGCAGACCTATATCCAAGAGGTTTGCATTAAGGTCTTGGAGAATGAGGTGCTCAGATATGAATGAATGGTTTTTTGTCATCAAGCCTTCAAGGCTCAGATTAACGAGATATAGTGATCATCACAGCACGCATCCCAATGAAGGACCTGCAACAATCCAGCCTAGAAAGAGAGCAACTAAATTAAAGTTTTGAGTCAAGTGCTAACAGACACCATACCATCCTGAAATCTCAGACAATAGACAAACATGTCAGGTTAATAAAAGGATTGAAGGTTCGCACCCTACTTCTCCCCGTCTTTTCAGGCCCTGCTTTTGTTGGTAGTGGGCTCTTTATTGAGGAGCTCAGAACTGAATGGAATATCTTTTTGTCTCTTCAAGCCTACAAGGCTCAGATTAACGAGATGTAACAATCCTCACAGCACCCCAATTCCAACAGCCTCCAACAAACAGACCACACACTGGACCACAATTAGAGACGACAAAACATAAGATAACCTTTGTTGATATGTCCCCACAAGTGGTTAACCAACAAAATGCAGAACTTCTCAAGTATCAAAACAATACCTAACTAATCAACTCCACGTTCCCTGAAAATTCTAAAGGGGACCCCTGCCAAATAAGTAGAATAAATTATCTTAAAAAATGCTAAGTTTGATAACGTTTTCATATCTACGAGATTGCAGAGAAACCTCACAACATTACTTTGAAGGTAACACAACAATGAGCGTGGTGACAGTCATAACCTCATGGGAATCACTTACAAGGCATCAGACCTTAACCTTCTTCAGGAAAAGCAGCGACAAACTGCCACGAACACCCACTGACTTCATCACAAAGAACACTTGATGATTCCAAAGACTCCATTGTCTCAGTCTACACCTCACTTTAGATCTCATCATCAATTCATCTCTAGTATGAAATGCGCATGAAATGAACAAAAATGACAGAAGCGTCAGTGATTAAAAAGGTCACAACAAATGATGAACGCAGCCTCTGCTTCGGCCATCCATATCATGCAGCGTGTAACGAACGCTAGGTCTTTCTAGAACCCACATTTCCATCCCAATGGAGAGAAATCCAAGAAAACACGAGCAACGTAGAAAAATGCTCTCCTAGAAGTGGCCATTACCAACACGCCGACATAGTCACCGGGAAGGTAGTCACGAAACAAACTCGCTGCTCCACACACACTTACCAGAAAAAAACAACTCCATATCTACAGTTGAGAACCTCAATCTGCGCAGTAAACCCATGCAAAACCCAGGCAAGCCAGCAGCAAACTCATTACAACTCGGAGCCACAGATCACACTGCAATCCATCGCGAGAAGTTGCAAAATCCCGTTTCCTTACCGATTGTTCTCCTTCTCTTCGTCGTCTTCTTGTACGCAACGGCAGTCGCAACTGCTCGAGAAGCCAAAGAAAACCCACGACACACAAGCACTAACCCTAACCCTAAACCTAATGCTAGGAGAGGTTCCTTCCTTCAACAGACACCTAGGTCTACGAAACTGTTTTTTTTGACAAATTTCCGCGTTTGAACAAGTATTGGGTGTATATAGGTTTTTCTTGTTTTCGATTTTGTTATATAGGCGCAGTGTATATGTCAAACCCTGCAAAATCCACAAGACGAGTTAGCCAAATTTGGCTACAGGTCAGAGAGGAAAGTAAATTTTTTGGGTTGTTTTGTACATTGTGTCGTTGTCGCGGTGCGGTCGTGGATTTTGCTTTCCAGGTTGTGGATGTTTGTGGCTGTTGGTGGTAGTGTATTTTGTTGTCTATGATTGTCAAGGTTGTCTGTGCTGTTTGTTGTTGAAGAAGAAGAAGAAGAACGAAACTTGCAATAATGCTTGTCTTTGTTGGCAGAAGTTGGTATGAGGTGGTATGGATCGCATCAAGTTGCAATTACTTAATAAAAGCTCGATGGCTGAAGAAGTGTTAGGACTTCCCTCTGGAGCTCCTCCTGTTGCTGGTGGTGTTTGCAGCTTGAGAGGTCTATCATACATTTTACCTACTATTTATGTACATTCAGTATCGTTTGCACTGGAATTGAATCCTTCTTATGACTTTGGATTTCGGAGGAGATTCCGAGCTACCTGCATGAACCCTTATTGCTCCAGTAGTTTGTAGTCAAGGAGAGCCCTTGGTGCGGTTTCTTCACACAATAGCAACAACATGAGGTTGCTCCACAAAGCAGATGGCTTATAGTGGATTTTTTAAAATACAAAATGTTGTGAAGGGTTTGCTTTTTGTTTACAACATAAGGCTCTCCATTCTCTCTCATCTTGTTTTCAGCTTGTTTCTTGCGATGGTTTTGGTATGGTTTTAGCATTCTACTACTTCTTGCTCATGCGAGATTAACAAAGGAAAGCTTTCAGGCTCCTGGGAGCAAGAATGGAGAGCTGACAGTGTTTTGTATGCCATTTTTGCTAAGCCTTTCGCACTTGTAGTACGTCTCAAGCCGAGTAGAGATTCAGGAGTTGTGGTGGAATAAGTTTCGATTTCTGCAAATGAGGAATTGTGGACTTGAAGATGCGACCCGAAGATTGTCAAGATTTAAGCTAATAGAAGTCTTTGCACGTAAGTACTCGCTTGTTGTTTTGCTGGTGCCACAGAAACAAAACCATACTGACGTCCGATAAGCATGCGGAGCAATTTTGTTTTTCAAGTTTATGATGGTGGGCGGGCTTAGCCACCTTCGGCTACATGCAAGAGAGGAAAGACTTAGAAAACATTGGGATTCATCCCATACTTTGGTGACATGTTGGAACCTATTGTCCAAATACCGGACCTACTACTGATGTTCAGTACAAAAGAATTTGCACAAGGTTTAGTCAAAAAAGACGTTTGAAAATTGATATTTGTCGAAATTGTTGAAAGTCGGTGTCAATTGGGTTACTATTACAAAGACACATATTCAAGTTGAAATTGCAAACCTCGTTTTCTAAAATAAAGATATATTTAGCACAGAAGTGCTCATTATCAGTTGTAGGTGCATATGGTGTGCGCACTTCAGAATTTTTTTCCTCACATTGTGACGACTTGGGCCCATTCTTCTTAAAAAAAAGAAAAGTCCTTTGGATCATTGGCACCTTCACTTGTTTTTGTCGCCAGGATGCGAAAATTCGAAAAAGAAAACGAAACACTGATGCGGAGTTTAGGGATGCAAGGTTGCAATTTTTACTCGCACAAACAACAATGGGAGTGTTCCGGCGCCACAAGGCGCAACGCTCAGCCAAGAGACGGAGGGAAGAGAGTGGCACCTGAAGAGATGCCAGGAGATTCGCAGGGGTCAATTCATCGTATTTGCGCCCTGACTGAGACCCTCTGTGTTTGTTGCTCGCAAACTTTGTCTTTGGTATCTATAACCCCGTCCTCGAAAGATCCTTCTTCTACGACCATCAATCTCTCTATTGCAAAGAGAGAGAAATTTGCCTTGACGATCAGCTTCCGGACTTCGCGATTTCCAGGTCAGCAATGCCATTCTCGACAATGCGCATTTCAATAGACACTGCACCTAATCCATGGAAGGGATGGAGAGAGATCGTGACCTCTCGCTGTAATCATGGCTGCGTGAAGAGTGGTGGTACGTGAATCCGAATTCCATGAGTGTACCTGGAAGCTGCTTCCCGGGGATGAATGCCAGGTTGAGAGGGGAAGATGGCGGGTTCAATAAGAGATCTCAAGACGAAGAAGAAGAAGAAGAATGTTCTAGCATCGACGGAAGCTGCAGCTACTGTTCAACTGACTGCGAAGACATCAAGATCGCCGCCCATCATGACGTCTGAGGAAGTCATGAGCGAGTGCAGGAAACAAAGTTCTTCCCAAGGCCGCATTTCGCGAGTACTACCGTGTAATCTTCTTAGCAGATCTTCATGCACCTCCTTGCATTTTTCTGCTGTCAAGGGTTGCCAATCAGCAAAAAAATGTTCAAGATCACCAGCTTCTGTTGTTGACAAAGGTTGCAATACAGACGAATTGGTTATCATCAGGTCGACATCAAGCATTGGGCTGCCGCCCATCATGGAAGACTCCTCTCTGAAGTCGAAGCCTGCACTTGCAGAAGCTTCAGATGATACTAACACGTCTGTGGATTCTTCTGATCAAGGGCTATCACCCTTGCGAACAGAAACACAGAGATATTATTGCGATCATGATGCCTCCTCGCCTGTGATTCCATCGATTCCACCACCTGAACAATCGAGAGCAGCTGTCCCTGAATCACAAAGTTGTAGCACCGAGGCGGCTTCTAGCAGCAATGAAAGCTGCAGCATCGAGAGAAATCGAATTGCAGCTTCCAATCTGGTTGAGTTCTACCTATCTGGTGGAGGAAAGAACACATTGCGACGTCCTCTTTGTCTAGACTTCACAGGTGAATTGTCATGCTCCAAACCAAGTTTCTGATGAATTCTCAAGTCTTGCTTCATGAGTTCGAGTTTTAATTCTTCACCATCATCATGATTGCTGAGAGAATTTGTATTCAGGTTGGAAAGCATGGTGCAAGCTTCATCTTTCCTGATTCTTCACCTGAACAACAGGACCTGTGGAGATAAGAGCAATGGGAGGAGGAAGGGGCAGAGGTCTAGTTCTCACTACAGATGCTGCAGCTGGAGAGATTTTGTTAGTGTGCAATCCAGTTGCAATGGTGAGCAAAGCTGAGACCAAAATTGCTGAAGGACCTGGAGCTACAGTTCTGAGAACAGGATGTTGGACTGGCAGCCATGAAGTATTAGCTGATCAACTTGTCGCACTCCTTTGTGCCAAAGCTTTCAGATCTTGTCGCATCAGGAAGCTCTTGTCAACTCTCTGTGCTGGTAGTGCAGGTGGAGGACAAACTGATAGACTTCCTCTTCCTGTTCCTTCAATCGATCTTTTGGTCGAACAAAGTTCTGATCCATCAAAAAGAGATGATCATGGTGATGGTGCTGCAAAGCAAGATGATGAAGGATTCAAGCAAGAAGTACCTGGGATGTTGATGAGTTTGCAAGAGATGGAAAGAATTTTCAGAGTTGTACAGTGCAATGCTTTTGGGTACACAAGAGTTCAAAGAAAATCAAAGAAGGAGATGAGCAGGTGCTGGAGTTGTGGAATTTGGATGCTTCCTTCATTTCTGAACCATTCTTGTACCCCAAATGTTGCATCTGTCATTGTGGGTGATGCCATGATGATTGTTGCCTCACGAAGCTTGAAAAGCAATGAGGAGCTCACAGTATCATACTTTGATATTTTCAGACCTCTGAAAGAAAGAAGATGTAGTATGCTGAAGAGTTGGAGCTTCATATGCTGTTGCAAGAGATGCCAAGTCGAAGGGAGCTTGCAAGAATCCTTGAACTTCTTATCTCAAGCCTACTCTTTCCAGGAAACTGAAGCAGCTCATACTCTTCAAGCACGACACCTGGGTTGTCCAGCATTTGATACATGGAATGTTTCTTCTCTTGTCAATCTTGCTATCTTACCTGAGATTCTTGAGAAGGTTTTGTTGAGACAACCGGGATTGTCAAGAGATGAAAGCAACTGGATTCGTGCCTCCTTCATCTGTGGCTACTTAGCTGATGGCCAAAGATTGATGACAGATCCTGATCATCTCAAAGAAGAGAGATACAAAAAACCTGTCAAGAGATCCTACTTAGAAATTGCATTAGATGCTGCTGAAACAGTGAGTCCAGGACATCCTCAAACACTACAAATTGCTGCAGTGTGTCAGGACCGAGCAATCCATATGTACGGGAAGAACTCCTTACTCGTGAAACAGGTTAGCAAAAGGGCAATGCGCATCTGCTTGCGCTTGTTTGGGAAACAAACTGATGAAATTCTGAAGAAGCTAGTAATTGCTGCAACTCTTGATGTACTCTCCTCTTGTGTAATGTTCTCCAATCAAAAAATTTGAGCAAATTTACTACTCTCTCAAATCAAAGCTGCATATTGCCTCGCAATTGTTCTCTGTGCAATCCTTGCATTTCTACCATTGCCATTTGGCCTGAGAAATCTTCTATGCCACATGACTTCTCCAAAGTGTTTGTCCAGTAGCTCTTTTCTGGTGCATTGTTTCATTGTTTTTTCAGAGATCTCTTCACATGCATCCACAGTCTTTCAATGGAATTGGTGTAAGCACTACTGATGGGATCTTTGAAAAACTGTCAATGGTTCACGGTAGTGAGGTGGTTGTAGCCCAAGTGGGTCAACCACTCAGTTTCATATGTACTCCACCGGTTGCTTGTGATCTTTGTACCAGGTTATGTGTTGAAATATTAGGTTCACAAGAGTTTCCTTCATTCTATCGGGCACCACCTTCAGAAAAAATTGATTGAAATTTCCTCTTTCTGCTCCTTCAATAATCCACTGTCCATCTCTTCTTGCTCCTCAGTTATACTTCCTCTTCCCAAACTGGGTTCCTCCTGGTCCAGTCCCTATTCTGAACAGTTCCTGCATCTCTGGATCATCATTCAGTGAATCCCTCACTTGTGTTGGCAATGAAGCCATGAACACATGCAGCTGTTGCTGTACATTCAGGAGACTTCTCTCCATCTTTCTATGATTCTCAGCATCACCTCAATCATATTGATCCAACATGAAGGTTGTTTGGACTGTCAAATTTGTAGCTTTTCCAGGTCCACCACTGACACCAATTGCCTCCAGAGATTCGACTGGAGCTCAAAGGCATCATGGATAGCTCAACAGGGACAAAAGAATCAATCAAAGCACCAAAGCTCTGGTTCATGCAGAGAGCAGAGCTTTTGCACCAATTTGGCAGAATTGTTGAAGGACAGAGTCCTTGCAAATAATGACATTGAGAGACAACTTTATATTGTTTTCTCACCAATGACATCCTCCTCAACAGAAACTTTGCCATGTTTCCTTCTTCAGGTGTCCATATTTGGGAATTGAGTCTTGTTGATGAGAAACTGGACTTCACATTTCTGTGCACAAATTGTGCCTATCTCCTCGAGTTCTCATTCCAAGCTCTGCATACAAACCTTTTCTTTAAAGTGTAACTGTTTGACAGTAATGTTTACCTTGTGGTGACGCTTAATTATTCTTGTTCATCTCTTATGCACAGTCCATAGCACAGGGAGCAACTCAAAGGAGCTGGATCAAGAGGCTGTTGCCTTCATGCCTGCCATGCTGGCTGCCATTTACCACAACCCACAAAACACAGAGGTGAATTGGGAGCAGTCACAGAAGATTTTGATTTTGCACTTTTGGGGTGCAAAGGAGGTTTTGAGACAGATACAACCAATTTGCTGGAAGGTGAGATGGTTACAGGACCTTCAGCTCCAGATCCTCTTTCCACAGATATGCCATCTGTGCTTCAATTTGCTGTCCAATGAAAAATATGTCACGAAGAAAAACAGCATTGTGAAGCAGCAGTATTTCACACCCCTGTACCTCATGGCATATCTTTCAAAGCAGTGAACTCCAATGTCAACAAAGCACTAAAGAGTTGCAGTTTGAACAATTGAAAATCAAAGACTGAATTGTGGCTGAATTGGATCTGAAAAATCAGAGGATCAACTCATTTGGTAATTCTCTTAGATCTGAAATACTATTCATGTAAGCTCTCTCTTAGCAGATAAGCAGAATATTGTAAGCTCAAATGTTTGATCTGAACTAAAGATGCAGTAGGCCTGGAGTATTTATTGTCCTCATGATAACTTGGCTCACTTAGGGTTCTGCTTGGATTGTCTTATAGGCCTGTTCCAGTATGGAAGCCAGTGGTAGTCAGACTGAACGTCATAGCCAATCTTGGATCCACAGCATCCAATCTCACAATTGCAACCCTTCATTTGCAGGAGCTCCTCCTCCATTCTTTGCTGCTGCAGTTCCATATAACCCATCAAACCCTGCCCAACAATTTCTAGCAAACTCATTACCCCTCTCTTGCATGGCCCCTATTTGTTTCTCCTATACTGCTCCAGCACTGCCAGCAGGCACTACACAGATTGCTGAACACTCCCCTTTATTCCCTGTTCCCTCCTGGATTGATCCTGGGCATGGTGTGCAATATGGAAATTGGAAGTCGTGTTCCTTGCTCAGCTCTGAGCCCCCTTGCAGTCCCCACTGTGATCCCACCATCAACATTGTCAGGCTCCTATATCTTGCAGAGGGTAGCAAAATTCTACTAAAGAGATAGGTGAAGTGGATCCTTCAGAGGGTCAAGTGACAGCTTCAGATGGTGACAAGGATGGTGGTGGCCTGGAGAGGAAGGGAGGTGCCCAAATTACCCTATTGGGTCAAATGCAAACAGATCCCAAGACAGGGACATTGCCAGATAGAAGCCTAGAGCACAAACCTTGTGAGAGCTAACAGTGGGCACCTTGGTTTAGGAGCAACAGCTGATCCAAATCAGGTCACACAATGCCATGATTGAGTGCCAGAGCAGCTGCCAGATGGTGATCCCTCTCCCTTTTTCTTGTGCTAATCTTTTTCAGAGTTTGATCTGTATTCATTGCAATCTTTTTCAGAACAACATGTAATTCAATGCCATGGCTGCAGATCCTTAGATGCTTCCTTCCATCCTTCCTTCCATTGGGATTTGAGATACATAGGAGTTGCAAATCATACATTTTGTAGTTTTTTGGATCTGAATGGTGTCACTCATTTGATCTTTTCCAAAGGGACCACCAACACTCACAATGGTACTCGGGATCTTAACAGCATTACCAGACATTGTCTATGTTTCTTGATAATAGAGCTGCAAAACAGAAAGATTCAACTTTTGTTCAACAAATCAATCAACAGCTATACAAAACCCTGCAAGTCTCATCACTGCTTGGAATCCGAAATTGCCAATGCTCTCTTTCAAGTTCTTGCAGCAGGTTAACAATCACACTCACATGAACATCTATCAATCCACAGATCATAACAAGGAAACAAGCATCACAAAACAACATGAAGAACAGCAAACAAAACAAACAAGGAAAGCTTGTGGATAGAATTGGATCAAAGTTCTGACTCCCCTAATCCCTGCAGAGAACATCTAAGCTTGGTTGAATTTGTATATTTTATTGTGAGAATTGAAATCTAGTAACTGTGCCTACCTCAGGAATGAGCATGCTTACACAGGAAGATCATGACAGCAATTCTGCAATAGTACATGAGGTGACAAACAGGTCTCAATCAAGTCTTTTGAGCTTTGCCCTAAGTACTGTAAGTTGCAGGATACTGTCTCTGTGAGATCTTGCTCTTCCTTCAATGACACGCAGCCAGTAGCTGCTCATTTTCCTTTCCAGGTCACACACATTGATTATTGCAACAACACCATCATCCTTCATTTTTTCCAATGTAAAAACAGTATTTCTGATCTGCCTCACTAAACAAGTAGAAATTCTTACACTAACAAGAATTGAAACCTGAGATATTTAGTGTCATGGACGTTTGACTCAAGGTCTCAAACTTGATCCATATACACCAACATCATAACAACTGTAAGACTAAGAAAATAGAGTTCCAATTACAAGACAATCACTTGTCTAAAACTGTGATGAACTTACTCTACTTTCAACCTAATAGACAAGGCAAGAAATCATTGCAGGTTAGGTTAATGTTAGGCATTAGAAAATGACACGGCTTCAGTGAGGATTGCTCTGAATTTTCAGGAGGCAAGTGTTAGAATAAGCAGGTTATCCTATGACATAAGTGGATATTGTCAAAGCATGTCTTGACTCTATTGCAACCACTTTGTGGGTACATGTTGAAAGGGAAGTATGTCCTACCTCTTTAAGCTTCAAAATTTCACAGTGAGCAGCAGCCAAAAGCTTGATATCTTTCAACAAATGGCTGCCACTCTTCTTTTCATGGGCACCATCAATTTCATCAGAGGTTTCAATGTAGTGCTGGCCTAAACATTTGAACTGCACAACACGTTAAGGGTTTTATGCAAGGCATGTAAAGAAAGTAGAACCATCAGATGCCACTCTTAGACAAACCTTAGAAATGTTGCACAACTTTCCTCCCTGTGATACTAGTCTGTTTCAGTAAAAAAGAGAGATAATTTTGTTATCTCATAACATGTCAGAAACAAATAATAGAGTAAAAAGAACTAAAGAAATTTGGAACTAAATTAGATTGCCCTCTTTCACTTGGTTCTATCCTGGTACTACCAAAGTCATTTAGACTCCTTCAGGGAGATACCTGTGAGTTTTTGCTGCTTAATTCAGTGAGATCAAGCATGCAATTTTGTTCAGGAGTGTGCTGATTGACAGAGTGGGTTCCAAGCTGCTTATTGACTTCCTTGGTGTTGCTGATGAGATCAACAGAAGCTAATTTGGACCATAGTTCTTCAGATACAAGCATGGAATCCCTTGACTCTCTGATCTCTGTGTGCTTAAATGATGTTCCTGTTGACCCACTAACACACCCTTTGTCCGTCTCCTGCCATCAAATCATTTAAAATGATCAATGTTGATGGAGCTATTCATTAGCAACAACTTGCAGTTTTTCATAAAATTTCTATTTCAGTGTCCTTGCCACTAGCAAGTCATAAGATTCATATGAGGACGAACTGCAGTGATTAATTACCCAAAAAGAGCTTGCAAAAAACTCTGGAGCAACTTTCACACCATGGTTGGCACCTTCCTACAGGACAGACAACAAGTTTCTGGTATGATTGTCTAAATGGTAAATCAAGTTGGGTGATTACCATCCCCTTTGACATTGGACACAAAAGTTCCCTGACTTCAAATGAATGAAAACCTGTCATGTCCATATCAAATAAGCAAAAACTGCATATGCAGGTTCTCTGTATAGACCTACATGTTTTAATCCTTTAAATTGTGCTCGAAAGACCTCTAAACACATGACTCTTGCTTGGCATTTTAAACTAGTGTAACTGAACAAGATGTTCTTTATCAGCCAAATTCAGGAAAAATACTATTCTGTTTTTTATGAAGACCAATTTCATACCACAATTCTGTAAGTGGAAAAAGAAACTCTCCAGGTTGCAATACAAGGGAAATACAGTTTTGATCTCTCTGTTTTGGATTTGATGTATCAGATGACTGTACCTATACCCTGCTTAGTTCTCAGAGAGAATCATTTCAAAATTCAGCTGTAACATAGATTACCTGACCTTGGGAAGGTGGAGTCCTACAACATTCATGGTTCTTGGCTGTGCTTCTCCAAACTGGGGACTCTAGTTTGCAATTGCCAGGTGGAGTATGGTCTGCTGAATCTGAATTCTTGGTGGTCAAGGACTGGTTGGAATGGAGGAATATGTCATTCAGGCTCGACAATTGTGCAAACTTGTCTTGCCAGTCTTCTACTTCTCCCCTCAATTTATGGTTACTGCGGCGAAGCTGAGCCTGCATCCATAGCCAGCAATGACCACAATGCAGGGGGACCCCTTGAAACTCTTCCAAGGATGTTTCTGCTTTGAAGTGCTTTCTGTGCCATTAAAAAACAATGAAATTACCCAGAAATAGTTGCCTATGGCCTTGAAAAGCAGATTGAGCAAAAACCTAAGGTAATGACATCCATGTCAGTTTAAATTGTATCCAAGCATTTAGCATGCATAACATATGATACAATCGCATGGGTTCACTGCATTTTGAGATATGATATCAGGAACTATAAGGAACACAGGAATGTTGCAACCTTTGAAGTCATGTTAAATGTTGCAGAAAGCATACCAGTTCAATCAGAAGCTGAGCCTTCTCTGCCCCTAGTGAAGCCCTCACCTGTATGATACAGAGCCCAACTCTTGATAACAAAGTTGAATCACTGAGCTGACTTTTCAGTACTTAGCCACCTGGTGAGGGTTCAGTTTTCCAAAATGAAAAGCAATTGTATGTGTGAGAGAGGATGTAACCAAGCATGACATACACCTATTACTCACATAACTTCATATGCTCACATTTCAGACACTAAACTCCACAAAGCCACCATGTTCAGGAAGAAATGATAAAGTCTAACCTTTTGCAGTTCATGATCATAGTGGGCTATAGCCGCTGACATATCTTGGATTTGTAGACTTTTCACCTGAAACATACAAATATATGGTTTTCATATGAGCCAATCACCAGAGATTCAAACTCTGTGGATACAGTGCAAGCATGGTTACAAGCTTACTTCAAAACTTGCTGAAAAGTTCACAGAAAGAATGAAAACTGGGCACCTGTTGCTCCAAAATCTCAACCTGAAGTACCAAGTCTTTCTTCTCCAACACAGCTTCTTCTAGTCTCTTTTCAGAATTCCGCATTGCAACTTTGCTTATCTCATTAGCCTTCTTCAGTTCTGTATTCTTACTCCCTCTCTCTTTTGCTGCCACCTGCACTGATGTTAGAGTTTAATGGCATGTATGCAGTGGTGATGTTCTCAACTTTGAAATCGAGATTTATGAAAAACTCCAGATAAATTGTCCACCTTCATGGTTTCGTATTTCTTTTGCAAGGAAGCAAGCTCCACTTTATGGGCCTTGTGCACTTCTTCAAAATTGCTTGACTGCTGCTCCAAATTTTGTTTCTGAACCAATTCCATCAAGAGAAGTGTCATTTGCAGTGTTCTGCACTGTTGATTCTGAATCATTTCAATTGATAAAAGAACACTGGAAGTTTAAGATCCAAGACACAAAGTGATAGAATCTTTCCAATATGTGGTATCAGACTAACCAGTCTCTGAGATTGATGAGTGACGTCTTGAAGTTTTGTCCTGCTTGCCTGCAACAGCAGATGTCGTAATAATTGTTGTCATCATCAGCACTTCATCCTCATGGATAGTCAATCACTCAGTTCAGATCTCTATTATGAGCAGTGGATTAGGGAGGTGTAGCTGGTAATTAATCCTGCCCTCAAGGTCTGGAAAGGGAGTTCACAAAGAATCCAAGTACCTCATAAAGGATGCAGGTCTCTGCTGCTTCAATGTTGAGGCGCTTGATCTCTTCACATTGTGCTTTTATCAATGCATTTGTCTCCCTCCTGACCTGTAGACAACAGTATAATGCCCTATACTCCATACCATAAACCTAATTTCCATTTGAGCCATTTGCAAGTGTAAGAAGACACTGAAAACCCACAAAATAAAATATACTTGCACATTTTCTACTGTAAGCAGGTTGCACTGAAAGGAGTCAAGTTGTCCAGGCAGTATCAAAGCTTGTTGGACATGGTTGTTGATCTCAACAGTATCTCCAACATTCCTTGGGAATGAATACAACTGTCCCTGAACCTGGATCTATAAGAGTATGAGGCAGGATGAATCAGTGTGGACCTTGTCAAGCTCCATGGTGGCCTCCCGGGCTGCTGCAATAGCCTGGGCTGCCTGAGCAGCCTGTTTTTGCACCTCCCTTGTAGCTGCTGTTGCTACCCTTCCCCTCACCACATCTATGTTGCGCCCACTCTTTACCACAGATGCTGCAAGGTTCAAGCATGAAGAAGAATTCCACATTCCTGAGTCAATGGGAGTTCAGCTGAGTTTTCAGATTGCAGAAGGCTTAGTTTTTAGGCTTTGTTGCTGGGCAGAACATTGAGTAGAATTATGTTTGGTGAGTCTCATGCAAAGAGGACAGATTCAAGAACACTCAATGAAATTAGGAGGTGAAAAACATTCTCCTCTGAATGCTGACAGAAATTGAGAAAGAGGGCTACAGGAACATCAAAGTGGGGTGCATACACAAAGCAAGCAAGTGCTCCAGCTCTTGAACACGTGAAAGGAGGCCTGCTGCTGCAGCTTCCACACTCCCCACATATACACGCAAAGAGTCTGTCTCTCTCTGTGCCTCCTCCCTCACCCTGTCACCCCAAGGGACAATCATCAGGGAAACAATAAACAAGACAGCAAAGAGTCTAGCACTCTGGTGATCCCAGGTGCAGCCTTCTCATTGAAACTCACTTGTATCTTGGCTACACTCAGACTCCTTCCAAGTATTACTAATGCACAGAACTTGAGAAACGCCCACTGGACTGCATGACAAACCCACTCAATCCCAAACTCAGAATAATATATTACCAAGCACACATCAGTCCTGTTGCAGGACTGTAATCCAGAAAAAGAAGAATACTAAAAGAGTTATGCCTGAAGGCAGCAAAGAGAGATATCATTGAATGGGAAGGTGATCACCTTTCAGATGCCCTGAATGCAACTTGAAGTTCAGACAGTTTTTGATGAAGGTCCCTGGAAGTGGATTGCTGATACTCCATTGCCAAACAAATTTCTCCACCAATCAAAGTCCAATACAGAGTGAAATCTTTGGCCACCACTATCACGTTTCAGTTAAGCTTTTCAATATTACCAAAAAGTTTAAATGTTGAAACCAGCCTGCATTATGTTGATTTCAGTGAAGAAACCCACATGACTGAATTCCAGTCTAAATTTCCTACATAAATCTTCTGACATTGCATTCAAACCTGGTACATGATGCACCTTCTGCATATGTATGAACCTGAATAAGCCATGAGCATAGGAAATTCAAGAGGTATTAGGGTTGAGCTCATGTTTGGAGCCTTACATTGTCAACATTTGACATTACTGAGGAGGATGTATCACCAGACTCGCAGCTTGCAGGCAAGAACTGATGAACTCCTTGTGGTGGTGGCAGAACTGAAGACGGAGACATATGATCTTCCTTGATCTCTCTCTCCACATCATAAGACAATGTGATGCCTTTGTGAGACCGTCCTGCACCTTCTTCTGGATAAGTAAGTCACATGTGCACCACTCAGCAACAAATTCATGAGGAAATAGAAGAACTCAAACTCACAGTATCTGCAAACAAACATCACTCTCATTTGTCTATTATCCTTAAGGCATAATCTCGTCAATCCGGTTGTGATCATATGTAGATCCCCAACAAATAATGTGTATAAGAACTTGGTAGATCACTTGCAGGACATGACAATGAAATGTGTCTGCTGCAAACATAGGTCTAAATCAAGATTCCTCAACAACTGCTCGATCTTTTTCCACAAAACAACAAACTGCAAAACTGCCACCTTTTCAACTTCCTGGCAATGATGAGTTCCGCAACTAAAACAATGTGCAATTTGAAAGAAGTGCAATAAAAATGAACAGAAGAGAAAAAGTCTAACAAGAAAGGATTCAGAGACTAAAATCATTTTACCTGGATCATGTGAAAGATGGACAGAGGAACCATCATGGACACAATATTTCTCATAATGTGTTATGTACACTGTCTCATTCTTTTCATTTTCTTCATGGACTTGTTGTTCTTGTTCTTGTGCAGCAAGCTTCTCTGCGTTGCATCCATTCTTCCCCATGTCTGGACTCTCCACACGGTGGGCTCCTAGTTTCAAGAAGACAAGACACTTCCTGCTTTATGTCTCTCTACCTCCTGAGACATGCATGAATCTCGACTCTCTCCATGAGCTTTGCATGCAATGTTCCCCTGTTCTCTCTACCTGTATGCTACTTATCTCCCTCTGCAACTCCTCAAGCTAAAAACTCCTTAAAGCTTCGTTCTGCAACACCTGGGTCTTTTGTACACACAGCAAAGATCAGATCAAATGAACATATAAAAAAACTCTTCTTGAACTTCTTTCTGCAACAAGTCTAGGTACTATATAGTACACACAGCAAGATCAGATGATGTCTGCAGAAAAAAACTTCAATTCCAAATCCCCAAAAAAACAAGAAAACAAGAAAAAAGCCAAAAAAAAACCACGACATCATCATCATCATCATTGAAAACTCAACTTCCAAGTTTCCATTCTTCTGTCACAACCCTGGAGCAACTTCTTCTTACCCTTTGTTGTTCTTGTTGTTCTTGCTCATCACAAAAACATTGTCTTTTTTCTTTCTCAAGCTCCCCCCCTCCCCACACCTTCTTTGAAATTAATTTCTTGTCAAAAATGTAGTGTTCCAATTTCCTGACCAATTTTCAGGTTGAGAGAATTAAATTTTCTTGTGGTTTGTTTACCCATTTGTTTGTTTGTTGGTTGGTTAGTTGGATGGATGGAGAGAGTTAGGAAAGATAGGTTGGTAGGTACATAGTAGTACCCCTTTCATTGGATGAGGAAATAGGTACCTGCCTACCCACCTACTTAATAGGTTAACTGAATTACCTAACAATCAACAATGAGCATTTGATTGTAGTTAAGTAGAATTCACGTAATAATTTCTAGTACCCCTTTCATTTGTTTATTTTGCTTAGTTTGTTTATGGTAGACCTTATCTGGTTCAGCATTAAGGTGCCGAATGTTTTATTTTTCAAATTCAAGTTCAGTCCCAAAAATCATACTGAGCCTCAGGCTTGACCTCAGTTCCAGGTATTCTGGGAAAGAAGAACAGAATCGAAGAACCCACTGGTTCTGCTTATTTCAAAAGCCTCAAAGCAATGTCAGGTTTCATGACAAAGAACCGCTGGTTTTGTTGGATGGTTATTTAAATTAAAGAACTGCACAACACTGGTTCTTACACCTCATCCATATTTTCATCATTCCTTGCTTATATTTTGTTCCGTTTTCTTTTTCGGATTTCAACTTTCTTGGATCCTATTTTCTTCAGCCTTCATTTCATGTAAGGTAGAACTGCCCTGATCACTACTATGGTGATTTGCCATGAAGTTGGCATGTAACATTCTGAAAACTCAAAACCCTATTGAAAACACAGTTTGATTCCAACCTATTTATGTTTCAAGAAACCTTGGAGTATGCAAAAGCTATAACATTTGTTACATTTGGCAAAGTTCAACTTTACAAGCTAAGGTTCCAGTGGACTAACATGGGCTATTGCTCAAGTAATAATTGAAATTCTAAACCTAGTTGTTCATTAATGTGTTGCATCTTTTTTTGGATTTTGCAGAAACTTTATCTCGAAACAGAGCTCATAACACGGTTGCTTTGATGCTACATTCAAAAACATGGATTGCATCTAGAAGCGTCAAGTGGCCACATTAATGTAACAATATGATGATTTGATTGTGATGCCCTTACTAAAATCTATTTAGGTTTTCATGTGAAAAATGCAAATGGTTTTGATCCATTAATAATATGGTGGGCTGCCAATGAATCTAGGGATTTGTGATGTTCAATGATGTTAGATGGGCTACAAATCTATTAAGATTTTGCACTCAAATTTTGTGCATGACACTACTTTATAAAATCTTTAAACGTTACATTCTTTTTGGGCTTCAATTTGCTCCATGTTTGTTTGTTGTGGTTTGCTTTTTAATGCATGATGTATGCTTTTTGTGTTGGTTTTTTCCTTCTTGTCAAAACCACTTTGAACAAATATGATACTTAAGTCCAGGTTGATATTTGGCCCTTTATCCATTGCTTGATACTTGTGTTGGTACTGGTTTATTAAATGACAAACAACTTATCATTGATAACATACCAGTATCAAAAATTGGAATCAAAAGGCTTGGGGGATCTTCTTGGAAAAGGATTGTCCTTATTTTTTTGTCAATATCTTGTGAAAATATGTGTTTGTTTGTAGTTGTCATTGAAACTTTTTTCATACATTGACCCTTTAGGTTTATAAATACAAACCCATGAAAAAACAATTTTCATGAAAGATAGATTGTAATTTCTTGATGGTTATCTTTTGTATTTTTTAATACCCCTTGTGTTTGGAATGTATTAGTATTCTTATATCTAAATAAATGGGATGAATATTAATATCTATCATTTTTAATTTATACATATGATTATTTTGATTATTGATAAATTTATATGAACTTTTTTGTAGATGTCAAAATATTTTAAACTGTATTTTCAAATGATTTTTTTACTATATAAATAGTTTCAAGATTTCTTGGGGGCCTATTTTTTGAAATATCTATAAACTTTACCTCAAAAAAATATTAATTGTGGCCAAAGGCTAATGTGTAGCCAAGAGAATTTTCACATTTTTTATTTACATTTCTTTTCAAAAATTAATGTTTAAAAATAGTTCTTCCAATGGAAGATGGCAAAATCTTGCTTAAAAGTCAATTGAGGCCAAATTGTTCTTGACATCAAGTTTACACTAGAAGTTACGGCTTGTGGTAACCTAAAGGTCAAAAATACAAATTTAACATGATTATTTTGCAAGCTTTGACCTCAATATATTGTTGATCAAATTAAATTTAAATGGATAAAATTGCACATTCATACTTTGCAAGCTCCCACCAAGAAATTATACCATAATTCGTTCTAGTTGGAATGTTAATTTTGTTAAAATAAGTGTTGGGTTGGTATCACAAAGAGGGGTGCATGTGTACTTGGCCAACTTTTACACATGATCTCCCATTGAAAATCAACACCTATGAACTAGCTCCATGTAAGAATTTCAAAAATTAAACACTTGAATTAGGTAAAAGGGTTTACCCAAGTCTAGTTCTCAAACTAGTAAGGATCTAGGTAGTTAAGGTCTAATGTTTAGGGCGTTACATCAAGTCTATACTTAAAAGTTTTAGGTTAAGGTTTCCAAGGCTTCAAATTTAAGTTGGTGGCTATGGTGTTCAAAATATAAGTTTCTTGGCAATACCTAATGACCTTGGTAACAATTCTTTTGCAAAATTATTTCTTTCACAAGAATAAAAGCCTACCCAAGTGAAAGCTTGGGCTCCACCTTGCTCAAGGTTCAAGCTATTTATGATTTGTGATTTGCACAACTATCCTTGCATGTTTTTTTCTTTTATTTTTTGTTACTTTTTTGTTTTTAATTTTTGTATTGCTTGTGTTTTTTTTGGTGCTTCATGTTTATAGGTTCATTAACATGTGTGGCAACATTAAGCTCCTTTGTTTGTGGTCCTTAAAGTTTTTACTTTTTTGTGTGATTGTTTCTTGTTCCTTTTTTTTCACTTTTGGTCTTTTGCTCTTGTTCCCTCTCCTTGATTATTGTTGTTGTCCCTCACTTTTGCTTCTTCTTCCTAGCTTGTGGTGTATGCATGTTAGTTTGTTCAATGAAGGTTTTTCCTTGGATAAAAAATGTGTCCTCTAGTTCTTTCCCCCAACTCATGCCCCTAGTAACCTCTTTTATTGGGGTTCTTTAAACCTTGATTATATTCATGCATCCCAATTGTTTTAAGACGAAAGGTGTCGCTAATCTTCAAATTTCTTTTAAACCACATAACATGATATTCAAACAATGTTATTGCATGGCATCTTTTTATATTTTTCCCCTAATGGTGCCTTTTCTTGCCTACTCAAACATGGAAGGTTAAGCATAGGGAAACCAAGATTTAATTATAAAAGTTTTTTATGGCAATTGGGAGGAGTTTCAAACTAAACATTTGTTGTATGCATAGGCTTTAGTTGTTTTTCCTTCAATCCCCCCTTGTTTGGATAATGCCCTTCCTTTTCATCCTTTTCTTCCAATTTGGGGCCCCATTGTTGTTGTCAGCGTTTAGCCTTAAGGTGAGTAGGGAAGTGTGTTCATGTTGTGAGGGCTTTTGCCCCCCTTGCCCCAACCTTGGCCTCTTTAGAAATCAATGTTTATCTATGGGCTTTTCATCCTCCAAATTCATCCTTACCATGCTTAGGATTGTTTTTGAGGGAGTCCCTTTTAGAAATAGATTTGGATTTTGCTTTAGATGTGTTTAAGTCAACATTTATCCATTTAGTTCACTTTTCAAGCATGAACATCTAATTGGAAATTTATTTGACCAAGAAGACTCGACTAACAACTTTTCTTAATTATTCATAGTATGTTCTTATGTTGTTGCAAAGCATATCCCCGAGAGTATAACAAACGTGGCCTCCATGTGGCAAGGTTGTTAGCTCTGGCCAAACATTCTAGTGGCAATCAATTGATTATAATAGGTGAGCTTCTATATCAATTGGTGAACAAGACCTTTTGTTTCCGATTTCGTAATGCATTTTTAGCCCACTTGTCCTTTCATTAGTTGGGGTTGAAATCAAGGGAGGTTGTGAGGTGGTGGTGCATGATATTTGGGTAGTTTTAGATGTTCATATTGATTAGGTGGTGTTGTAGGTAAACATTGCAAAGGCCATCAACATTGTTTTTCGTAGGATTATATTATTAGAGTTGCATGTTGTAAGTGGTCAATTGTTGTAGTTCATACCTTTCATATGTTTTTAATTTTCTACACAACCTTTTTTTAAAAAGTCACCAATCCATTAAAAACAATCTTTCTTTTATTGAGTCTTCCATTTGCACCCACAAGGGGGATCCTTTGGGTGGTCTTTTTTTTTCCCTAGTTCATTTTCGTGCCTTTCATAGTTCTCAACTAACCTTTTCTTGTTTTTTTTATTTCCTTCCATTGCAAATGACACCTTGTCATCATTGGGCATGTTTCAGTTATATTTTAAGTTTTTCATCATTTCCTCTTTTACTTAGATTTGGTAAGCCTTGTGGTTTAGTTTTGCAAGTGTGTTGCTTTGTTTCCTTCAAGGTTTTTTTCCTCCATTTGGTTTTTTTACTCGTGTTGGGGCATTAGGGTTTTGGGCATTCCCTTGGAATCCCTTTCTTTCACATCTTTTTTTTTCCAAGGTGCCTTGGACAATGAAAAGGATGTATTCGCTACTCCCAATAGTCTTAATGTTCAACACATAGATGCCTCTCCTAGGTTAAAGGATGTATAGGCGGCATTAGAATTCTCACTTATTGTTTCGTGGCTTGCCTAGAAGTTATATTACCTTTTCCATTTTTTTTTTCACTCTTGGATTTTCAACACCAACTAGCTTCCTTTGATTCAACTTGCATTCATGTATGTGGTAGACTTTTAAGGCTAGGTTTTTTGGAATGTTCGGAGGCTCCCTTAATTCATCAATAAATTTATTTTCCCATTTGCAAAGGTGGAATAAGTCTTGTTTTTATGGAGGTTATTGCCTTGGTACCATACTTGGGGAGTTAAAGACTTGTGGTCCCAATCATCGCACTTAGGTTTTTGTAGGTTGGTTCCCATTTTTATTAAAGGTTATAGGGGGCAATAATTCATGTTGATTTCCATTCCAAGCTCACCTTTAGGTGGGTTTATGACTTTCTATTTCCAACTACTCCAATTTGCATCCATCACAATTTAACAAGCAACGTATTAATAATGAAAGTCATGCGAAATTCATTCATGTATAGGTTTGTACATTTTACACATGAAGACCATGTGTTGAAAACACATTTGAAACATGGATAAATGTGTTGATGGATGAAATATGAACCTATGAATGAATGAATGTCATGTACAAATTTTTCATCTTCATGTAAATATGTGTGTCAAATGTGTTTTCAATGCATGATAGTAGTGCATGAAATGTATGAATCACAAATGAACAAATTTGCATGATTTCCATTATTAGGTTGTGAGATGCTAAATTTGTGATGTCCCTTCATTTGAGCACTTGTCAAATAAAGGAATGAATCATTTTCAAAAGAACATTTAAAAAAACATGCATGAACACTCTTTTTTTAATATCATATTAGTGTTGTTTTTTTTATTATCATTGTGTTTGGTTGAAATTTTATGCAGGTCTAAGCTCAAGTGTTTGATTTTTAGCTCATTGAGTCATCCTATGGTTCATGGTCTTTTTGATGCATATGTGGTCAACCCATAGATTTGACAAATATACATTTATTTTGTTGTGCTCATGGGGGAGGGCACGTTGCCACACATGGTGCAATTTGGGACTCTTTTGGCTCCATTACTAAGGATGCCAAGTTCCATGTTTTGCATAAACAAATTCATGTTCTCTTGGTACCATCTTTCCATTCATGATTGTGGTGATGATTGGATGTTGTGTTGACATGTTCCCAAACTCTTTAATGGACTCAAATGTGAATTTAAACTGAAAACAAAAAAGAATAAAGAGTTGGGCCCCTTAGTTCATAACATTTTAGAGGTGTAGAGGGGCGTGCTAGAGCTTTGGGATGGGACTAGGAAGAATGACAAGTATCAACTACTCACATAGACCTCACAAAATCAACACAAGGTGGTTAGTGCATAATTGGAGCACTTTTGGTGTTCGGATGAGCCATGTGCAATTTAGACTCACAAGACTCACCATAGCCCGGACTTGGGGGAAGCCACCACCTTCCCCTTTATATTATATTCTATGCCTCTCCATGAGGCTCACATCCAAATGACATTTTGTCTCGGGACTCCCAAATGCGAGTCCCGAAATTCCCAAAGTTGGGACTCCTATGACTTTGGGGCCCCATAACCTATCGTGCAAACCTCCGATTGAAATGAAGTGTGAAGTAAAATTGTAGCCCTCATCGAGAACTTTTCAACAGTATGTCACACGCCACCTGCATGCAAGGAAATCAGGTCTATTCTTGACTTTTAGTGGTTGGGAATCAAATTGACAATTTGATTCCCGGCCCTTCTTTTGGCCATAACTTGTGTTTTAGATGTCTAAATGGGCATGCAAGCCCATTTTAGACATCTACGTTTCAATAACTTTTTAATGG
>Ga0209208_10000090_pt1 | contig 87950 bp, 67 predicted proteins | sample S1TSphfallax_3_FD_187694 | JGI IMG/M metagenome (GOLD analysis project Ga0209208, IMG submission 187694) | Host-associated microbial communities from peat moss isolated from Minnesota, USA - S1T2_Fd - Sphagnum fallax MG (SPAdes) (version 2) | ecosystem: Host-associated > Plants > Peat moss >... | reverse complement strand
TTGAACAACTTCATAAGCAACCCATCAAAATCTCATGACAATCCTTCAATTTAAATTGATTGGTGGCAATCCACAATACTACCTTGCCCAAGTAAACTTGATTTGGAAATATGATGATACATGCTTCCTTCTTCTGACTTTGAAGATGTCTTAGGATTAAGTCAGTCATTGTTAAATTTGTACACCATTATTTGGGCTAGACTTGGTGCACTTTTGGTCAAATAATCACAAGATGCCATCAAGCTTTGATTCATTGGTGTGCAAGCGATTTGAGATTCCATGAACTCAATGAATCAAGTCCAAGTACAAACAAATTTGGTTGCTTGATCATATATCCTCACCTATTCTAGCATTTCCCCTTCCAACACTTCTCACACCTTGCCATTGTAGTGGAACTATTGTATCTTATAGAGATAGATAGACAGTTAGATAGATAAAAAGCCATGATATGTACACACATTTTACTTACACATGTACAATCTATTCTTATATTGTCCCATGGGATACAATAGCATAGTACCTTGGTAGCTTTGACTCTAACTATATCAGTTTCACAAATGTTTGAAATTTTCAAAAATTGGTTTTTTCAAAGAACAAGACCTTGCAAAGGAAGATATTGAATGCCCAGAGAGGAATGTTTTATTTGTGACAATGAAAATTTCAAAATTAATTAATTATTTGACAAATGTGTGTGAAAGTTGCCAAGGGTACATACAATGGGTACTCACTTGATTTTCTCAGCTTTTTCAACAAATGGTTTTGTTTCCTGAAGCTGTCATGCTGCAGAACCTTGCCTACAACTTTGTTGTCATGATGTTCATGACCCTGAACTTTGCTCAATTCCTTCAATCTCCTGCTTAACTTGGAATAGGGCATGTCTAACCTAAGTTTGGCTCAGGAGCTCAATCTCTAAATTCCATGAAAACTTGGTCTAAGTAACTACCCATTAAAACATCCAATTAGCTCTTGAACAAGGAAATCTAAAAAGATGGGTAAGATCTATCATTCCTTGGTCTATTGTTCCATCCAAACTCATGTGAACAAGCAGAATGAATTCTTTGGTTGGGATTCACATCTCTCAGCTTCAAGCAGCAGAAATGCAGGGGAAACAAAAGACTTGAAGAAAACATGTATAAAGCCATCTAGGTATGGCAAAACTTACCATCTCTTACACGAAAGTTCTCAAGTGTGGAATGCAGAAGAGTACCAGCTGCAGCCGCTAAATCTCTGCTTCTTGTTCCCATGTCCAGCAATATAAGGTTTCACATGGAATGCCAATTTCATAAAGACACTACCTGATTGAGAAACAAAGGTATTTTGAGCAGAATCCTGATCAGTACCTAGACTAAGAAATCTAAGAGTTGATGAAATACTCAAGCTGTAATTTGTCAAGTTCAGAAAGGAACTACAGTCATGGTTTGGCAAGGAATTTCTGTTTGGCAAAATCTGTTGTATATTGGGAGCTTCTTCTGCAAGGGCATGACTCATCATTCCAGGAGGTTTGATTAAACTCTAGTCCAAGATGGCACGCTTTAGCACAGGAATAAGCAACTCAGGACAGCTGAGCTGTGGCAAATGTCCCTCTGTTTGTAGAATCTCCACTTTTGTTGGCCCCCCCAGGGAGTGGAACAGATAGTCAGACACCACCAATGGCACTGCCAAGTCTTTGCTGCTTTGCAACACATAACATGGAACCTTAACCTGCACAAACAAATTTGTGGCACTTGAGAACCACAGTAAGGTGAAGAGAACTAGTGCTAGCTGCTGCTGCAAAGGCTGCTGCTACTTATCTAGACTTAGAGTTGTTTGTATGCAAAACATATGCTTTTGAAGAAATATATGACAGCAGAGTTGAGAAACAGTAGAAAAGAAGCTGCTTGGGGATCACCTGAGGAAGAATGCTGCGGAGATCACTCTGGAAGCAAGTCTTGGAGATGCAGAGAGCAATGTCAGGTCTGATGCTGAAGAAGGTGCGAGTGAACTCCTTCACTGCAGTGCTCTTGAGGTCTGCACCCACAGCTAGCGGTGCAAAACCTGTTACCCATGCCCTGAAGTTGGATTGCATTGCATCAAACAGCTGGTTCAGTTCCTCTTGCTCAAAGCCTCCATAGTAGTGCTCATCATTTATATACCTGCATGCAAGAAGATCAGTTGGAAAAAAAGCTCATGGGTGGATCAATCTCTCTTTGGCATGATGAGGAGAGAGAATCACAAATTTGATTGTGAACTAGAAGATTTTGAGCTTCCAAAGCTCTGGGTTACAAATTGTTCAGTAGTAATAGCATCTTTTCATTAACCTGCTGTGATCACAGCAGCCTAATGGAAAGTCACTGACATATATGCAATTAATCATGATAGGAACTCTGGGAACACATGATCTTGTGAAAACAAGGACACAGATGTCCCTGCAGGGTGAGTCACAATTGACTCACAGCTCTCACTGCAATTGGTCATTCAATACTTGTCCAATAGAGCTGTAAGATGACTGTGAGCACAGCTAATTGAAAAAACATGATGGAAAGAATCTGTGATCATGACAGCCTAATGGAAAGAAAGATGTCCTAATGGAAGGGCTGTTATGATCACAGCACAACGCAGCAGCCTAATGGAAAGCCATTGACGTAGGGCCTTGTTTCTTGTTACTGCAGGGACAGTCCTTTCCATTGGAGAGGTGCAAGTGCATTGAAAGTATATAATTAATCATGCTAGGAACTTTGGGAACACATGCTTTCATGAAAGCAAGGACAAATGTCACTGCATTGTGACTCACAGTTTGACTCACAGCTCCTGCAATTGGTTAATGCTGATCAGTAGTATTGCTTGACCAGTACTGTTGTGCGATGACCTTGAGCACAGCTAGTTGAAGAAAGCTGAATTTGTGATCACAGCAGCCTAATGGAAAGATGTGGTAAATAGCTGAGGATTTTGTCCATACTGTAGCAAGCACACAATGTGATGAAGTGACTACAGGAGATATTCACCTGGGAGATGCAGACAAGAGAACAAGCTTCTGGAAGACTTGAGGACGTTCAATGGAAGCAATGCAAGCAATCATCCCAGACATGGAGTGGCCAACAAACACGCAGCTCTCGATCTCCATCTCATCCAGGATCATAAGCAAGTCATCGGCATAAGCGTGGAGTGTAGCATAGCGTGCAAAGCTGAAGTTGTGGGATTTGGTGCTCCCAGCTCCCATCAAGTCGAACAGCACCACTTTGTAGTCGTTCACAAAGTAAGGCAATATGAACTGCCATACGGACTGATCGCTTCCAAACCCATGTCCCAGAACCAGCACTTGTGACCCATTTCCTATCACTCTAACATTGTGCGCATCTAGCAGCTCATTCCCACAGTCACCACCCATGATCTCATCCTCACAATTAGGTACCATTCGTCTGCAACTGCTCTCTCACTTTCTCGCTCATTCCCCTTGCTCTTTGTTTTGTTCCCCAAAAGCTGGAATGTTTCCCAAAATCATCTGGAGCGACGAAGAAGAAATTGGGGACACGGCAGAAGAAGAAGAAGAAGAAGAAGCTGACAAATGCTGATGGGAACAAAAACACTTTCTTTGTCCGGCCGGTCATGTTGCAAATAATGTCAAGCAGCAAGTTGTGCAACACGTCCCATTTTGCAGCTGGGTGGCTGGGTGGCCAGCACAAGTAGGCATTATATTTAGACAAGTGCACGAGATCCATGGAGATAACTGCGGACAAGACTGCTATTCTCAGGCTACTTACAACCCATCCCTGGACCTCTTCACTCCTCTTCCTCCTCTGTTTTTTCTCGTGACTGCCAAAGTGCAGCAGCGTCAAAAAAAGACAACAACCCAAATTGTCCATCAACCCAGATATGAACTAAAGCTTTTTTAATCAACCTTCTATATTTATGGCTGCACACTGAAAACCAACTATAGGCTGCCAACCGACCATCTGAATCTCCTCATCACAACTCTCTGATACTGTAGTATCCATTCATCTGTCATGTGATGAATCAATCAATCCCTTCCAAGCAATCAATGCTTGAGATCTCAGCATCAGCTCCTCAAGCTTTTCTTGCTCTGAAACTTTTTTCAGAGAAAAAGGGGAATTCTACACAAGGGATAGGTAGTAGTCATAGGGTGTAACATAGGAATTGGATGAGAGCAACAAAACAAAAAACCCCCTTCCACAAAACAACACACAATAGCAGCAACAACACACCCACAAACTACAAAAATCCACTTTTTGATGCAAAAAAGCAGATTGTGTGCATGGGTACCTATGTGTGCACAGAGACACACATTAGGTACTGATTTTGGGCCAGAGTGAAGGGGCACCCACTAGCACACCATCCACTGGATGCCCCCTTGTGACTCGGTTGCGGATGAACTGAGTCAATATTTGCTTTCACCTTGGTAACCTATTCTATAAGAAGGTGGTCTGACATAGTGGCTGATAGGTAGGGAAATAGATGACTACTAAGTAATTAACTAGGACCCAACAAAGAACTGTTTCTTGACCACTTACCATCCATCCTTCATGGTGTGGTGATCATGCGTGCTGGTTCACTCTGGCCTTGATTTTGTGCTGCTGTGTTTTCTGCAACTCTTTTTTAAGCCTTTTCAGCAAAAAACCTAAACCAGATGCAATGAAAACAACACATATCTCTCAAAATTTGAAGGATATGCATGCTCATGAAATTTGCAAATTCAGCATTGATTTGGCTGCTCCAATTTCTGCAACTCTTTTTTTCCCCTTTTTTTCTCCAAAACAGATGCATGAAAATATTGATGAGATTTTAGATGTATGTCTTTAGCATGGATGATGAAAGAGGATGGTATAAATATAGTTTGTGCTTTTCTTATATTCCAAGTAACAAACAATTGAATACTTAAGTCCACCACACCTGATCATGACTCTTCTTACAATGGATATTTGTGAGAATTTTGTTAGCCACAATTGTGTTTGTGTGTGTTGTGGTGGAAAAAAGAAGTCATTCATTGTTCATAAATCTTCATTGCTTAGAGCAAGAGTGTCTGGCTGTTCCAAGCTTGGTGGTGCATGTTTGAAAAGCTCAAAATTGCTATTTGGAAAAGCTTCAAAAAAAATCCTCCCACCCTCCAAAAGAGGGCTAAAATCTTTGCATATTCCAACCTGGACATCAAAAACCGATTTCCATGCAATGGAATTAGCATTTGTGCAATACATAATTAAGCTTCAGCAGCCCTACTACATTGCACATTCCACAAATTAAAAATGTGTGAAAACTTGTTGGGTAGAATCTAGAGTAGAATTTTTTAACAAGGCATTGAATACTCACTCTACACATCCAAGAGCTCCATTTAAAACAAATCATTGTTAATTTCCATAGTAATGCAAACACCTGGCTTTAACCACCATCATCATCAACAACAATTAGAGATATTTACTCGAAATACAAAATGTCCTCAACCTAGGGAGGAGAGGCACCATTTGGGAAGTATGGGACAAAAATATCCACAAACTTGAGCCACATAGATTTTGAAACATATGTGGATTACACAAACAAGTTCATCATGTTCAGGAAAATATTTTGTATTCTTTGTTTAAACATCTCACCCTTTTCACTTCTGAGGAAAAAACTACAGAAAACAATGCTGATGGGTACTAAATTCTAATGCTCTGTCACTAACCAAGTTGTACAATTAAGCACTAACTTAGAGCTCAACACCTAATTAATTACCCACAATCTTGTAACACAATGCCTAAAATAAAGGGAACTGGATAAAAGAGTGACCATAAATCCAGTGGAAAACAGGCCGGCTGCTGGCATCACCGATTATAATTTCAGAAATCAACAAATCCTTGGGACTTCAAAGAGTGGTGGAAGAAATTTGGCATCCTTCCAAAAAAAACCTGTTTCCTCAAACTTCATGTAACAAAGTTGGTGGAAATGCAGTGGTGACAGTCACTACAGACCCTCCTGCAGATTTCTTTGAAAACAAAGAGTGGAAAGAGCAGGAGTTTGTTACTGATGAGCCCCTTTTAAGATAGGCAGTCTTTTTTTTCATTTTACTATACTGGCTGGCACCATGCTTTTCTTCTTCTGCTTAATTTGTTGTCTGGTAGCACACACTCCCCGCCATCTGCCTGGATTCTCTTTCAGTTTTGTGCCTGGACTTTTGATCATTTGATGATGGGTCAGTCAGTCAGTCGGTCAGTCTTGATCCACCAGAAAATGAATCCACTTGATCATTCCCTTCAATCTATTATACTTCACAATCCCTTTTCCTTCTGTGTCACTAAACATTTGCCACCAAAATCCCAATTGCCAGTTGCGCAGCTGTTCGGCAGAAGCAAATAACTCACACAGCATTGCCAGCAGTGGGTCCATTCAATTCGAGAAATTCCTTTTTGTGATGCATGCAATCACCCATTTGAACAGCATGTCTTTTGCAAGCACCAAGAGCAAGGCCATCATCAACACAACGCACTTCATTCAAAGGACATTGAATTGATGAAATTCCTCTGCTGTCTCGTCATGTAGATGATGCAAGAAGATCAAAACCACCGCAGGAATGCCGTTCCACAGTTGTGTAAATACTGTATATAGAACACAACCCATGGGAATTCGAAGTAACATGGGTTTTCCATCTACCAGGCCCACATTGCTACAAGCTGACAGAAGATTAACAAAAGTTATCTAATTCTCTACACCTACTTCCTTCATACATCTGCAACAGCTTTGTTCATGTATCCATATGTGTATGTATACCTCCCATCTTCTCTGTGTGCCCACACAATTGGATGGACAGAAGGACAGAACAATTGGAAAGACAGAACTTCGCCCCTTTCAGAGAAGTATGCAGAGTAGCAATGAAGCAAATGCGAGGGTTGATGTGAATGTAAGGGAAAGTTTTGAGGCAGCACTCGGCTTCACGACTGTTGGCGAGGGTGCTGGGCTTGAAGCAGGAACAGGAACCTCAAACGAGATGGGAGGTTCCACAACTTGTAAAGCAGGTGCTGGAGCTTCGGCAACAGGTACAAGAAAACCTCCTGGCATCACCGTGAGCATTGTGTAGTTTGCAGGCATCATGGACAAGGTTGGTTTATAACATTGATTCTCTGTCCACATAACCAACCTCAAGAATGTGAACATGCATAAAAACAATTGTGTATGGTTCAAAAAACAGTAGATTATGCACAAGACAAATCTGTGCATCTGAGGAGACTAGGTTGATCAATTACAGGAATCTACTAATATAGTATAAGAAAAACCAGCACATCTCAATGGTTCTCAAGCACATTGCAGCCCATACTATCATAATGTATTTTTGCACGGTCAGAATCACATGTGTTTAGAACATGGTTATAACAAAGTTGAGTTCTAGGATTTAGGGTTTAGATTGCATACTATGAAGGAAATCATAAACTGTGGCTGGAAAATCGGTGATGATGCCATCCACATTATGGAACGATACAAGAGAGTTTATTTGCAGGATGGGGTCAGACCGATAATCAAATGCAAAACCTTGGAATTCATTCTCTTGCCAATAGTACAAAACTGTCAGATTCAGAGCATGTGCCTGTTTCACCACTTGTGTTGCAGCTGCCAGAAAATAAGTAGAAGCAGTGCCGCTGAAATCATTAAGGGGATCAACCAACTGCTTTGGAATTGCTACAAAGCTTGCATAGTTTTTGATTTCCTGTGAAATGAAAAATTATCACATTTAGTGTAAGACTATAACTCTCTGAGTGTGTGTTCCAAGGACTGGATTTTTTTCTGTGACTGATCAACAGGTAGCACACCCAGAAAGTCTAGGATTTAGGGTTTAGGGTGCAGTGCTTTGGAGGGTGAAAGAAAAAGGAACTAATAGGTTATCATCTAATGAGAACTTAGTTTAGCACCAGATGTATACTAGAAAATCTGGAATCTGAATCTTAGCCAATCATAGAGAGACTATGGAGGTGAAGAATCAGCAGCACAGACCTGAAGAACTGGGGGTGTGACTGTGACAGCATTGGGGACGCGATATACTCGTTGATGATATGGCATTGCCTGCTGAAAGGCAACCAAGGCTGAACTGTCTTCTGACGCAATAAGAACCTTGTCTGTCTCACTTGTCAGGTTTGCAGTTTTAAGAGCATTTATCACCGCATCCACAATGTCCAGGGAGTGAAATGTCCGTAAGTAAACCGCATTCTACACCAACAACCAAAAAAAATGTGAGGAAGAAACACAAACCCAAAACCAAAAACCCTAAACATAATTACCCTGAAGCATTTCATTTCATAAATGCATCCCAAAAGCTCTTCATTGTCTAATATTACTCCAGGGAGCGAATCCACAGTAGCAGAAAAAATAACTACAGATGATGGAAGTTGTTTTGCTCTAGGTCATTGTCAAAGCTTTTGCACTTTGAAAACAATATTTCCACCTCTATAATAAAATGCCTTCATGTTATAAAACTACCCATCAAGGATAGCAAGGGACAACTGTAATTCATCTTAAGAGATATGGGTCAGTCCCACATACCTGAACATCAATATAAATGCCAACACCTGAATTGTTCTTTGCAAACTGTAAAAATTCAGCAAGAGTCAAAATGGCCTCAGCATTATTATTTCCCTTGTTGCGTGATATCTCGGCCAAAGGGCTATAAATGGTAGCTGAAAAGACAAGCCACAATTCAGTTTAGCATGTTTTGTTCTCCTCTTCCTCCTCCTAGCAAGATTCTGGTCATCAGAAGAAGGGGGAAAACTAAAAATAATAATATAGTAACAAGTTAAATAAATTATTAAAAAAAAAACCCTTCATCAAAGGGATGATGGCTAAGGGGTTGTGATCTTTTACCTCTGAGAGTACTGAGGTCTGCCCAAGGAATATCAAATGTGAAAACCCCCTGTGTCCCATTGTCAAAGCCAGGATACGAACTTAAAAAGTTCTGAAACAAAGCATGGTTGGTGGCAACATTGGTGCTTTGGAGGAGATCAGCAGATTCTCGACAGATGGGTACACCGTCACTCGTTATCTGAACAGGGCAGTCAATGTAGTCAGCGCCGCCGTTGATTGCTCCTGTATATGCAAGCATTGTACACCCTGGAAAGTCTCCACTGTCACCATTGTGGGAGATGACCAGTTTACTTGAGCTTTGTGTTGGCTCAGGTCCTGCTGTACTCCCATGATTCCACAACACTCAAGACATGTCAGAATGCAATTAGTGAGTGGTAAAAATCAGGTTGAAAAATAGGACTGTTCCATAAAGGAAGCTAAAGACATTTCCAAGCTGCTGCTGGAATTTTCACCGACCATCAACCTCCATTACATACCTTTGCTAGCAAGAGATAATTGGTAGCCAGTTGTGTAACAATCTGCAAAACACCAACAAGTTATCAGTGGATAGAACCCAGTTACCAAGATGCTTTATAGTCCTTAAAACTGAAAAAGATCTTTGCAATGGATTTCATCTGTTTGCTTGCACCTCACCCCCAAAGAAAAGAAATTCGAAGTCACATACACTAAAGACTGGATCATAGATATGAAAGTCACACCAATCAGCAGCCAAGACTTACTTATTGCTTCAGATGCAGTGGATGGGAAGTCAGTGAGCACACCATCCACTGAGAAGTCAGGCTGGCCTACGTATGCCAAATACTCTGCAATTGGATCGAAGCTGTAATTGTAGCTGTTGGGATACTGGTCATTGGCAAAATCATAAGCATAGACAGACAGCTGTGCCTTGTGGGCATCTTGAACAAGGCTCGTATGTGCTTGCAAATAGAGTGTAGTGTTGTCAATTGGCCAGATGAGTGTCTTGGGGACGAGTATTCCGGAGGCGTATGTTCTGATGTCTGTCAGGTTTTGCAACAGTGTTCCATATGTTGTGTTTGTACTTTGCTCCACATCGGTGGGTTGCAGTATCTTCAAAATGAGTGTAGTTCCACTTTTCTTTGCAGTGGGTCCAATCAACTTCAGTATACCCACCTCAGTTGCTGACAAATATGCTGGTGAAATATGTGGGGATGCCACAAGATTGGTAAGATAACTTGCCAGGCTATTCTTCGCTGGATGTTGCTGGTAGAAAGATGCATGCTGCAGAGCCACCATGGTAGAGCCACTCAACGATTATTACCCATTGCCATGTGAGCTAGGAATATCTACATCCCTCAAGCTTGCCATTGAGATGAAAACCCATCTACAGCACTGACAAATTGGGACCATCCTGGAACTGGCAAGAAAGACCAATGAACAGAATTGCTCAAACCATGCAATTCACTTGTCAAGAAAAAATAAGTTGTTGAACAAATACCTCAACATTCAGCCAGAAAGTTACAGGGGAACCTTGCTGTACACTGCCAAGAGTCTCAGGTGTAAACAGGTTATACACCTGATCAAATATGGGAGAGCGTGCAAAATTGGACTGAATAGCTGCAAATTCCACACAAGGGACACACACACATCCTGTCAGGCACAAAAGACCAAAGGCAGCTGCTCTCAAATACAAAACTGATACATGTCTTTTTTTCTGCTACACCATGACAAGTGTTTTGGTACTGGTAACACAGCTTTCCAGCTTCATAAGTTTTCGCCAAACTGTCAAGAAATCTTTGCAGATGTCTCAAGGAAAAAAACCCTTCTGGAATCCTGAGTGGATGGGTTCTGTTGTGATGATGATTGCTCTTAAAGAAAATTTCAATCTTCTGAAGAGAAACGATTGATATTGAAAACCCCAACAGTTTGCATTGAGCTGCAAAACTGTAGTATTCCATGAGCACAATTGAAAGGAAAAAGAAGAAAAAGAAAAAGAGTTCAGAGCCAGCACATACCAGTAGTATTTGGACTCAGCAACTCAGCTAGAGTGTAGTCCACTGAGAAGTATCCAAAGACAGGGACCCCATCCACAACGTAAGTGTTAGTCACGTTGAAATAAGGGCTTACAGTACTTTGTGTCAAGTTGAGCCCTGTGCGGCAAATCCCTAGGTTGTCCTTGGTGAGCTGAAGATCACACAAGAGGGAAAGAGGCAGAGAACTGGTGTTCAATGCATCTGTGTAAGCAGGAAGTGTTTGATCTGGATACAAGCCTGACGTACCGCCATTGGCAATGATCAGAGGAGTTGCACCTGCATGATGAAGAAATGTACCACCATCCCCATATGATTAATGCTTGCATTCAGACCTCTCTCCGCCACTGCAGAGTTACAACACAAAACACAACAAAATACTGCTGCTACAGCTACTTCCATTTATCTTCATCTGTGCACTCTGGCAAAGGAAAGTTTTGTACAGTTTGGGGTGGTTGTGAAATTTGCACATTTGCAGGAACAAAAGTCTAAAGGTTGTTGGCTGTTCTAGATTAAACCAACAACTGAGTGTACTATACAAATTGTCTGAGCTAGCTACTAGAGGTTGTTGGCTTCCCAGTGTTGTCATTTCTGAAGACTAAACAGAGCTGTTCAAAATGCAGAGTATTATCCATCTGAAAGTTACTTGAATCAACCTCGAAGCTCAATGCAAAACAGATCTTCAAAAGCTTATTCTGACTACAACCATGCCCACCCATTGACTGTTATCCTAAAAAGAACCTCGCTCCTCAATCTCTGAGTTCTCTCTCTCTCTCTCTCTCAAACCCTGCCAGTCCCTGCAAGTACTCTCTGAAACGAAACTTCTTTTCTCAGAACAAGAAGCTGAACACAAACACTCCACAGCAGCAGCAGCAGCAGCAACAGCAACAGCGGCATTACATTAGAATCATTGCAAGGAGTAACATGGCATGATGCTCCAAGAAGGTGGAGAACTTTCTCTTCTTACCCGATAGAGTTTTCCTGCCTGCTGTGATATTGAAATCCAAGCCTTGAGCTTCTTGTGTTGACAACAGCAACAGCAGCGGCAGCAGCAGCAGCGACGAAGACAAAAGAACACTAACTGAAGCCGCCGAACAACACTTCATGGTTGACAAAAAAATGAATAAAAAAAAAAAATCCAACAATGAACAACTGCAAACCCAAAAAATGGGAGAAACACAAATCCACAAAAACAAAACAAAAAAACACGGAGAGAGAGACAGAGAAAGAGAGAGACAACAAACAGAGTTGAAGAGAAAGAAATCCTACTACTACAATACTAATGCAACACTATTACAACACTAGTAGTACCAAGGTTTTCCAATGAAGCTGGTGACTAGCCGTTTGAGATGCTACTACAGCCCTAACAAGCTAGGCGCCAACAACAACAACAACAACAACAACAACAAAAACAAGCCACCAGTCACATCCAGCAGCTCCATCTACTACAGCCAGCTAGCAATGGCATGGATCCACAATGCAGCTGCAGCTAGCTTAGCTTAGCTGCCCACCGCGCAGATCACGAGCATGGGTGGGCAGCAGCGGCCTAAGATCTCGCGTACACACACCTTCGTCGTCCGTTCTTCCTGCGCGCTCTTTCATCATCAGTCCATGTCGCCACTTCGCCTGGAGTGAACCAGCACCCAACCAGTGCAGCAGGATGAAGGATGGAACGATCCATGGATGGATGGATGGATGGATGTCTGGATGATAGTAAGTAAGTGGACAGGAAACAGTTTTCTGTTGGGTTCCAGTTGCTTAGCTAGTTAACCATTGGGTAGTTAGCTCAGTTAATTTTCCTAGTTACCTATCTTAGATATATAGGACTTATGTCTTACAGAGTGGGTTACCAAGGTGAAACCAGAGATTAACTCAGTTAAGGTTCATCCACAACTGACTCATAAAGGCCATCTAGCTTATGGTGCAGTGATGGGTGCTTGCTTGTTCACTCTTTGTCCATGTCTTCTTCTTCTTCTTCGAATAGAGGGCAGCTGGCTAGTTGAAAAGGGCATGGGGAAGGGGAAGGGTCTGATAAGCTTTCCATGTAGCCAGCCACCCAACCCAGCCCAGAATTTCCCCCTCCAGGCTCCAACTAACCTAGTCCTCCCCTTTCTCTTCAGAAATATAGAAATTGTAGAACATCCTTTGACCATTTACACCTATCATGACAATTTTCTTCACTTCCTTCCAATATCCCACTTGACAAGGTTCTCTTGTCCCCAGGTTTTTGTACATAGCAAGTATCTATGGATTCACTTTTGCATTTTGCCCTTCTTCTTCTTGCTTTGGAGTGATGCGACATTTTCAACTCTTCTTTGAATTTTACCTGGTGGTTGGTCGACCTACCCACAAACTCTAATATTTTTGTTCTTGTTTTGTTTTGTTATTTTGACTTGTAACTTGTCAACTTGAATTCAAGATGATTCTGCAACGAGTTTGAAATCAATGGGTTTCTTTTTTAATGGATTGATAGATATATACACGCAAGGGGTCCCAATAACATTCATAATTTTGATTTCAATTGTGATTTTATTATCTTTCCTTTACATGATGGATTTTTTTGGGTGAATTTGAAGTCAATATGGCTCTTGATTTTTAGAAAAAAAAGCTTTATGTGTATTGAAATAGAATGAAGGTCAAACATGGCACATGGCCTAGCATTGAGTTTTGTGTATTTAAGGCCTTATAAATAGAATCCATGATAAGTTTGCAACTTGGTTGACTCTTGAATAGGTGTTTTTCTTTGGTGTAAATTGCATTCCATCATATACCTATTTCAATGTCCAAACCCATTTCAAGAGTACAATTAGATACTCTTACGAGTTTAGCAAATTTGCAAAGTCAGACAATCCTTTCATGGCCTAAGCATCGTTTAATCAATTTGCAATAAGGTTAAGAAGTACTTAAGCAAGAGGTCCCACTAGGGATGAGCCAACTGGCTAGAGTGAACCAGCAACCACCAGTGCTCCTTGCAGGATGGATGGTGTGCACAACGTGGTCTTTTCTTTTCTTTTCTTTTCTTTCTTTTTTGTAATATTAGTTTGTTCAACAAATGCATACAATTCAAGATTATAGATTGTGTAATATTAGTTATGTTTAACCAATCAAATGCAATAACTTGTCTAAAATATAAAAATGTAAGGCTAAGTTTTTGAAATATTATTATTATATTTATGTACCTAAAGAATCTGAACCTTTTAAAAAATAAGGCAACACATTCAGGTTGTAGTTCAATTTTGAAAAGAGATCAATTTTTTGATTCAGTTTTAATGACCATTCCAAAATAATTTGGAACTTCTGGTCTGAAAATATATAAAAAACTTGACCTGTAATGTAGACCTGAACCTACCTAAATTTGAAAACCTATCAACAATGGTGCATGCATTGTCTTTTCATCCCAGCTATAACCAGCATCCAGTTTCCAATGGATGGTGCACTGGGTGGGTGCTGGCTGGGTCACATGATCTGTGCCACCTTCCCAAGATGACAATGCCACAAAGACTTCTGGAACCCTTCTCCCAACAACTATTTTTGGATCAAGGGAAGAAGTCATACAATGAGCTGTGAAAGGGATGTCGTAGTTTATGCACAATCTTATGGAAGATGGAAGAAGCTCTGAGGAAAACTTGGTCTCAGAAACAGAACTAGGCAAAGTTACTTGGATGTATGGCTGAGGAAAGACATGAGCTTAATAAGTTTCAAAGTCATGGTGAAACAATAGCTGCCACCACACCATCATCCATTGGAAGCCTATAATTATCACTGGGTTGTGGATGAACCCCAATTGAATTGACATGAGGTTTCACCTTGGTGACCTATCTATCTTCTAGAAATCAGGTCATGTAGGTAGGTGAAGCTAATTAGGTGATTATGTATTAGGTAGGTAAGTAGATGCATGTAAATGGTTAAATTCTTAGATAAAGGCTAGTGGGTAGGTAAACTTATCACGTGAAAAATAGATCATGTAATTAAGTTTCTCGTTAGTTGATTACTATGGTACATATGTGCATGTGGATGGTTAATACTAAGGCAAAGGCTAGTGAGTAGGTAGGTAGGTTGTAGGAACAAGCAGCAAACTGAGCTAACCAGAGTGGTTAGGTAAGGGACCAAAAACCTATGAAAAAGCGTTTCCTATCCATCCACCATCCAATTGGGTCAAAAAAAAAGGCTTTGTTTCAAAAAAAGGAGTGCATTTACCCTAAACTTACTGAAGTGATGGAATATTGGCATGGAATATATACATTGTATTAAGTCCAAAAAAAGTCTCTCCCCCTGAACTTGCGCCTATTCAAAGTGTATTCATAGCCAAATAAGATTGGGCCTTGGCATGACACCTGATCTTAGATCCAAAAGTACCTACACCTTTACTAAGCTATTAACTAGGATACCTATTGTACTGCTGGTGCCAGCCTGACTATATAATCCTCTCCCCACTGACACATTTTTGCAAGCAAGTCATGATGGGAGCCCTCACCAGTTGGAAGGAGTTCATGGGTCGGTCCCTCACTACTTGTAAGCATTTCATGGGTACCATCAAGAAGCTTTCAGTAGCTGTCCACCCAATAGTGGTAAACTATCTACCAAAGGGGTGCTAGATACTAGATACTACTATTTTGAATCCACAGTAGTGCTATTTTTATTTTGGCTCTGCAATGATGCAGTCTTCATTTGGTTCCATATTTTGAGGAATGTTCACCAGGTGTGTGTGAGTTTTTTTTTTTTTTGCATTTTTTCCTTTTTTTGACATGACTCAGAAGAGACAAGAGATGTGAGAGTCCAGTATTTGGGAATTTCATGGAAATTTTCCTGTTTTAACTGTAACTTTGAACTTGGCATTAGGGGCTAGAGTCACTGCAGAGCACTTATGCAATGAGCTGCTTGTTAACTTGTGACCCCATTTCCTCTTAGAAAAGGCTTCCTTCATTGTAGCTAAAAAAGGTAGTGTGTCAATGACTAGAGCTGCTAGTTAACTGCACATTTAGGGCCATTTGTAGGCTACTGATCAGTCCCTTCTTGATGGCTATAGAAAGTTCGTCACACTAGTCTCTTCAACTAAAATTGGACCTGCCATTTAATTATGCAAAGATGGAAAATTCTTCGGAACCACCCAAACTATAATGCAAGAAAATGAAATAAAAAGGAGAAGAAACGTGTCCAAGTTCAAATTCCAAATCGGTGATCAGTTTTTCAGGGTAAGTAGTCAAAGCAGCTCGCAACTGAGAGCAACTCAACTCCTTTGTGTAAATGATGTAAACCTCTAGAACTTAACTAAGGCATCAAATATAAAATGAAAAATAAACATAGAGAGAGAAAAAGGTCAGATGTAATAGAATTTGCTTATATCAATTCTTTTAACACTTTCCTTCAAAAGACTTTGGTTACATTGCGATAATAGAGATAGTATAACTCAACTACCAACCTATGACTAAAATTCAGCACAAAATAATCTTCAAAAAGGTCTTGCTGGAAAAAAAGAGAATTTATTTGTCTTGATAATTGCCAAAATTGTTAAGAATTGAACTTCCCAACTTTTTGAAATTCTGTTTATTGTCTCAACCATTGCATTACTATTACAAATACACAATTCAAAGTGTATTATTTTGCATAGTTTTATTCTTCAACTGTTGAAATTCTGAAAAACTAAATTTGAAACTGCTGATGAGCCTCATTTTTAAAGATAAATAAATATTCAAGTATGAAATGTTGATTATCAATCAGAAGTACGATAACTAGCAACAATGTGTAAAATGAACATTTTGAGCCAGGGTGAACCAAGACCGGCAACAGTACCATTTTCACCTTCTTGAGTGAGGGCCAGGGTGAAGGAGCATGCACTCACTGGTACCTTATAAAGTCAGGCCTCTTAATGGCTATAATATTTAACCCTGGACTGAAGAAGAGCTTAGAGCATTTTCAGGGGTGCTCAGTACGTGATCGTGCACACTGAAATTGGATGAAGAAAAGTTAAAATACAATAAGCCGATTTGGCTCAGCACAATTTCACATCTGCTGTGGCTGCTAAGACGAGCAGCAACGATGTGCACCTGAGTGTAATACTTCTCACTGTTTCTGATTGCCCCATGACAAATGATTGGTCCAGGTGGTTTGCTATTACTAGTCTCCCTCCTATTTGATGTCCAAGTTTCTCTTTTACCGGTTGGGTTGCAAAAAAGTATATAAGTAAACTTGGATGTGTAAACTATTGTTGCAGGGTCACATACTGAGCAGTGCGGGAGATGCTCTTAAACAATTAAAATTTGTAGGGCTTTTTAGCTTTTACCAAGGTACAAGTGTAGACCTGTGCAGGTTCTTTATCCAAGATCATGTGGTTGTGATGGTAGTCAGAGCAACCATTGAACAAGAGATTCCTGCTTCTATTGTTGTTGTAGTATCCAGCCTTGGCCCCAAGGTTATTTCAGCGACACATTGACAATGTGTCGATCAGCCCAAGGCACCCAGCGTAGATTCTCATGCTTGGGCAGGCACACCCAAAACCTGACCCTTCGAAACATGTCAAGTTTCAGGCTCATGTTCTGAACCCCCCTTGCCCCAACCCCCCCCAAACAATTGGTGTAAACTCACCCTCCCCCAATCGTTGACGCAAACCCACACCCCCTTAACTTTAAACCTTTTGGCTCACATCCCATCACATCAATGCCATTTCATTTTTCGCATGAAGAAAAGTAATGGTGCATGAATCTTGTCAGTGGATGGGGATAGGGACTGTCAAAATCACTTAAAAGAGTGCTCAAGGTCTTAGTACAATCATTATTCATATTAATAACCTAGAATTTGGTATGATTAAGTCACGAGTCAAGGAGCCTTCAAAGCAATGGACATGCTTCATGTTTCGGTTAAGGTTTTGTTGTGATCTGTAGTGTCGTGACGTTCGACATTGTAAGGGTGTAAATCCATAATAAACTTTACTAAACAAAAAGACTAAAAACCAGTCAAAAGTAGAAACTAATCAACCAAAAAGAAATGCACGCACGTATATATATATAATGCACAAAAGGAGGTTGAAATAAAATTTTCATGTATAAGAGTTTCCTCCATACTTAGATTAGATTTCTAGATGTTCATGGTGACTATTACACGACCACCATTTACATACACTATGTTTTCTTTCCTTCTTTTCAATTTAATTCTAGAAAAACTGTTTTTTGTTATTTAATGTTGAAAGTGACAAAATTTTCCTGGCTTTGAATTTTTTTGGTTTCTTTTGCTTGTTGGTTTCTTGTGTTTTCAAGTTGCTACTACTTCTTCTTCTTTTTCTATTCTTGTATTGCAACTACAATAGGAACAACAACAACCATAACTAGCAACAATGTATGCGAAGGAGAAGGAACACTAGAAACAAATTACAAGTTGTGAAGTTTTGAGTTTCGGAGCTTTGGAAGGAAGAAAGAGCAAGCAACTCCAAAGTTTGTTTTACTACTTACTAGCTTTAGGTCTTGGGAACACGTACATACACACACACAAGGTTTGATTGTAATACAAGATCTGCACCAAGTGATGCAACCCCACATACACTTGCTTTCCTTGTACATGGGTTTTGAGGTTAGCATCTAGGTTTTGCATTCTTGTGTTTTTGAGCTTGCAATCATGTAATGAATAGCCCTTGTAGCAACCTAGAAGAACAAGAAGAAGAACAAAATTAAAAAAAACACAAAGTAGAAGAAAAAAAAAAATCTTTCTACACGCCATTGTTGTAGAGCTCGCAGATGCGGATTATTCTACAGCACCATCGCCATCTATTGTAGTCATTGTTCCATTTCCGTTTCATTCGACATTTGTCACAGTTCCATTCATTTTGTTTCGTCCAATGTCTTTCATAATTTCGTCTGACATCCGTCAACGTTCGCTTGTCCATCTAGCCCCTTCCATCCATCAATGTCCGTCCAACACCGTTCATCCTCATCGGTCAATGTTCATCCTCGTCAACGCATTGTATTCTTCAAATCATATGTACATAGTACATACACAATTGATATCGTATTCTTCAAATCATATCTACTACGTACAAACGTAGCCAATATCGTATTCTCCAAATCGTATGTTGTGTTAGAACTTTGTAGTTAGTGTTCTGTATTGCTACATTTTACAAAACTTCTTTGCAATCCAAAGGGAAAGTTAAAATGATAAAAGATTCAAAAATATCAAAATTTTAATTTGATTTTATTCACCCATCACCAAACACTGAAACCCCTTTACACCTTGAAGTAATTTTTGCCACATTTGAGGTGTTAGGTGGAGGGGTACAAATGTTTTTTATGATTTCAAAGTAGAGGAATAATTTGCGAGGATTCGACCAATGTTGGGCAAGTATGTGGATTGTCATTGGGTATGTATAAGGGTTAACAACAAGGTATGTCCAACCTTAATTGATGAACAATGATTCACCCAAAAAAAAAAGTAGACCTACCTCAACGAACATGTTTTCTTAGATACATAGGTGATGCTCTTGCACAAGTGGGCCTTCATTTTTTTTTGAAGCTCGAAAAATGCACATGTTCAAGGGGCTTTAAGGATTTTTAACATGGATAGGGCATTGACACTTTTAAGGTTTCAAAAGATTAAGGTGCGTAATGTGTAAAGCTTTCTGGGTTTCAACTCTTAGAATGTGGAAGTGATGTGCAAATTTGGAAAGTGCAAAGGAGCTTATGATGCAATGGTAAAGCTTGAAGTGCTAGCATCATGCAATTTGACGTTGAACACAATTGTTGTTCTTTGCTTTATATTAATGTTTATATGTGCACTTAAATCAAGTGGAAACAAAATAAATTGAGCTCTACAAGCTTTGTAAAAAAACTTATTTAAATTTGCTTAGTGATTTAATACTTTGTGTGTGTTGCGCATTGTTTTATGTTTGGTGTGTAGTGTTTTGTGAATTGGTGTGTCATGTTCAATGTTTGGTGCACAATGTTTTGTGCTTAGATCATAATGTCCTGAGCTCATTTGATGCTTTTACTGTTTTAGTGTTCCACGGGTTTGTTTGATTAGGGCTTTGGCTTTTGGCATTAACTATTCTATGTTTTGTTAGTTTAAGTGTTTTGTATAATGTTGTAATGGTAGATTTGTTTGGTGGTTTGATGGGTTTTTAATCCCAAGGTTCATTTCCATCAATCGTTCAGTGTTCACATATGTTTATCAATGCTTATGTTGTGAGGTTGGGATTGGGAATGATCATGACTATGGCTTTTGAACTCAGTCTGTGAATGAGTTAGACACTGAAATAAAGTGGATTGAAGATGAACTGTTACAAGTTGAAGCTAATGTTCAACAACAACTTTTTTTGGTAGTTGGAGGCAAATATTTTTTTTTGGTTTCCTTCGCACATAAATATAAGTATGTGGGCCTTCTATAGACTTAATGTTTCTCTTATAGTCATTAATGTTTCAAAGTCTCAAAGGTCAATGCAACATGTTGTCTACCATAATGTCCAACAAAAAGATTTTGTGCAAACTAATATTTGGCAGCACAAGGGTTTTGTTAGCTATAAAAAATTGCATGGGACAACAACAATGAGCAAGAATATTTTTATAGAATAGGGGTATGCACTTTAAGGTGGCTCATTTTTTTAAAAACCAAAATTCCACAAAAGTCCATTTTATAATATTAAAATTTTGATTTTTTTTGTTACCATGGGTTTAATGGTAATAAAGTCCATGTATCAAAAGAAATAAAATCCATATTAATAGGAACCCAACTACATATTTGAATATATATATACCTCTATGAAACAATTTTGAAATTTGAACAAAAAAAAAACAACTATGTTAAGGACTTATGAAAATATGGTTCAATTTTAACCATTCAAAAGTCCCTAAATAAAATTTGATTATGATTTTTGAAGGAAGACTTTCATATAAAATTTTATTATTTAATGTTACACCATATATGGAGTCACTATAGATCATTTAGAATGAAATTCAGTATGAATCTTTTTATTTTTTACCATTTTAAACTATCAACTAATCCATATTTTTGTATTTCAAAAGTCCATTGTGAAAAGTGGATGTATTTTTATTGAAAAATAATTACATAATTATTTGCATAATCAAGTTGATAATGTATATTCAATTTCAAAAAAATCAATCTGATAAGTTTTATTATTTGTTATAAGTGTTCAAAAAAATGACACTTTGCAAAAATGGGCACCATGACTCAAAAAGTGGGCCACCTTAGTGTGCATTCACCCAACATTTTGTTATGTTGAACTTGTACTAGAAAAAAAGACTTGTTGCTAATGCCATGTCTGAGCTAATGCCCAATTGTCTTCTAAGAAATGGAAAATTTCAACATCCCATTCTATTGTTAGTTTTTTCAACTTTGGAGTCCCTTACAAGAAGTCTAACCTTGCCTAGCAATAGTTCTTAGAAGATTTGTGTTTATATATTGCTAAAAGGTATTGATTGCCCTTTGAACTCCACTAAAAAAATTGGTTTAGGAGGCTAATCCTTCACCAATGTGGGAAAGTCACATTTCCAAATAGGTGACAACTATATAATGAGGTAATACCAGACATGGTCAACAAGACCATGGAATCCCATGTTTTTCCTACCCTTGCTAAAGCCACCACAATTATTGCCATGTTTGATCTTTAGATGTCCCATGGTGGATTTGACACAATTGTTTTTGGTGGTCAAATATATTAACAAACAATGGGTTCCTTATCATGTTATTGTTGGGATTTTTGAGGTTCATGAAATAGCAAGGGCTGCTATGGCTTTTCAATTGAAGGATCTATTTACTCGATTTGATTTATATGATAAGGTGATAGCCTATATGAAGGATGAAGGCACCAACTTGAACACTTTCACAAATGTTTTGACAAGCATTGTGTCATGTGTTGCATTGATGTTGCCACAACCATATGCCAATAGTTATTTTGGGCATGTTGTGTCCAAGTGCTTCGAATATGCCATTAATGATCTAAAAATTTGTGTGTCCATGAAAGAGGTGTCAATAAAAGGTGCCCATGTGTCATTGTAGAAAACTATAACAAGGACAAAGAAAAGTGGAAAAGGCAGGCAAAAATGGGCAAGAGTTTGTAGAGATGCATCTTTTCACCCCCAAAAGTTAAAGGCGCTTGTGAAGACCAAATTTGCCTTCAAAATCATTCTTTGCAAAGAAACATTGGAGTTTAAAGACACCATTAATTTGCGTTATTAAAGGCAAACCTCGTTTTCCATGCAATAACATATTCAAAGAAAAAGAAAGTGTTAAATTTTCAATCCAAACATTTTGCCAAAGTCAATGGTACAAAAATGTGTGTAAACTGTAAATTTGTAACACCAATATATATTTTTTCTAAAATTTAAACTATAATCACATATGCTATCGCATAATAGCTACACTACAAGGGTGTGTTCACAATCAAATGAACCAACATGATTACTTTGCAAAAGGACTATGGCCATTTTTTTTAATCCTCATGACTTTTGCATATAAAAGCAAATTTAAATGAAATATTTTGGAACGTGTTACTAAAAATACTTATAGTTTATTTAATGCATCATTTTTTTTATGTTAATCTTTTTCAAATAATTATGATTTTGTTAAAAATGTAAATTTTTTGTTAGATTCTACATTTTGTTTTAAAAAATTATAATAATTTCAATTCCTTCAATATATGTTAAAGTATTTGGTATTTAGTTTTTAAAATCATAATCTATAATGTTTTTTGGTATGTCATGTGTATTACACACCATTTGCATGTTGTAAAAGATTCTTGAACTTTTACATTTATAAAAACATACATTGAATTTTAGAAAAATTCATGTTCCATAATTTTTTTATTATGAATGCTTTTTGAGTGTGGATAATAGGTTACTATCATGTAAATTGTTTTATCATTATTATTTTTAATTAAAAAAGTCCTTGGCATAGTCCTTTGTAAAATGTATAATTTTTTATGTAAATATTCTTTAAGTTCAAAAGTACTTTTATTAAATTGAAACCCAAAAATAAATTAAATGATTTTTTCACTTCAATTCCTAGACATTCATATTATTCATTTAGCACAACTTCCCATGATTAACATGACATTAAAGTGGCACCACATAAATATTTGTAACAAAATTGCAATTTTTTTGGGTCACCTAATGCGTTTTTTGGCTCATTTGACTACAATCACACCCACAAATGATTTGCAACTTGTTCTTGGGATGATGAGGAAAAATAACAAATGTTAAAGCTACTCCATTACATCCACTTACTGAAGAGTGTAGAGCGCATTCTCATATTAAGGGCTAACGTTCTCTTTTCCTCAACCTTCCAAACATAAAACAAGCATTCAAAATTCAAACAATAAACAACCAACCTTGACATTAACATTTGATGAGCATTAAACTTAAAAATAATGCCTGGTTTTACAATTATTTAAACACTCAAGCTGAAACATCATGATTTAGACACAACTTTGATTCTATTATTTGTTGGTTCAATAAAAACTAAAAGCTTCAAGACCATAGAATACAAAAAACACCGATCTACACAACTTTCAACCTTATATTTTGTTGTTCTTTAAATATAAACACATGTAGCATGCCCCAAAAATCCATAGTTTTTTAAACACTAAAACAAACACATCCCAGTTGATTTATTTTATTAGTTCTTTCAAGCTTCATGATTTAAAGAAAAAAAAAATTACGATAATGCTACGACACCATAGAAACCATTAAAACTCTAGATGACCATGGAAATCATGAGGACAATGGGACAACAACTTGGAAATCAGGACTTTGGGACACACATGGTAACAATGGGACAACATGGAAATCATGAGGATAGTGGGACAATAGCATGGAAATTAAGATTGTGGGACACGCATGGTTACAGCTCGGGACAACATGAAATCAAGACAATGCCACACCATAGAAACATGTTTAATGCACAAGTTCAATTGTTATGATATTGGCAATAGCACCACCAACACACCATGAAAATAACAAAAATAGCAGTGCATTGATCATTGTATTGGAAATGTGGAATTGCTTCAAATTTTGTACATCCCTTCTCATCATTGAGGCACTCTATAACTTGCTAGTTTCTTGGGAACCTTAAATTATTACACAAAACAAACATTCTCAACATCACAAGTGGTTAGTGGTTAGTTTAAATCTAAAGTAATGTAAATGCATGAAACTAATAAACAATAAACAAACCAAAACAAATATCAATTTACCTCCCACCTTTGAACTCTATGGAATTGTCGACATTTCACAACAGACCTCTTCTGCATTCTGCACCCTTCAACACAACACCTAGTTAATCCTCTTCAAATAAAATAGATTCTAAAAATAGTTCCTCATTCTCTTAAAGAAAAATTTCTTCAAAATTCAAATATTCTTCCATAGACTTGACCAATGGAACTAGACACACATCCCAATCTAGGGTCATCAGGCCAATTTTTCATGATCTAGATGAACTTGTCCGAATTCTCAATGCCAAGACAATAATGCCTCAAACCTGTGATAATTTCGACCATACTGAAAATCCTTTCAGTTTCAATGTACGAACCCTAAATAAGCCCGAGCCCATTCCTTAGATATGGAGCAATAGCCTCTTGGTCCTCACACTAGGAGCTCCTTTCTTCAAAACATTATAGGTTTATTTGTTTATTCATACCTTGTGCTTGTGTTGTTTTACTAATGAACTCATTTTGTTTAATATTTGCTTGATGCTTGGCCTTCCATGGGAGTGGGGGGTTTTGTATGAATTCACACTTCATATTGCTTGGTCCACAATCTTTCATTTGCAAAAGGAATTAATCTCATTTGTTTCATTAATATCTCATCCTTTGAAAGGGCTTCTTATTTTCTGATGGGCTCACTTTTTATTTGTACCTGGTTTTGTTCATGAATTAATTTGCTTTGGTTTGTTTTACATTTTTCCTCTGTACTAGGGTTTCCTAAATTTCCTTTCAATGTGTGGTTTCCTAATTTCCTCTAGATGTAGCATATTGGTATACATATAGCAGATTGCTACCAATGCTTTTTTTTTATAAAAATTGTGACGTTGCTCAAGTGGCAATAGTTCATAAGTATATTTAGCCATATTTGGCATTATTCATAACATGAAAGTAGAAAATCTTAAGCACCCTTTCGTATTGTAGGCAATTGTGGTGATTTTAACATAAAATTTTCAACTTTCAGAGAAAAAAAAGTTCCCAAAAATTGGGGATTTTTTTTTAGGCAGTATCCATTTGTCAGTATATTTTTCCAAAAGTGGCGGAAACTAGCCAGGACAAAAATTAATTGATTTGGTACACAAGAGTTTTCTGAGTCTCACTTTGAAGAGTGAAAAAATTCAAGCCCCAAAACCATATAATTATCTCAATTATTACAATCAGTTTTACATGTATGCATGTAATGTTCCACAAGTCATGAGAATTATTCCTCAAACAGCTAAATTTTCATAACAATTGCCGTTGGATTCAAACTTAGTTTGTTCCACATTCATAGTTGTACAATCCTCAAAAGTCATAAGTCTGGTTTATGTAAGATCCACCAAAATAAAACACATGAAACAGACCCAACTCCATTGAAATTTTCAAATATTTCCAAACTAAGAAAATATTTGAAAGGAAAATCTTGAATTTTCAAGAATTTTCTATTTATTGAAATGAAAATTTCAAAATTAATTAAATAATTGGCAGATATATGTTGAAGCTGGAAAGGGTATTACAGTAGCGGGTCAAAATGTGTTTATTCTTAACTGTGTTTGTCACTTACTCTTGCCTTGAGTAATTCACTCTTTGATCATGTGGGCCAGGCATACACATGGGCACTTTCACCTTTCTGAGTGAGGCCTCTTAGTGACCATGTTAAGCCCAAGTTAGATTTGAACTTAGAGACCCTAATCTAAGCATGGGATATTTCTAATATTCAGAAATAATTTAAATAGGTTTTTAGATTTTTACCATAATGTCGATACCTCCTATTATTATTATATTATTATTTCTTTGAACTAACTCAGTAGACATGTATCTAGAATATTAGGGGTAAGTCCATTTAACTGACTGGCATCGACCAAGACATGAAAAACCCTTCCACTGACCACCCATTGTTTCTTCATGCCGATGCACCCTTGGGCCTTGTTGCTGTCTCATTGGAAAGCAAAATCGGCATGCTGCAGAAGAGCTTTTAATGCAATGGAATGGGTCATCAACAGCTGATTCAATCCCGTACCCCATGGATGATAAACGCACTTGGCAAAATCAGCTGTTGACAGCCCTTTGTTGAATCACACGACATAAAATAAAAATTAGAAAAAAATTCACTCACCCACCTTTTGTTTGACTAGAAGCACTCCTTCCCTCTCTAGAAGCACTCGTTCCCTCTCTCAAGAAACCCTTTTCTAACCAGCCTCCCATTGTTCTAGCAATGTCCTCTGTCTTTTTGGCATTTATAGAATTGGAATTAACAAATGTTTCAACCATCTTGGCAAAAGTTATGTATTTTCATAAACTGAACAAGCACAGATGCCTCTAAGTATTAGGTTCAGAACTGATGATTTAAAGGTTCAGAAGGTAAATGGCAGGGGCACTGATTCAGCCGATATACCTGAGTGGCCAAAATGGGCAAAGATGCTTTAAAATGCTCTTAGCATGCCCATAGGCTTGTGCATGGACTTGCTTATTAGCTGGAATCTGCTCTAGCTGGCTCACTCTCTAGTGCGTGAATAGTTGGGGTCTATTCCGTATCTCTATCAGGCTGACCCATGGACTTGCTAGGAGCTGGAATTGGCTCTAGCCCACCCCCTCTCTAGTATGTAAATAGCAAGGGGACTGATCCTGTGACCTATATGGCTTTTTTTCAGAAGTTTGGACCTTGTTTACACGGTTATTTTTGGTCTCCAGTCTTGTGTTGCAAAGGCCAAAATGATTGATGGAAAAAAAATTGGAACATGTCCACAGACACAAGCAAAAAAAAACTTCAATTAGTTCTCATTGTCCATTATTGACAAGTATCAATATTGCTAGACATATGTGGATTGTGTTGTTTTGGGAGTTTTTCAAATTTTAAGGTTGTTTAATTTTACCAGTTCAAAAAAGGAGGCATGACTTTGGGCAATTTGCATCGTGCTGTCATGCCTAATTGGATGTAAGTTTTACATGAACATGAATTAGGACAATTTGTATCATTCTGTCATTCATTATTATATGTAAATTGTACATTCTTTAATTGTGATAGAAAACATGATAAATGTCAAATACTTGTGTACCAATTGCTATATATTTGGATAAGATGCTTAATAATTTGCAAACACGCCCTAGCACATTTGTACACATCCCAAAATCAATTTTTTTCAAAAGGGTCATGTCCCATGGGCCTTGGTTTTTTGGGGGCACAAGTCCAAAAACCAAAGTAGGTGCTTCTAAAAACAATACTTACTGGTCAGAAGGAGCCTTGCTGTTCAGGAACTTCCTCTGACTTCTACCGCTGGAAACCTGCTAGAGAAGGCACAGTTGGTGGCAGATTCTGCCAAGCTCTTAACGCCCACTACTAAGGCTTGCCCTAGTGACTGCTTGCTTGGCAGAGTCAAGCACCCTTTTGTTATATTATTTCAACCGTTTATCTTTCACAAGTTACTACACTTCATTCACTACATTTATCTTTAAAGAGATGATGATCTCCACTTTGGCTACATCACAGAATATGGAAAAAATAATAACAATTCAAAACTTTAAAAAAACTACTGGCACCCATCAAACCCAAAAAATACAATGTTCAAAATGATGATGTCAAAAGAACTAGACAAAAGTTAATTTCACTCGAAACAGAATCACACAACAGAGTGCAGATTAGAATAACAACTACAAGAGAACCAAGAAAGCAAGCCCCTCCGTGTGAGAATATAGGCGACAAGCCGGGAATCAAGTAAACAAAATTTGTCTGTACATAGTGGCAGACCTCTGTGAGATTAATGAACGAAGAACAAGAGATCTATCAAGCTCTAGCCTTATTCAAGGATCCTATATTCAATGTCATGCAAATATGCCTGATTATTAAAGTCCAATCAACAACGGAGTAGCAGGAGTACTGAGCTCAGTCTGATATTTCATTGAATGGTGAGCTTGATCCTTACAAGAAATGGCAGAGCTACTAAAACTCTATGATCAGAATATGTATATATATGTGTGTGTGTGTGTGTGTGTGAAGGGTAGGAAAACATTAAACTATTTCTAGTGTTACTGATTGCAGTCTGAATGCTCGAAAGTAAATAAAGAAGGTCGAAGGGCAAGTACAGTCTATGGCTGGCCTGGCATTTACATGCTAAGATGAGAGAGATCATCAACAGTTTTAAGCTGTTACTACTTAGATGTATGTAGCTGTTACTAAAAATGAATGTTGGAATCTCTGGTGAACTGAAACTAAAACTATTCAACAATATCAGTCAAGAAGAAGCAGATTTGTAGATGTAGAAGAAGACCAGAAGAAGAAGAAGGAAAGGCCTGAATATGATTGACAACAACAGATCTGAAACAACTTGGAACCAGCCACTTGAAGAACGTCCATTAGTAGATGTAGAAGAAGATTGAGAAGAAGATGAAAAGAACAGCGAGCATATAATCAGGGACAATCTAAAACTATGCATCTAAGAATCTATGCATTAGTAGCTGTAGAAGAAGACTAGTAAGAAGCTGCAGGTGATGAAGAGGAAAGACAAAAACAGATCGTCTGCACAACAATCTAGAACCATGGCATCTAAGAAGTTCTAAGCATTGGTTACAGGTCTGGATCAAGAAGAGTAGTAAGAAGAAGAGTCTAGAGAGAGAATCAAGTTCTCTAGGGCCGGCAGTAACTTAGTCATGACTAGAAGAGAGCTCAGAGGATTTGATTCCAAGAGGCTAGCCAGGCATTCTAGACAGTAGTGTTGTTGTTATGAGTGCCTAATGATCACCTGGATAGATTAGGAACAGTACTAGTAAATGATCCAGACATGATCTGGAACCAAGGTAGTCTCTAGTCATATTTGAGCTGATCCTTTTTCTGTGCTGGAATCATGAACTTGCAAATCTTACAACTTCAATGACCAGACCCTAGCTAGCTTTTGTTTTTTGGGAGTATAACTGGACTCTATTATGTTTTTTACCTTCAGCAAACCACCGAATCCTGATCATGTTATAAATTTCCTGACGAGGTCAACCGGGTCGGCCCATGAGTCGAGGTCCAAGGATGATATGGATTGATTACAGGATCTTCATTTTGTACTAGTAATTTGATTGTACTGTAGATTGGGCTTTTCTGTGTGTGTTTCTTTATTGTCTAGTACTCTCTGGGTGGGGCACAGTAATATGTGGCCCAGGGCATGTGGTGGGTGAAGGAAACTAGCTAGCAGAGCTTTGGTTCTGTACTGAGGCAGGATTCATGACTTAATCCTCCTCCTCCTCCTCCTCCTTCTTTGTGAGCTCCTGCTGCTGCTTCGGTGGTGATCAGATCAGACATGGCTTTTCACATTTGTCTTCGTTTGAAGATTCAGTACATATGTTCGATCATGAGTCCACAGATCTGGACAATGGCATTCTTTTTTGCAAATTCTTCACAAATCCTAATTCACAATCCACGCACTTCTTAAGTTAATCTCAAATCATCCTTCACAAATTGTTCGCGCTATATCTTCAAGCTAGAAACAATTCACTGCCAAAACATGAAGTCTGTAACTACAAGGGTTTTACTTCTAAAACCTTGTAGAAGACTGTGACTGTGGTTTTCTAGAACCTTCTAGAATACAGCAGCTAGACCTGGTAATTAACTGGGTTTTTCTAGAACCTTCTAGAACACAGTGCTCAGGAATGTTCTAGAATTTCACAGCTTGCATACACCACATAGTTAAACAAAAACTTTGATGAAATTGTAGTTCTAAAAACTCAACAAAATTCAACACCTGGAAATACATGTAAGACTTTTCCATGTACACATAGCTACAAATTTTTCTCATGGGATTGTAACTAAAACTCCACAACTTTTAGCAGTCAAGGGTAACCATTAAATATGATCAGTTCTGGAGGCAAACCAAAATAATAAGTAGTAGGCTCATTCACAGAATTGCTTTGCCCTTTTGTAGCAGACTCAAATAAGCTACTAGGAATTGCTTCACCATATTGTGGCAGATTCAAATAAAGCTTAGACTGATCAGGTCATGGCTCTGTCCATTGGGGAAATCCCAAACCAGCAACAGTTAATATAAGAAATGTTGCATCAAGTCCCCAAAAAATGAACTCAGAATTCACATCAACAGCTGGTAATTGCTCCTCAAAATGTGGGACAAAATGAAAACTGCATTGTTCCACAATCTCTCCTTACATGCATAGCCAACAAATTCATGAGATCCAATGAAATTAATATGATTTACAGAATCATGCAGAGGAGTTCATTTTTTCTTGTTGTGACACTTGAGATAAAGGGTGATTTTTTTGATATGCTATGAAATAATAGAGCATTCAAAAATTCTATATATATAAAGAAGGTTGTTTGTTTGTTTTGTTTGCCATTGGTTAGGGATGCTCCAACTTGGTTTCATAATGTTTGGACCTATGATGAAGTTATTGAATATTGAATAAGTTTATCACTAAAAACTTATTTTAAATTGAAAATTATAGAAGAATTTGTGCACAGTCTTGGCATTGTTGGAAAGTTGTCAATTAGTAGGATTTAATGAAGGTGATTTGAAATTTTCTAGAATTAAGGTGTGAGAAATATTGAATTTTGAGTAGTTTTTTTCATTGAAAATTCAAGTAAATTACCACAAATGATTTTGAAAAGAAAATAAAATTGGGTAACTAGTTCACACTTGGGTCAACAGTACCAGCTACACTAATATTTCACTGAAATTGAAAAATATTATAAATATGTTGTCATAATAATTCTGAGCACTCTATCCACAAACTAAGTTTTATTTCCTTAGGAATTAGTTACATCCTTTTTTTTGCATGTTGTTTTTAAAAATCAAATCAAATCAAAGTGACTTCACCAGGAGAGTAGTGAGAGAAAGATCCTCCAACTTTGTAACATGGTTAGATAATTTGACTACAAATTTTGTTTGATCAAAATAGGAAGCTGGTAATGTACAACAAGGGTCTCTAGTTGTCACCCACAAAGTAGTTCACCAGTTCAAGTCACAATTGTATCACAATTGTATGACACCTCTTCCCCCTCTATGCAGAGCCATAAAAAGAAGTCTTTAATGTTACCACTGATTTGTTTTTATTGCAATAAAGTTTGACAGGTTAAGAGATATCAAACTGCAACAACCTTCTCAAGGTAAGATAAAATCTCAATTTTATCTTTCCCTTGTTCAATCAAGCATCTAAGCTTGAGGCATATAGCAAGGCCTACTACATAAAGAGTGGTCATTGGGCCTCTTTGCACTTTGAAACATACTCTTTGAAGGCAAAAAATGCCAATGACCTTTTGTTGGTGAAATTTTGCTGTTTTGTGAAAGGCTCTTTCAAAGAACTTGAAATACATTTTGTTATGGAAGGAATAAAATGTGTTTTCCCAGCAAAGATGTGCTACTTTTGCAAAATGAAAAGATTGAATAAAGAAACATTGTCATTTGTCCATAGAATTGCATTGAGAAATGCACACAAATCAACGAGCACACCACACATAGTTAGGACATAAAATGCATGCAAACTTAGTGACGCACAAAATAGTAGTGGTAATGATGCACAACAAAATAAAATTTCAAGATGTAATATCCACAATGAAATCCTTGAAACATTCTATGTCCTAAATACAGATTTTAAAAAGCCTTTTGAAAATTAGGTGTTGTCCTAGCATTGAAGTGTAAGCCCAAAACTAATGATATACATCAAAGTAATAAACCTTGATGATGTTTATGATATACATGCAAAACAATTTTAATTCCAATGAATGATGAATCTAAATCAAGCTTTCACCAACTGAATCCCCAATAAAAAAGCAAACTTATTAAGACATTAAAATGGGTGATTTTATCCATTTGTCAAGTCTTTGGACAAGATATCAGTTTCCATTGTCAAAGTTTCGTTTTGAAAGGTTTGGAATGCATGCTTATTATACATGTCTTCTGCTGGCTTGATGATTTGTTGTGGAAAAACAAATCACTGTTGCAAACATGATTAGATTAAATTATCTGAGCTCTTTTTAAATTACTACTTTTCAAGTGAAGAGTTGGGGATCGGTCTGAAACTCCACAATATTGTGAAGGCAGATGTATAGTCATTCATCATCAGATTTTGAATTGGGATCTCAAGTTCATTCCAATCTTTCCACCTGATTGAAATTCATGAGGGATTTTCAAAGTAACTGGAATTAAATTGTTCATTTTTGGATTTCATCTACTAGCAAAAAATAACGGTTTGGTAGCATTTGTAGCATTTAGTGTCAGATGCACATTCAATTGGGAAGTATTTGGACCAAGTGAACATGTGAAAATTTGAAGGACATGGAGTTCAATGTCTCCCCTCAGCCTTCCTCTTTCACTCTTTCCTTATTTAGAACTTAATTTCCTTTTTACAAGTTAAATTAAATTAATTAGAAATCAATTAAATTCTTTTGCAAAATATATGACAACTATGTTAACCAAAATGACATTTTGCTTTCTTTCCTAAAGGCATGAAAAATTAATAGCAACCCTCTCATTTAAGGCAATTACTAATGACCAACTCATGCTTGAAGTGCAGATGTAAAATATTTCTGGGTGTTTGGCACAATGGCTTCACTTTGCTCATTCTTTGGTCATGTGTTTGCTTTTTAGTTTAAGCTCAAAAAATAATCATTCAAAGAAACAACTTGTATATCAGTAGATAGAGCTCAAAGGTATAAATTGTAAGCCCTCCAATATATAATGTTTTATAAAGAATATAATATCATATATCTTTATGGAGGAAAAGCCAAAATTGTACACAACATCTACAAATGCAGCTGACATGTTCATTTCAAGCCATATCCATATATCCCCCAAAAGGCTGCTTACTTAAACTAGAGAGGACAAGTCACAAAGTACCAATAGTATATTAATAATAAAACAAAGAACTCTTGGGGTCTGGTCTGAGGGGAGCTGGGGGAGATATCATTTGTTGTCAACCCATACCTGGATTCAAAGCCCACTTCAAAGTGGTCATTAAAATTAGGGTTTAGGGTTTAGGGACATGTGACCAAAACATCTGGACATGTCACAAGTTGTATTTATGGCTGGGATTTGCAATTCTTGGCAATGATACCAGTGGTTGCAATTTGTGACAACCATCTGAAGCTGATAATTACCATGGGCACATGTGAGGCGAATGCAGGGCATGTAGGAGGGGCACATGCCCTCTTTCCAGTCTTGTTGATGCAACACCCTGAAGTGGATGCCCAGCACTATCAAACAATTCACACAAACATTAAAAAATATATAGAATGTATTATGAAAGTCTCACCACAAAATTGTTTGCAAAAGAAGACCAAACACTCTAATTTTTGACCCATGTAAATAAGAATTTGAAAAAAAAATAAAAATACCCCTCCTTTCTTATATTCTCAAAGTGTTGGAGTTGCTAATCATCTTAGAGGTTTGTTGAGGTGCTAGTTCTTCATTTGCAAGGGATAAACCAATCATTATGGTGGCTAAAAACAATGCTTTCAACAAAAGTTTGTAGGAAGCATTCCAAAGTGCTTATTTCTAGCATAACAAATGAGGACTGCTTATGTTGGAATTTCTCTTGTAGCAAGATCTTAGGCTATTGTTGCAATGAGACCTTACATTGTCTCCTTATAGAAAACGCCCTAGGGGCTTCAAGAATGGTAGACATTGCCCCAGGAGTCAAAGACTATATAAACTCAACCTCAAGCCTATTAGAAGGGGAAAAACAACTTACCCCCCTTTGTGAGAATTAACATATTTTTATTGGCTTACTAAGTGGGTTTAGGGTCACTACTTATACATATCTTACATCATTATAAAAAATAACTAAATCTCCCATTTTAGTGGTACGGTGTTCTTGTTTGCGCAAAAATTAGAATTAAGATCATTAAATATCATTTTTTTTATTTCAAGAATCACAAGAATGGAAGTCACAATGTTATCAAAGTGATTTGAAAAATGTCATTTGAAAATCAATAATGTGAATAAATATCTTAATAATAATATAATCTTGACCAAATGCAATTGAAGTTCAAAGTATCATTTTTGACCATATATACAAATAATTCCATTGTGACATTTGGGTCAAGAATGATACTTGACCATTCTTTTTCATATAGTTTAATGAATCATGTTTTAGGATGGAAAGTCATCAATGCATGGGAATTCAATAACCAAATTATTGGCTCACGGGATTTTAATTTTTAAATGGATCTGAAAATTAACACAAAAAACTTGAAAGATATATATGAGTGCAAACAAAATTTAAACAAAGACTACATTTTTTTTGTTTAAAAATAATTTTTTTCATACAAATGAATTTTTGAAAATGTGCAATTTTTTTGGTAGATTGTGTTGTGTTTTTTTAAATAATAACAATTTTAAATGATAATCATTTTTTTAATTGCCTAATAAGCTACAACTTTTTTAACACATCATGTACATTATACCCCATTTACATGTGATAAAAGGTTTTTTAACTTTTAAAATTTTGGATCAATTTTGAAAAAATTTGAAAATTTTCAAGTTTTAAATTTTCACATTTTTTAAAATATGAATGTTTTTTAGGGGTGATGAATAAGTTTTTAAATCCTCTTTTTTTTTCCATCAAATTCTTATTATTATATGAGTCCTTTTAATATTCCATTATAAAATTGACCCCTTTTAATGCAGTAGGTGATCATTTTTATATGTTTTAAATCAAAATCTAAACCTAAAATTTATCAAATGGATTTTTTATTTGAATTCCTTGACATGCATATGAATGACTGAAAAACAATTTGTTATGATTATCATGGTTTTAAATGAAGAAACATAAATATTTTTTAAAAATTGACTAGTTTTGTTCATGGTTTAACATTTTTTATATAACTCATTGGATTGCAATTACAACCATATGAAATTTACAATGAATTGAATGTGAAATTCAAACTTGGTTTCCTTTTCAAATTATTATTTGCATTAATCATATTCAGATCCTTTTGCTTTCCTTTCAAGAAATTTGTACATATAATAAACTTTTCCAACCATAGTTTGATTGTTAATTAATGAATTGACACAACATCCACACTTACCCCAAAAATGCCCATGTCAAACACAAGAGATGGAACATTTTGTCCATGTATAATTTCATTTTATATTAAAGTTATGCTTGAAATTATGATCACATATTTCATACATACAATTAAATACCACAATAACTTTTCAAATTTGGCACCATAGTGTCAAATAATTAATATAATTTGAACTATTTCAGCACCACAATTTTTGATTTTGAAATTTTCGACATATAATGATGAAATACAATAAAATCACATCAACTCTCACAAAGTAGTAGTTGTTCTTTAATTTAGACTAATCAAAGACAATATGGATTCAATGAGGAGAAAGTTGGTTCAAATATGGTTGCATTTACTAAATTTTCAAACTTTATGACATAGAGATTTGTTTTTTTAACTAAAAGTAATATAATTAGTGTCTAAGCTGAAAAGGTATTATGGTAGTTGAAACAATAAAAAAAAATTGAAAATATGTTTTTACTAAACAAATCATGATTCTCCCTGTTTTTTCTTTTAAAATGAAATGAAAAAAAAAAATAACATAATTTCATGTGCCTTTTGCATTGTAAATGCTTTATAAAGTGGAAAGGGAAAATAAAATGAAAAGTCAATCACGACCCCCCTCCCCCCCCCCAATAAGCATTTATTTCAAAAATATGCCCAATTTTTTTTTTAATTGAAACACCAAAATATTTTTAAATTGCATGTCCTAGTTCACATGACTCATCATATATATATATATAACTTAGAACTTAAACTCGCGGTACTTTTAATGAACCAACACCCACATTAATAGCATGGTGAAAATCTCAAATCCATTTAAATTATTTATGGATATTACAAATTTGTAATGATTAAATTAAATCAAGGTCTCCAAGTCTAAATCTAATTTTTTTGAATTTAATATGGCCACTAAAAGACCTCATTCAAAAAGCTAAAAATACCATCCAATGTACAATGGGTATTCAATTTGATAGTGGGTATTTGGTGTATTAGGGTGAAAGCATGGTCATGTATATAACAAAAGTAACTATAATAATTATAGTCATATTTTTACACATAAATGCAAGAAAATAGAGTCAAAACCTTTTCAATTATTGTTAAAGCATCATGGCGCACAATATTGAGTTTATAATATGTTGTATACAAAGTTTGGAAAACTTTAATTCACTAAAAGTAGGTCAAAAGTATTTTTGAAATTGACTAATGGAATTGTGTTAAAAAATACTTTTACATTAAAATATTAAAATACTATTATTTTTACCTTGGAAATTGACATTGCATAAGTAAATTTTAGATGGCCATTAACCAAGAAAGTAAAAACATTTCAATATTTCGTCTACTTGAAACCTACTTTGTTTCTTTGGACAACCTAGAAAGTAAAAAAGAATCTACTTTAAACATGTGATTCTTCAATATCATTGACATAAATTCAAATAATATGTTCATATTGATCATTAAATAAAATAATATTTTTAATTTTGATATGTTAACTTGAAGGCTTGATTTATGGCTACTTTACATTTTTCTTGACAAAGATCATGAAATGTATATTTGATCATGCTTTCACCCATTAGAATTAGGTATATATATATATAATTTTAAATTAAAAAATTGAAAACCATGCCCTTGCCTTATCAAATTTGGTACCCATCCCCACCTCTAAACTTAGATGTAATAAATTGATTTATGCATAATTAAAATATTACATCAATGAAATTTGGAATGGTCATTTAACAAAAACCCTTATTCATACCTTCCCTTTATACTCAATGAGGCAAAACAACAAATTAGGTTTAGGGTTAAGGGTTCATTTTTAGGTTTATGGTTTAAGTTCATTTTTATGTGATTTCCCTTTACACTTCAAGTTTTCAAGCACCAAAATCTTTTTTTACAAAGGAGTTTCATTTTGTTGTTTCAATTTTTTTTGAATGCAATGTAATGGAACGTTGCCATTGGTGTCTTATTCATGAATGCAATGGAATGTTAATCAACAAACCTCATACGTGGACACACTACCTATGAATTTTGCGAAACATGAAAATAATGAAATTTGTTCTTTCATTTAAATTTTTTTTTTTTATGTTTGTCATTGCAACCACTTGCATTATGGTTCCCTTTCTATTTATACCTTGACAATCTCTTCAAAAGATTTAAAACAACTTGATTTTTTGTTTTCATCTTGCATTTATGCACCTTTGTTTGTGCTTTGAAAGTGAAAAACTTGGTTTGGCACATCTCAAGTTTTGTTGTGTTTCCGTGCTTAAAACTTATTAGTTTTTGTATGTGTTTGGAACTCATTTCATTTTGTTCTTGTTACATTGAGACTTCATACATAAAAGCTTCACTTTCAAGCTTGAAACATGAATGCACGAACCTCAACCTATAACCTTTAATATTGTCGTGCAATAATTAATCAAACTACCTTTGATTTGTGATCAATGTTTTTGCAAAGGTACTATGGTTGTTGAAAATTAGCAACTTTTTTGAATGAACTAAGGACATTTTTTTGATTCTAAATGCTTCTAATTGGTTGTGAAATGCATAGTAGTAAACAAAAAATGATTTTTCAAGTTAAATAAACCCAAATCATCACAAAGTTCTAATATCATAAAATTTCAATAAGATCCATACAAAATTTGTAAAACAATATGTCTATGCAAAATCCATGGGCTTCAAAGCGTAAAATGGCATGAAATATATATATATATAACTTGTATATAAATGATGTGTCTATTCTATTCAAGATGTCTTGATGTGAAGTATGTACGATTTGCATTTTAATTAAATTCATGCAATTATCATTATAAAATTATCCATAAAATTATGCGATTTTTGTGTATTAAATATGAACATTCACGTATGTGAATCATTCAAAAATAATGTTTCATCTATTTAAATATTTAAAATATTGAATACATACAAATAAATTTTTCATATTAACCATATGATGGAATTTGTGCAATTTTTGTACAAACCTATGAAAGTTAGTAAGTTTATGATGATGATATTTAGTTTACCCTCAATGCTCTTGCAATGTTTAATGATGGGGCATACTTAACTTAAGTGCACATGGAGAAAATAAAAAAGCAAGGCCTTGATTGGAAACCTCACATCCAAAATTTATTAACATGGGCATTTATCAAGGTAAATAACAACCAACCCATAGATATCCATTCCAACCAAATCATGAGATGAAAAAATTGTCACAATCACATGTGTGGCCTTAAAATTTTGGCATTAGATATTGCAAAGGTTTGAATGCATACCAAAAAGCAAATGGCATTACTACCATGAAAAAACATGTGGAAGTTCAACATAAAATTATGTTTGCAAAATATTTGGAATATGTAGTTAGTCACCTTTGATCTCCACTAATTAGTAAGAGGCCCCGATATTACATTGATTGCCATCTCTAGATTTCTTTCTACTACTAACCAATTTGCAAAAAATATGGCACACAAAAAGGTTTCCTACATGATGTGATGTTGCATGTAAAAATTCTATCATCTTTTATAATGGCTTGCTTGGGGATGTATGAACCTTTTGATGGAGCTTGCTTTGGACATGATTTTCCAAAATCTACAAATATGTTACTATGAAAGATAAAGTAGCCTAGGGACTCAATTATGCATCTATATATCAAATTTATTCAAGTTGACATTCAAAAATGTATTACCTTGTTTAAAATTTTTGGCAAAGTGAAACAAACTTGGAAAACAACATACATAGTTTTGGGTTGAGGCCTAAAAAAAAGAACATGTTGGTGAAAACCAAATGAATAGAACTTGTTTCTCATTTTTATTTTTTCCACTTTTGTATTTTCTTTTGTGTTATCTTTTCTATTTTTTTATAAATGAATGAAAATGATTATAACGTTTTTTTTTTTTAGTGTTGGGTTTGGGTTTGTCACTATAAGGTTGTAAATTGGGTTTTGTTATTTCATGATGCCTTGACTTTTTATTCAGTAATTGCATTATATTATTCTTGACCAATAGTAATGTTGCGAAGCCAACCATCTGTAAGCACTTGGGTAGTATGTGAGGTTGTCATCAAAGTGTTTTCACCAATAATAATTTGGTGTATGATGAATTAGAATTGTGGATGTTGGCTACTTGGAAACACCTTGAAGTTGTCATTTCCACATGTTGTGAACTTCATGATGAACTTGCATATTAGACTATTTTAGACAATTTACCTAATCTAGATGTACTTATTTTTTATATAGAATTGGAAGAATTAGAAATTCACATGAAACATCAAGTCCTAGAAGTGCTTCTACCCTTCATTTCGTTTTTACATGAATTTGATTGAAAAAAATGTCATCGAATGAATTGTTGTGGATGTTAGATCCTTGATTTTAATATGTGTTTAGTCACATCATATGTAGGTCACAAGAATGCAATAAAACTAGATGTTGGATATGACTCACAATTGATATTGCCTTTGTTGGTTAAATCATTAATGTTAAATGCAATTGAAGAACCTCATGTCCTAGTTTCTCAAGTGGATTCCAAGGATTTATTTCTCATCATCAAAAAAAATCCAAACACATTGAAGCATTTTATGTCAAAAAAGCTTAACACGTTTTGCCATTATCCCTTGAATGTGAATCGCAAGTGTGCCTTGAGTTGGTGGCAAATGAAATCACACAAATTCCTAACTATATATTGCAAAACACATTATGGGCATTCTAGTCTCCCAAATCAAAATATAAGAATTTTTCCATTGTTAAAATCCTCACATCATTTTACAAATGTTTGATTCAAACTAAAAATCTTGACAACTAATATTTGTCAACAAGAAATAACCATTGGATGTATGCATTGGTTGCTACTAACATTTCAACTTGGCAATTGCACATAAAGCATAAGTTGACCTGATAGAATAACTAGAAGTTGAATTTGATGATGGAATGGAACATGAAGATTCTTCAAAAGTTTTGTGATGCCATGCATCTACCTCATTACCCAACAAAAGTAAAACATGAACTAGATTTTTATTGGGATGTTTTTTTGCTTTTAAAGGCTAGGAGATAATTATGGAATTTGAAAATGCATTCATTAAGGTTGTGTTGTGTGAAATTTATAAATGTTTGCAAGTTTGTGAAATTTGGAAATTTGATGGTGATTTGCTACTTTCTAAAACCAAGTGCATTTGACATCTTTGTTTTTGGAAACTAAAGTCTTGATGGTGATTTGCAATGTCATAAAACAATATGTCCATTTTGTGAAAATGTGATAGCTGATCATATTTTCAATAGGTGTAATTGTTAATGATGTTAATGTTATGCATTTATTTATAATTTGCCATGGGTTGAGATGCATAGTTGTTAGCATTTCTAGGTGAAAAAGGAATCATATTTTGAACAACTACCTAATTTTAATTCAAGATCATTTCAGTTTTTCATTTTGCAAAAAAGTTGATGTTTGTTTAGCAAAACACTTAACCTTTCATGTTTTGAAGTTGTTGTGAATTGACTCTACTAAAATTTCATGGATCATCCAACACTGTACATTTTGTTTTAGTGATCTAATTTTTATTGAGGAAATCATTATGCATCTATTCTTTTGCACATAGTGCAATATTAATGTGTAATTTTTTAATTATTATTTTTTGTTTCATATGGTTTCCAATGGTAAACCTTGAACTAAGATACCTAGGTGATAACTTTCAAAAATCAGGAACCTTGAATTGAGATTGGGTATTCCTTAGAAAACTGAGTGATACTAGTCTTATAGGGTATTTGACATAGCATTTGTCAAAGAATGTCACAAATACCCACCTTAAAATGAATGAAATCCCCACCCCCTATCCATACCCTAAATGGGGATGGATGACAGTAGGTAGTCTTTTCCATTGGGTTTCAGTTTCCTAGCTAACCATGGTTGGTACGCTCCATTGCTTAGTTTTTTTGTACCTGCCTTCCTAAGAACCTACTAGCAATATACATACCTGCTAGCATACCATGCATCTACAGACCTTATAACTAATAACTACAAAGGTGCTGCTACAAGTGAGGATCTAGGAAATGCCTGGGAGGCAAGGTCAAGTTGTGACTAATTTAATTAATTTTTTATTTTCGAAAAATGGCGAAATATTTCATTAAAATCACAAAATTTACTTTCTTTTTTTTTTTCCTCGTTTTTTGAATTTTTCTTTTATTTTTAAGTGGCGAAATTTCGCTCAAAACAAAAACACTGACTCTTCTGACCTTCAGGGGAAAAGAAGAAGCACATGTTCCATCTTTGGTTCTGGTACCTTCACTCTTTGGGCCTGTCCAACAAACAACAGCATTGAATTCCAACAGAGGATACTCACTCTTAAGATCATCAGATGATGGGCTTTGTCAAGTTTTTGGCTCTTAATGAATTCTTTTGAATATTTAAGTGATACTGCAACTCAATTCTGGAGCATACACATACTTCAAAATAGTTTAGTTCTCCTGCTCCTCCTCCTCATGTGATGTGCTGCTGTCTTGTGTGTTAGAACTAAGATTCCACTTCGAAGTTCATTGTCAAATTCTTTTATTTTTTATTGTTATGTAGCAATTGTTATGTCAGGTAATAAAGTATGAGACATGGAAATGAGACTAATCTGAAGCAGCAACATGCCCCGAGCGCCTGCTAGAAAATCTTCAGCTTTACATGACAACCCATCACATATATGAAAAGGAAATTTTGACATCCTTAGATTACAAACTACATTCTCTTCCTGAGCCACCACAGTTTGCCCAAATATGCTTTTATTGGTTCCTAAAACAAGCCTCTTTTTAACTCCCCCAATTACCTGTTTCAGTACACTGGAAAACATCTATCTTATTTGCAAAACCTTAAATACTTTTTTGCAAATTGGAATAGGAAAACTGGAAATAGTACCATATGTTCAGGCATCCAAGAAACCTAGGAAGGGTCCAGGCCTATGAGATTAATTGCACATAGGTAGGTTGCATAACTACGTGTCCACATAACACCCATACATCATACAAAAACACTTGAACGATCCAATAGATGAAACTAGTTTTGGGCTAGCATCACTCACACATTTAAATCTTAGTCTTCATGTGTGTTATGTTACATCTAATGGGGAAGCTCACCACACAGTTTGTTGCAACATAATTTCATTACACAAAAGTTTATTCCAAGTCTTGACACAAGGTAACAACATGAAATCATGACAAAAGTTTATGAGTTTGAAGTTTCACCCACAATTTTTTATATACTTGAAAGGAGGAATGGATGGATTATCACCTCCCTTCATTTACATCTACTTGGGTTCTGCACTACTTCGTTTTACCAGTGACAATCCAAGAAGAAGAAGAAACAATATGATTCTATGATGTTTTCTAGATGGTTGGTTTGGAGGAATTTGTAGACCTAAAATGCAAGTACAATTGTTGCATAGAATTGGCAGGATTTTGTGTGCACTACATCAAAGAACAGACCTATGTGTACTTTTTAATTTAAGGTTTAGGGTTTGGTGGTGAAGAATAGAGTTTAAGACTAGGGTGGGTTGTGGTGGTGGTGATGGTGGGTTTTCAAATTCTCCCAAGAAGAACTAAACCTTGCAATTTTGTTTTAGCAAAATTGCACAAAAAAAAAAATCATTTCAAAAAGAGATTTCAACCAATACAACACCAATGATAAAATCCTCATGAAGATTTTTCCATCACCAAATGATAAAGAAAACAACAAAATTTTCTGAAACCCATTTGCACGATCAAAATCTATCAAATAAATGATGAAAAAGACAACAAGATTTTTTCAAACCCATCTACAATATCAAATCTATCAAATAGATGATGAAGAAGAAAATAAGAACTTCCCAAACCCATTTGTGGCATTAGATCTTACAAACAGATGATGAAAAAGACAACAATTTTTTTTCAAACCCATCTATAAAACATTAGATAAATATCACTAAATGTTGAAAAAAAATTAGGCATTCTTCTTCAACATTTTGAAGATGTGAAAATGGGTTTTGTAGTTTGATCAAATTACAAGGACTCCTAAATGAATTCTTTCTTTGTTTTATTTTTCTTGGCTTGCTAAATGAATCTTGTGCAGTTCACCTTTGTAAAAGATGATTTAGCAAAGTTGTAGCACTTGAAATAAGTTCCTTGAATGTAAGTCTACCAATAAGTTTTGGCTTTTCATTTTTATCACAATTGTTATTTCCAACATCTTCTAGGCCCTTTTCTTGTTTCTTTTTTTTCCCGTTGAAACAAAATTATGAACCAACAACAACAATCTCCAAAGATGCTTCCATTTTTCTTGACCTTAAAGGAAGAAGAAGTGGCTATAACCTCTTAATTGAATAAGAAGAAAAAAAAAATAGTTCCACAGTCCCAATTGTAGCTACAAAAGTAGAAACAAACCTATAGAGCAATAGCAATTGCCTCCAATTACAACAAGGAATATCTTCAAAATAGTAAAAGGAAGAGGAAAAGGAGTAGTTGACAATATGCCTTTCCACTAAGATTCCACACCATCACACAAAACTCACGTGCATTTTTTTCTCCAATCCCCATACACTTCCTAAAACCACCATCCTCATCAACATGTTCAAAGACAAAGAAAAAGGCTATTGTTGGTATTGTTGTTGTTGCTTAGACTCCTTTTTTGTTCATCCAACAACATTATGTCTCTTTATTCAAAAGTTGAAGAAACCTTAAAAGGAGCTTGGAGCTACTTCTTCTTCTTCTTCAACTGTCAAGTCAACAATCAACATGCGATAAAATTGAAAATGATTCAATTGGGAGGAGTTTTTTATAAATGACATCCATCAAACTTTGGTCATCCTAGTGCATAATTGTTGACCAAGCAACCATATACAATTGTTTGGGTTGACGACCATGGTATAATTGTCTTAGTGACGAAAAAAACCCTTATACTTGGTCTACATAAACCAATTTTGATTATCATCATCACCAAAATTACAAACCAAAAATATCATGCCACATGTTATCCTTCTAGATTTATCATCCTTCCTATGAACAAATCAATAAGTTTTTTGAATTTGTTTCCCATAGGAACTAATCAAGTCCACATAATTCACTTCAATTATGTCTAACCCAAAATATTTAACTACATTATTCATGAATTCAAGCCTATGTCCTTAATCAAATATCCTCAAGGTAAGGTTCAGAAGTTGGATCGTTTATTTCCATATTTACCCATCTTTCTACCCCTATGTTGTAATAGTAATATTTATAATTTTTATCTTTAGTAACCCATATTATTGTTACATACCCATCAAAAAAAAAAATTGGCCACAAAAGAAAATCCAATGAACTTATACAAAGATTTTTGTAAAACAAATGTACCAAAGTCACCCAATTTTGGTTTTTTATTTTATTTTAAATTGCCATATTTTGACAATAAGTTCCATCAAGCAAACAAAATATTAAAGGATTTCTTTAAATTTTTTGACATATCTCACTTGTAGCCAATTTTGGTTAATTCTTCTCATGGGTGATTAAGTGGTTACTTTAAAAAATTGGAAAAAATTACCTTGTACACAAACCTTCAAGTAGGCATCAAGAAGGAACAACATCACGAGAGTTTGAAAAGCACAAGAGTTTGCATCTTTCAGGGTTTAAATACAAATTTTTTGGGAGGTTTGGATGCAAAGATCAACATTGGTAAACACTAATATTCTAACATTGTGTTTATTTTAAATTATTTTTAAAAAACATGTTTTATAGAATATGTTTTTATAACAAACTACAAAAATCAAAAACAAAATTCAACCAAACATCCATTATAAAGCACAAATATGTGCAATTTTATAGAATGAAACCTTTGTGTTTAAATGGAAAGAAAAAAATATGTTCACTTCAAGAAATCTTGTATTATGTAACCATCCAATTTGCAATTACATGTGACTATTCATCATTTGCAACTATGTTTTATAATTTTTAAACTAATAACCATTTTTTTATTTTAAAATATATTTGTAACTATGGTGCAACTAGTAAATTGTACATCCTTCTGTATTGACTAACTTCTTGGGTTTTTCATCCAAAAAAAGCCATTATGTTCATTTAGTCACAAATTTAGTTTAACTTGGTTTCTTTTTATGGTGTGCCTATACATTTTATGCACACTAGGTGTTTTTGATTACAATAAGAGTATATTTAATATGTAGTCAAGGTATATAAAACCTATTTAACATATTTAAATGTATCCAACCTATATTAAACACATATTATGAACATATTAAAAATTAAAAATTCATCTTGATTTTATATTTTCGTTTGTTTACATATATACCATGTTTATTTTAATGTATAATTAGATTATAAAGGTGCGGTCATATTAAGATGACATAATCTTAATGTCAAATCAATATTCATTATTCATAAAATAATACTATCAAAAAATTTATTGAATAATGTTAACTATGAGATAATAATTAATTAACTAAATTTATTTATTATTAATTTAATAATTTATCTGATTATTTAGTAAATTAAATATGTTTACATATAATCTTCAATATTTACTGATTTGTTTGATAAGTTTTTCATTTAAAACTATTAATTTGAAGCTACAAATTCTAAATAAATATGAATAAGTTGATTATTACTTAACTAATTTTGATTTAATTATCTGATCATTAATATTCACTAATCAGGAATTATGGTAAATAACAGATAACTATGAACCTAATTACTAGTTATGTAGCTTATAAAAATATTAATTAAAATTTCACAAATTAAATTATTTCATTATTATTCATGATTAATTATTCATGATTTCCTATTTAATTCATAAGTTCAGAATTAATCATTCATATTTATTACTCAGTTTAGACTTTATTAAAATTTAAATAATACTTCAACTAGTATTTTAATCCATATTCAATTAATTAACTTCTAATTCGTATTCACTAATCAAGAATTATGGTAAATAGATAATAAGTATTAGTTAATTTATAGTTATGTAGCTTATTAAAGTATTAATTAGAATACCACTAATTCAATTATCTAGTTATTATTAATTATTATTAAATTATTAATTGGTATCGAATTTATTAAAAGTTAATGAATACTTCAATTAGTAACTTAAATAATACTTGATTCATACTCAATGAATTATCTGATTATTTTTATTTACTAATCAAAAGGCATGGTAAATAGATAATAAATTTAGTTAATTAATAGCTATGTAGCTTATAAGAATATTAATTAAAATTTCAACAAAATCAACTATCTGTTATTATAAATGATTAATTAACTTGATTTCCTAGTTAGTTCATAATTTCAGAATTAATAATCAATATTTATTAATCGGTTCAGAATTTATGTAAAGTTAAATAATACTTCAATTAAAAATATAACTAGTATTTAATTAATATCCAACGAATAGTTCATATTCAAATTTACTAATAAGGAGTTATTGTTAATAAGTATTAAACTAATTAATAGTTAGTGATCTATTAAATGTTAATTAATAAACATTCATGAGCTAATTTATTTATTTAATATTAATTATTAATTAAAACTGACTATCTTTTTTAAATATATTTATCGACTATAAGTTAATAAGTTAATAATTAAATAGTTAATACTGATTATTCAGTGTTTATTATTATTTAATAATTAATTAAATTAGATAGTCAGTCATATATTTATTTAGTTGATAGCTAAATTTTAATAAATTTAGGGTAAGAAAATAAATTTATGATTAAAAAATAATTGAGTAAATTTAGAATTAAAATAATAATCATTTCTTTATTTTCATTAAATAATTACAATTGTTGATGAATTGTGGTAATGAATTAATTGATTAATTAATTAAAAAATATGAAGTAAAAGTGGATTTTAGTTATTGAATTAAATAATTAAAGAATGGTAGGTATTTATAGATAGGTTTGTAAATGGGTAATGGTTAATTAATTAATTAACTAGTGAGTTAATTAGTTTCCTATTTACCTATTTAATTGTATATTTACACTGTTTATAAAATGAAAAACAAGCACAAAACATATGAGAAAATATTTTTAGTTGGAACTCAATTTGCAACTAAGGCGTAACTAAAACATTTAACCCATATGTTTTGTCTTGCAATCTCATCTCGGAAACTATATAACAAAAGTGCATTCTCCTTTGTTTTCACATTAAAAAACATGTGCCATTGGGGGATGAACTCAAACAAACTTTAACCTTAAAAGTTAAACATCAATTGAAACAATATTAACATAGCTATTTTTTAGCACACTTACCTACCTACCTATATAGGCCTATATGTACCTACTTGCCTACTTATTCAAATAAATATTCATTTGATTTTTCCAAAATATAATTAATATGCCATGTGACAAAATTTGATTGTGCCACATGTCACAATGTATGACCATATAAAATTAATGTTCCAAATAAATGGCCAAGATCAATGTTTGAATAATAAAAAAATTCTCACCCAAAATTCTTCATAGTGCCATATGGTGGATTTTGGTATTACCAAATGGCATTATCACAAGTCATTGGAATTTGATGGCATGGATTTTTTCAATATTTAAAATCATTGTTTTAAAATTACCCTGATTTAAATCATGTGGCAAATATAGTGTGGATTTTTTCTTATTGTACAATTAGTTGCAAAAACAAAACTTAGTTGCAAATGTAATATTATTGATCAAAGGATGAACATGTATATGTTGACCATATACATCATCCATGTTCCGTTTTGTGACATCATGTTAAGTCATGATTTGCAACTAAATCTTGGGTGCAAATTCACTTATGCAACTAAGGCAATTTTAGTTGTAAATGTTGGTTGTAATTGTTTTATAGTCGCAAATTGACATTTTATTTCTAGTGATTGTAGTAACAATGTCCTTCCTCGTGAAAATAATTTCACTTGAGCTTTTCCATCTCTAAAACTACTTCTTTTCTCTTTCAAACCCTAATTCTTCCTCCAAAAACTAATCTAATGATAATCCTTCCTCACAATGCTTCTTTCAATATCTATTTAGATTCCCACCATAAAACCAATTTGAATTAAACCTCATTAGTCCTAATCTTTCATAGTCATCTTCCACCTTTGTCCACCATGTCAATCATTGGAACTACCTCTATTTAGTCTATCCAACATGGACAACATAGTTTTCTATCCAATATCTCCATCAAGTCTATCTAACAAAGATAGTTTAGTTCTATCCTTAATATTAGCCCCCCTGTATTTTGGATTCCGTCTTTGAAATCATGTGCATAATAAAAATATAAAACTATAGTGAAAAGAGAACTATAGACTATGGCCACTATTCAAAATGGACTAACATTTTTCCCTTATTCACTTTTGTAATTGCATGTGCTATAGTAGGTATTTCCAAAATTATAGATTATTATCCTTTTACTATAGTTATTTCCTTAAATTGTAATTGGTTATGTGGATCCACCTACTATTGAATATTTATAGTTGTTTATGTGTGACCATTATCTCCCTCATTTTGGGATGTTGTCATTACAAACTCTATTGATGGAGAGACTTTAATTGTTGTGGCATACAAAGTCAACTTTGTTTGGGCAGATAATTGTTGTGTTTCCTCTTACACTACTATGACTTCCTTTGTAGTTTGGCCATTTAGGTGAGTAGCTCCCCCATGATCTTTTATATGGTATCCCCTCCCTTCATTTATGCAAGAATAGTTAATTGAACCTTTAGTGACTCTCCACTTGGACCTACGTCATACTAGTTAAAGTCTAAGGTGTCAAAACTATCTTCTACAGTCACAAAAGGTGAATTATACTGAAAATTATGATAAGTTTTTCGATACCCTTTCAAATTCCTTCGATAGCTAACTTCAAATGCTTTGTGTTCATTAAACAAACCTTGTATGTCTTTTTGTAGAAGATCTTGAATTAAGTTCCACCATTCATCAACCTTTGAGGCTTGTAACTACATTGATTTATTTTTGGTCCTTAGAATAGTATTTTGCCTCAAGATATTATCATGACTCCTTCAATTTGTGCTTAAACAAGTAAAACTCCATGGTTGTTAGCATGTCCACAAATGCTTGTATCCACTTAACATCATGTTGTAACTTTCTTGAGTATGGACATCTTACAAGTAATCTGATTTTTATCTTTTTCTTTAACAACTTCATCCTTATAGTGCACAACAACATAAATCTCTTATTTGAGTTTGAAGATCTCCTTTTCAACCTATGCCTCCATCAAACTTTGCAAACTATCCTTGTCCCATTACAAACCTATAGATTGGACCTCAAATTCATCTGCCTATATTTTAAGGGCCCAATACTTTGCATCCTCCTTTTCTTAGTTCAACTTTAACATGTTTTTTTCCTCCTTTATGTTGTCAAAAAAATGCAATTGTTCTATAAAGTACTCTTATTATACTATAACAAAATCGTATCCATGTGAAGTTTGTTGAGTTCTTTTTCCTTGGCCTAAAATACCTTCTTAGTTTGAACCTCAATGGCCATGATGTGATGTTGTAAATTTGTCACTTCTTATGTTGTAGTTGTAACTTTGGCCTCCAACTCCAACTTCTCTACTTCATTTCTCTCATACAACAAATTGAATGCTAACAACTTAATCCTACTTTGCTCCATTAATTTTGAAAGTTTAAAGATAAATGGAATAACATCTTCAACCTAGTGGGCATTAAACAAAGTGTTGTAACACACATATCATGACCTAGTGGCCTCTAGATGGTCATAGGAGTGTAAAGTTCAACCCAAAGCCCACCAAGCCAAAACTAAATGCCTTAAAGACAAAGAGTACAAGCAACACTCGTGTAATAGAATTAAATATTTTTAATAAATTTTATCAAAAAGAAATTTTTGAAATATTCAAACAAGATAAATTTGAAGATGAACAATTAATAAGGTACTTTTTTGTTTCAATTTCAATTTTGCATTCCTACAAAAAGTGGGTTGGCAAGTACAATTTTTTAAGTCCTAGATTATTTAGATTAATACATCTAATCTTACAAAAGGGATTATTTTCTTCAAAGGTGGGAATAATGTATCCAGATGAATGAAGATTTTCCAAGCAAGGGAGAACAAACCCCAACATATACTAATCCTCCCCACAAATGCCATCAAATGACTCCAAAAAAATGGCACTATATGTGTTGTTAAACATGCTTTTATATGGTGTATCATCTATGAGCAATGTGTCGCCAATGTGAATGTAAGGAAATGTAAAAACAAAAATGTCAAGGTTTTTATGAAAAATTAACTTATTAGATTTATCCAGCAATGAATGTAGATTTCGCCTACAAAACTCATGATCAAGCATTTTGGAAACATGTATAGAGATTTTTGTTTTGCTCTAGATTTGATCCAAATAATTATAGATATTGTGACATTGGGTTGTAGACCAAATATAAACTTGGAATTGCACAAGACATTTATCTAAGAATTTTTTCAATCCAAGATGGAAAATGATGGTGTGAGAACCCTTATCAAAATGTGTGGTGATCATAACTTTGTTCAAATCGAATACATATGAAATGGACTCACCTCCGCTACTTATGAACAAGGTATTGGGGATTCGCCACCCAAAGTCGATAGAATCTCATCCAAGTTTACTTCAATGGCAATGCATGAATTTGGCAACTCCACATCTTCTACGTCTTTAGAAACAATGCACCTATAACCTAAAAGAAAAAACAATGAACAACTGGCAAAGTTTTTAAAATCAAAGACCATATAAATCAAAAAGTTTGGAAAATCCAAAAAAGAAATCGAAGGAAGGACCAAAAGAGAAAATTTGGAATACTTATTACGGATGTCAAGCTATTTTTACAAAAAGTGGCATGATAGGCCATGGTGTATTATTCAAATAACATTCGAAATCTAACATTGTTTTCCTTGAGAGAAATTTGATGGCGCCATAAGGATAGAAATCCACAAAGGTTCGAACATTAAGCCCAAAGTAATGAATAAATTATAAGTACGTGAAAAGAATCTTCATCAGATAATTATCTTCTTTTGACACTTCTTTGTAGGACTCAACGAAAATCGCATTAAAAGGCAGATTCAAACAAGTTCTAAAAGGTGTATAGTGTACCAACAATGTATTTCCAAGGTGAGTATTAGGGTACTTAGGGGGGAAATAAGAAAGGTTTCTATTATAAATTGTTTTATCACAAGTGGGACGATCAACACAATGAAGGTTTGTTTTGAAAGGAAATTGTAAAAAATGCTTATTAATATTGCACAAATTTCAACTAATAATCCTTTGTGGGTCAATCTCAATACTTGTCTCTTTTGTTATTTTTTTCACGTAGGCATTCAACTTAGCAAGCGAAACAAATGTCCATATGTAGATGGTAAATTACCCTAAACACCTTGGGAGGAATTCCTTTAAAGTTAGCTTTAAAACAACATTTTTACCTAGTAAGGTGCGACCTTGAGCTAAATTAAATGGTGGAAGTAGGAGGTGATTAATTCTAAAATACTCCTTCCCAACAAACACCCCTTTCAAATCAATAATCACGTGTAAAGGACTCACCTCCACGTCCTCTACATCTATAGAGGAAGAGATCCAAAACCTCTGAGAATGAACTCTTTCCCCTTATCTTCCACAGTAGTTTCATGGAAAAATCTAGGAAGTTTATCATCTCCAGCCCATCAAATCCCACAAGGGGCAACTACGGTAGCAATGGGACAAATGGCTCAAGGGATGGGAAAGACGCAAATGCATATTAAAGTGGGGACGCAAAACTTTGACGTGGCAAAGTGGAGACAACCTCAATCTCCTTTGTTTTTCCTACCTCTTCGCATGTTGTTTCCAATGCAATTTAGTTCCATCAATTGTCCAAATAATTGAACAACCATCCTTTGAATTCCACTAAGGCCAAAATAAGACCCAGATTTGTCCCAATCATTCAAGTCTTCAAATGTGTATTCACCCAAATCATTAAACACATAGCCTACATCAAATGCACCTTCACCTAAAAATAGAAAGTAGAAAGGGTGAAAATGTACCCAAACAAGAAAAATTCCAAACAATATAATTGAAAAACTAAAAAAACTTTAAAAAACATGGAGTTGAGGGAATCAAAAACCAAATAATGGACATCAAAAAATTCAAAAATAAATCTTGGTGGGTACAACAAAGGACTAGATTTTTGAATCTTGTGCCATTATATTTTTTGAATTCTTCAACCACATGATTGTCTAGCGACATGCCAAAAACTTGACATCTATGACTATGACAAATATGACTAATGACCATTTCTAATCATATAGTCATATATGCCATGTTTTTATGCCTAGATGTATTTTTGTAACCATGGATATGACTACATGACTAAAAGTTTTCATGGATAGGAATACGTGACTAAAAATCTCTTTCATGAACACCATATGATTATTTATAATGTACAATTTCAAACATTAAAAATAGTTAAAAGGGGAAAAAACTAGAAGGTAGACATATTCACATAATAAGCATATTATAAGCTTGTAGATGATCAAATACATAATTATTGCACAAGTAAATATCTAATTAATAAATACAAAATTCCTATCCTATATTTTCATCTAGATTTAGACTAAAACATATCATAAAATTAATATTAATAAAATATGTTCATTCATATCTACTCATATCTAGTTTCAAAATTTTAATCTAGTCATGAAAATATGATAAATACATAAAAAACAATAGATATGGCTATGGAATTGAAGCTTTTCCAAAAATATATATATTTTTCTTTCATAGTCCATCAAAACTCAATGTTTTACAATGAATCAATCTCTTCCTCTTTTCAAAAAATAATCATTTAAAAAAATAGTCCTATGATCTATTGAAAATCAAAATGGTAACAAAAATTATGTAAACTAGTTAATAATTCCTAGAATAATAACTAGATAAATAAATATATAATAGCTAACTATTACAATGAGTAATTACTCCCTTAATTACCCCACCCATATTCTAAATTATGTCTCAGAATTTTGGATCAAAATATGTTAAGAAAGTTAAATCTTATGTTTTCGATTTTGGAGTCAGAATTCTAATGTTTATCTTGTTGTATTATAATCTAATCTATTTGTACTACAGTTTGATCTATATGTACCTACTATGTTTTAGATTGAATCAATGGTTTATTATCTTTTGTATACAAAATCTATTATTGTTTTTCTTGTACTTTTATTGACATTTGTGCACTTATTTGATGATTTGTTGTTGTCTACTCCAGTGACTACAACTTTGATGTGACTTGTAAGTACTATTATGACTATAGATCTAATGTAATATGAGTCTATTCCTATTGTTGCAGCTTTGATGCTGGCTCAATCTAATCTCCCTATACTTCCTAAGTTTTATGTCCTTAATGTGTAGTGCTATCCTATTTCTATGGTTGTAAATGCATATTCTTGGGAACTAACCTTGTGTAAAATAGATTTTGTTGGTTTTAGAGTTTATTTTGATAAATATTTCATACCAACATCCTCCTTTTAGGAACTATCCCTCCCTCCTCTAAGGTCTATTGGTTCCTCCTTTTTTGTTCATGTCCTTGATGGTCCTAAACCATTAGTATTTCCTCTCTTCTTCTTCATTTAAGGATTTTGGTTTTGGAGTGAAGATTTGTTCATACTGAAATGATGGTATGACCTTTTCCATCTAAGATATCTTATGGCTATAAAGCTATTCATTTCTTTCATACATTCTACAAACCTTTCTAATATTTTTCTGGACTATATGTTGCACTACATCCCAACACAAATCTACATCATTTTCTTCCATTATTAATGCCTTGAGTTTTACCTGAAGGAAACTATGTTACTTCTTGAATTCATTGTTTTCTTTGAAGACATTGTCATAATTGAAAGGCTTGATTACCTTATCCTCTTCCAGAATATGTTATAACCTTTCATTAAAAGCCATCTGCCTCTGCAAATTTTTGTCCATCTATGTTTGCTTCTAGTCAAATTCCCTCTGTAACTCATTTTTGGATTAATATACATTACCCATGTCCACTTTGAGCTCCTCTAGCTCCTTCTATTACTTCAAGAGAGTCTACTCCATATTCTTATAATTTTTCTAAAGTTTATTGTGTGCCACTCTTAGATAATCCTTTTTTATGTTCAACTTCTAATAATTGGCATCTATCTGCATCAAAGTTGCTTGCAAAGAATCCTTTTCTACTTTGATTTTCTCCAAATCCTTGTTGTGTTTCTCCATGTTGTTAATATTTTATTTGGCTATTTGTAGTTTTGCTAATACCCCATTATTTTCATGGTTCTTGCCTACAACGTTGCTTTGAACTTTTGTTCCTTTTCCAAAGCCCCTTGTAAATTTTAAACAAATCTATCCTTTTTGTTTTATAATATGTTTATTTCTTATTTCCATATCAAAAAGACAAGTAGGATGTTGGTCATTTGTGTACTATACTCTACTACTTGTTGAAACATATTAGCAGCTCTCCTATGTTCATCCAAGAATGCTTCTAGCCCTTGCACAAACCCTAGTGTATGAAACCTAGGACTTCATCCTTTAGAACCAAGATTTGAAAAACCTAGACTTTTGTGTGAAGTCCAAATTTCTCCAAATATATTTGTTCATGTTGTAGAACTTCGTCTTGAGGGTAGCATAACTTCATTATTCTATGGTATTGGAACAAATTGTTGCACTTTTTGTGGATCTAGTTCTAGGTCTTGTATCTATTCTTCTACTTTTTATTGGGATTAAGATTATGGCTCCCTCTTGGGCCATTTCCAATGCTTCTACCCATCTAATATGTTTTCTTACTTTGGAAAGATCTATGGTCTTGGATTAGACTCAAGAAATATTAACTTCTCCTTTTATCTCAGATGTTGCTGTTATTGCTTCCTCAATAACTATGATGCCTATTGAAAGAGTTAACACTGCCCTTCATTGTAGTATCTTTTTGTATTCTTTACCTCTTTAGTAGAATTTCTCTTTCTTCATCATCATCAAACTAGGACGTTAGAGTTGCTCTTTTGGTTGTCCTTGTCTCTAGTTGTTTCTCCTTTTCAAAAGAAATATGTGTAGGGTTCAAAAGTCTCTTGTTTTTAATGAACCTCTCCCTTATAGTCTCCTTCCTCCTCTTGTCCTCATGTGGGTGCTCTATCTACTTTTTCTTCTCCTATGGTTCTACTCCTTAAACTTGAAACCATTTCTAAAATAAAACTTCTAGGACAATAGCAAAATGACATATATATATTTTTTGGCCCTCTTTTGGCTTTTCCCTCAATCATGTTCTTCTAACACTTTTCCCCTATGGTCAACTTTTTGACTAATTGATAATACATAATTGCAACCCATTTGACAAATTCTCCATGATGTGCTTTGGAGATCATCATGGAAAATTTATTGCTAAAATATTGCACCTTATCTTTCTGATAGATAATGGGCAAAATTACAACAATCCTATTGACATACTCTAATTTCATTTTCTTTACAACCCACCTTTCATTGGTGTTGTATGTATTTAGGACTTTATCAACTATGTCTACCAATGGTACTCTAGCATTTGACATCTCTGAAATAACCATTACTTTGTAGCCTTTTAGAACATTGTGGAATGATAAATGATAACATCCAAATTGACATCTTCAATTAAAGCCATTTATTTGATTTTTGTATCTTATGTTTTCGTTTGATAAAAAAAAATTCTATTTCAAGATTTGACAAAAAAATGGGAACTTCAAATGTCAAAGATCTAGTTGATTTGTGGGAATCATGCTTGGAATGATTGTGGAAAACTTCACATCAACTATGGAGTTTTTGTAGACATGTTTATTTTTTTAATCTGTGGGGCCCAAGGACAAGAGCTATGCATCATTGTTTCACCAAATATTGTATTCATTTTGTACCAAGAACATGCATTCTTCAATCCAACTCCAATGTTACAGAATTTTGGATTAGTTGTAAGAAAAAGTTACTTATGGCCAATAAGCCAAGTGACTACTAAATTAGAGTGTATTAGAAATGAAACTATCAATAATCTTACTACAAGAGGGTGGTTTGTCCAAAATGTTAGCACAACTAAAGAAGACCAAAATGATCAAGTTTCTACCCAAGGGCTCCCTATGTTTTCGAGGGATGAATATAATGAAAGTAGTGAATCTCTTAGTGATAATGAAGACATTGTGGCAAGTTTGCTTAATTTTGAAGACATGCACCAAAGAGAAGCTTTGCCAATAAGGCGTAGTAGTTAGCACATAAAAGGAATGTGATCCTCAAGATTGTGAAGGTGTTTTTTTCGTGAAAGGTCGTATGATGACATTTGACCCAAGGGAAGCAATTTTCGACAACATTATTGGAGATTATCATGTTGACTTGACCATTCTTTATTATCCTAGAAACATTTCAACGTTAATGACTATTTGGAAATGGTCATTAGTTCAAACAACTATGGAAGGATGATTGCTAAAGGAACTCTTGTTGTCATACAATGAAAGTTACGTACTTGAAGCGGATGTAGAAGGAATGATTGGTGTGAAAATCATTTAGTAAGATGAAAATGGAAGGAGATTGTTTTTTGAGGATAGAGAAGGTGTTGAGCGAGGAATCCTATTATGGTGTTAAAGCAATGATGTGTTATTCCTTAAATTGCTATCAACATTTCTTTCAACAAATGAAGAGATTACTTATACACAACAATTGGAACAAGTTGTTTGAAAAGAGAACTACCCACATGTTGAATATTCCAAGAAGGCTACATTGAATAGAAGATTGCATTTATGCAAAATTTGTGACATTTTAAGAATGGGATGTTTAGGAAACTACTTAGTACAAAATCATGGGGATTTTTAGGTCAACTTACATGAGTTACAAGTAGGAAAACAAAAAAGGGTGTAGGATTTTACCACATTGAAATAAGGGGAGTCAAAAGCAATGAGCCCCAATGATACAAGCCGAATCAAACATTCAATCTTTGATTAAACAATGGCTGATGTAATGCCACATCAAATGAAGGGCATCGGAGATGGGAAACAAAATGTTTGTCCTCTTCTTCTAAATACTTAGAGGACAATGCAAGAGCATAGTGACCAAATAAGCATGGATTGAATCATTTTCGTTGTGTTATATGAAGACAAGTTATATTTTTCAATTAAAACTTTGTATGGTGGCCACTAGATCAAGTAATGATGTGTTTATTGTTTCATTCAAGCATTGTTTAAAAGTTGATTATTCATGGAATCTTAGAATCCTACTATGTTTTGACCGCTTATTGACCTAGTGACCATTAGGTTTAAATAATAACATGGCATTAATTGTAGTTGCAATAGATATTGAACATTTTTATTTGTCATTCTGATAGTTGGTTTTTCTACACACTTGCATATTAGCAAGGAGTTAAAGATTGGAAATATCTCACAATCTGTTATGAATTGGTTGAAAAAGAAAAAAACATTTGAACGTGGATGTGCGGAAGAAAGGATCTATTTTTGCCAAATGTATCATTTGTGAATCCTTAAAGGATTTGATATCCAAAGTAGGAAAAAACAACCTTAGTGTGAAGGAACATGGGATTAAATTGAAGAAGCATAACATTCATGGGTTGAGTTTGAACCCCAAAATGCGTTCTTCTAACAAATCTTGCAAGGAAGTTCCCGTTGTTTGAATGCATTGAAGCATGCAGACAAAATTGTATGTGTGAAGCCATTGCCAAGGAAGTTGCTTCTTTAGATGGACAATTATGTGAAAGAAAACAAGAATCGTCACATGTTGGTGTTTATTTGCTTGTTAGCTACCCAAGAAGTTTTTGAACAAGTTCAATTAGGGTTTTTTGTAGTTAGGCACACACATGAAAATATTGATGGAAGTTTTGGATATTTGTCAAAGAAGTTGAAAAAGCAAAATAATTGTCATGGTGGATTTGATGAAAGCATTCATGTTTTCCCAAGATTGTCCATTCATTCTGCAACTCATTCAAGAAATCCTTGTTTTCAAGTCTTGGGTCAATGGATATTTGAACGATGGCCTGGACCTCCTTGTCAGTCATATAAAAATGCATTTGTTTCGGTTTTTGTGTATGAATTAAGGTTGCCGGTGATGCAATACAAAGTATTTCCTACTAATGCGTTGTGGAGCCGTAAAGATGGTTCAACCATATAATTATGGAAAGAGGATGTTGTAGGATGGGCAAAATTGTTGGCAAAGGTTCCAAATTTTATTCCATTTTACTTGATATGGGGAATTGATGAATTAAAGGCAAGTGAAAAGGAAAGGTTCATTAGTAACAAGATTTCGAAGTATATTGAGTTTTGGAAGCTTGGGATGTTGAAGGACAATTTGTATTTTAGAATTATGGGTCTTTATGTGAAATATTGGGAGAGCATTTTGGAGCTATTATCAAGACCTATCCCATGGTAAAGTTTTGTTCAGTTGGAAAGCTTTTGGCCTTTTAACAATTAGAGAGCTAATTATGAGCGTGCATTCATTCATACCATTGTTGATGTTGACCTTGAAGATCCTGTCATCCTTCCATACTATGGGCCTAAAAGCATGTGCCCTTTTTTGAACACTATTGCATATATGCCTTTTCATGACTTGTTTGTTGGTAATTTTGTTTTTATTTGGCCTTTAAACTCCATAATCTATCTTGTTTGAATGGGAAGGGCCAAAAGTGATGTTGTAAAAGATGAACAAAATGAGAATTATAGGGGGTCTATGTTCAATGGTGGGTTCTTGTGAAAAAGGGAGCCAAAACTGATGAGGAATTATGTCATAATTGTTGGCTAAACAAATGGAAGTGTAATCATGTAGACCTAAAACAATGGGTCGAAATTTCTTTTGTACATTTTTTTTTCAGCTAGAAATAATACAACAATTAATTTGATTATAAGTATTAGTGTGACCCACACATCTAAAGCAAAAGCTAATCTTGATGTAACTAACAATAACTCATCTGCATTGTAGTTGCAGATTGAATTTTTTATGAACATGACGTAAAAATGTTAGTGATATTTTACGTTCTCTAAAATAAATTTAGTTTTTTTTTCAAATGGGAAAAATATATTCAATGTGCTTGTGTGCATTCATTGAGAAAAATATTAGTGTTTATCCTCTTTATAAACATTCATGTGCCAAACTTTTGTCAATATGGACATTGCTTGTTTTAAAATGTCATCTTAAGTGTGCACGAAAAACTACATAGAGGTGACATGTTCAAAATTTCTTTTTAATGTCATGGGTGTATGAATTTTTTTGGATATTTGCTGGCATTAGTGATACATACGAAAAAAAATGGTAATCATGTACTTAAGTTTATGATTTGTGGTCAGCAAATTCTAACCTTCATTTTAGCCAATCGGTTCCATTTATACTAAATTCAACAAATTTTAATTTGAAGATATTGTTTGCAATTGACAATAGGAAAACGGAAATAATTATTCAAAATTTGGTGAACACCACATCGATTAGATTGTGAACTTTGAAGAATTTGGTTCCAAACTCAAATTCTTGTGCAGATTTTATGCAAATTAATTAAAATATGCTGGAAATTTTAGTAATTTAGAAGCCATTAGACAATCATATTGAATTTGAATGGAAATTCAAGTTTTTAATGAAAATTTATGAAAGCGTTTGTGTTGGCATGGTGGCAATTCCTCTTATTTGGTGGCCATTAGATGGGTTTCAACATTTGCACCATGTTGAATTTGGTGTCAAATTCACTTTCTTCTTGAAAATTTATGAAGTTACATGAAAACTTAGTTGAAATATGTCATATTTGGTGGCCACTAGATGGGTTTTGTTCCCCAGCCTATTGAGTTCAATGTCAAATTTAGCTTTTTTGTTGAAATTTTATGCAATGACATGAAAAAATGGTTGAAATATGTTTTATATGGTGGCCACCAAATGGATTTTGTTCTCCAACATGTTGAGTTTTGTGTCAAATTCAGCTTTTTGTTAGATTTTATGTAAATACATGAAAAGATGGTTGAAATAAGTCATATTTGGTGGCCATTGGATGTATCTTGGCCCCCCCTACATATTGAATTAAATCCAAAATTAAAGTTGAAGTTTGGAATTAATTAAATATGTGTTATTCCTCACACTTTCATTTTATTTCACATATATAACACTCACTAATTTCATGCACTACTTGTATTATTATAGTTGAAATCAAACACAAAATTTGGGCTATTACTTTTATCAAAAATCACAATATGTGATGCAAATTTTTTGACCAATGTCCTCATACTCCAAAAAACTGATGGATTGTCCACAAGTTGTTTTTTCCACTTATATTGCACTCACTTGATAATGAAGATATTATTTTTACTAAGAAATGCATAACCATTCAACGAACATTTTCATGACACTAAAACTATATCTACAAACATCAAAGCCTCAAAGTTCTTTGTTTACACAAAGTTGTCATTGTTATCCATATTTATTCCAAACTTGTATCTTTTCAAGTTTTTTAGTTGTTCTAAATTTCAAAGGCATAATGAGATTTTATTTTGAATATATTGAGCCAAGCTGAATGCCATTGGTGGGTCATTCACTTCATTGGAACCCATTGCAGAGTTTGGTGTAGCCACCAATGCGGTGTTCTTTGAATCTATCATTCATTATTGTGCCTCAAAAAGAAGGTTGTTGCATCATGAGGTAGAAAAAGGTAATATTGATTGGGTATAATTGATATTGGATGGAACATTTATAATACTTCCTTTTATGTTATATTGTCCATAACCTAGAGTTGCCAAATTTCATCAAATGCTAAAAAAGGTGATATTAATTGTTCTTTTAACTCATTTAGTTTTTGTACATAATCTATGTCATTGTTTAATCTAATATTTGTAGGAACTAAAAGCTTTGGTGTTTTATTTATTGAAAAAAGAATAACAACTTTTACACAATAATGGATTTTTTTCTTCGAGATGGAACATGTAAAGAATATTTTTGAATTGTGGATTTTAATATTTTTCTTGTTTTTTTTTAAAGCACAATCAATGACAACACACACATGGATGAATTGGTGTATCCAATAATTGTTGAAAATATTTATCACAACGAGGTGAAGGACTTTCCAATATTGTCAAAATATTTTCATGTATTATATTTGAAGTTAATGTATTATGAACATTAATAGTTAAAGATGGTTGTTCAATGTGCAATGGTTCCATAGGGTTATTACATGTCAATACGTCAAGTTGTGGATTTTCATGTGAATGTTCAAGAGAATGTGTTTATGGAATGTCAATATTAAGGCCAACATTTGTATTTGTCGATGTTTCTATGTTGTTTAAACAAAAGTTAATATTTTTTACAAGATTTACATTTTTTTAATGAAGGTGACGTAAATGAAAATATATTTGAGTGAATCTTAATTTTAATGTGGATTTGTTGATAATAAATTTGTTTGCTATATCTTTTTAAGTGGAAGATGGAAATGTAATCATTAAATTTTTTAATTATTCATTGTGTTTTGGTTTCCAATGGAAATGTTTAAGTTTTTTTATCACATTTTCATGTGATACTTCAAATTTTTGTTTTTGTGGGTGCATATTATCATCAATTTTATACAAAGATAGAGATCGTTTTTGATATGGTTGTTTAATGGACATTGTTGTTGATTGGTTGGTATGTTTTGTTTTTGGTAACATGTTTCGGTCTACTTCCCATGAGGCAAAAAGCGATTGGTTCATAATGCCCATTTCTAGCATTTACCATGTCATCATGTTAAAGTAATTGTAATGTGCTATTGCTTATGAAATCATCATCCATTCGAAAGCCTATCACACAATTGTTTTTTGAACAAACATGGATGGGCTTATGTAAATAATTTACCAAACAAAATATGGCGTGATTATCACACCATAAACATTGAAATGAATATTAATCAATTCTTGAATTTGGGGGTTAATGGGTTGTTGAAGGGATTGTGCAAAATGGGTCATGCATTGAATTCAGAGTTGAAGTGAAATTTGGGAATAATGAAATAAAAAATGCTAAAAAATCAAACAAACAATCACCATGTACAAAATGATTTTTAAAATTCATTGAAGATAATGACTATGAAACACAAGATCAATGTTGATTATGAGGTTAATAAAAAATAAAGAAAAATTAAAATATTCTTGTGTTTATGTAATTTGATTAATGGGAGAAATTTAATTAACAGTAAGGAAAAAATATGGTCATATTGAAACTTTAAAGGTGTGGCCTTACAATATGTAGTAAAGACCTATCTACATATAAAAACAATGAATTGCATACAAAATACAAATTATTTCAATGAAAGTAAAATCCCAAAAAAATTCAAGCATAAGAAAAATCTCCTATAACTTCTTTAAGAACCTCTACAACAACTTTTTGAGGTTGGAATTTCTCATTGTATCCAACAAATTTCCTAATTGGACTCAAGTGGAAAGTATCAAAAAATTTCAAATCTAAACATTCTTTCACTGGAATACTTTGCCATAAAATCTTTTTCTTGGAATATGAACAAGGGAAACAACCAAGCAATTTTGACATGAGAAATGCATAGTGGACCATCAACAACCTCAATTGTGGTATTGATGTGAATATCAAAAGCACATGTTGCAGTAACTTTATACAAATTGTAGAAATATAACCAGTTAGACGGATGTCAGTAAATATCATTGAGTTTACATTTGGAGCAAACTCATTTATAGGGAAAATTGGAAGGGTTTGTGATCGTAAAAAACCCCATCAACCTAATAAAAAAATCAGGTGTTAAAAAGTTGAATATTTCATATTAAATCAAAATGTAAGAAAATTATAATGAATCAAAATAAATCAATTCTAATATAGTAAAGTACAACGAAAAATAATAAAATGAGATTGAACTTGTGGGTTATGGCACAATCAAGTTTGATATGGAAATTGAAAACCTATTTTAATTTTTTTTGCAATGAAATTGATAGCATTGGAATAATGATGGATAAAGTGATGGTGAGTAGATGCACATCACTATTAATGTTATAAGCAATATTTTTCACAATGCAAAATGTAGGTATTCCTTTCGAAAATTGTTCCACCGAATCATGGAATTCAGCACGAAATGAGGCAACAAAATTCACCTACAACCAAACAAATGCACCATAAGTTCAAGTTGGAAGAAACTAAAAACAATGTTTTTTTAAAATCTTGATTTGCAAAGACTTACAATTTGAATGTCTTTTAGACTGCTCCCATCAAGAACTAGTAGTTCAAACTTGCTATCAATCTCACCACACACTCCAATAATAGCAAAAACAATGGTGATTGTAGCAAAGGGTTGTCTAGAGCATGTGACGGGAAAAGCTATGAATGATGTCTTTTGGCTGAAAATGCAACTTCACAAAAGGATCAAATGTTAAAATGGTTGTCATTTTTGTGGCTATGGAAAGTTCAATTGTCCAAATAAAATTTCCTTCGTCATAATCTATTTTGGCCTTCAGAGATAAGTTTTTCAATTGTAAAAAATGATTTTTTTTTATGAACTCAACATGTGTTTTGATCAAACCTCTTTTGATGTTGATGGCAATTGTGGTGGTACTCACAATATTAATGACATCTACATGAAGATATGAAAAAGCCACATATTTAAAGGAAATGTAGATGAAATTAACAAGTTCCAATAAACATTCAAAACCAAACATTCCAAAGCAACATTGCGAATTATATGATCAATTTCTTTTACTAAAAGAACTAGGTGTTCATCTCTTTTTGCCATTTGGACCTTACCAATTCAAAGTTTAATGATCTCAGAACAAGAACTTTAATTAAACACAACAAAACTAAAAACATAGAGATGTGTTTGCAAAAAGATAAAATGCATTTTATTTGAAACCCATTATCTTTCAATGGGTCACAAATTATAACCAATAGTCATTTTAATTGTTGTAGATTGAAATACAACTCGATGAAAGAACCCTATGTAACCACCCTATAAAAACCCTATAAAACTTTGGGTGGCCATAATAACAAAAAAAACCTTAAATGATGACCTTAATAATTAAAAAGGGGGAAAAGTCAAAACCTATGAACTAGAAAAGTGAAGAAATAAAACCCTTGGGAGTGGAAAATCCTTTGAAGTGACCCACCATTGAAGTGAAAAACAAAAAAAATTCATTTGAAGTGATCCCCCATTGGAGGCAAAAAAAAAGTGACTTGAAGTGACTCGCCATTGGGGGTGAAAAAAAATCGCTTGAATTGATCCCCATTGGGGGTGAAGAAAAAAAGTCACTTGAAGTGACCCTCCATTAACAATGAAAAGAAATTGATTAAAGTTACCCCACTAAAGGTGAAAAACATTCACTTAAGTGACCCAAGGGTTGTGAAGAAACATTTCACCTGAGGGGACGAGTTGTGAAATTTTCTTTTTCACATGAACTGGGCCCATTGGCTAGAGAAAAAAAAACTTTAGAGTTTTCAATTTTCTTCTTGTGATTTTGGGGGTCTTTATTTTTTGTGTGTGAAGTTTCATAAGGGGGCGTTAAGGTATTTGTTTTTCTTCTTGTGAACTTTGAAGGTTTTTTGTTTTGGTATTTTGAAGTTTTGGAATCTTCAATTTTCTTCTTATTAGTTTGGGATCACCAATTTTTTGTGTGAAGTTTGACAAGCAAGAAAACGAGGTATGTGCCTTTCTTCTTGTGAACTTTGAAAGTTTTATTTTGGTATTTTAAAATTCCAAAGTTTTCAATTTTCTTCTTGTCATTTTGGAGGTTTCATATGGGGGGAAATAATGTTGGGGGTATTTATTTTATTTATTTATTGATGGAGTTAAAAAATCCTCAACTTTGTTCTTAGGAATTTTAGGGGTTTTTCCAAAAAAAATTAGTGAACTTGAACTTGTCCTCCCACTTTGTTTACATCATTTAACTAATGTTTTCACAAAACTAATCATGACAAAAAAAAAACAAATTAATATCACTCACATTGTTCCTACCCATGGTAATATTCTAAATTAAATTTGGGCACTAATCCATGACCATGGTTACATATGATACAAAGAAATTTAAATGGTTGACAAGGTATTTTATTGGCTCTACCCTCGAGGGAGAGACTATGGAATGGTGGATCCTTCATTTGGTCTGTTTGACACATTGTTCAAGTTCTAGTTCATCAATTCAAAGCAAAAATTATTAAAATTTGAAATAGTGATGAACAATTCTCAAAATTGAAGATAAAATATGAGTAAGACATTTTGATAAGAAGAGGGGTAAGATGGGATTTTGGGATTTTGGTGTTTTTTCCAATGTTGGATATTTTAAAACTAAATATAGATAAATATAAAAAATCAGAACTAGCAGTTGTGAAAAAATTCAAAGATTTGTCCAAAATAGATTTTTCCCCCTTTCAAAATTTCAATAACTCATACATTCACAACTTAGATCCTTTACTTTAATCTTATTATTATTATATTTTAATAACCTAATACCATTGGATATCTATTCATCCCATCCACTTCAAAACCCCATTTGTTTTCCATAGGAAAAAAAAGAAATTGTCCTATTAGGTTTGATGTTTGGGATTTGATTAAGGGCAAAACTAAGACATATGTAAATGAAAAGTCTATACCAATTTATAATTGTCATGATGAACATGGTGATTATTGTGACAACAAAACAACATGTTTTTTATTGATAAAAAAACCTTTGAAGGTGAAAGGTGTTATTGATTGAAATATAGAAGAACAATTGAAAAATACTTTTGTGGACATAATCCAACAAATGCAAATGAACAATGAAACTAAGAATTCAAAACAAACCACAATTACATGAGTTGGATTAATTTTTCTTAATAATTGTCTTTGGCTTTTAGATTCACCCATAAAACCACAAAATAACCACCAAAATCAATTGAAGTTTTAAAGCTAGTGCATATTATTGATGATACAATAAACCCCATTTATAATCACACCCATTTCAATCACATTCTTGTTCGTGTCAATATTTTTTGGTAACCATGTATTTTGGTAAAAAACACCATTTTTTTGAATCACTATCACATTCATTAGTATCACAAAACATTTGTAAAGTTGTCTTAGTAAATGTGACTATAATGGGGGAAATTTAGGGCAAATAATAGAGTTTTGTTAATTGTAGCTCCCTTTAACAATGTTAGTGTTGCTTTGTGGTCAAACTGTGCAAACTATCAAGAATGAATCCAATTGAAAAAAAAAAACCAAAAAATTTCCATTGCAAACAAGTAAAAGATATGCAAACTTGCTAAGAAAATATTTTTTTAAAATTAAAACAATATAGTTGACAAAATGCACAATGAGTTCAAACTCAATGTAAATCATCACATTAAAACATGCAAAAATCACAACCTTTTTCAAGTTTAATAATGCCTAATAAAGCTTAAAATAACCTAAGCAATTTACAAAATTTAAGCAATTGAGACCTTTAATTTAACATGCAAAAGGTTTTTTTGCAAGGTTTTTTTGGGCCTATAGTCATAATCTTGTAAAGGATTGTATCAAATGTGATTATTCACATTTGAATCACAATTTGTTAGTTTCACAAAAAAAAAGTGATCACCAAGGGTGTGATTATAAAAGGGGTTTATTGTATTTCAAATGATATTAATAAACAAAGTTCATAGACCTAATATATCTTAAATTTAGGTCAATTAATGGAAAAAATTGATATTATTAAAAATAATTCATTAAAAAATTAAACCAATTAAGATTTCAACCTTTATTAAATTAAAACCTATTATTGCTTCTAATTTTGAACTTTCAATCAATTTTATTATAACAACCCTTTTTGTTACATGACTTATAATAGTAGACAATCAAATGGCAATGATATTGATTTTGATTGGTAAAAATATTGTTAAAGATGTACATATAGATGGAGGATTATCATTTCAAAGGACTTATGAGCTATAATCCCATATTTGAAGTTGCCATATTTCAACTACATGATTTGGCAAAATATATAAAGAATCCTAAATTTTGAAAAAAATGTTCTTGAACTATAGCCAAATTTTGCTAAGTCCTCTTGTGGATGATCACCAACCCACCTACCTGACAAATTTGAGAAAAAAGAAAAAACATAGACCCATACCCATTTTAAAATTCCCAAAAAGGAGCCAAATTTGTCCTACGAGGCATTTAGGGGTTGTTAATCAGTTGTTTGGTAATTGGGCAAGATGAGAATAGTTCTAGATGGTTTAGAAACACACATCCATTCCCCCAAAGAAAACAAGGGGTGTGTCACATTGTGGCCTTTGCCATTTACATTAAAAAGTATCTTAAGGCAAAAGAACAATTATGAAAACTCAAATATTTCACCATGCAAAAATATAATGTTCCAAAATCCTCTAAAAGAATCCAAAATCCTTCAAGATATTATAATTCTACAACTAATAATCCCAAGTTTCAACACAAGCCAAAATATCATGTTTCAAAAATCCTCATATAAAAATAGCCCCTATGATAAAGGGGCCTATAAAAATCCCTTAAGCTACTATACTCTATAATGGAATCTAAACACAATATCAACTGGTAATAATTAAAAAAGAAGTAGATGAAAAAGTATAAAAATGGCGTGTCCTAAAAGACAAAGCACTGATAGCATCATGCATGGTGATCAATTGGAAGCTGTCGAATAATTTGGCATTGGAATCGGTTGAATGCCAATCCCAATGCAAATGACAAGCAAGCTGCTTCATAAACAAGCCAGCCAGCCAGCCAGCCAGCCATTCACTGCTTTCCAAACACGCCAGCCAAAGCCGAAATGCAACAATGACAAGGCTGTATTTGCAAAATCAGAAATTCAACACAAAAAAGACTGCAAATTCACAGAAGAAAAAGGGTGGGGCCAACAAGAAAGTATCAATTTTTTTATGACACCGAGTAGCCTAGTGTTGAAGAAGGGGGATGCTAAACAAACTCCAAATAGGAAAAGGCTGTCACTAGAGCATGATCCAAACCAGTGTTGTCTGATTCGAACTTTTCAAGAGAACCTCAGGTCCTGGTTTCAATAGTTTCAAACTTCTGTGAGATAATCTCCCATTTCTTCTGTCCAAGGAATTTATTTAACCCTCGGGTTCCAGTTCTTCTGAACCTGGTTCTTTGCATCTCTAGATTTGCAGTTTTCTGTTTTGAGTTTGGACCAGTTCAAAATCTAGGATCCTCGATGGCTTTGGGGGACTCAAAAGCTGTCCAAGAATCAAGCCTTGAAACTGAGACCCCAAACCCAAAACCATATACATTCAGCACTGGTCCAAACTCAAAGCAAGCAACTCCCTCTTGCATGACACTCTGATTAGGAAAGAGAAGGACGATTTCATGTACAATACAGTTTCAGGCTATAAAGCTTTACTCATTGTAAAAAAGCATCAAGCATTCATGTTCTCAAGTGTAGATGAGAATGGCTCTTGTCCTTTACGGCAAAGTTGGAACCACCAACAAACCACTAATAGTTCAAATTAAAATTATGTTCCTTGAAATGCATTTTTTGAAAATTCCCAAAAAATGAACTAAGGCCACAGACATTATCAACACCTGGTGATCAATCCTCAAAATGTGGGACCAAATGAAGACTATGGACATTAATTGTTCCATACTCTCTCTCTCTTGCTGATCCCCAACATTATATGTGCACATAGTTCTTATTACAGGCCTTGTTTTAATGTTTTTTTTTTAGTGATTGCCCTTTTGCCCATCCAAGATGTCTAGTGATACCAGACACATCTTGGTGCTGCCCGTACACACTTTGGATCCTGTTTGCATGTTTTGAGCTTTGTAATGGATTCCTAGCTTGACCATTATAAACCCAAAACTAATAAGTATCCATTACAAGCTGAAAATGTGCATAAAGTGAGCCCAAAGTGTGTCTGAGCATCATCCATCTATTTTGAGAAGAAGATGAATGGGGCCAGAGGTTGACAAGGGAAGAAGCACAGAGAATGTTGGAAGCTCCCTTCACATCATAGGGGGGGAGACAGCAAAACCACGAGCATATAATAAATAAAGCCTTGATCGAACAGATCCAACAAAACAACAAGCAGAACAAGCCAAAATGGACACCAAGCCAACAAACAACACAACCGAAAAAAAAAGGCCACACTCGAGTGACAAGCAAAAAGCCATAACTAATTTTCAAAGAAAAGGCAGGATTTGAACCTACCTGGTCAGGTTTGAAACTGGTGTGGTCAGTAGTATGTAGTACCAGTTCAGAATTAAACCCTGGTCAGTAGTGGTCAGAGGTTTTAAAGACAAGAGTATGGGAAAAGGATGGGGATAGGTACCTACTCTACTCTGGAGTCTGAGCTGCTGCTGTCTGTCTTAAACCCTAAACCCCCCAAACCCCACACACCTGCCTGCATGCCTGCCCTGGTGGGCCTCTCTCTGTGTGCAAACAGACACAGAGAGAGATTGATGCTCTTGGCATGACGATGGTGGTGGTGGTGGTGATGGTGGAGCCATACCTACGCCCCATTTACTCATGCAATGCTCACAGAGAGCTCGAGACGGAGTCCAGAAGAAGAAGAAGAAGAAGAAGAAGAAAAAGAGGAGAGAGAGAGAGAGAGATGTGAGCAACCCCGTGAGAGAATTTCTGAAAGAGGAAGGAACCCATTGGAGAAACCAAACCTTTCAGAGAGGAGGAAGCTCAGTTATCTGGTATGGGGTTGGGGATTTGTAGTGCTTGAAGTGGCAAAGAGATAAAGAGAGAGAGAGAGATGTCAGCTGCAGTGAGCCCACCACCGCCATTGGAACAATCTCGTAACTACTTGGGGAGCACCCATCTGGTGAAGTTGTCGCAACATGTCATTTCTTCTTTTTGAGCTTTCCACAGATCTTAGTCTTTTTCTTGTTGTTGCTGCTGCTGCTGGATTTAGTTCCTGCAGACATCAATCAAGATGAATGCAACTTTGTGTGTGTGGGTTGGGAGATTATAAAGGAGAGATGGGCTGCAATCCAGTTGATGATGTACTAGTTGAGAACAAAATCTCGTGTTTTTCTTTTGATTGGGAATGCCAGCATGCTGAGGATTTCAAAAGCTTTTTGTTCTGAGCTCATTGGGTGTAGAAAACGACTGGCAAGCCCGACAGAAACCCATGTTCAAGAAGAGGATGAAAGAGTAGAGCTTTTGTAGTTTGCCCTTCTGGAACATATGTTGTCCCAAGTATGGCAGGCAACATTGATAAGCAGCACCAGCCACAGCAGCAGAGGATGGGTTAGCATTCCATTATTGAATTGTTCAAGCTCCAGGTCTTAAATGCAAGAATGTGGAGAATCTGAGTGTGATGGGGGATGGGATGGGGTGGTGATATTTTCAGGTGTACAAGAGTGGGCCATTGTTTCTTTCATCGAAAGGTACTGTGTCTGAATCAAATACTGGATTAATCTCTGACTTTCCAACTGGACCCAGTCGTCAATTTACAGACTCAAGCCTCATACATAGCTCAAACTGCTTGCAACACACTGAGTGATAACTCAAACCTACAACTTCAAACAGATCTGCATCATGGGGGTTATGTTTCAAAGTAGGGTTGAGCAAGGCATGAGTAGATTCTGATGTTCTCTCTGAATCCTCTCACAGTGCCACCATAGAGCATTTATGTTCTAGGATGTGGCTTGATTATGTAGATGTTGCAATGCTTAGTTGGAAGTCATGGAAATGGCAGTGGTTGTGCTAACAGCAGCTACAGTAGTTGAAGGGATGTTTGCTTGTTATTGTAAATGGCTTTGCAGGACTTGGTTGGAAATCATGGAAACGACGGTGGTTTGTCCTGACACGCACTTCTTTGGTCTTCTTCAAAAATGATCCAGTGAGTTGAGGAAGCTGACTGAGTGATCTTGCTGTGCTATTAGCCTTACTCTTTAGCCTTACTAGTCACTTGCATGAGGATAAATGCATCAGAGGTATATAAGATAGTTCTTGAAGGGACTCTGTTTATGTGGTGATGAGTTCCTTGATGTTTGTTTCTGTGTAACATGGTCTACATTTCTGTGTGGTTTGGACATTAGAGCTGAATAGCTGATGGGTATGGAGTGCAGAATGTTGTTCCCCAAAAGGGAAGTGACGTGAACTTGACACTCGGTGGCATAGATTTGAACAACTCTGGCAGGTAGGAGACATGGCTTGCCTGATGTTGGTCAATTTTATCAACAAATTGGGGGATTGCATTCTTATCACAGAGCCTTTTATTATGTACATGGCACACAGGAAGGATGGAAATGAAAATTTCTGACCAACACTGTGGGATGGGGACAGTGTTCTTGTTCGAGCAGAGAAGAAGTTATTGACTGTGCTGTTCCCTGATGGGCGTGCCTTTACTCTTAAGGTGCATTTTTTGTGATCTCCCACTCTCTACATGTACCTATTAGAGGCTGGTTTTTGTTTTGTGTTAGATAATCTTGCAAATACTTATTCCTTTCAGAGGTATTGATGTTACCAGATCCTCCCCCCTCCCCAGGTCCATGTGCAATAAAGAGAGATGAGGAAAAAGAGGAAATGAAAATTTTGTGGGAGTTTTTGGACAGGCAGAGACTGTGGAAGATGTGGATGACTGGAAAGAGGCTCTGGAGAGAGCCCTTGAGGCAGCCCCCAATGCAGGTCTGGTGGTGGATCATGATACGGCCTTTCGAAATGAGGCCCATGATGCTTTTGAAGGTTTACCTCAGCATGGTGAGCATGGTGATTCCACTGCAGTAATTTATGGGGGTGAATGAAAGGACAACTTTGCACCAAATGTGCATTTTCTTAGCCATGCTAGTGTTTAGGCTAGAGCTCCTGATAGATTCCTTCTATTTTCTCAATTGGTGTCCAAACAGGTCTAAAGTGTGCAGTTTTTATTATCTGACTTCTAACTTTTGTCAGTAATTAGGAAGAGATATTTCCTTGAATTGTGGGGAGGAGAGACCTTACATGTCTTGGTCTTGTCAATATCAGCATATCACTCCTTCTAGCATTGATTTGTCTTTTGTTCATTCAGTTTCTGCTGAACGGTACGTTTGATAATGTTGTTCAGGAAGGGACCAAAGAGCTGTGAAGTCTTCAGTGGTCGGGAGGCCTATACTGCTAGCCCTTGAGGATATTGATGGAAGTCCTTCCTTCTTGGAAAAGGCACTTTGTTTCATTGAGCAGTATGGTATGGTTTCATGTCCCTTGTGAAGAGCAACTTTGCAGATAAGCAAGGCTCTATATTGGGACTGGTATCAAAGTAATCCTAAGATCCATGTCATTTGTCTCAAATGCTTATAAACACATAACAGACATAGCCAAGTAATTGACAATTGGAACTGCATATATACCTCCTGTTTTCTAAGGCCTCACATGGCTAAGTTCCCAATGGTGATGCAGGGGTTGGGGTGGAAGGTATCTTACGTCAGTCTGCTGATGTGGATGATGTTGACCAAAGGGTCAAGGAATATGAGGAAGGTGTGCACACCCATCAAACTGTATTTGAAGAATGCCACAGAATGGTGTCCCTTGTTAGCCATTCTTCTCTTTCTTGGTACAAAGGAACAGAGTTGGATAGAGATGCTCTTATTTGAGTTGCACTTTTTTTTTCTTTTCAGGGCGGAACCAATTTACTCAAGATGAGGATGCACATGTCATTGGTGACTGCATTAAGGTGAACTTGCAAGTACATGTGAAATGTTGTGGTGCCGCTTCGCTCTATAAGAGACTTCACCTTCTGATGTGTTCAGATCACTAGGCTTGATTTCAAGGCTTTATCTGGAATGCGTTTGTGTGCCTAAGGAGGCTACAAGAAGACCACCCAAAGATTTTTCTGAGTTCAATGAATGTGTCTGGTGGCTGCAGCATTTTCTGAGGGAGCTGCCATCACCACCTGTACCTACACCTTGCTGCACTGCACTTCTTGAAGCTCACTGTAAGAGCTTCATTTCACCATCTGTTCCCTCCTTTGTAGGGTCTCACTCTTTCAAGTAAGGTATATGAGAAACTTGGATACAATGGCAGAGATATTTGTGAAGCTTTTCAGGAACACAGGCAGCAGTCAGTAGTCATCTTGTCACCAATGTGCGTGTTGTTTCCAGTCCAAGGTAGGCAGCCTTCTTTTCTAATTTTCCTGTAAACCTGCATTGAAAGTTTGAATCCAGTTGCTCCATATTTCTAAGCACAGCTCTTTTGTTAAACTGTCTGGCTAGGCCTAGAAGGAAAGGAAAGCCAACTCGATGCTATGCGCACAGCTATTTTGAACACTTTTCCAGAACCCAACCGCCGGCTCCTACAGAGGTGTGGTTGGCTTTGTCAATGCCCATGTTTCTTGGCAATTTCTAGGTCATGGATCCTATGTTTCCACCTTCAATAGAGTATCAAGGAATAAAGCATGATTTGGACATAATATTCTATCAGTGTTTGGGTTTAGCAGTGTCTTGGTTTCCTGGTTTTTAGCTTCAGAATTTGAGCCTTGCTTGTGAATCTTTGACTTTTGATCCTACCCATCACTTGAAAGTCCTCAAAAAAGATCATCCTCTTGAAGTTCTCCTTGTTTCCCTCTTTCCTTTCCCATTTCTTGTTCAGCTTTTTTTCTCATTTTGTGGTGCTCACTCTTCTGGGTCTCCTTGGTGTTCACCATCTCTTTTACTCTGTTGATCTAGCCAGCATCATGGCTGAGTCTTGCTAGTACTGCCAGTCTTGTGACAGAAACTCAGTACTTTGGTTAATGCATGACATTGAACTCTACCCAACTGCCAGGATCTGATGATGTTGGTTGGAGTATAGAAGTTTTCAGTGCATATGATTAATTTTACTGTCACTTAAAAGAAATGCCATCATGGAACCTCTCCAATGCCATTTCTCACATGCCCTTTCTTTGTCATTTGAACCTGGGATAGAACAAAAGTCTCCACTTTGAGCAGCATCTTCAGCTTTCCTTTCATTTCTCTTCAGAAATTTGTGTAGGGGTTGGGATCCAAGGTCCTCTGTGTATATGCGTACACTGCTGCTTGTTGGATGCTACATGTCCTTTGGTGTGAAGCTGAGTCATTTCTGTTGCTTCTTGGAATGCAACAGAAACAGAGGATGCAGACTTTTGTATAACTCTTTGCCCAGATTTTGGGTAGAGTATTGTATACACATTACACCCACTGTTGGGAGCTGATAAACTCAGGGGTAAGTCATGGCAGCTCGTCACTGCTATCTGTGACAAAGGTGACAGTCTGACACTTTTGTGAGCGACTCTCATAAGGTTATGACTGCACTCATTGTTGTGGAGGTCTCTGCAATTTCATAGATATGTATGTCCTTGTGTAACATGGCAAATGCTGACTTGAAACAGATGGGTTGGGAGTTCTCAGGGTGTTGAGAATGATGCGAGCAGTGTCAGCTCACACCGCAGAGAATCGAATGACTGCATCAGCTGTTGCAGCCTGTATGGCACCACTACTCTTGCGTCCTTTGTTGGCTGGTGAATGCGGACTTGAGGATGATTCTGAATTCACTGGTGATGATGTGACACAGCTCTTGGCAGCGACTGCAGCTGCCAACAATGCACAGGCAATTGTGACAATGCTACTGGAGGAGTATGATACTCTTTTTGAAGTAAGTCACTACTTGGTCTACTCTATCTTTTGTAAGCATTTGGAAGCAGCTCGAATAGTATGACAACATTGCAAACTGCTGCGATGTTGTCTTTATCTGATCTGAATGCCAAATGTCATATCAGGAGATGCATGTGCACCAAGGTTCACCTTCACCACATACGTACAGGCACATGGAGGGTAATGCCAGTGATGCCTACTCAGAGGATGATGACAATGACTATGAAGCATTGCATGTGATGCGTGATGTGGATGGGGGTTACCTTGATGCTACCAATGACCTTCATGAGGACATTGACTATGACACTGAACGAGCTCTTTCTGGCACCTTCAGTGGTAGCAGTGGAAACCTTGACAGTGATCTTTTTTACAACAAGGTGAGTAACAAGATGAAGTCTCAGTCTAGGGAGAGAGGCTCTAAGTTCACACCCATGTCCAGCTGATGTCCAAGATTTCTGTTTGTTTTGATAGGGTAGCCTTACCATTTTTGTACTCTGTCATTGTGATCATGTGGACAAAAGCAGGAGATGTTGGTTTGTGATTTTTGTGTTTGTGGCCTGCTCTCTTGTTGAGATCTGGCAGAGGTTGTTGACTATCAAGGTCTACATAACAATGTGCTTGATTACTTGCAGGTATTTGAAGGTGGTGGTGACTCAGACAATGAATTTTCTGGAGGATTTGGTTGTAAGGAGAACAGAAAATCATCACCTCAAGTAGTAAATGTAGGGAGTGATGAGCGATGTGATGAACTTTCTCTTCCCTTGGGAAAGGGTGTGGTGTTGAACATCAGCACTGTGGGCTGTGGACGGTCTCCATGGCATGTTGGCAAGTCCCCTCCTTCCAGCAACATACGGGCAGGAGGGAATGGCCTAAAATCGAAGGTGAAACCATGTGCATCAACATCAAGCACCAAGCGTTCATCTCTATGGGGACTCTCTTCAGTATGTCTGTCTCATCCCATTGTGCTCCTTTCCTCTGTTGTGGTGTGTGCAAAGCATCAAAGAGCTAAATGGGTCTGTTAGTAGTTTCTTCAAGTTTTTCAACCTGAAACTGAGTGTTATAGTGGCTGTGGTTCCACTAAAATATTTGCATTGGGTTTTACAGGCAAACAACAAAATTTCAAAAACAGATGTCAATGACTCATCTGGAGAAGAAGAGTAAGTTTTACAACTCTTGGTTTTGGATCTATTGCAGTTTTTTTTTTCCTGGCTGTTGGGGAATTTCTCTGAATGGAGAAACATTGACATAATAGCATTCCCTTGACCACCTTACAAAGAGTGGACATCCCACCTAAGGATAGCTGTAAATTTTGTTCCACAGATGTCATACTGCTATTTCTAGAGAGAAGCTTCTGTTGTCTACTGGAATTCAGCAAAGGACCTTTTGACCCCTGTGAGTACCTAATTGGTTTGTCTTTCTGCAGTTTGGCCATATATCACTTGGAGGTGACACGAAATGATCTACGTACTCAAATTGCCAAACAGGTATCAGTTGTATTGTTGATATTTCTCTGCCTTATTTTTGAAGCACAATGTGTTAGGTTCATCTGGTTTGTTGCATGATGCCCACCCTAATGATCCTTGGGTTCTATCATTTATCAGTTTTAGCATGCAAAGAGAGCTTCTCTCATGACAATCCTCATGTACCAGGCAAAAGGCAATGCAATTCTTCAAGCCAGTTTGGAGAGGAGGAAGCAAGCTCTGCACAACCGACGTCTGGCCCTTGAGCAAGACGTGAGAATATAATACATATACATATATATATATATATATATAAATCTTTTGTGGGTGTTTTCTTCTACTGTATTTATCGAACTCAGGCTTGAGTACTCTGAGTACCAAGTCCTGTGACAGAGCTCCAGATGTATCTAAAGGAAATAGTTTGGGCATGGAATAAAGCGACAGAGTGTGGGGGGGCCTTGCTTTGTCAGATTACAAGATTGCAGGATCAGCTGGATACAGAACGAGATTTAAGAGCTGCTTTGGAGATTGGCCTCAGCATGTCAGCTGCCCAACTCTCTGCTGCACAAACCTTTGATTCAAAGGTCTGTAATTACCTGAAATTACCTGCAAAATCAGTGTGGATGGCAGAAATTTATCAAACTCAATAGTTGGTGTACATGTGCTAAGTAAAAACTTAGTTTCCTGATAGTTTCCTTATTGCCTTACACCTCTCTGTCATGCACATGGCAACTCCTAAATCTAAGGGTGCTTTCTTGTGTAGACACGAGCAGAAGTGGAGGAAATAGCAGCTGTTGAAGCAGATGTAGCACGTCTGAAACAGAAAGTTGCTGATCTCCACCTCCAGTTGAACCAACAACGCCGACAACAACATGGTGCATCATTAGCTGATTCAACTGAACGTCGATACCGTGTGAAAAGCCTCCAAGCCCAGCAGTATGTCACAAATCTCACTAACCCTAAATCTATTTTCCTTCCTCTTTACCCTCAGTAGCTCTTCTAACATGTTGTGGACACTTGAATTCAGACTCCCACATGAATATTATTATATTAAGAAAACCTTTCCACATTTCAGGCGAATACTGCAGCAGGAGTTGAATCTCACACTTGCCCTCTGCCGCCAAGAGAAGCAAAGGAACGAGGTGCATTTTTTTCTCAAGTTTTTCAGTGATGCAATTTGAAATGGGCTAAATAGGACTGTGTAACCATGTGTATATGATGATGGACTCAAGATCTCTACAGTCAAACAGGAGGTGGTACTGAAACAATTTGGCTTCATGATTTGACACTTCTCTGCTTTCACAAAGATGCTACTTGTGCCTCTCACAGCAATCTCTGTTTTCAGGACTGAGGTATGGGGAATTATGCTTGGTTCTTTGTGGGGCTGAACTGCTGGGTTTGTGGGTTCAAATCATTCAGTGTATGGAGGACCAAGGTGAGCAGGAGGAAGCGATTGCACTTGAGCACATCATAGCCCAACAACGAAATGCACTTGCGGAAGCAAAAGTAGTGGGCCTCATACTTCCATTTCTTTTCTTTCTTTCCTCTTTACGGTCTATATTCTGTGAGTCTCTTCTTGTCTCTGGCTACAAGTGGTGATCGCTTGAATGTGAATTGTGGAGAATGGGTGCTGCTGTTAGAATTAATGTCTTTTGGATACTTCTCCAATGGAAAGGTTTTAGCTTGCCCAGCCTTCACTAGAGGACTGGGTTGTAGCTCCATGTGGCTTGTTTGTGATTAGTGCTTTTGAAGTTGTCAATGTAGGCCTTTAATTCAACAAGTACCTGAAGAAACCATCTAGGATTAGAGGAGAACCTGCAAGATTTGACTCACGTCCATGTGTGTTAGTAATGTGCAGGAAGCTCTTCTGGCCGAGAGAGCAAGAAGTGCAAATCTACAGCATGGTCATTCTCCACCACCTGATATTGTGGTAACAACCGATTGGCATACACTTCAGCCACCAGCAGGGCCCTCAGCTGCTGGCCGGCAGTTTGCCTGGAGGCATCAATCAGATCCCTTGAATCTTTTGGATGATGCAAATGCTGATTATAAGGGTGTATCTCTTGGTAATGCTCCCACGGTGGGTCATGTCAATGGAAAGAGGCTCCACCTAAATTTACAGGTTAGTTTTGGTTTTTGCTGAAACTGACAAAAGGGGTACCTTCAAAGTATTATCTGTGGCCTCCGTTTTTGAATCCCAATCTGGTAGAGAATAAAAGTCAACAGTGTGAATTTACATTAGAATTGTGATCTTTTTTAGGGGGATGCAGAGCTTTCAAGTCTGCGCAGAGTCTATTTTTTTGCTCTAGAATAGATACCAATTGTGCCAGTTTTTGAGCTTGTGAGGTTTGAGGTGTTGATCTCAAGTTAGTTTTGGCATTCAAAACTTTGACCCACTGTTCAGATGTCTCAAACATGAAATCTGGCAAAATGGTCCATTCTAAGAACCTTTCAGGGTGGTAGGGAAATTGACTCATAAATGGCCAGTTTCCATTTACCTTACAGTTAGTTCATCAAACATAGGACTTGCACAAGAGACATGTGTAGAAGTTTTTTTTCATATATATGTGAAAGCCAGTGACAATTCATAGCAGTTCCTGACTCTGACAATTGGAAGGTTGTGTGACTTCACAGCGTCAAGCTCCAACTGCATCCGCAGCCCTAGTTGAACTCGCCACACGCCTTGATTTCTTCAAGGAGCGCCGTTCCCAACTCATTAATCAGCTGAATAGCTTGGATCCAAGCCTAGTACCCTCTTCTCTCAGCAGTCATGATCTCATACCTGCTTCACCATAACCCACCTGTGAACACCATGACAGATGTTCTGGAGTTTTCATTTACTTGTCAATTTATTATGGGTCTCCACCAGTTTAGTTCAGATTAAGCTATTGTAAAGTTCTTATTGTTTGTGTAGCACTGAAATCAGGTAAAAAATATTGAGATCATGGTGTGCATTATTACTCCATGCTTGCAGTGCATTGTCTCTGATTAATCGTAAAAGAAGACATGCTTTTATTGGTTCTGGCATGTGTTATCAACTTAGGGTTAAAATGGTGTGCAGGTTTGAATGTGCAGTTTATTGTAGACATGAAAAACCCAAACAATGCCCCAACTTTTATTCAGTTTAAATGTTGTATAGACAAGGAAATGGTGCAAGCCCTCTAAGTTGCTGTGAGTTCTGAATGTGAATTGATGAAAATTGTGCTCAAATTGCTGTCCCAATGTTTGAATTTCTACTTTGAAATGTGATCACCTATCCGGATGAATAGGATGTTGGTATCATGCAACAACTAGATTCCAACTCAGTCCACCACAAGTTGTCTGTCACATGACTGCCAACCAGGCTGGTTTTGTGGGTATTCTTCATTTGGATTACTTCAAGGGCAGCTTCGAAAACCCAAGTATGATAGTATGGTTGATGGGCATTTCAGGTTGCCCTGAGTCCTGAATCTGAGTTTTTTTTTGAGTGTTTATTTGTTGTTTGAACCTAGTTTAGTGTGGAGTAGGTTGTTTAAACTTAAGGCATGTCTCTTGAGTCTCATCCTTCACACTTCAAAATCTACTCACCTACAACAATAATTCAAACCCAAAATACAAACTTGGTATGTTTTGATATGTGACTTTGTTAATTTTGATAGTTTTAGGCATCCATCTGATAGCATACAACATTTAACATGGAAAGTAAGTTGCATGTGTGCCATTTGCTATAATGTTTGAAGTGTGTGCTCAAGAAGGTGTGCCAAGGATAACATTTGTAAGAATGAATTCAAGTGTTTTGAAATTGGTATTAAGAGAGCATATGAATAAATGACCTTGTGTGCAAATGTATTGTGACCTTATCTATGTTTATTTTTCAGTTCCACATGCAATGAAATGATATTGAACTATGAACTTTAAAAGCAAATCATGACAACAAAGGATAGCATGATAATAGTTTAATGGGATGATTCACAAAATTAGGGTCATTAAAACAGCAATCAAACAATTGTGAGCGTTCTCCTTTTCCAAAAAACTTGATGCTCTCATTTTTATTAATAATTATTTTCAATTTAGATGTCCACCCTAGCTTGTTTTTTCTGAAACCTAAAATAAATGATGTCTACATTTCAAGCTATATTAACATTGTTAATCAAGTCTAATCTCAATACTCAACCTACAAATTCTCAAGGATTATCTTACTTTAATAGCTTTGGATCATTTACTAAATTCCCTTCAACACTAAATATCATTTAACTTAGAATCTTTTAAATCAAACCTTTTTTTGGACAGAATCACATGAACTTTAGACCTTTTAAAAAAAAATTGTATTTGAATTACTATCACGGTATATTTATTCCCCCGCTAGCTAATTATCAATTAATACACAAATCCAATTAATTTGATCCATTTGTGTTGGTTATTGATTTATAATTCATCACATGATTTTTGAAAAACCAATATTTGTCAAGGTATATTTGACAACAACTCTGTTTTTATTATTGATACAACATGTTCAATCAATGATTGTCTAGAGTCCATTGATTTGTTGATTATAATCCAATAACCAACATGTTAATATCTATTTGAACATAAATAACAGTTCCTGACTCGTGTTTTTTTTTTTTCCAAATTTGTGAGATAGGCAGGTGGGTTGGTTCAACTTGGCTATCATCCACAAGACAACTTAGTCAAATTTGGGTACATGTCAAAGAAGAATGTAGAAAAGTACATGAATCATGTTATACTAGTGGGTACCTGTGACCTTCGGACATTGTGAAGTCCCCCGGTTTCTTTAAACCAAAAGAGACACACACAAAGGCGCAAAGCAGCTATTTATTTTATTTAATTTATTTATTGTTTTTGACGAAAATTTGTTGAAAAGTCCCCCATGAAAACATACATGGAGGGAATGTCTGATATATATAAAAGCCCCATTTTAGTCTAATCCAACCCATCCCCTTGGACGAAACCAAAGCCCAAGCCTTGGAAAAAAACTGGGAATCCAAAGGAGACCCCGAAGAACCCCATACCCAAAAGAAGAATCACTTCAGCACCTTGCGGTAGACCACATTACTGGTGTAAACGCCAGCAGGGGCCCCATTCAGAGCCGGCTTGCTGCCACCTCGTACCAGGACCCGGACGCCCCGCCATGAGCTGCACCGAGAGAAAGCCACATAAAGCTGCCCGTGGGAAAAAACAGGCTTGGACAGGTACAACCCCCACTATCTGCAGTGTTTGCCCTTGGGCCTTGTTGATACTCATGGCAAATGCGGGCTACAATGGGAACTGTCGTCAATGGAGAGTAAAAGGCATCCTTTCCGTGTCAGAGGGAGTGATGCTGAGGCGGGGAATGAAAACGCGCCTGCCCTTGTCCGGTCCTATGGCAATCTTAGCATCAATTATGTGCTGCATCAGCTTGACCACAATAAGCCGAGTGCCATTTGCAAGGCCGCCCGACATATTCCGCAGCAAAATCACCGAGCAGCCTTCTTGCAAGGTCAAAGTGTGGGGTGGTACCCCTGACATGTTGAGGGAGTTTAGAAACTCGGTGGGGTAAACCCCTCTTTGTTTGCCTTGCATAACAGAATCAACACTCTGGTACATGCGGCGCTGTGCTGGTGGGCCGTCAAGTGTGGTGAGGTCAAAAAGATTCATGATGGCGGTGTTGATGCTGTCAACGTCCTCATTCAGTGGAATTAAAATGGCCCTTTGAATGATGTGCTCATTGCGTGACTGCGAGTCTGTGAAGCGGCCAAGGTCGCCATAAACTTCATCCACCAGGTTATCAATGTTGTCACCCTAGCAGCACATGTCTTCTGGGATCAAAACAGCCTCCTCCCCAACCTCAGGAAAGACTTGCTCTGTGCCCTCCCCAATGCACTGCAAGTAATCTGCCCAAGCTTGCTGTTGTTGGGCATCGACCACGACGTTGGCTCCGCCTTGTGCCAAAAGCCTATGAACACACATGTTTTCATGCAGGTGACGCACTTTAACATTATGCCAAAGGATTACGGACCTCTTGAGACTAGCATCCACAATCTGGCCTCTCGTGCCCCGGGGAACCATAGGCAATAGCTGCCTAAATTCACCTCCCATGACAACAACCTTGCCCCCAAAAAGGATGTCCTTTAAGGCAGGGTCAACAACACCCATAACATGTTGGAACGTGCGGTTCACAGCCTCAAACACATGCTTATGGGCCATGGGTGCCTCATCCCACACAATGAGGCGTGCAGCCCGAATTAAGGCCGCTTGTGGATTGTTCAGGGGAACATAGCAAGCAAAGGATCCACAAAGGCCTACTATGGGAATTTTGAAACGTGAGTGAGCTGTGCAGCCGCCCTCCAAAAGCAAGGCTACAATGCCAGAAGATGCCATCGACAATGCTATGTCACTAGTAGAGCGCACCTTGCTAAGTAGGCACCCGTAGAGGAAAGTCTTGCCAGCCCCTCCTAACCCATCAACAAAAAAGGTTTTGTCCACCGGCCTGGGGTCATGGACTGCGTCAATGACATTGTCGTAAATGGAGCGCTGGTGCTGATTTAGCAAAGGCACATCCCGAGCAAGCTGCTGAGCTTGCCGCGTCACATTGTACCTGGTTCGCTCCTCGGATACAGCGGCGTCCCCCGGGGTAGCCAGCTGTGCAAGGATAGGCAGCTCAAAATCCTCTAGGGTTTTCCCCCCTTGGGCCTGCAACATCTACTCCACTTCCCACAAGCCTTGGTCAAGGATGGCCTGGTCTAGCTGCCGGTTGGGCGTTACCTGCACGACGCAATCGAGGGTGGGGGTGGGGTTATAATCCAGAAGTGCACAGTTATTCATGCTTATAGCTGTCAAGGAAATCTGGTCTGTAATAGGATCCAGCAGCTCGTTGAGCACCACCTGGAAGAGCTTGGCTTTAGGTTCAGCAAATGCATTAAATGAAATGTGTGGAATGATGCTGAGGGATCAACTTTCTGGTACATTGAATCCAACAATCGGCCATTCAATAGAGAAGTTTCCAGGCAGCAGTTCAAAGAAGTCAACAAAGCACAACTTATACCATCACAACCCAACGAAAGGGAGGCTTGCAATATACACTTCCTTTGTGGAGGCCTTTTGGCCACTCACCTGGCGTGCTTGGTGTAGGAAATCCTCCGTAAGAGCTCCCTTATGCCTGTCCCACAACCGCCCAAGATTGGTGACGTTGTTGAAAATTAGCAAGCTGGCAAAAAGTTGCCGTAAGCTTCTCGGGAGTTGCACCCCAACAGCTTCTGAAAGGCACTGGTCCCATTTAGCATCATCTTGCAGCAAGCCACGTGTAAGGCAAGCAACTTTAAAAGTGGGGTGCACAACTGTGGTAGGCATGTGGGGCTGGTGGGTAGTTCTAAGGTCCTCAAAGCATGTGGCCCCTGCAACGTGGGTAAGCAAAACTCGCAGATAATAACGTTCGCCCTCTGAGGGTTGCACAAAGTACATGCGCCCCACAGTTTCCAATGTGACATGATTGTTTCGGCCTGCACCCCGTCGCCCCACTGCCCTTTTTCGGAGGTGCCACGCCTTTTTGGATTTGCTCCACACAGCGATTTTGAGATAATTTGGGTACAGTGTGGTCAGCGCAACAGGCAGTGGCGGTGCAGGGTCGTTGCTGTTGCGAGCCAAAGTGGCTATAGCCACGTATTCGGTTGAAGTCACACCACCCAATCAAAGTGGTGGAATTGTTGCGCATCATAGGTTCCCCAATCGTGGTCCGCTCAGGAAAGTAAGTGGTCTGCTCATTAGGCAGATGAATAGCCAAGTAGTAAACATTGGGGTGCATGCCGTGCAAGTCAAAGGCAAAAAGCCGATGGCAAGCTTCGCTGGCACTGACATACTGCCCATTGAGGTAATTTTGGACTTCATCCCGGGCGGCAGGCACATTGTTCCCATCGGCCCCACCTGTAGCCGCTTGAGGCGCTGTAGCCGGTAGAACCCCAGTTTCCGGCTACACCACTAGCAAAGCACGGTCGTGACCTTTGTAAACATACTTTTAAAGGTATTTCATAGCCGTGATGGAGCTACAGATTTCAACATTGATGTGGCACTTGTACCACATGGTCAGGTAGGGGTTGTACGGGGCGACCCAACGGTTGTCAAAGACAAAGCCCGAGTTGCAAGGGGGAGGGGGCAGCAGCAAGAATTTGTCAGTCACGTTGGCATCCCTTTCTCGCAGGTTTGGCTTTGCCCTTCTTTCACATCATCATGCTTGAGGTGAAGTTTGGACGCCTAAGAATCTAGAAGAAATGAGTTTCTAGGGCAGACTCAGACACAAACACTTATGGTCAAGTGCACAGGACAACAATTCACTTGCCAAATTTCCAACAACTACACTTATGTGGGGTGGGTGAAGGTCCTGCCGTCGTCCCATCGCCGGTAGGTTGGGTAGCTGTCGGTGGAGTCCTCAGTTTGGGGCTGGAAAGTCTTGGGATAACCCTTGCTGCAAGCCCCATTCACCATGTAAGCACATGAGGGATGTAAGGCCCCACAGGGCCCATGCAGCATGCGAGATGTCACAATGTTGTAAAGCTCGGGGTGGGTGGATTTGTCTGGAAGCTCGGCACACACAATCCGGTCATACTCGCTGCTGTCACGTGGCTGGTCCTGGCTGCGTAGAATGATCAAAATGTGACCGTGCGACAAGCCCTGCTTCTGCCATTCTACCACATGGATGTCTGCCACCGCAGTGCCCAAAACACCATTCTGCAAAAGGTCTTTGAGGAGGGCATTGAGCTTCATGTTGAACACCCTGGATGTCAAGTCAGGGCGGTCATTGGTTTCCTCCCCAAGCCTCAGCTCATGCAGAATCTCTAGCTAATTTGGGTTGCACATCATAGTTATAAATAGGTCAGGTTTCCCAAACTTTCTTACTAAGGCCATGGAATCCTGGTAGAGCTGGTTCATCTGGCAAGGGCTACCAGCAAAACTGGCTGGAAGGACCACCATGCGCCCAAAGTTGGTGCTGTTAGCCCCGTCTTGCTACATGGCATCTACCATTCCTTTATATTAGTCAGCACGCAGGGTGGTCTGGTTGAGGCGCACCCACCGTAGCCGCTGCCCCTCAACCTTGGAGTATTGGTCAACCACCCACTCTTGATATAGCCTCTTTCCATAAGTGAACGTGTTGTTGGTGGGAGGGTTGCGGTCATGCATGAAATAAGTCGCGTATTCCCTGGCAGTAACCTTGCGAGCGATGCGCCCTGCGGCAGCACCTTTGTCTCGGCCCCTACCCCTACCATGACCCCTGCCCCTACCTCCACCGCCCGGGGTCCATTGTCGGCTCCGCATCAGGTTTTGCTCATCTTCAGATGGCTGTTGTTGCTCGTCCTCAGAGCTTAACCCATCCACAACCGCAGGGGTAGCGCTAGTAATATTTGGGTGCCAGCCGGGCTCTCCGTGTGGGTGGAACAGGACAAAATGCAAAGGGTCATAAGCACAGTGGCCATCACTAATCCTCCATAACCCCCCGCCCCTAGCTCGCACCCTGATGTCTCGTGGATTGCTACCTTTAGGGTCACCGTCTAGGTCACCATCGCTTGTAAGTAGGCACAAAACGAAAGACAAATCAGGCACAGCCGGGACAGTTTGGATGATGGAAGGAACGTGATGTCGAGGAACATAGCAATTAGGACGGCCAACACCATAAAAAACAGCACAAAATGGGGCACCAAAAAGCAGCCATGTAGCCACCCCATTCACTCACCAGGCATCAGGCCGGCCACCTCGCTGGATGTGGGGGCGTTGTAGCGGCGGTGGTCAACGCTGCCATCAACATAAATGAGAATCTCATAGTTAGCCAGGTCTTGAGGGGGAAAATCCATGGCCTGCACAAAGTGTTGAACATAGACATTGCTCCTTAAAAGCATTTGCTGCAGCTCCTGTAAAGTGCAACGGTCCAGGTCTACGTTCCCTTGACCCAGAGTAGCAAAATGGGCAACAGCCTGAGCCTCCGCATTGTCTATGATATACAGCTGGGTAAACTGATGGGGGCTCCCTTGAGTAGGTGCCAACGGCCTTAGCAAATGATGCACATCGCCCCTTATGGCAATCATACTGACCCCATCTACGGGTGACTGGATATTAATGCCAGAGGAGGCCATCTGCAAGGAGGATTTGTATTTCCGGATGTGCTTGCGAAAAGATACGGTGGCAGGGGGGAAGCGTGCACCAGGGGCAAGCTCAGAAGTGAGTAGGTCCCACAATGGTTGAGGAGGAGGAATGGGGAAGACGGCCTCACAACTGCAAGATTTGCCTTTAGCACAACAAAGGTTTGCGTGTCCCCGGGAAGCCTCATCAGGCCAAATCATAGCTTGGCATTGTTGGCACTTAGTTGTCCTACCCCCTATGTCAAACACCGGAACACTGGCCTCATCAAATTCTGTAAGGGGGACGTAGGCTGCTGTGTGCAAAGCTTGCTGACCCTGTGCCTGCTAGTGCTGCTCGCGGTCGCGGTCCTGCTGCTACTGGCGCTGCTGGTATGTCAGCAGGGCACGGGCCTTTACATGCTGCTTGCGGTTGTAGTCCCGCTGCTGTTGTCGGGCTGCGGTGGACATGTGGTCCACATAGTTCCGTTGGTAGTCAACGGTAGACAGCCTGTTCTTGGAGGCGGCGTTCATAGATGCTTGATTTCAGATGGTGATTCTCGTGTACATGTTCTACATGTTAAATTGCATATAAGTATTTTTCACTGAGCAATTCTGTATATGCGAAATCAAGCACATAGCTATTTTCCACTCGGCAATTTTGCATCTGCAAAATCTCACTAGTTCATAGGCTCACACTGGGATCTCCCAAAAGCAGCTTGGTTTTCCTGTGAGTGTTTTCCATCTACAAAAACTCAGAGATTATTATTAAGATTTCTGGGATCTCCACCATTCCTAGCAGATTAAAATGAGACCATGGCAGCAAAAAGTCTGACAAATACATCCAATCTGGTGGTGATGGATTATTGCATATAAGTATTTTTCACCGAGCAATTTTGCATATGCGAAATCAAGCGCATAGCTATTTTCCACTCGGCAATTCTGCATATGTGAAATCAAGCACATAGCTATTTTCCACTCGGCAATTTTGCATCTGCAAAATCTCACCAGTTCATAGGCTCACACTGGGATCTCCCAAAAGCAGCTTGGTTTTCCTGTGAGTGTTTTCCATTTGCAAAATCTCAAATATTATTATTAAGATTTCTAGGATCTCCACCATTCCTAGCAGATTAAAATGAGACCATGGCAGCAGAAAGTCTGACAAATACATCCAATCTGGTGGTGATGGATTATTGCATATAAGTATTTTTCACTGAGCAATTTTGCATATGCGAAATCAAGCACATAGCTATTTTCCACTCGGCAATTCTGCATATGTGAAATCAAGCACATAGCTATTTTCCACTCGGCAATTTTGCATCTGCAAAATCTCACCAGTTCATAGGCTCACACTGGGATCTCCCAAAAGCAGCTTGGTTTTCCTGTGAGTGTTTTCCATTTGCAAAATCTCAGAGATTATTATTAAGATTTCTAGGATCTCCACCATTCCTAGCAGATTAAAATGAGACCATGGCAGCAGAAAGTCTGACAAATCATCCAATCTGGTGGTGAAGTGCCCCTTTCTTACCTCCGTAATATATATGGGAAGGAGTTTTAAGGCTTGCCTTGAGCTGTGACCATCAGTGTTGCTAAAGTGTGCTATATTGATGAGGTGCTTTCCTTGGTGTATCAGGTCAGGTGCTTCCAAGAATTTTTCTTGGGAGAGAGATCAGGCTAGCTAAGCAATTAGACTACTATTTGTAGCCAAAAAAAATTCTGAAACAGAACAGTAATTAATTGATTTTAGTCTTTCAAGTATTTCAGTTGCTACGAATTCAAGTGCCAAAGAAATCCTCTTTACTACAAATTCCAGGACACAAAAGCCCCACACTAAGTTCCATAGTAAAGACAATAGCAGATATTGGGTCTGTGTGATATTCCGTCTTGAAGCCCCTCACTATTACATATTGTGCCTTTTTGCGAAGGGCCAAACCAAAAATCTGAAGGTTTTGCGAAAGAAAAAAAAAAAACGTGAAGGGTTTGCGAAGGAAAAAAA